>Ga0307478_10000037_pt1 | contig 168225 bp, 140 predicted proteins | sample atmos_gasesECM4C_2_FD_203713 | JGI IMG/M metagenome (GOLD analysis project Ga0307478, IMG submission 203713) | Hardwood forest soil microbial communities from Morgan-Monroe State Forest, Indiana, United States - atmos_gasesECM4C_05 | ecosystem: Environmental > Terrestrial > Soil > Temperate...
GCACCTTCTCCGTCTACAACTCGCTGCAGGCCGACAAGGCGCGCACGGCGCTTGCGGGCGCCAGCTACGGAACCGGTTTGACGCAGAGTTTCACTACCATCCGCTTTCAGCCCATTCATTTGCTGACCTTCGATCTCAATCACAATTACCTGCGCAATCTGCCTACGTTTGATCCGGCCTTGATCAGCACCGGCCTGGTCGATCAATTCCTGTTCCAGGGCCTCAGCGGAGGCGTGCGTGTGGAACTGCCCTATCGCATTGCCGTGTCCACCGACATTGGCCGCAGCAAGAGCAGCACCGACACCAGCAACTCCTGGAACCAGATGTACGGCCTCACCTTCGGCGAACTGGGAAAGACCGGCGTGATGCTGGATCTGCGCTACACGAAATTCAACAGCTCGTTCGGCCAGGGGAATTACCAGTTCATTTCGCTCTCGCGCAGTATCACCGACCGCATTCACCTGCAACTGCAGGGCGGGGTGCAGCATCTGGCCTCGACGGCCACGACCACGCTCGCCACTACCAACACGAACTCCAAATTCGTGACCAGCACCTTGGACTGGGCCATCGGGCCGCGCTACTTCTTCGAAGCCCTGGTCAGCTGGAATAACGGCACGACCATGAACTACATGCAGACCAATCTGACCTTCGGCTACCGCTTTGGAGGATCGCTCCGCAAATGAACCTGCTTTCCCAACACGGTAGGACAGGCTTCAGCCTGTCTGGGTTCCGCTTTAGTCTTTGCTGCCCCCTAGCGCTCGCGGTGGCCTTTGCCTTCCTGGCTGGGCCCTGTGTGGCCCAGGACCAAAATGCTGGCAAGCAGCAAGAACAGCCTGCTTCCGGTGGGCAGCCCGTAGAAGCTCAAGATAAGCAAGCTCCTGCCTCGCCGGCCGGCGCGCAGCAGCCCGCAGCCGTCCCCACGCCCGCGCCTCCAGCACCCAACGATGCCGCAGCAACGGCTCCCGGCAACGAGCTGGCCCCGGCTCCTCCTCCTGAAGCTCTCGTTCGCGCGCGCAAGCAGGTCCAGGAATATTTTGATAAGTTTTCCGACCTCACCTGCAAGGAATCGGTTGCGCAACTGGTGCTCAACGGCAGCGGCCACACCATTTACCGCGAAAATTCCGCCTACGATTATCAGTTCCAAACCACCACCCAGAACGAAATTCCCAAATTCATCGAGACCCGCGAAACCCGCAATCCCTCCTTTCGCGATCCAGCCCGCACCTTGCTCGTGACCACCGGCTTTGCCAATTTGCTCCTGATCGTTCATCCCCTGTATGAATCCAGCTACACCTTCGAGCCCGCCGGCTCGGAAACCATCGGCGGCGTTTCCTACGCCTTGATTCGCTTCGCTCCCGTGCCCGGCGCTTCTTCTCCGGCTACGCTGCGCCTGCGCGGCCGCAATTACCCCATCCCCATGTCCGGCACGCTGTGGATCGAGCCGCAATCCGGCACCATCGTGAAGCTCGAAGCCACGGTCGGTTCCAGCCTGAAAGACCTGGGTCTCGCGGGGATGCGCAGCGAAGTACACTACGCCCAGCACACCTTCCACAATCCCGAAGCTTCCCTGTGGATCGCGGACTCGGCCGTGATCGATGTGCAGACTCCGCACCAGCACTGGCGCAATCTGCATCACTTCACCGAGTACAAGCGTTTCAGCGTCGACGTACACGAACAGATAGGTCAATTGCCATGAGCCAAACGGTTACTGCCGCGCAAGCGGTCATCTTTAGCAACGAAACCGCCGAGCGCAAGCATCAGCGCCGGGTCCAGGCCTGCTGGATCGCGGCCTTCGCCTTTGTGGGCGTGTTCGCCGCCTACGGATTCGACTATTACACCCTGGCCTGGAAGAACCGGCCCTTCTCCCCCAAGCACATGCTGCTGCGCCCCAGCGGGCCCGTGGGCGTCAACCTGGGCATCTTCGGCGTGCTCTTGTTTTTCCTGATTTATCTCTATCCCCTGCGCAAACGCTGGGGCTGGCTCGGGCGGCAGGGCAACGCGCGTCACTGGCTGGATTTTCACGTGGTCATGGGCACCGCCGCGCCTTTGGTGATCGCGCTGCACTCTTCGTTCAAGTTCGGCGGCATTGCCGGCATGGCCTTCTGGATCATGACCCTGGTCACGGCCAGCGGATTCATTGGGCGCTATCTCTATGCGCAGATTCCCCGTTCCTTGAACGCTGCCGAGCTGACCATCAAAGAAATCCAGGACATGGAAGTGAAGCTGCGCTGGGCGGCCGAAGACAAACATGAAAAGATCGGCACCAGCCTGATCGATTTGTTCGCGCTGCCCTCTTCCGCGCAAGTCGCGCGCATCCCTATTCTGGTGGCCCTGTGCTGGATGATCTGGCTGGACCTGAAGCGTCCCTTCCAGGTTTCCTGGATTCGCCTGCGCGCCGGTGGATTTTTCGCCTGGGTGGGTTCGCTGTTGGGGATTCTGCCGACGCGCAATCCGCAACTGGAACTGGCCATTCAGACGGCGCGGAAGCAGGCGTCGCTCTCGAAGCGTGCGCTCTTCTTGTCCCGCACCAAGCAGGTGTTTCTGTTCTGGCACGTCATCCACCGGCCGTTCAGCTATTCCTTCGCCCTGCTGGCCATCGTGCACATTGTCGTGGTGCTCGGCATGGGATACAGGTAACCTAAGAGAAGAATCGGTGCAGTCCGGCCCTGCTCATATCGTCATGTTGGCTTGGTTGCAGCCCGCGTCTCGTGTCGGCGATCACACACGGCGATTTTGGCGCGGCGCCCAAAGCTGAGCACTGATAATCAGGGGCGGCTCTTCAGGCCAGGGCGGCGCTGCCACAAAGCGCTTTGGCGGCCCGCGTAGCCGCACAATTCCGGAGGAAGACTCTTAGCAATGGTTCTTATTGCATCGAGCAGAGTCCCGGAGGGACGACCAACCGTAGCCCAACTCGGAAGCGGCGGGAACTGTGCAAAATGCGAGGCAAGCCCTCGAGGGGCGAAAGGCGTAGTTGATCGACCCGAGGTTGACCAAACTTCACCGCGCTATCTGGCTCACTCAGCCGAGCCGCAGAATTCTGAGGAGAATTGAGATGAAGCGAGCGGCATACGTTTTGATGGCCCTGGGCCTGGCGGTCTTGGCGGGCGGTTGCGCCAAGCCGCCAAGCGATGCCGACGCCGTCCGCGCGGGCATCAACCAACACCTCGCCGGCCTCAAGACCATCAATCTCTCGGCCATGGACATGGAGGTCCTGAACGTCTCCATCCAAGGCAACCAGGCCCAGGCCCAAGTCGAATTCCGCCCTAAGACCGGAGCGCCCGCTGGCGCCGGCATGCAGGTCTCCTACGCGCTGGCCAAGCAAAACGGCGTCTGGGTGGTGCAAACCACACAGCCCATGGGCGGCAGCATCCAGCACCCCGGCCCCGGAGACAACCCCCACATGACCCCCGGCATGACCACACCCGGCATGCCCGCGTCAGGTGCGCCGTCCGGCGCGCCATCCTCCAATTCGCCCAATTCCACTTCCCTCCCCAACTTCCACGACCTAGTCCCCGGCAGCTCAGCCCCGGACGCCCTCCCCCCGGGCCACCCCAACATCAACCAAGGCACGGCACCAGCAACTACGCCCGCGCAGTAATTGCTGATTCCAAAAATTTCAAGCCTTGCCCTTCGACGGACCGCGCAGAAATATTCAGGTGGAACAATGTGGAAATTCGTTCGAACGGTGTAACTGACAGTTGCATAGCGTTTAGAATATAGGGTTGACAGACAAGCTAGCCAAGGACGGTGCCTGAAGAGAATGACATTGATGGCATTAGGTGTTAGCTCAGGTTAGCTGTGGACCAGCAAAGCTTGTTTCGCTTCGTTGCTTCCCTCTTCGGTCAGATCACGCGCTCCGACACGCACGCCGATCTTCTTGAGGAAAGCAGTGGGCGGCTCGCCGCCCGCAAAGATCCAAACAAAATCATTGGGAATGCTTTGCGTTTTCCCGTTAACCTCCAGCGAGACCGACGCGGGAGTAAACTCGACGGGTATCGAGTTGAATATAACCTTCACTTTTCCTTTTTGAATGTGCTCTTGCATTCGCTTCTCGTTCCGGTCCTTGATCCGCGTGAAGCCTTCTTTTCGGTACGAAAGGGTGACTTTGTTCCCCACTTGATTGGCAAGCCCCATCGCCGCTTCGACCGCGCTATCGCCGCCGCCGACAATCATAATCTTCTTGTTCATGTAATGATCCGCTTCAATGAGCCGGTACATCACATGCGGTAATTCCTCTCCCTTCACGCCCAGCTTCTTCGGACTGCCGCTCTTTCCAAGACCCAATATGACCGTGAGAGCGCGAAATTGACTCTTCGCGGTGAATACAGTAAGGATTCCGTCTTCGCCTCTCTTGATGTCCACCACCTTCTCGCCGGAACGAAATTTGAAATCATTCTTCCTCAATATTTCATTCCATACGGCGAGCAAGTCTTCTTTGGAGAGCTCTGTTTTCCTGAATTTTCCATAAATCGGGAGTTCAACCGGGCTTGTTAGCACAAGCTTCTGGCGCGGATATTTCGCTACGGTGCCGCCCACTTCGCTCTCGTCCACGGTCAGATATTTAAGTTTTTTCTCGGTGGCGCGCAGGGACGCGCTGATGCCTGCGGGGCCGGCGCCTACAATGAGCAAGTCCAGAACATCCGTGCCCATCCCCGGTTTTCGAAGCTTAGCCAGCCTGCCGACAATCGTGTCCACGCACGCGCGGCCCTGATTTATGGCGTTCTTGATCAACGCGAGCCCGCCGAGCTCTCCTACAATAAACACGTTCGGAACGCTCGTCTCGTATTCGGGCGTCAATTGCGGCATGTTCGCGCCCGCGCTCGGGCTCGCCAGGACCATCGTGATTGCGCCGACCGGGCAAGCCTCCGCGCACAAGCTGTGCCCGATGCATTTGTAACCGTTGACAATGACCGCCTGCCCCCCGAGCATAGCGAGGACATCGCCTTCCGGGCATACCGTCGTGCAAGTTGCGCAGCCGATGCACTCATTCTTGTCAATGTGCGGATGCTGAGACTGGGGTCCGTCGGATCGCAGTTCGCCTTTTTTTGCGGCCTCGCGCGCAAGTTCGTCGCGCTTCTTCTCTTTCTTCATATAGCGCCAAATAAAGAACAGAGTAATGACCACGGCAACGAGCAAGCCAACGAGGTTATCCATGCTGAAATTTTCGCACATCGTAAGCGGCGGCAGCCTTGTCCGCGCGGACAGCTGTGCCGAAACCAGCAAGAATTGAATTGCGGGAATGGGATTCTGAAAATCCCGTGGGATTTGTGCCGCCCGCTCCGAGACTGCTCTAAAGGGCTCTCAAAGAGTTGTGTAAACAACGTGGGTGAATGCGTCACCCTTAAGCAACCCTTTGCCCCAGTCTGCTTCAAGGTCCGCAAAGGGTTTGGCGGCGACAGCTTCTTCGAGTGACTTCCCGGACGCTTTCAGCTTCCGCACACGGTCCCGTGCTGTGACAAGCATGTCGTGAAATTTCTTGAGGTCGGCCTTGTTTCCGAGCGGGCCGTGGCCGGGAACGATTTTGGTATCGTTGTCGACCATCGCCAGCATTTTTGCCGCTCCCGCGATCATTCCGTTGATACTGCCGCCCGTTTCCCGATCGATATAAGAGAAAATGCCGTTGAAAAAGACGTCTCCCATGTGTAGAACGTTGGCCTTCTGGAAATGGATGTAGATGTCGGAGTCGGTATGCGCCGGAGCGAAGTGACCGAGGGCTACGCGCTCGCCGTTGAAAGACATCTGGAAAGATTCCTTGAACGTGCGCTGCGGCAGAGCATTTTCAGGAGCGGGATCGAAATGCAGGTTGATGACGTCGAGATCGTGTGTTTCCTTCATGCGCTTTAGAGTCTTTTCGTGCGCAATCAGAGTCGCTCCAGAGGCGCGCACGTTCGCGTTGTTGTCCGTGTGGTCCCAATGCCAGTGGGAATCGATTGCAAATTTCAGCGGTCCCTTTCCAAGATCGTCGATGGCCTTTTTCGTTCGGCCCCACGCGAGTTGAGTAAACGTGTCGACAAGGAGCTTGCCGTCCGCTCCGTGCAGCGCCACGACATTTCCACCCGGCCCCGTCAGCAGTGTCAGATTGCCGGAGAGTTTCGTCGACTCGATCGGAACGTTTCCAAACCTCGCCCGGGCCTGCGCCATAGCGGCGGCAGCCGCTTCGGGACTCATTTGCGCAGCGCCGGCGGCCCCACCCGTGATCGGGGTGGAAAATACGTGTGACAATGCCCAGCCGCCAGCGAGGATTCCCGTTGATTGGAGCATTTGCCGCCGCGTGATTTGCCCGACCGCGCCGTTTGAGCTCATGTGACACCTCATTCGCGACGGACTATAGCAGAAAGGCAGACTGGCCAGAACAGACAAGAGACCCTGCGGACTGAAGCAGCTCTACGCCTTAACTCGCACGCGCGCCGATTTCGGGCCGCGGTCACCTTTCTTTGAGAATCCTCGACCGTTATACTGAAGTGCTTTTTCAACGCGAGGACCGCTTATGGATCCATTCGAATCGCTTAAAGCAGCACAGAAGGAAGGATGGGCGAAGTTCGCTCCCTTCGAGGTACGCACCATTCCGTGCGCGGCGCAACTGGTGAAGCGCGCCGGTGTGCGGGCCGGACAGCGCGTGCTCGACGTGGCCTGCGGGACCGGTGTAGTCGCCGTCACGGCAGCCCGGATCGGCGCACGCGTAGCTGGGGTCGACCTCACGCCCGAACTGTTGGAACATGCGCGCGAGAACGCGCGAATTGCAGAAGTCGAAATCGACTGGACCGAAGGAGATGTCGAGAATCTACCCTTTGTCGACTCAGCCTTCGACGTCGTGTTAAGCGAATTCGGCCATATGATGGCGCCTCGGCCGGAAATTGCGATGGCCGAAATGCTGCGCGTTTTGGGTCCCGGCGGAACCATCGCCTTCTCGACTTGGCCGCCGGAACTGTTTTCCGGCCGCACGTTTGATTTGATGGCAAGTTACGTACTGCCTGCGCCGGGTGTTCCGCCACCGCCGCTGTGGGGCGATCCGGGCATTGTGCGACAGCGTCTGGGTTCAGCCGTAAGAGACATTCGCTTTGACCGCGCGACAATGCTGGTCTCGGCTTTGAGCCCGCAACACTACAGGGCGACCGCCGAGAGGCTGTCCGGCCCGATGATAAAGGTAGTTGCAACGCTGGAAGCCAAAGACCCGCGCAAACTCGAGGAGTTCCGGCGGGCCTACGATGAAATAGTGAGCGAGTATTTGGAGGACAACTTGCTGCGGCAGGACTACCTCATCACCTGCGCAACCAAAGTCTAGATTTGAGATTTGCAGTCCTTCCGATGCTTGTATACCCTTTCTAAGAGAGGTACGGCATCGATGAAACTCACCCATAGTGTGGCTCGGCCAAGAATCCACGGCCTCAGAAGATCTAGGCTTTTTTGTGTGCTCGGCGCATTGTGCGCCGCGTTTTCAGTTTTCATTCTTCTTGCCCCGGCGTCCAAAGCCGACGAGGGCATGTGGCTCTTCAACAACCCTCCCGCGAGGGTGCTGCAGGAGAAATATCATTTCCAGCCAACGGCTGCCTGGCTCGAACACATCCAAAAATCCTCGGTTCGAATCGGGAATATCGGGTCCGGCTCGTTTGTATCGCCCGACGGGTTGGTGATGACCAACCATCACGTGGGATCCGATTGCCTGGCGAAGATGAGCACCAAGGACAGGAATTTCCTCGAAACCGGCTTTGAGGCCAAGACGAATGCGGACGAGCCGAAGTGCGCGGACTTGGAATTGAATGTTCTCATGAGCATCGAGGACGTGACGGCAAGAGTCGAAGACGCAGTAAAGCCCGGCATGGATTCTGCCTCGGCGGAGAAATCGCGGCGCGCTGAGATCAACGGCATCGAGAAAGAATCGCACGACAAAACCGGGCTGCGCAGCGATGTCGTCACGCTCTATAACGGCGGCCAATATCACCTTTACCGCTACAAGCGATACACCGATGTGCGCCTCGTTTTCGCGCCGCAAAAGTCCATCGCGTTTTTCGGCGGCGATCCAGACAATTTCGAGTATCCGCGTTACGACCTGGACATCTGCTTTTTCCGCGCCTATGAAAATGATAAGCCCGCGCACACGAGCGAATACCTGCAATGGAGCGACGCCGGCCCCTCGGAAGGAGACTTAGTCTTCGTATCCGGACACCCCGGACGCACGGAGCGGCTGGACACTGTTGCGCATATCGAATACCAGCGCGATATTTCCGTGCCTAACGTCCTGAATCTTCTGCGGCGGCGCGAAATTCTGCTCAGGACCTTCTCCGATCGCAGCGCCGAAGATGCCCGCCGCGCCGAAGACGATCTTTTTAGCATACAGAATAGCCGCAAGGCGTATCTCGGGATCCTCGCGGGCCTGCAGGATCCCGCAATTATCGAGAAGAAGCGCGGCGCGGAAAAGGAATTGCGCGACGCGGTCGCAAAGAATCCCAAGCTGAGCGAGGAGTACGGCAAAGCGTGGGACGATGTTGCCGCAACACTGAAAACGCTGGTCAAAATCCGCGACGAGTACAACCTACTCGGCTCGCGGCGCCCACAGGCCTTCAACAGCGACCTGTTCGACATCGCCATTAAGCTGGTGCGGCTGGCCGAGGAATCAACGAAGCCGAACTCCGAGCGCCTGCGGGAATATTCCGAGGCCAGCCTCGATTCCCTGAAGCTCGGACTTTTCTCCGACGCGCCGATCTATGACGATCTGGAGGCCATAACGCTCAGCGACTCACTCGGCATGATGGTGGAGGTGCTCGGCGAGAATAATGAGACTGTGCAAAAAGTGCTGGCCGGAAAATCGCCACGCGAGCGCGCCGCCGAGCTGGTCCATGGCACCACTCTCAAAGATGTGGCGGTCCGCAAGCGTCTCGCTGAAGGCGGCATGAAAGCCATCCAGGATTCAACCGATCCGATGATCCAACTCGCCAAGATGATCGACCCGGAGGCGCGCAGAATCCGGCAGGCGTTCGAACAGCAAGTAGACGAGCCGCAGCGCCAAGCGTACAGCAAGATCGCGAAGGCGCGCTTCGCGGTCTACGGGTCGAGCGTCTACCCCGATGCGACATTTACGCTTCGCCTCGCGTTTGGCGAAGCCAAGGGCTACACCGAAGGGGGCGAGCGAATCCCCTGGACCACAACTCTCGGTGGAACATACGAGCACGCCGCGGAGCACGGCAACAAATACCCATTCGAGCTGCCGAATGTCTGGAACGAGCGGAAGGCGCAGCTCAACTTGTCGACGCCTTTCAACTTCGTAAACACCGCCGACATCATCGGAGGAAACTCCGGCAGCCCGGTGATCAATCGCCAAGGCCAAGTGGTCGGGATCATCTTCGATGGCAACATCGAATCGTTGATCTGGGACTACATCTATACCGACCAGCAGGCGCGTGCTGTTGCCGTGCATTCCGCGGGCATCCTGGAGGCGCTGCGGAAGATTTATCAGGCGAACGGACTGGTCGCCGAGCTTACAGGCAAGAAATAGCTCAGCCGCAGAAAACTCTCGTAAAATTGAACGACGACTCTCGCGGCGGGGGCGTGAAGATCAAAATCGTCAGCCAGCGCAAAACACTCGATGCGGACCCTCCGGCAACTCGTCGCAGTCGTTGTGATCCTCCTGCTTATCGGGTCTTGGTTTGACGTCTCCGCCTATTCGGTCCTTACCCACGAAGCGATCATTGATTCCGCCTGGGAAATGAATATCCGCCCGCTGCTCCTGGAGCGCTACCCGAACGCGACCCGGGACGACCTGCACAAAGCCCATGCGTACGTGTACGGCGGAGCCATCGTTCAGGACCTTGGCTACTACCCGCACGGAAGCCACTATTTCAGCGACCTCACCCACTACGTTCGCAGCGGAGAATTTGTGCAGACGATGCTGCGCGACGCCAAGGACATCAATGAGTATGCGTTCGCTCTCGGCGCGCTCGCGCACTACGCGGCCGATGACTATGGTCACAGCATCGCGGTAAATCGGGCGGTCCCGCTGCTCTACCCAAAACTCCAGCGAAAATACGGGGACGTCGCAACCTACGAGGACGATCCTTCCGCTCACCTGAAAACCGAGTTTGGATTCGACGTCTTGCAAGTGGCCAAGGGCCGCTACGCGCCGGACAGCTATCACGATTTCATCGGGTTTGAGATTTCACAACCGCTGCTCGAGCGCGCCTTCGAGGAAACGTACTCGATCCCGCTCAACTCCGTCTTCCGCGATTTGGACAGCGTGATCGGCTCGTATCGCTATGACATTCACACGCTCATTCCCAGGGCGACGAGGGTCGCTTGGGCGCTCAAGCAGAAAGACATCCAACGCGACCAGCCCGGAATTACGCGGCGAAAATTCCTCTATAACCTCTCCAGAGCCAGCTATCGAAAAGAGTGGGGCAAAAACTATCGCGGCTTGAGCTTCGGGACGAGATTCCTGGCTTTCATCATCTCGCTCATTCCCAAGGTCGGCCCGCTCAGCGCACTGAAGCTGCGAATGCCCACTCCTCAGGCTGACACGATGTTCATGGCCAGCTTCAACACAGCTTTCGACGAGTACAGGCATCTGCTCGATGAGGAGCGGGACGGACACCTAAAGCTGCCGAACATCAACTTTGATACGGGCATGCCTACCCGGCCGGGCGCCTACTTCATGGCGGACCAGAGCTATGCGCACTTGCTTGACGATCTGGCCAAGAATCACTTCAACGTCATCTCGGTCGGGACGCAGTCGGATATCCTCGCCTACTTTCAAGATGCGAACGCGCCAATTGTGACGAAGAAGAATTCCAAGGCGTGGGAACGTTTGAAAATGGAACTGGACCAGTTGAAGTCCGCCGGCCTCTTGCAATCCATCACGTCGGATCCCAATCCCGAAGAGGATTTGGAATAAACCACCGTGGAAACGCCATTCCCTGAATGGCGTCGGGACCTCCGCCAATCGGGAGATTGGCGTTTTCGGATTCCTGATCCTAGAAACCTACACGAGCTGAACTTTATCGTGCCCTATCGGCGTTTCTTGGTTTTCGTACTCTTGCTGGGACTTGACGTCGAACGTGACTGATAGAGGCCAATCAGGTTGCCGGCAGGATCTCGGAACCTGGCGGTGATCTCCGGCGCGTCAGCGCCAATTGGCTGCACCACCGCGCCACCATTGGCAACGACAGCCTTAAGCGCCGCGGCCGCGCTGTCCACCATAATGTAAAAGAGCAGGCCCGCCGTTGCTGTGGGCGTCCTCCCGAGTACCCACGAGCCGCTCACTTCGCCGGTCGTGTCATCAAACGACGTGGCGCCGTTGCCGCGCTTCCGGATGTTCCAGCCGAAGACTCGCTTGTAGAAGTCAGCAGATTGGGCAACGTGAGTCGTCGGCATCTCGATGTAGCAGATTTTACCGTTCGCAAGTGTGGGAGGCATTCGTTGTCCTTGGCGGAATTGAGATTACCGAAGTGTCATTCTAGGAGGCAACTACGCCTGCGGCAAGCGGTATTTCGAAGATGCTAATGCTACGGAAGCGTGCCAGTCGCCTTCTCGTAGTTGTACCCGTCAAGCTTGCCGGCCTTCTGAAGCATCGTTTGCACTTCGGCTGGTGAAAGGTGCGCGGCGAACGGCCCTTTGCTATCCGCGATGGCATACGCCGTCACTGTAGTGACCGCCGCGCCTTGCGCTAAGTCCTTCTCGACAACGGAATCGAACGTGTCAGACGCTTTATGGTGCAGCGTCATGTACTTGGTCATCTCGGTCCAAAGAACAAGCGAAGGCACACCGAGCACATCAAAAGGTGCGTGGTCTGACAGCAGAAGAGCCTGGGCGTCTAAATCGATGCCATCGGCCCCAAGCCCCGCTAGTAGTGGTTTCAGTCCCGCGACTGCGCCTTTCTCATCGTCACGGCCGACCAGGGACCAACCTTTCGCGGGTTCGGAACCAGAGTCCGTGATCAGGATCGCGTCGATATGGGGCAGTTCAGCCATGTGCTGGCGAACATAGGCATTCGAACCAACCAAGCCCTCTTCCTCTCCGCCAAAGAGGATGAAACGGATCGTTCGCCTCGGCGCGCGGTTGAGCGCGTTGATTGCGCGAGCCGCCTCCAGCACGCTTGCCACTCCGGTCCCGTTATCTTGCGCGCCGGTTCCCGGCTGCCAGGAGTCGAGGTGAGCTCCCACGATGACCACCTGGATCGGAAGTTCGCTACCAGGTATCTCGGCAATGACGTTTGGGATTTTGACGTCCTTTCGAATGCTGTTCGTCATGGAGAACTGCGCGGTTACAGGACCGTGTTCGAGCAGGCGCCTCATCAGGGAAGAATCCTCCCGCCCGATTTGCGCTACGGGCGCTGAGGAAATCATTCCGGAGAAATTGAGTGCGCCGAGGGATTCGGCTCCATTGACGATTCCGGTAGTGAAAATGGCTGCGGGGGAGAGGGTAAGCAGGTGCGCGTATCCACCCAGGATCTTCTCCAGCGTCGGTTTTTCGCCATAACTCGACGGGTCAACAAGAGCAATCGCCCCCGCCAGCTTTGCCTTCTGCGCATCCATCGCTTCCGGAGCGAAACTCGATACGTATACGACCTCGGCCGTTATGCCCTTCGAAGGCGTGGAAGGGCTCCAGCCCATGGAATAAATGTGGAGCTGGTGATCAACGGGCTTGATGATGTGCCCGACGGCGGGTCCGTCGGGCTCCCAAGTCGCCGGGATCGTCCACTCCTCGGTGTGAACGTTCGAAAGACCGAGTTCCTTGAACTGCTGTACGGCCCATTCGGCTGCGCGCATGTAATTGGACGAGCCGGTCAGCCGCGGACCAATCATGTCGGCGAGGTACTCGTCGTATTGGTATGCCTTCCCGTTCGAGAGCGAGTCACCGATAAGCTGGCGCGCGGCATCCCGCGTCCCGGGCGAAACAGTAAAAGAGCCGGAAGCGGCACCGGACTGGGCCGTCGCCCGAGTGGGAAGCAAAAGGAAGAATGCCGCGCCCGTCAAAAGCAAGATTCGCATGAACGTCAATGTAGCACACGCTGCACCAGGATCATCACTAAGTGTAGACGCATGGGCAACAGGACGCGACAGGCTGAAGCCCGCGCCACGGCGCTTCTTGAACATTGACCTTCCAGGAGACACACCCCTTCCGGCTCGATACAAGTTTATTAGGCGGGTGATTCAGCGCTTTGAGCGAAGAAACTTGACGAGCGTGGTGCGGCCTACGCCGTGCTCGTTGTTGTACCGGATGCGGTCGACTCGGGAAAGAAGTTGGAGGCCGTCGATTCCACTCGGCCGCTCAGGAGTGCCGCTGGAGAAGGCAAACGTTTCAAGCCCAGCAGCGGGCATTGGTTCTCCGCGGCTGTGGAACGCAACTTCGATGCGGTCGGAATATGTTTCCAGCGTCACCTCAATGGACTCGTCGCCACTGGCGAGCCGGGAAATGGTCTCCCGGCAAACCTCTTCTGCCGCCTTGGCCAGTTGCCCTACTGCCTCAGTCCCAAGCCCCGCTTGCAACGCCTGGAACTGAACCGCGCTGCAGAGGACCCCGACCAGGCGAGCGTCCTGGTTGAGGTGGAACACTACACGCACCGGTTCATTGGGCATCGGATTCAGTATCAGCCACCCGGACGTCGCAGGCCTCGCGGCAATCTGGGCAATAGTATTGGCCGTCTGCGCAGAGGCGAATTCCCTCCAGCCCCTGGCAGTAGCAACAGTAGCGGTCACACTCGCACTTGCTCTCCGGCAGGTCGCATTGTGAGCAGAGGACCGTGCTTCGCATACTCATACCTCGACTTTGCGCGGGCCCCAACCGCTGAGTCGCAAAAGTCTCTACCGTAAGACCCCTTGGATGACTATAGGCCAGTCGTGCGCGACAGAACAAGCCGCAAGTGCGGTAGGACGCAACAAGGAGGCAAAACAGAAGGGGTGCTGACCGGCCTTCCTTGACACTTTTCGAAGCTGCGTGTTAGCTTCAATTTTGCGCAAGAATTCCCAGGAAATTGAGTGACCGTTCCGACCACAATACAGCTCCGTAAGACTGCCCTGAACGCTACCCACCGGCGCCTGAAAGCCAAAATGGTCAATTTTGGCGGCTGGGACATGCCTGTCGAGTATTCGGGGATTGTCGCCGAACACATGGCAACGCGAACGGCTGCGGGCCTGTTTGACGTCAGCCACATGGGCGAAATCGAGGTGCGCGGCCCGCGCGCGCTGGAGCTTGTCCAGCACGTCACCTGCAATGACGCGTCCAAGCTTATTGTCGGGCAGGCGCAATACTCAGGACTTATGACCGAGCGCGGCACATTCGTCGATGACTTGCTTGTTCACAAGATTTCTGACACGCACTATTTTTTGTGCGTGAACGCGGCGAATCAGGATCAGGATTTCGAGCACGTCCGCGCGCACAATCAGCCGGGCGCACAAATTGAAAACGCGGGCGAACGGTATTCACAGCTGGCAATCCAAGGACCAAAAGCGCTCCGCATCCTGCAGCGCTTCACGACCGTGCCGTTCGAATCGATCCGCTATTATCACTTCACGTTTGGCGCGGTTGATAACGTCAACTGCCTAATCGCCCGCACCGGATACACCGGGGAAGACGGCTTCGAAATCTACTTTGCGCCGGAGCACTCTGAGAAGCTGTGGGCGGATCTGCTCGATGCGGGGGCTGCACAAGGCATGCTGCCGTGCGGTTTGGGTGCGCGCAATACGTTGCGTCTCGAAGCGTCTATGTGCCTCTACGGCCACGAAATCGACGACACGACCACTCCCTGGGAAGCGGGTCTAGGCTGGATCTGCAAAGTAAGCAAAGGCGATTTTCTCGGGCGCGAAGTCCTGAACCGCCAAAAGGAGACGGGCGTCGACCGGGCCCTCGTGGGATTCGAAATGCAAGACCGGCTCATCGCCCGCGACGGTTGCGTCGTTTCCATCGCGGGCAAACCGGCCGGCCGCGTTACGAGCGGGTCTCCGGCTCCATTTCTGAAGAAAAATATCGGCATGGCCTACGTACCGTCCGCTTCCAAGGCGCCAGGAGCGGAAATCACGGTGGGGATTCGGGGCAACGAGGCGCCTGCGCGAATTGTTCCGATGCCGTTTTACAAACGGGTGAAGTAAAGAAGTAAAATTGTCGGTTGCGGCCTGCACTTTTTTAGCTTGAATTCAGGGGGGAGCAGCCCGCTCATTCAAAGGAGCCGCAATGTATCCCAGCGACTATCGCTACACCAAGGAACACGAGTGGATCAAGGTAAACGGCGACACGGGCACGATTGGGATCACCGACTATGCGCAGCACGAATTGGGTGATGTCGTTTTCGTCGAGTCGCCTGCGGTCGGCACGAAGATTACTGCCGGGAAGACGTTCGGCACGGTGGAATCGGTCAAAGCGGTTAGCGAAATCTATGCTCCGGTATCTGGAGAAGTGATCGAAGCAAACACGGCGCTTTCTGGAGCGCCCGAAACCGTGAACTCCGACCCGCACGGCGCCGGGTGGCTGATCAAAGTAAAGCTCGCCAATCCCGCTGAAGTCACAGGACTAATGGACGCTGCGGCGTACGAGGCTTTCATCTCGGAATCAGAAAAGAAAGCTTCGGCCTGATGCGCTATCTTCCAAAGAGTCCAGCCGAGCGCCGGGAAATGCTCGACGCTATCGGCGCGCGGTCCATCGAAAATCTGTTCGCTTCCATCCCTGAACCATTTCGGCTGAAGGAACCACTGCGTTTGCCCGGGCCGATGTCAGAGGCGGAAATTATCGACTATTTTCGCGCCCGCGCCGCCGAAAATTCCTGCGGCTATTCGAGTTTTCTCGGTGCCGGAGTTTATAACCATCTGCGTTCCGTGGTTACGGATTCGCTGATCCAGCGTGGCGAATTCCTCACCTCCTACACGCCTTATCAAGCGGAAATCAGCCAGGGAACGCTGCAGGCGATCTTTGAATTTCAGACTCTGATTTGCCAGCTCACGGGAATGGACGTAGCCAACGCCTCGATGTGGGACGGCTCGACGGCAACGACTGAAGCCGTCCTGATGGCCCAGCGCCTGACTGGAAGGGAGCGCGTTGTCGTCGCGCGTTCGCTACACCCGGAGTATCGCCAGGTGCTTGAAACCTACACACGTAACGTCGGGCTGCGTATTGATGAAATCGGATTCACGAGCACGGGCCAGATTGACGCCACCCGGTTGGAAGCCGCGATCAGCACCGAAACGGCGGCTGTGGTCGTGCAGTCGCCCAACTTCTTCGGCGTCCTGGAACAGATTCCCCGAGTCGCGGCGCTGGCGCACGCCAAGGGTGCTCTGCTGGTTGTCGCCATCACCGAAGGCGTGTCGCTAGGCGCTGTGCGGCCTCACGGCGAAGCAGACATCGTTGCCATGGAAACCCAAAGCTTCGGCCTGCCGCCCAGCTATGGCGGGCCTTACGCCGGAGTGATCGCCACTCGCGAGAAATTTGTCCGGCAGTTGCCCGGCCGCCTGGCGGGAGAAACGGTGGACAGCGACGGGCGGCGCGGCTACGTCCTCACACTAGCGACGCGAGAGCAACACATCCGGCGGGAGAAGGCCACGTCGAATATTTGCACGAACCAGGCGCTCTGCGCCCTCGCGGTGACCATTCACCTGTGCCTCCTCGGCAAAGAAGGTCTCAAGGAACTTGCCGCGCAGAATCTTGCCAAGGCGCGCTTTGCGCTCGAAGAACTCGAAAAAATCCGCGGTGTGCGGCGGGCGTTTTCCGGCCCTTTCTTTAACGAATTTGTCGTCGAGCTGCCCCGCTCTGTACGCCTGGTCAACGCGGAACTCTTGGACCACAAAATTATTGGCCCGCTGCCGATTGGGAGCTTCTACGCGGACCTGACTAAGCGGGCGCTGTTCTGCGTAACCGAAACGACCTCGCGCGCCGAAATCGAACGTATGGCCGCTGCGATTCGCGACATTCTGGCGAAACCAGTTTGAGGGTCTGGTAGCACAGCCACTCTTTACCGCGAGCTGCGAGGGGCTGGCTGTGCGGTTTTGTGGACTGCGCACCAGTTGCCGATTCAACTACGACTGCCACGCCGGCACAGCTAAAAGAGGTTGTGTTGCAAAATCGGGAGAACATGGCACCAACGGATCGCATCAAAAAAGCCAGCCGCCACGTCAGCCAAAACGAAGGTGTGATCTTCGCTGAATCCGCGCAAGGCAAGCGCGGGTTCGAGCTGCCCCCGCTCGACGTACCTGCCGTCGACGCACGCGCCGCGCTCGGCTCGGACTTCGCTCGCGAAACCATCGAAGGATTTCCGGAGGTCAGCGAAATCGAAGTCCTCCGCCACTTCACGCGGCTCTCGACGTGGAACTATGCGATCGACCTGGGGATGTATCCGCTGGGTTCCTGCACGATGAAGTACAACCCGCGCGTGAACGAATTCGTAGCGCGGCTAGACGGCATCGCCACAGAACATCCCTACCAGCCGCTAGAGCTTTCCAAAGGCTGCTTGAAGATCATGAGGCTGCTTCTCGATTGCCTCGTGGAAATCACGGGCATGGACACGGGCACGCTCGAACCTGCGGCTGGCGCGCAGGGCGAACTCACCGGCCTGCTCTTGATTCGCGCTTATCTCGAAGACACACAGGGCCGCCCGAGGAAAAAAGTCCTGATTCCCGACTCCGCGCACGGAACGAACCCCGCGACCGCGGTCATCGCCGGGTACGAAGTCGAAAACGTGCGCTCGGACGAGCGTGGCCAAATTGACCTGCCGCGCCTGAAGGAGATCGTTAATGAGGACGTGGCCGCCATGATGGTCACGAATCCCTCGACGCTGGGCGTCTTCGAGCAGAGTATCGCCGAAGTGGCCAGACTTCTGCACGATCACGGCGCGCTGCTCTACATGGACGGTGCGAATATGAACGCTTTGGCCGGCGTCGCGCGACCCGGCGATTTTGGCGTGGACGTGATGCATCTCAACCTGCACAAGACGTTCTCCACGCCACATGGCGGGGGAGGACCAGGCGCGGGACCTGTGATGGTCAAGAAAATTCTTGAACCCTACTTGCCCGTTCCAGTCCTGGCAGAAAGAAACGGGCAGCCCACACTCGAAAACCACAGGCCGAAATCTATCGGCAGGATGCGAGCGTTCGGCGGCAACTTCGGAGTTCTGGTGCGCGCGCTCGCCTATACGCTGGCTTACGGACCAGGGATGCGTCAGGCGACCGAAGACGCCGTCCTCAACGCAAATTACATTCGCAGGAAACTCGAGGACGTGTACGACCTACCCTTCGATTCGCCCTCCATGCACGAAGTCGTGTTTAGCGATGCGCGGCAGAAGAAGAACGGCGTAAACACGATGGACATTGCCAAGCGTCTGATTGACTACGGATTTCATCCTTACACAACGGCATTCCCGCTGATCGTGCCAGGCGCCTTGATGATCGAGCCGACCGAGTCGGAATCCAAGCAGGAGTGCGACCTGTTCGTAGACGCGATGCGCTCGATCGCCGAAGAAGCCGCCACCAATCCTGAGATCGTCAAAACGGCGCCTCATTCCACACGGGTTAGCCGCTTGGACGAAGTCACCGCAGCGCGCAAGCCCATTCTGCGCTGGAAGCCCCAGGGCGCACTCCTCGCAAGCGTGAGAGGCCTCAAGTAGAACAGGCTTCAGCCTGTTGAGTTTGAGTTTACTTTGTCTCCGCGCCAAGCCCGAGAGGCTGAAGCTTGTCCTACTTGACCCCTTCACTTCCGGAATCGCACAGAGTTGATGACGTTCTGAAAGGCTGCGTCGAAGCTATCGAAATCGTTTTCCGGCGCGACGCAGATGAAAAACAGCAGGCCTTCCGGCCGTTCGATCGTCACGAGCCAGTCTTTTTCATTTCCTCCTACCGGGGAGCCATTCGTGAAATACGCGGAAAGTGCAGTAGCGTCCCCTACCTTCATGCTGTTTCGACTACCAATTTCCCTCATATTTGGATTCGATTTCTTCAGGCTTGCAACCAGCTGATCCGTTGCATCTTCGATGGTGACCCGGTTTTGGTTGTCGGTCTGGGGCTGAAACGAATTGAAGATCACACCGTATGCCATCGCCGGCTGTCCGCTCGAATCCTTCACGACGCCGCCCTGCGGCGCCAGGGAAAATGTGCTTCCGGAAGTGCTGGATTTCCAGTTGTCTGGATAGCGCAGCTCCAGCACGTCATTTTGAAACTGGTTCGTGTGGGTTGACGGCGGCTCCGGCTTGCCCGCGCTCGCGGAACTGGTGGCCGCTGACGGCGCCTTTGGAGGCGGGGGCAGCGAGTGGACGTATTTCTTGATTTCATGAAACTCCGGCGAATCGGATACGTAGTTGGCGGGCGTTCCGCCGAGCTTATCGACTTCCTCATCCACGCGCTCAGCCCGGTTGCCGGGATTTGGATGGTCGGAGAAAAACTGAGCTGGCTGCTTCCCTTTTGTTTCCGCATTCAGCTTCTCAAAAAATTGCGCCATGGCCCGCGGGTCGTAGCCGGTATCGTACAGAATCTGAGTGCCCAAGATGTCGGCTTGGGATTCGTCGGTGCGCGAGTATTTGAGCAGGATCGAGTTCAGCGAAAAACTCGCCACCAGTTGCGCAAGCAGGCCTTCGGCGGAGTCTCCCCCGACCATTCCTCCCAGGATCGCGAAGGGGACGGATGTAAGCTGCGCCTTCGTCGCCTGATTCGTTCCATGGCGAAGCGCCACGTGTGACGTTTCGTGAGCCATCACGCCCGCGAGCTGTGCTTCCGTGTCGGCAGCCTCGATCGTGCCCCGATTGATGTAGACGTATCCGCCCGGCAAGGCGAAGGCGTTGATCGCTATATCGTTCACGCATTTGTACTGAAACGGGTATTTGTACCCAGGAGCGCGCGCCGCAAGTTTCTTACCCAGGCGATTCAGGTAGTCGTCCACCTTGGGATCGTTGAGCATCTGGATCTGCTTCTCGGCCTCCAGCGCATTCTGTTTCCCAAGTTGAATGTCCTGCTCCGGCGTAAACAGATTCACGCCCGGCTTGAGAGGGGTTCGATCTGCCCGTGCTGCCGGGGCAAACGGCGCCAGGAGCATCGCACACGCCGCCAGAATCGCTGGGAACTTCTTCGCGACCGCACGTCTCAAACAGGGAGAGGGGGTCTCGTCGGTGGGCTCGGTGGGGGAAATTCTCATATCGCCTCCGATGTACCGCTTTGAAACCCAACTATATCAGAAGCCGGGAAAGCGAAAAAAATGAGGGCGGCCAACACTGGCCGCCCTCTAGAAGTTTCGTGTTCGGTACTGCAGGATTGCTACTGTGGATCGACCTTCTTTCGTCCGGAAGCGACTGGAGGAGCGCCTGACGGTAACGCCGCCGGCGCCTTCGCTTCGCGCACGACTACTTGTGTCGGAGCCTCGATTACTTTGCCGCCGGTAGCCCTGGCTATCTGCACGCCAGCCCCCCGCACCAACTTGGCTGTTGCTGGAAGAACGGCGCCTTCACCTTCCTTCTGGAAGCTAAGGTGAGACGAATTTCCGTCCCAGTCAATCACCAGCATGTCGCCCAACCGAATCTGTTCGGTGGCCAGGAGGTTCGCAAGCGGATACACGACATACTTCTCAATCGCTCGCTTCAGGTGCCGGGCACCGTACTTGATGTCCGTGCCTTCTTGCAGCAGGAATCCACGCGCCGGCGCGGTCACACGGAACAAGAACTGCCCGCGCCCCGTGTCCAGCACTCTCTGCTGCACCATCCCCAGCTCGATTTCGAGGATCTGTTCCAACTGCTCCTGCCGCAACGGGTGAAACACCACTACCTTGTCCAGGCGGTTCATGAACTCGGGCGAGAACTTCTTTTTCGCCGCTTCCTGCGCCGTCCGTTCGACTTTGTGGTCCAAGCGGTCTTCGGTTTTGTCGGCGGGCTGTACGAATCCCATACCGCCGGTCATCAGTTCCGTGATTTCGCCTCCGCCCAAGTTGGATGTCAGGAAAATCATGGTCTGGGATAAGTCAACGCGGCGGTTGTCGCCCAAAGTCAGCGTCGCTTTGTCGAGAATTCCGAGCAGCAACTGCCATAGAGCGTCCGAAGCTTTTTCGATTTCATCAAACAGCAAGAAACTCAGCTTCAGATCCTCGCGGTGATACTGCGCGAGGGCTTCCTGGGTGATGAGCGGGTGAGTCTCGCGGTGGCCCAGGTACCCCGGGGGCGAACCAATCAACTTCGCAATTTCGTGCGAGTGCTGGAACTCCGCGCAGTCAACCTTGATGACCGCGCGTGGGTCCCCAAAGAGAATCTCGGCAGCCGCTTCCACGATGCGGGTTTTGCCCGAACCGGTCGGCCCCAAGAAGAGCAGGTTCCCCACCGGGCGTCCGATTGGGCACATTCCCGCGCAGAACACCTGGTACAGGTCCACGAGCGCACGGACTCCCTCTTCCTGGCCAACCACCTTGCTTTTCAGAGCGGCCTGAAATTCCTGAGACTCGACGCTTCTCAGAGTCGGGTCTAATGCCTGTTGCGAACCCCGGTTAGTGGTGCTCATGGCCTTTCTCCTACTTTCCTATCGGAATATCCGTTCCGCCATTACTCCTCGATGTGGCGCCCGATCGAACTGATCGAGCTTGACCCCCACGGTGGAATGAAGCAGACGGAGCTGGGTGATAATTTCCTGCCCTGCTTCCGGCGCCTGCGAAACATCGAGCAAGGGCGGAAACAAGTCCGCCAGGTCGAGGTTGAGGTTGCGCAGTGTCGAGATGAGCTTTTGAACCTGGTTGGATTTCGGGTCAAACAACTCGACGCGGTTATTGACCTCTTCGCGCAGCTGGTTCCAGTTCACATCCACAAACGGATAAGAGCGGGAAACCTGCCGGACCACGTCGTCGGTGATTCGGGGGCGTTCTCCGAGCTTGGCCAGGTGCAGTTGCTTGACGCGGCCACGCTCGCGTACGTTGTGCACCAGGTAAAACGCGTTCCCTTTTCGCCGCAAGAAAGCCATAGAGCGCTCCCAAATGGAACATCTAAGTTGTAGTGTAATGATGTTCCACTACACCTGTCAATTTAGATGTTGCGCAGCGGGGAAAGTTGCCTCGTATCAGTTACTCCCCTCGCCGCTGCTCGCCGGAGAACTTCGCAGGTGTTGTCGCTTTGGCTGCGTTCGATCATGAGCGTTCTTTCGAAAGATCTGCCGTCCTCAGGCGCTCCTATTTACTTAGATGCTCATTTTGTTGAGAAAGTCGAGTTTGTCCGTTACCACAGTTTTGCGCCATAGCCCGAGAGGACAAACTTACTAGTCCCTCCGGGCTAGTACGCGTAGAATGGGCCATCCAAGAGCCTGATTCCATGAATTGGAAACCTGTATACCAGCTCGTGAAGCAAATTCCGCGTGGGCGAATCATGACTTACGGCCAAGTCGCTAAAACGCTGCGCCTCGCGGGCGGTGCACGCACCGCGGGTCGCGCGATGGCTGCCTGCCCCAGCGGACGCGGCATTCCTTGGCATCGCGTGGTTGGTGCCGGCGGCCGGCTCCTCATTCGGGAGCCTTACGCGTCACTTCAGAAGAAGCTACTCCAAACGGAAGGTGTAGAACTTGCGGAGAAGCAAATCCAGAAATTTCGTAACTACGAGTGGAAGCCTGCCCACCGTAGGCGCAAGAGGCCCGCGAAGACGAAAGAGCCATCCGGGGCGCATTGATTTACGCCCGTGATTCACGCCGTTTGGTCGTTTGGTTTCACAACGCTACTGCGAGTTCTTGGCGTCGCTCCTGACGTCCTTCACGTCCGGCCGCATTTGCATCGAGATGACGGAGTATTCGCGCTCTTTTGAGTCCCCTTCGGCGTCGAGGATATAAATCTTGTCCTTGTGAACGCGATACTGGATCGTGTCGCCGACCGGCAGGAGGTTCGGGTGCTTGGCGTCGCGCGGACGGATGTGATAGATGATGCGGTCACCCTGCAACGCATACTCCTGGCAGAGCACCTGTTGCGTCGATTTATGCTCCGCATCGGTCCCCAGGATCTCTCCCGCCAGGGTCTTCCCACCTTTCTCAGCCGTGCCGCAGTAGGAGGAATCCATCGACAGTAGCAAGCCCTTGTCATAGGTCGGTGCGTCCTTTGCAAGGCCGATGGTTGCCGTCGCGAGGATCACTCCGGCCACAGATAGTCCCAGCTTCATCGTCGAACCTCCGTCAAAAAATCCTTCCACGTTTACTATAGGGCCGCTGCACCGCGACTGATTGACGCTGGTGCATCGATTCCGTCAAAGAGGAACCTGTACCGAGGTACAGTTGGAAGCGTGGATATCCAGCTTGCAACCCTTGGCTCGGTCGCGTGGTGTTCGCCGATTGTGTTATAGATAATGACTTATGCTCGGTGGAGCGGCCATCGAAGTCTTGAATCTGACGAAGCGCTACGGCAACGTGGAAGCGCTGCGGGGCGTGAGCTTCTCCGTCAGCGAAGGCGAAGTATTTGGCCTTTTGGGGCCGAACGGAGCAGGCAAAACCAGCACGGTCGAGATCCTCGAAGGGTTACGCACTCCCGATAGCGGCAGCGTAAGCGTTTGCGGGCTCGATCCGCAAACAAGCGGTGACGAATTCTCCCACATCATCGGCGCGGCACTACAGTCCACCGCCCTGCCGGATAAGATGCGGGTACGTGAGGCGCTGGACCTTTTCGGCAGCTTCTACCCGCGACGCCGTGGGACACCCGAATTGCTAAAGCGCTTCGGCCTCGAAGAAAAGCGCAACGCCTTCTACTCCCAGCTCTCAGGAGGCCAGAAACAGCGTCTGGCCCTGGCCCTCGCGCTTGTGAATGATCCCCGTGTGGTGTTCCTTGATGAGCCTACGGCTGGACTCGACCCGCAAGTGCGGCGCGAAATCTACGACATCGTCGAAGAGCTCAAAAAGGAAAAGAAAACCATCCTCCTGACCACTCACTACATCGAGGAAGCAGAAAAGCTTTGCGACCGCGTCGCGATCGTGGATCAGGGGAAGGTCATCGCACTCGGCACGCCGCGCGAACTCAAGCAGCGTTCGGGCGCCGTAACGCGGATCACTGTGCGCATGACCAAGCCCGAAACCAACGGAGCGCTCTGCAAACTGGAAGGCGTGACCGAATGCCGCGCCGAGGCCGACGATTACTTGCTCTACTCGACGCGCGTTCCGCGAACGATCGTAGCCTTGGTGAAGCATCTCGAGGAGCAAAACAACGAGTTGGTCAGCCTGGAAATGTCATCCCCGTCGCTGGAAGATATTTTCATCGAGCTCACCGGGAGAAGGTTGCGCGATTGAGCCACGTACTGAGGGACACCTGGGCACTCACGATGAGCCGCATGCGTCTCGCGATGCGCAACCGCGCATTCTTGTTCTTCAGTCTGATCATGCCGCTTGCTTTCCTCTTTATCTATATGGGCATCTTCGGACGCGGAAAAGTTCAGGCTGTGCCCTACCTGCTTGCTGAAGTCCTCGCCCTCACCGTCATGGGCAGTTTCTGGGGTCTAAGCGTCCAGCTGGTGACCTTCCGAGAACAAGGCATCCTGCGCCGCTTCCGCGTGACCCCTGTGGGAGCAAGCGCCATGCTGGCTTCCAGCCTGCTTTCGAACTACGTGTTGACGCTCCCCACCATCGCGATTGAGTTCTACTTGTCGCGTCAGGTGTTCAACATGGCAGGACTGGGGGATATTCTCTCGATCTTCGTTTTGGTCACCGTCGGGACGGTAACGTTCGCATCGCTTGGGCTGATCGTCGCCAGCGTCACCAACACCATGCAGGAAACCCAGATCATCAATCAGATCATTTGGTTCGTTTTTCTCTTCATTTCGGGAGCGACAATTCCCTTCCCCATGCTGCCGGGGATAGCCCAAAAGGTGGCACTTTTTCTGCCGGCAACGTACCTTGTAAGCGGCCTGCAACGCGTGATGAGTGAAAGAAACACCGGCATCATGGACCTCGGCGTGTACCTTGCATCACTGGTCGGCTGCGCCTTGATCGCTTTCGTCATCTCGGCGCAACTCTTTCGATGGGAACCTGAAGCAAAAGCGCCGCGCCGGGCAAAGCTTTTGGCCGCGTCGGCAATCATTCCATTTCTCCTGTTGGGCATTTGGGAAAACCTCAACGGCGACCTGCGCAACCACGCCATGAAAGACCTGCAATCAATCCGCGAACCGTACTCACTCGAACGAATCGAACGCTAGGGATCAGGTAGATGCGCCCGCCAAAGGGAGGAGATGTGCAATCGTTGGCGGTGTTGCCCCAACCAAATTGGCATCGAGGGATGCGGGCATCGCGTTGCGCTGCACCTGGCAGCCAAAATCCCTGTGCTATACTTTTGTAAGTAAACCACACGGATAGAGCAGGTTTCAGGCTGAACTGAAGCGCGGAGAGCACAAATGCCCATCAAGCCGACCGAAAAAATCTGGCACAACGGGAAAATGATCCACTGGGACGACGCGAAGATTCACGTCCTGTCTCACGTGGTCAGCTACGCCTCGGCCGTGTTTGAAGGCATTCGCTGCTACGAAACTAAGAGCGGACCGGCGATCTTCCGCGTTCGCGAGCACATGCAGCGCATGGTGAATTCCGGCAAGATTTACCGCATGGAGCTACCCTTTTCCACCGAAGAGCTCTCGAATGCCGCTGCCGACGTAGTGCGCGTCAACAAGATGAATGCCTGCTACATCCGACCCATCGCGCTGCGCGGTTATGGCGACGTTGGAGTCCATGGGCTCGCCGTCCCGATTGAAGTGTATATCGCGTGTTGGGAGTGGGGCCGCTACCTCGGTCCGGAAGCTATTGAAAATGGAGTGGATGTCTGCGTCAGCTCATGGAATCGCATGGCGCCCAACACACTGCCAAGCATGGCCAAGGCCGCTGCAAATTACATGAATTCGCAGCTCATTCATATGGAAGCGCACGCCAATGGCTACACCGAAGGCATCGCACTCGACCCGAACGGTTACGTCAGCGAAGGCTCAGGCGAGAATATTTTCGTGGCCATGGATGGGGTGTTATATACGCCGCCCATCGGCGCAAGCGTGCTGCCTGGAATCACGCGCAGTACCGTGCTCCAGCTATGTGAAGACTTGAAGATCCAGGTCCGCGAGCAGATGATCCCGCGCGAAATGCTCTACATCGCCGACGAAATTTTCTTCACAGGCACCGCCGCCGAAATCAGCCCCTTGCGCTCGGTCGACCGCATTAAGATCGGCAAAGGTTCCCGCGGCCCCATCACCAAGACGCTGCAGGAGGAGTTTTTCGCACTTCTCGCCGGCGCGAAGCCTGACCGGCACAACTGGCTGACCCCTCTCAACGTTCCAATGGGCGCCGGCACGCGCTGATCCACCTTCTTCCACCTTCTGACAAGGGAATGATAATTCCCGGGTGCGGATTGTCCATCTTCACCCCCCTCCCGCCCCGGCGGGAGAAAACAGCCCGCCAGAAGTTTGACTTGATTCCACCCGTTCCCTTAGAATCACGCTTCTCTGTACGGAACCCACGGCAATCGAACCTGATGTATCAGCCTGCCTAGGAGGAGCACGCATGTACAACAAACCGCAAAAGCTCGTCGCTGAGTTCATTGGAACGTTTGCGCTGATCTTTTTCGGCGTGGGATCCATCTGCGCCGATCAGTTCCTCCGTTCGAGCAGCAACGGACAGATCGGGCTTGGCTTGCTAGGAATCGCTTTGGCCCATGGCTTGGCGATCGGAATCATGGTGAGCTCGCTAGGCCACATTTCGGGCGGCCACTTTAATCCCGCAATCACAATCGGGTTCTGGGTTACTCGCAAGTTCTCCACCTTCGACACGCTGGCCTATTGGATTGCCCAACTGGCGGGCGGCGTTGCCGCGGCTTATCTGCTTCGGCTCCTGCCGGTCGACGTTTGGGGCCCAGTACAACTAGGCACGCCAGCCCTAGCGAGCGGCATCAGCACCATGACGGGGATGATTTTTGAGGCCGTTATGACGTTTTTCCTGGTCTTTGTCGTGTTCGCGACGGCAGTCGATGAGAAGGGCGCGTTTAACAAGATCGCCGGCTTTGCCATCGGCTTGTCGATCACGATGGGCGCTCTCTTCGGAGGGCCATTCACTGGCGCCGCGCTCAATCCTGCGCGCGCCTTTGGTCCCGCGCTCGCAGCAAATCACTGGACTAACCATGGTGTCTACTGGATCGGCCCGCTGGCCGGGGGTGTAGCGGCTGGTTGGCTGTACGACGCGGTGTTCCTAGGCAAGAACTGATCCTGATCCTCAGTCTGCCGCTGGACCGCAGAACTGCATCCTGATCCTCTCACTTTCTTTTGCTATCATGACGGGCACACCTGCGAGCTCCAACTAGAGCCTGCCGGAATCGGGTGCGGGCTCTACTTGGAGCCCGCCAGAACTAAGGTTATGAGCGCCGCCCGGATTCCCCTGTTTCCACTTAACGTCGTGCTTTTCCCCGGCCAAGCCGTGCCGCTGCATATTTTTGAGCTGCGCTACCGTGAAATGACACGCCACTGCATCGATACGCAATCCTGTTTTGGAATCGTTTTTCTGAACGACGGCAAGATGGCGCGCACCGGCTGCTCCGCGCTAATCGTCAAAACACTCAAGGAATACGAGGATGGCCGCTCCGATATTCTGACAGTCGGACAGAGCGCCTTTCATTTGATCCGCACGCATCAAGAAAAGCTCTATTTCGAGGCAGACGTCGAGTATCTCGAAGAGGATTTTACCGACGCTGATCCCGCTCTCTCAGCCCAGCTCGAGCAGCTCTGCAATCAGTGCCACCAGGTCCTCTACGGCCAGGACGCACCACACTTTGAAGCTCAAGCCGGCAATTCGCTCGCGTACCACGTCGCGTCCGAGCTTCCACTCGACGCAGAATTCCGGCAAAGCCTGCTCGAGGTGCGATCAGAGGTCAAGCGTCAGCAGCGGCTGGCCGCGCGCCTCGTTGAATGGCTTCCCCAATTGCGAGAGCGTGACCGCGTGCGCACGAAGGCCGGCGGCAACGGTCACGGAAAGGTTTAGGAGTTGCTCAGAGCTATTTCCCTCAAGAACTCAGCCGTTCGACGAAGCCTGCAGCATTTCTCTGTGTGGCATATAATAGGGACTCAACTAGTTTTAGGGGCCCCTCGATGAACACTAAACCCACGACTCTCGGCGAATTGCGAAAGCAGTCCGGATACGCTCCGGGCGCGCCGCACCGCACGGTCAAGGATGAGCTGCGCGCAAACATGCTGTGCCGGCTGGAAATGAACGAGCCGCTCTTCCCGGGCATTCACGGCTATGAGGAAACCGTTCTGCCGCAGATTGCCAACGCGATTCTGGCGCGGCACAACTTCATCCTACTTGGATTGCGCGGGCAGGCCAAGAGCCGGATCCTTCGCGGACTGGTGAACTTTCTGGACGCAGAGATTCCGTACATTGCGGGATGCGAAATTCATGACGATCCGCTTACGCCGCTTTGCCGGGCATGCCGCGACCTAATCGAGGATAAGGGGGAGTCGACGCCAATCGAATGGCTGTCACGCGATATGCGGTTCGTGGAAAAGCTAGCTACTCCGGACGTCACGATCGCCGACATCCTGGGCGACGTGGACCCCATCAAAGCGGCTCGCTCCGGCCGCGCGTTGGGCGACGAGCTGACGATTCACTACGGCTTGCTGCCGCGAGCCAATCGCGGAATCTTCGCCGTCAACGAACTGCCCGATCTGGCGGGGAAAATCCAGGTCGGCTTGTTCAACATCATGCAGGAAGGTGATATCCAAATTAAGGGCTATCCGGTGCGGATGCCGCTCGACGTTTTGCTCGTCTTCACCGCGAACCCCGAGGATTACACGGCACGCGGCAAGATCATTACGCCTCTGAAAGACCGGATCGGCGCGGAAATCCGCACTCACTATCCCGCCACCGTTGAGGAAGGCGTAGCCATCACGTCGCAGGAGGCTTGGGTTGCGCGCGACGGCGCGCGCTCGGCGGTCGAAGTTCCGGAATATCTTCGCGAAGTCGTCGAACAAATTGCGTTTCACGCGCGCGAGGACAAACGAATTGACAAGCGTTCGGGAGTCAGCCAGCGCCTGCCGATTGCGTGCCTCGAAAGCGTTGTCAGCAACGCGGAGCAGCGCGCCGTGCGCAATCGCGAAGCGCGCGCGGCAGCCCGTATCGCCGATGTTTACGCGGCCCTTCCGGCGATTACTGGAAAGATGGAGCTCGAATATGAGGGCGAGTTGCGCGGCGCGGAAAACATCGGCCGCGAACTGATTCGCAGCGCGGTGGGGCGTGTTTTCTCAAACCGGATGGACGGCGCCAATTTGCAGCCGGTGGTCCAGTGGTTCGAGCTGGGCGGCGAGCTGAAAGTGCCTGAAAGCGCCCCCGCGTCAGAGGCTTTGTCGCAACTCAAGAAAATTCAGGGCCTGATGGACCACATCGATCGCCTGGGCGCCGATGGACGCAGCGGTCCGCCCGGGATGGCGGCCGCGGCAGAATTCATCCTTGAAGGGCTGTGGGCCCACAAACGGATAAGCCGCAATGAAGAGCGCGGCTTCCATGCGGAGCGCCCCAAGGCGCCAGAACCACGCGAGCAGCAACCGCGGCCGCCGCGGCGCCAGTTCAATTGAAGGGGCGCGGGCTGTACCTTGAGCCCGCCTTTTGAGGAAGTCGCGAGTAAACGAAAATGCCGAAATTCATTCGATACACGAAATACACGGGCGAGCCTGCCGGCGGCGTCGACATGCAGGAGCTCGTCAAACGCCTTTCCGACTTCTTCCTCCAGAGCGGATTTGAATCGCAGTACTACGGCATGTCTGAGATGGATCCAGAAAGGTCGATGGAGGCCCTACGCCAGGCAATCCAGCGCGCGCTTGAAGAGGGCGATCTGCTTCCCGACAAGGAGTTGCAGGACCTCCTCGACGGCACTCCAGAACAGATGAACACCAAAATGAAGGAGCTGATCGATCAGTTGATCGACCGCCTGATGGAAGAGGGCTACATCACCGGGCAGCCACAGGTAACGGCGCCGCCGGACAAAACGCCCCGCGGGCAGATCGGCCGCCGCCAGGACCGCGACCAGGAAAATCAGGTCCGCTTTGAAATCACGGACAAAACCATCGATTTTCTAGGATTCAAGACGCTAAAGGACCTGATGGGATCGCTCGGCAAAAGCAGTTTCGGTCGCCACGACACACGCGATCTAGCCACCGGCGTCGAGTCGGGTGGCGTCTCGCGTCCCTATGAATTCGGCGACACGCTGAATCTGGACATCAGCGCGACGCTCTTCAACGCGGTGCGACGCGAAGGCTCGAAAGTGCCCATCGAGCTCGACTACCCTGACTTGATGGTCCACCAAACCGAGTATCAAAGTTCCTGCGCGACGGTACTGATGCTGGATTGCAGCCACAGCATGATTCTCTACGGCGAAGACCGTTTCACGCCCGCCAAGAAGGTAGCGCTTGCGCTTTCGCACTTGATTCGCACGCAATACCCGGGTGATTCGCTGCAGCTTGTGCTGTTCCACGATTCGGCGGAAGAAATGCCTCTCGATGAGTTGGCGCGCGTGCAGGTTGGTCCGTACTACACGAATACTCGCGAGGGTCTACGTCTTGCCCGCCGACTTCTCTCGCGCCAGAAGAAAGACATGAAGCAGATCGTGATGATCACCGACGGAAAGCCTTCCGCGCTCACGCTGGAGGACGGGCGAATTTACAAGAACGCATTCGGCCTTGATCCGCTCGTCGTCACGCAGACCCTCGAGGAAGTCGGCCGCTGCCGCCGCTCAGGCATTCTGATCAATACTTTCATGCTCGCGAGCGACTACAGCCTCGTCCACTTCGTGCAAAAGGTGACGGAGCTTTGCCGCGGCAAAGCCTACTTCACCACTCCTTACACACTGGGCCAGTACCTGCTGATGGACTACATGCAGAAGAAGACCCGTCACATTCACTAAACTCGGGCAGCACAGGCTTCAGTCTGTGGGTTTTCCTTCCCCTCAATCCGGAAAAAACCACAGACTGAAGTCTGTGCTACCGGTCACTCTCTTCAGTCAATTTTCTTTTGTGCTTAGGTGGTTTCAAACGCTTGTCAGGAATGACGCGAGCCGCGGGCGGAGGCCCCGCGAGTTCGCGCGCCCAGCGACGCGCCTCGCGCCCAGCGGTGAACTTCGTTGACTTGTGTTTAGATTTGCTCACGTGCGATAAATAGTTTGAGCGACCATTGAAAATGTAACATTGTCCCCTTATAGAGACCATCTCCCCCAGTTGTTGTACTTGTGACTTGACATTTGCTTTCCTGTGAGTAGCGTTCCGGCAGTCGTGGGTCACCTGTCCTTGTATGCGGCCAAGTCTCAGTACTTGCGCCAATACTCGTACCTCCAGTCCAACTGACGGCCTCAGAGCCCACGGAGGTTTCCCGTCATGCTCAGCGATTCGCCATTGCGCCGGAATGTCACCTCTCAAATTCTCGGCACGTGCGTTCTCATCGCAGTCTGTATCGCGGCCAGCTGCACTAGCGGGACGGGCTATGGCGGAGGCGGCGGCGGAACACCGATTCTGGCCGCAACTGTCGCGAGCACGGGAACTTTCGCTGAGAGCCAGCAGGGCGCGACCTATACGATCGCTGTATCCAATTCCGGTACGGCGGCAACCAGCGGGACCGTGACGGTGGCCGACCCTCCAACCGGCTTCACGATAACCATGATGACCGGGACGGGCTGGACGTGTACGTTGGCGACGACAATGACTTGTACCTACACAGCATATGTGGCGGCGGGTCAGAGCTTTCCACCAATCACGGTGACAGGAAACGTGACGTCGGCTTACGGAACCCCGGTAACTATTCCGCTGACCCTGTCGGGCGGCGGCGCAGCCACAGTGGTCGTCAGCCCCACGCCGAGCATCGCCGTCGCCGCGCCCTCATGCCCGCTGTCTCTCCTAAACAATGAAAGCCTGCTCGCTGGCACGCATATCGCGATCTTAACGGGCTGGAAAGATGGCGGGGGCCCCTCCCAGGCGGTGGCAGCGTTCAGTACCAATGGTGCAGGTGTTGTGACAAGCGGCGAAATGGATGCTGGGGAGATTGTTCTGGGCGGCGCTCAGTCGGCCCCGCAATTCAAAACTATTAGCGGCGGCTGCTACCAACTCGGGCCGGATGATCGCGGCTTGATGATTTGGAATTTCATTGGGGGCGGGTCAGTAACGTTTGCGATTTCCGCGAGCTCTGGCGACCAGCTAGGGAGTCCGGACTTCCTCATCGAGTTCGATGACGTAAACTCGGCGGCGAACTTCGGCACGCGCCTCGCCGGGCGCATGTATCTCCAGCTTGGTGGTCCCTTCTCACTGGCGAGCTTCAGCGGACCTTTCGCCTTCCGCACCACTGGATACTCCCCCAATGCCAGCAACTCCGATTACGCACGATCCGGGACAGTCGGGCGTCTCGATGAGAGCACAGCAGGCGTCGTTACGAACGGCTCCTTGAATGTCGGAGTCACAACTGCATCGGGGCTTCAGGCGAACTTTGACAATCAGGGCTTTACAGGCATATTTGGCCCCCCTGACAGCTTTGGGCGCGGGATACTCACGCTCAACTTCAACAGCTTCAGCACGCTGGGCGCGATAACCTTCAAATTCGCATATTACCTCGGCGACGTGCAGGACCTATATTTGCAATCCATCGACACGCCCGACAATGCTGGGCATTCACTTCAGAATAGCGATATGGTCGCTCAGGTGCTGAGCTCGTTTACCCCCGCCGCGCTCAGCGGAAACGCAATCTTATATATGGCTGGCGCCGACCTCAGCACGCTCCATAGCTTTACGGTTACAGCCGTCGGCCAGATTGCTGGAGACGGTCTCGGCGGGGCGACCGCCAGGCTCGATGAGGTTTCGGACGGCAGCATCGTTGCCGCAGGCACTAACACCATTTCCGGCGGCTCGTTCATTGTTTCGCCGAACGGCATGGGTGTGCTCACGGTCGGGTCAGGCGCGAGCGCCAAGTCATTCTCCGCCGCGATGTTTGACCAGAACTCCGGAGAGATGCTCGAAGGAACGGCGGCCTCACCGGGCAGCAATGTCCTCACCGGATCACTTCGACTGCAAAGGGCTCGCGTCGGCGGCTTCGGTGACGGGACATTATCGGGTGCATACGTTTTCGGCATACACAACGAGGCATCGACCAACTCCGTCTTCGGCCTTGGATCAGTGACGGCTACAGGCACTGGAAGCTTCGACGGGAAGGTGGACCAAAGCAGCGGTGCAGGCTGTAGTATTGACTGCCTCTCTGCCGGCCAGGCCGATTCGGCGACCTATATCGTCGATGCGAACGGCCGAATTACGGTTTCCATGCCGGGCCTCATTGGCGGAACCCCCGTCGGGTGGTTCCTGCACGAGGGGAGTCTAATCGCGATATCTGACACCAACAACGCGAATGCGACAATTCTGAACGCGCATCATTAGTGGCGTCCGAAGAAACGGGCCATCTCAGAACCTCGAGGCGGTCCCGCCGCTCATCCTGCAATTATTCCCGTCTCATTTTACCGCACGCAAACCAGATTCAAAAAATGGCAGATAGCGTCAATCGTGATGCGCCGTGGGAGTCGCGGTAGGCACTCGACGAGTTCAAACACCTTTGGACTCGTGCACACTTCATGACGGAGCTTTGCCGTGGCAAAGCCTACTTCACTACCCCTTACACACTGGGCCAGTACCTGCTGATGGACTACATGCAGAAAAAGACCCGCCACATCCACTAGACTCGGGTAGCACAGACTTCAGTCTGTGGGTTTTCCTTCCCCTCAATCCGGAAAAAACCACAGACTGAAGTCTGTGCTACCGGTCACTCTCTTCAGTCAATTTTCTTTTGTGCTTAGGTGGTTTCAAACGCTTGTCAGGAATGACGCGAGCGGCGGGCGGAGGCCCCGCGAGTTCGCGCGCCCGGCGGCGGGCCTCGGCACCGGCACTAAACTTTTTAGGTTTGGCTTTTTTCTTTCTCACGAGTAGCGGAAACGAGACGTAGGCACCAGCCTACTTCACTAGCCGTGGGCTGTGGAGGCGGTCAGGTACTCGACAAGCTCAAACACCTTGGGACTCGTGCACACTTCGTAGTAGACGCGGGTTCCCGCGTCACCAATCTTGCCGCCCGGCAAGATCTGGCGCACGAACCCGCGCCGGATCACCACAGGTTCGAGCCCTTCGCCCACCGGTGTCTCGCCAAAAAAGAAAGCAACGCGCTCCTTGCCCCAAGGCATGACGCAATCCGCTTCGAGCGGAGTAAGCGCAATTTCCCCCTGCAGCTTCTCGAATCCTTCGTCATTCAATTCCACGCCGTTTAGGTTGAACCGAATGAGGAACTCGTCGGCCTCGTCTTCCGCCACGCCCTCCGTCATCGTTTGGAAAAGGAACAGGCGAAACGGCGACGGATTTTGCGACAGCATCCTTCGTGCCGCCTTTGAGCAACTCGAAAGACGGTCGGACAGGTTCAAGGCGCGTGAAATCATGATGCGCGAATCGGTGTCCATCCAGTATGTTGGCGGCGAGCCCTGATAGGCCACGCCAACGCCCAGCTCCAGCCGCGGCAGGTCACTTGATTCCGGCCGCTCGTTGTACGCGGAGGAAACCGCGAGAATCTGCCGCGCAAGCGCGCACGCCTTGGACACGGCCCGCTGCTGGGCGCGGTTCGATTCCGTCTCGAAAATCGCCAGCACCAGCGCGTCGCCTTCGATGAACACCTTGGCCGCGCCGTATCGCTCCAGGATGCGCTTCACAGGCTCATAAAAATTCAGGCTGAAGAGCGAAGCGGGATTGAGGCCGCGCGCGAGCAGTTCCTGCGTGATTTTCGTCGATCCGCGCACATCCGCCTTGATAATCGTATGCGAAACGACGCGGTCTTCGGCAGGCTTGGCCTCTTCGGGCAGCAGAAATTCATAGAGGCTATGATTCATTTCGGAGAGCTGGCGCGTGCGTTCGTTTCGCACCAGGCTGATGCGCTCCATCGCCGCGCTTAGCCGCTCGTAATTCCGGGTATCGCGCCGCAGCCGCATGAAATCTTCTGCAAAGCGAATGGCGACCGCGCGCACCTCGTCGCGCGGTAGTTTCCGGATTTTCTTGGACAGCTCGTCGATGCGCTGGGTCGAGTACTGCCGTGCGGGAAACTGCTTCAGGATGTCCTCGACCCGCTTGAATTCCTCGCGGGACACCAGCGCCTTCTTGAGCTGCTGCAGGTGGATCGGCGGGCAGTAATCGTGGCAGATGTTCCGCAACTGGTAGCTCGCCAGGACGTGCACGAGCAAATCACGCTGCTCGAGCCGCCCCACCCATTCCTCGAGGAGGCGGGCACGGGTATCCCCGGCGTTCCCCCTCGTTTCGCCGGGCGCGGCTGGATCGAAGAGACGCCGCGCGTTCTCCGGCTGGTCCAAATAGTCACCTAAGCGTTCCTGGTACTCCTGGGCGAGGTAGTCCGCCTCAGTGCGGGCTGCTTCGACTCGGGGGGCAGATTCCTCGAGTTTGTGCTGCGCATGCCGCAGCCGCTTCTCGACTTCCGAGAGCGCCGCGCGCAGCGTAGCCGGATCGGATCCAAGTCCAACACGCCCGATCAAGCTTTCGGCGCGCTCGAGTCGCCTCACGAGCGCATTCCGCTCATCTTCCAGCCGGGCCAGTTCGGCCTTGCACGCGAGTGCGGCGTCCGCCAGCTTTTGATGCGAGCGCCACGCGTCGTTCAACTCGCTTCCTTGGTTGCCGGCCAATACGGATTCCCTCAAGAAATCGAGTAAAACCGTGTCGAACGTCTCAAACCGGTCCTGGTCGCGCAAGTAGTTGCCCAGCAGGACGTATTGCTCTAGAAAGAGAACGTCGTCCTTTCCGTTTTCGACAAAGGCCAGCCGGTTGGTCAAGATGTCGTAAGAAGTCGTCGAGGCCTCGTCGCCAAGCAGCGCCTTCCGCGCCCTCCCCAGGGTGTTGTCCTCAATCTCCTGGATCGCCTGGAACACATGCTGTCCCACGGCGCGGAACAGATTGCGCCGGTCCGCCTGGAGTTCGGCAAGGCGTGCCTTGAGGACGTGGGCCTGCTCAGTTCGGTCAAAGTGTTCGCCGCGGCCCCGGATCCACTCCTTAGCCTCAAGCAAGAGGTTGGCAAACTGCGTCCCAATCTCTTGCGTCAGGAATTTCAAAAGCGCCACCCGGAGCAGCAGATCAATCTCAATATTTTTCTCGTATTTGGCTTTTTGCAGCCCCGAGTGCAGAAGGTCCGAAAGCTGCTTTTTCCAGGTAGCGGCCTCGGCCACCCGCGGCGTCTTGCGGTCCGTCTCGCGCCGCTGGGCCATTCTGCGTTCGGGCTGCGTGCGGTCGGTCTGTGAAAGGAAAGCAAGATTCGCGCTCTGCCGGATGAACTCGAGCAGATACGTTTCGGTCGTTTCCACAAACCTGGGACTTAGGAATACGTCGTGATGGATGTTGTCGACCCCGACAGCCAGCGTTCCGAGCGGAAGTTCCGCGGTATAGGTCTTCAGGTTCACGCGCGCTGGCGGGCCGGCAGACTGGGTGGAATTGCGTTCAGGCATGACTCTTCTTGACGGTGCCCCTTGTCAGATTAACAGTGCTGTTAAGGCGCGAACAAGGTGGCGAATCCAACCCGTTAACAGTGAACCTGGCATCTTGCCGCGGAACTAGGGCGCCAATTCGAATTTGTCGACCACAAGACGGCGGGTGTCCCCGCCCGCATGCTCGAGGCGAATTTCCATCGTGGGCCAATGCGTGCGCAGCCTGAAGCGCTCGGGCCATTCGATGACTACGATCGCTTGCTCCGCGAGCGCGTCTTCCAGACCCAGAGATTCGAGATCATGGAAATTTTCTACGCGATAGAGATCGACATGATAGACCTTGTATGGGCGCGGACCCTCTCTTGAACCGGTCAGACTACAGCTCTGAAATTCGTGGACGAGATTGAAGGTGGGGCTGGTGATGTCCTCCTCGCGGGCGGCACCTAAGCCGCTGATGATTCCTTTGGTTAGCGTGGTTTTCCCGCTGCCGAGGTCGCCTTTCAAAAGCACTAAAACGGGAGGTCGGAGCCTCGCGGCGATTTCCCGGCCCTTCGCGATCGTTTCTTCGGCAGACTGCGTGAAAAATTCTGACGGACTCCAAGCGAGGCCAGCACTTGAAACCTTAACAGCCATGACCGCACTCCGCCAGGACGCGCGCATACGCCTCCGGAATCGCTTCGATCAGGTCAGAGGCGATCAAGGGCACTTCGCCCACACGCGACGCCGCGATATCGCCCGCGAGACCATGCAAGTACACGCCGAGGCCGAGAACCCGTGCCCATTCCTCGATCCCGAACTGTGCCGTCAATCCAGCCAGGATTCCGGTCAGCGCGTCGCCCGTCCCGCCCGTTGCCATACCAGGATTTCCTGTCGTGTTGATGTAAGCCTGACCCGTGGGCGTCGCGAGGATCGTATGGAATCCCTTGAGAATCACGTACGCGCGCCAACGCGCCGCCGCTTCTAGTGCAACGTCCAGGCGGCGAGCCTGCACGTCCTTCGTCGTAACCCCAAGCAGCCGCGCCATTTCCCCGGGATGCGGCGTCAGTACTATCGTGGGCGTTCGGCGCTGGTTGAGATGATCCGCCGCACCGGCATAGGCGTTTAGGCCGTCCGCGTCCAAGACGACGGGAAGCTCAGTTTCACCGACAACGGTTCGAATGAATTGCTGAGTCTCCTGCTGCATGGAGAGGCCCGGCCCGATCGCCAGAACAGACTTGCCCTTCAAGATTTCCGTGAATCGCTGGCAGTCGAGATTGCGGAGGCTCGCCGTGCCGGATTCCGTAGCCACGAGCGGGACGGTCATCATTTCCGGCATGCCCGCCGCGACGATGGGCAGCACACCCTCCGGCGTAGCCACGGTGACAAGTCCCGCCCCAGCGCGCAGGGTGCCGCGCGCCGCAAGAATCGCCGCGCCCGATTTGCCAAGAGATCCAGCGACGATCAATGCGTGGCCGTATGTGCCTTTGTTTGCCGCGGGATCCCGCACGAGTGGCAATGGCCGGAACTCTCCCGGCTCGATCCAATGAATCTTCAAGTGTGGATCGGATTCCAGTAACTCCAGCGGCGTACCGATTTGCCTCACTACCAACACGCCACAGCGCGACGAGCGTGGCAAGATCAGTTGCCCGAGTTTTGGCGCGGTAAGGGTCACGGTGAAATCCGCGGCTACAACCGGCCCGCCAAAGTCTTCCGCGTCAGACGCGAGGCCGGACGGCATGTCCACGGCCACAACTTGCGCCTTGCCTCTACTGGCCTCCCGCTCTGCGTTCAGATTCTCGATAACGGCAGCGAGCAGCCCTTCCACAGGGCCGCGCAGCCCGGTTCCTAGCAGCGCATCGACAATCAGATCGGCTTCACGGAGCGCAGCGCGTGCCGATTCCCATTCCACCTGGCTGGTCACGAGATGAAGTTCGCCGCGCGCCTGCTGCCACCGCTTCAAATTAACGGCCGCGTCGCCCTCAACGGTGCTGGGGTTGGCGAAGAGGAAAACCTTCGGCGCACCCCCCGAATCCTTGAGCAGCCTCGCCACTACAAGCCCATCGCCGCCATTGTTTCCCTTGCCGCACAGCACCACAATCCTGCGCCGAGCGATTTCCACGAACCTTTCACGCAGAAAATCCGCGATCGCCGCTCCTGCGTTCTCCATGAGTTGAATGCTGGAAACTCCGTATCGCTCAGTGGTCAGCCGATCGGTCTCGCGCATCTGAGCCGCAGTCAGGACCTTCATGCGCGCAGCTCCGTAGGCTCAGAAAATCGCAATACGATCACCGTCATATCGTCCGCCTGCTCAGGTGAGCCGGACCATTCCTCCGCCGCGTGCACGACGGCCTCGGTAATCCCGTGCGGCGATGCATCCTTGTTCCGCGCTGCTACCTCAGCGAGGCGGTGCGCGCCGAATTCCTCCCCGTAAACGTTTTCTGTCTCGATCAAGCCATCGCTATAGGCAACCAGCAAGGTGTCCGGCTTAATCTCGACAACCCCTTGCTTGAACGGCACGTCGTCGAACAGGCCCACCACCATCCCGCCGGTGTCGAGACGCTCGGCGCAACCAGCGCAGATATAGACCGGTGGAAGGTGCCCCGCGTTGGTGTAGTGCAGCCGGCGTGTCTCCATATCGCAGACGCCAAAGAAACAGGTCGCGTAGCGCTCACTCGACGTGTTGCGAAAAAGGTGCCGGTTCAGGTGCGAAATGATTTCCGCTGTGTCAATCTGCGCAGTGGCCGCCCCAGGAAGGCCGTTCCGGTAACGCAGCACATCACTTCGCAGAGCGGCCTGCACGTTTGCCATGAGCAGCGCCGCGGAAATTCCCTTCCCGCTAATGTCGGCTAGCGCGAAAGCAAGTCGCGTCGGCGAAATGCGGATAAAGTCATAGTAATCGCCGCTCACGACCCTGGCCGGCCTGCAGAACGCTTCGATTTCAATCCCCGGAAGTTTGGGCAGCTGATGCGGAAACAGCTCTTGCTGTACCTCCCGCGCAATGGATAGTTCGTTTTCCAGCTTTTGCCGCTCTCGCTGCTCGTCGATAAGCGTGGAAACCGACTGCATCATCGAATTGAACGATTCCCCGAGCGCCGCCAACTGATCCCGATGCGGCAATCGAACCCGATACGACAGGTCGCCTGCTTGCACGTGCTGCGTCGCGCGGTAGAGACTGGCGACTGCCGCAGTAATCGTCCGCGTCATAACAATGCCGGTCACGAGCGATCCGAATTCGATCAGAAGAAAAAATGCTCCAATAACCAGCAGAGCTGTCGCAGCGATTCCCCCCAGAGTCCCCAGCGGACTGAACAGCCTTCGATTCAGAAGAGATGGGCGTGTGCTGAACCTTGCGAAGACCTGTGCGGAAGTTGGGTCTCCCTGCTTTTGGTCCAAATCCAGCACTTCGAGACCCACGATGCCTGTGATCAGTTTGTCGAAGGGATTCACGGGCTTCGGCACAGGGCGGTCCAGCGTTCCAATTTGGTTGATGGACGAAAACGGCAGCCGGTTGATCACGACCGGGACTTCCGGCTGGACGTCGCCGCGCATCGGTCGCAAAACATTGAATTGGATTGGACCCAGCTCCGGCGCAAGTGTATCGATAAATTCCGGCGTGATAGGAACGATCACCGAAACCAGGATTCGTCTCGCTGGAGTTTGGCGCGCGACAGCAGCGCGCAATGCTAGTTGTCCTTCATTGAACACCAAACCCCGGAACCTGTTCCCACCATAAACGCCGCGAGCCTGGAGTAGGTCTTCTCCTTTTCCCGGCTCTACCTTCAAGCCGGGCAATTCGGTCATCGCATTCTTGATGTAAGTGCCGACATCCACAGGCAACGCAACTGCCGCGGCGCTGCGCCCCGAAGTCGCCTCAAGCGCATAGGAAGTCGCTATGGCGTTCGCCACCACGCTCGCCCGTTCGGCGCGCTCTTCCATCTCCGTATAAATCACGTACGAACCGAGCTGCCAGTACAGCAAGTAGGCCGCCAGCCCAGCCATCGTCAGGAGCAGAAGCACCGGAACCACTGCGATGAAAACATAAGTCGTGATCAGCCGGTTGCGCAGGCTCCAGAGGAGATGGTCGCGCGCCCACACCCATCCGCGGGCGATCCAATAAACTCCTGCACAAATCGCCAGAAAGAACAGAAAACCGCTCATCGGAATCTGCGCGTAGAACTCTCGCAGGCTCTCGAGCACGCCGTAAAGCACGAGCACCGCCAGCGAGAGCCAATCGACGACGCGCATGTGCTCCCAAATCGGGTGAATCCGACTTGTCAGTCGCGAGAGCATTACTTTCAGGGAGTTCTTTCTAACGTGAGATGAAACGTCTGGGCCGTCGCCCCCCGAAGGAGGCCGTACACGACACCCGGACAATTCTACTTCGGACTTAGCGTCGGTGCAGCATTGGATGCGTGGGCCTGACTGGGCTGGCGGCTTTCGATAGTAATGCGGCTATGGCGTATTCCATAGGAGAAATAGATCACCAAGCCGATCCCCAACCAGATGAAAAGTCGCCACCAGTTTTCGACACGCAAGGAGAACATCAGGAGCAAGCAGCAAAGAATCCCTAGAATCGGAACGATCGCGCCAAGCGGGGCGCGGAAGGGCCGGTGCACTTCGGGATGCGTTCGCCTCATGATCAGGACGGCGGCGCAAACGATGACAAAGGCAAGGAGGGTGCCGATATTCACTAAGTCGGCCAGAATTCGCAGCGGAAGAACCGCACCCATGCCGGCGACGCACAGTCCTGTCAGAATCGTGGATTTCCAGGGTGTGCGGAATCTCTCGTGCACGGCGCCGAAGAAATTCGGTAGCAGGCCGTCCCGCGCCATGGCCAGAAAGATTCGCGACTGGCTTAGCATCATGACAAGGAGGACGGATGTGATTCCGGCTACCGCTCCGAGAGAGACTAGAATCTCCGCCCAGGGCAAGCCGATCTGGCGGAATGCGTCGGATACGGGCGCGTCGATATTGATTTTGTCATAGTGCACCATCCCCGTGAGGACGGCAGACATCGCGATATAGAGAATGGTGCAGAGTATCAGCGACGTAATGATTCCAATCGGCACGTCGCGCGCAGGATTGCGTGCTTCCTCGGCGTGGGTGGATACCGAGTCAAATCCAATGTACGCAAAGAATACGAGCGCAGCACCCGCCAGCATGCCAATCGGCTCGCCGCCTTTGCCGGTCTGCCCCAAAAGTGTATGCCCGAAAAAGCTGATCCCGGCCAGCCCGTAGGGGGCAAAGGGCTTCCAGTTCGCTGGGTTCACGTACTTCGCGCCCACAACGATCACGAAAATGACAATAGAAACCTTCAAGGACACGATCGCGGCATTCACGCTCGCGCTTTCCTGGATTCCCTTGACCAGGATGACGGTGATGATCAAGGCAATAGCCACTGCTGGAAAGTCAAACCAAGTGCCGGTCAGCGACAAAAGTCCCGTAGTGGGACTGTAATCAAACGGCGCGTTGGTTAAAACGTGGGGAACATTTGCGTGGAAGATCCCGAGAAAATCCTGGAAATAGTGCGACCAGCCGTGCGCGACCGTCGACGACGCCACAGCGTATTCGAGGATCAAGTCCCAGCCAATGATCCAGGCAAAGAGTTCCCCGAGCGTCGCGTAGGCGTACGTGTACGCCGATCCAGCCACGGGCACCATAGACGCGAATTCCGCGTAACACAGCGCAGCGAAAACACAGGTGATCCCGGACACGACAAAAGAAAGCACTAGAGCGGGGCCTGTGCTGTCATGCGCCGCGATGCCCGTCAGGACAAAGATTCCCGTGCCGATGATCGCACCGACGCCCAGGCTCGAGAGCTGGATGGGCCCGAGACACCGGCGCAGCCGGCTATCGCTGTGCAGCTCTTCGACCAGGGCTTCGTGACTCTTTCGTTGAAACAGTTGATTTGCCATACGCACCTTTGCATTACGACTAATTCAGGCCCGCGCTCCGGACCGCCTCGACCAAGCCCAATATACAGGTACGCCCAGAAGAACAATCACGAGGCCCGGCCACGTATCCTGCGTCTGGTACAGGATCAGAACCGCCATGATGATCAACGCCGTCACGATGTACAGAACCGGGACGACCGGATATCCCCACGCGCGGTAGGGGCGGTCGGCGTTCGGGCGCTTTCTTCGCAACACGAAGAGACCGCCAATAGTTAGGATGTAGAAAATCAGCACCGCGAAAATGACGTAATCGAGCAACACTCCATAGAGATTCCCGTAGGTCACCTCGCCCGTGGACGAGTTCACGAGCCGCGTCCGCAGCAGCACAAGGATCGCCGCCCAGATTCCCTGGAGGACAAGCCCCATCGCGGGGACTCGATTGGCATTGAGCCGCCCGATGCTTTGAAAAAATAACTTGTCCTGTGCCATCGCGTAGTACACCCGCGCGCCCGCCAAGATCAATCCATTCGCGCAACCGAACGTCGAGACCATGATCGCCAGCGCCATCAGCGTCGCGCCGCTGTTTCCAAAGATGGCGTGCAGCGTGGCCGTCGCGACTCGATCGTCCGGCGCTGTTTGAATTTGATGGAGCGTGAGCGTGGAAAGATATCCCAGGTTCGCGAGGAAATACAGCGTGATGACAATTGCCGTGCCCGCCGCGAGTGAAATCGGGATGTCGCGCTTCGGATTTTTCACTTCGCCGGCCGTGAAGGTGATATTGTTCCACGCGTCTGCGGAAAATAGCGATCCCACCTGGCCAACGCCGTACGCAATGAGCAATCCGAACACGCCCGATGCAGCCGTCACAGCGGGAATGAACGATTTCATCCAGCCAGCACCCGGCTCAATTACCTGAGGATCGTGAAGCGTCCAGATGCCGCTGAAATTAGCGTGGATCGCCTCAGCGTTTCGCCCGAGAAACACGCCAGCAAGAATCAGCGCCGCGAGCCCTAGCGTCTTCGCCGACGTGAATACGTTCTGGATGAGCTTTCCAAGCTTCAGCCCGCGCGTATTGAGTGCAGTCAGTAGAAGTATCAGGAGCAGTGCGACCAGTTGCTGCACCGAAAGGCTGATCGCGTACCCGCTGGAAAGCTTGATCGGCGGGACAATCCATCCGTTAGGCGAAACCGCAGGCCACACCACTCCCAAGAATCGAGCAAATCCCACGGCTACCGCCGCAATAGTTCCGGTTTGGATGACAAGAAAGAGCGTCCAGCCGTAGAGAAAGCCCCACAACGGAGAGTACGCTTCCCGGAGGTAGATGTACTGGCCACCGGCCTTCGGCATCATCGCGGCGAGTTCGCCGTAGGAAAGCGCAGCCGCAACAGTCATCAGACCTGTAATGATCCATGCCGCGAGCAGGCTGCCCGTCGATCCCGTACGGCGAGCGATGTCCGCTGAGACGATGAAAATGCCGGACCCGATCATCGAGCCGACGACAATCGTTGTCGAATCGAAAAGACCTAGCCCACGAACAAACCCGGAGGATTCCGTATCCACAGGAGGCACAGCCGCCTCGGGGGTTTTCACGTCCAACATCGGGCTGCCTCCTTAAAACCAGTAGGACAGGCTTCAGCCTGTCGCTTTTGATCTATCGTTTGAGCCCAACCTACAGGCGGCCGTCGAAGATCCCCGTCGGGGCGCGTCCTACGTATCCCTAAGCCGAACCCGCACCAGATTCACGATGCGCAGCCGAGGCCGCCACCGCTAAATACTCGCGCGCCCGAGCCCCAGGGTCAGATGCACAGATCAGATCGCGAATCACCGCCAAAGAATCCGCCCCCGCCTGAAAGACTTCCGCCGCTCGTTCCAATGTAATCCCACCGATCGCCACCAGCGGCTTCGTCGTCATCTTCCTCGCCTGCCGCAAAAGTTCCGTTCCCACAACCGGATCTGGGTTCTTCTTGGTCGCCGTCGGGAAAATGGGCCCGAAAGCGATGTAATCGGCGGAAGTACCTGCCGCTGCGGCAACCTGCTCCAAATTGTGCGTCGAGACACCCACCCAGCGATCCCGCCCGCAAATCGCGCGCGCATCCTCGACGCCCAGATCCTCCTGCCCCACGTGCACCCCGCCCGCGCCTGCCAGCAACGCAATGTCCGGACGGTCGTTCACTATGAGTCGGACGAATTGCGGCCCCAGAGCGCTAGAAAGTTGCCGGGAAACCTCGAAAAAATGGCGAGAAGAACCCGTTTTGTTGCGAAATTGAATCAGTTTGACCCCGGATCCCGCCAGCGTTTCGGCCAAAGCCAGCTCCGATACGGCGAGGAAAGTTGGATCGATTATTGCATAGAGGCGGGGGAACACAAGGTTCATAAGGCTTTAACCGGCGCGTGATGTGGCGAAACGGTCAAGGAAGTGGGTATCCAGCCGGCCCTCGATAAAGTCAGGGTCCAGCATGATTTTGCGCTGCAGGGGGATGGATGTCTTAATTCCTTCAATTACAAACATTTCCAAGGCACGGCGCATGCGCGCAATGGCTTCGGCCCGCGTGTCTCCGTAGGCGATGAGCTTGGCCACCAGCGAATCGTAATACGGCGGGATGACAGCGTCTGCGTGGGCTGCCGTGTCGACACGGATGCCGGGACCACCTGGCGTTCGAAAGACGGTGATGTGTCCGGCGGAGGGGACAAACGTGTCCGGGTCCTCGGCGTTGACCCGGCACTCGATCGCATGGCCGCGCATGACGGGAGCCCCGACAGCCTCCTCAAGCTTTTCGCCCGCAGCAAGGCGAATCTGCGACTTCACCAAGTCCACGCCCGTAACCATTTCTGTGACCGGATGTTCGACCTGGATGCGGGCGTTCATTTCAATGAAGTAGATCGAGCCATCTTCGTCCATCAGGAATTCGACCGTGCCCGCGCTCGTGTAACCCACCTGCTCGAGCGCGGCAACAACCCGCCCGCCCAACTCTGCCCGCTTTTTTGCGTCCATTGCGGGAGAAGGAGACTCTTCGATCAGCTTTTGGTGGCGGCGCTGAATGCTGCATTCGCGCTCGCCGAGGTGCATCACGTGACCGTGTTTGTCGCCCAGGACTTGAAACTCGATGTGGCGCGGCCGCTCGATAAATTTTTCGAGATAAACATCCGGAACACCGAAAGCCTGCTGTGCCTCATTGCGAGCCGTGGCAAAGGCCGGGGCAAGCTCTACTTCGCTCCGCACCACGCGCATCCCGCGCCCGCCGCCTCCCGCCGAGGCTTTCAAGATGACTGGATACTTGATTCGAGCGGCTTCTGACACGGCTGTGGCTTCATCCGGAACAATTCCCTGCGAACCGGGCACAATGGGTAATCCAGCCGCGGACATTTCACGGCGCGCCTGATCTTTCTCGCCCATCATTCGAAGCAACTCCGGCGACGGCCCGATGAACGTGATGTGCGAAGCCTCGCAGACTTCGGCGAAATTCGAATTCTCGGAAAGGAATCCGTAACCCGGATGAATCGCCTCGACGTTGGTGATTTCGGCGGCGCTGATTACCTGGGGAATGTTGAGGTAGCTCTCGCTTGAGCGCGGCGGCCCGATACAAACAGCCTCGTCGGCGAAACGCACGTGGAGTGCGTTCCTGTCCGCCTCGGAATAGACTGCAACCGTGGCGATGCCCAGTTCCTTGCACGCATCGATGATACGCAGGGCAATTTCACCGCGATTGGCTATGAGGATTTTTCGAAACATTTAAGGTCGTCAGAGGAACGATCTAACGCCGTCTACTTCTTCTTGCCCGTGGGTCGCATGGCGAAGAGCGGTTCGCCGTACTCGACGGGCTGGCCATTTTCAACGAGGACTCGCGCCACCTCCCCGCTGATATCCGCCTCAATCTCGTTCATCAACTTCATGGCTTCGATGATACACACCGTCTGGCCCGCCTCAACCAAGTCTCCCACGCGCACGAACGGCGCCGCCTCGGGGCTCGGCGCGGCGAAAAACGTGCCGACGATGGGCGACTTGATGATGTGATCTTCCTCTTTGGGAGCTACTGGGGCCTGGGACGGCGCAGGGGCGCTCTGCGCGACCGCTGCTGGGGCGGGCTGTGCGGGCACGCCCTGAACCATAGTTGCTGACCCCGCCGGAAGCGCCAAGGCGGGCGCCGCCCCTGGTTGTGCGATCGCCCTTTTCAGCCGTATCCTCAGGTCGCCATGGGCATATTCGAACTCCTCTAGCCCATGTTGCGTCATGAACGAAAGCAAACGCTCGAGCTGCCCGAGATCGACTCCGGGCACCGTAAATTCAAAACCGGCTGGCTGTTTTTTGGATCCCTTCATGTGTGCTCAGAGTTCGACGAGCTCGCGTGGAGCAGTTGTCAGGATTTCGGCGCCCCGGGCTGTGACCAAAGCATCGTCCTCGATGCGAATGCCCCCCACGCCTTCCATGTAGACGCCGGGCTCTACGGTCACTACGTTGCCTGACTCCAGAATTTTTTTCTGATCCCGGGCGATTCGGGGCTCCTCGTGAATTTCCAGGCCAATCCCGTGACCCGTGCTGTGGACAAAATAGCGGCCTAACCCTTTGCGTTGCAGGACATTTCGAGCCGCGGCGTCAACAGTGCCACAGTTGACTCCGGACTTAAGCGTGTTTCTGGCCGCCGCCTGCGCCTCAAGCACGGCTTGATACCACTGCCGCACCCGCAAAGGCGCTTTGCCAACGTACACGGTGCGCGTCAGGTCGCTACAATAGTGGCGCAGTATAGCACCCAGGTCTACCACGACCAACTCGTTTTTCCCGATTCGGCGCGAAGTTGGGCGCGCATGGGGCAATGCCGACCGCGGTCCCGCCGCCACAATCGATTCGAACGACTCGCCGGAGGCTCCAGCGCGTCGCATCCGGTAAACGATTTCGGCCGCCACTTCAAGCTCAGTAATGCCTGGGCGGATCGTTCGAATCGTTTCCTCCATTACGTGGGAACCGAGCCGAGCGGCCTTTCGAATTTGATCAATCTCTGCGGCGTCCTTAACACACCGTAGCCTTTCGACGAGCCCATCAACGGCAACCCACTTTAAACCGCCGCCTGCTGCCTTCCGAATCGCTTTCCAGGCCGCCAAAGTAACATGCGATGGAGACACCGCCACTCTAAGGCGTCGCTTGCCGTGAAGGTGGGCGCCTACAGCCTCGAGGAGCGGCCCCTTGTGGATGTTTACGCGAATACCGTGAGTCTCTTCTTTGGCTTGTATGGTGAATCTGCCGTCGGTAAACAAAGTGACTGCGGAGGGTTCTAGGAGCAACGCACCTGAGTCGCCTGAGAATCCGGTGAGGTAATAGATATTCGGCAGGTGTGTCTCGAGTAGCGAGTTGGCACGAGCGTCATCGACGGCGCGGCGGAGTCGAGCTAACCGGCTGGTCGTGTGGGTGGGCATGAAAAAGGGAGGAGACCAAATTCGGGCCGCCTCCCAGGTCACACGAGATTGTACCTTGCGGGACTCAGCCCGGCAAAATGCGCGGTGTCACGAAAAACAGCAGTTCCTGGCTCGTAACGCTGACCGACGTGTGTTTGAACAAGTTGCCGATCAGCGGCATGCTGCCCAGCAGGGGTACTTGGTCAATGTTTGTTCTCTGGTTGTTGACCACCACGCCGCCGATTGCGACCGTACCGCCGTCATTCACGAGGACTTTGGTTTGCGTGGACTGTGTGTCGAGCCCGGGTTGCCCGAGAACGCTGATGCCAGGATCAATTTGGGTATTTTCAACTGTAATATCCAGAAACACCGTGCCTTCCGCCGTGATTTGCGGAGTTACTTCCAACTTCAGGACGGCGTCGACATATTGAACCGACACTGTGTTGTTGATGCTCGTCGAGATCGGGACTTGTGCTCCTTGTTTTACTGTTAGTTTCTCGTTGTTCTGCGTAATGCCCTTGGGCTCGGACAAAATCTTGCCTACGCCGCGGCTTTCCATCAAGGAGAGAAAGAAATCGAGTGCGAAGTTCGGGCTCGAGAACAGGTAGGTGAGCCCGCTCGTTGGCCCTCCGGCCGGGAGGTTTGTCGCTAAAGGCATTTGAACCGGCGTCGGCGCGGGTGCAGCGCCACCGCCTGCTGGCGGGGCCGGCGGCGTTCCAGCGACCAGGGCCGGCGAGGTGAATGCACCGGGGACAACTAGGCGGGAAATTGGGCTTGTCCCAACAGCTTGGTTGCCGCCGAAAACGTTATTGCCGGCGCCGAAAGAAAACGCCAACTGTGTGCCGATTTGACGCGCAAAGGATCGCGAAGCCTGCACAACCCGCGCCTCAATTTCCACCTGCTGCGATTTACGGTCCAACTGCCGCAGCAAGCTATCGACCTTCGGAATCTGGGCAGGAATATCGCGAATGATCAGTGTATTGGAGCGCGGATCAGCGATCGCGTCACCTCGCGGCGTGAGGAACTTCTTGACCGTACCCATCATCGTGGCCGCTTGAGCATAGCTGAGGACACGGGTAACCGTCACCGGCTCGACCGCTTCCGTTTCAGCTCTGAGAAGATCTCGCCGCTGGTCCGCTTCATGCCTCAGGGTCTCTTGCGTTGTGATTCGCAGGACGTTGCCATCGATTTCCTTGCTCAGACCATTGTTGCGCAACACAATGTCGAGGCCCTGGTCCCAGGGAACTTCGTCCAGGACGAGTGTTACAGTCCCACGCACCGAGGGATCAAGCACGACGTTCAAGCCGCTGATCTCATGAATCAGGCGGAAGAAATCCTTCAAATCAACATCCTTGAGATTGACCGAAATTGGATCACCAGTGTATTTCTTTTCAGAAGCGGGCGCTGCCTGCGGCGTAGCTGCCGGGGGATTTTGTCCCTCTGGAGCGACGGGCCCATTCTTAGCGGGGCTGGCGAAGCCGAAATCCTTCCCGGTTATCCAGGCTGGAAGCGGCATGTCCGGCACTCGAACTGGGGCCAACCTTTGCGCGGCCGGCCGCTTTGTCGGGCGTAGCGCCGTGGGGACGACATGTGCCGCCGTCGTGCCAAATGAGACGGTCACACCCGAATCGTCGGTTTGCGTGGTAAAGGGAACCAGCTTATCTAGGTCGATCACGACTCGCGATTGCCCAGGATTTGGCTGCCCAACGCGCACATCCATGACGGGCGCGTATTCGCTCGGCATCTTGTATTTCCTAATGCTCAAGCGCGTTTCGGCAAAGTCCAGAACGATGCGTGACGGCGAATCGAGGCGCGAAGTCTGGAAATGGAGCGCGCCTGTCCCCGTGATGTGAACAACCGTCTGCTGCCCGGAACGGGTCACATCGACAGCTGAAATCGACCCCACGGGTGCTGTTGCGGCTTCGGTCGCCACCTGCGCGTTCGCCGACAGAGCGGGTATTACCGCGCCCGCCAGCAGTAGGCAGCCGGACCCGAGGGCCCGCCATATGGTCTTCATTGCTGTTCTCCTGGACTTGGGTAAAGTCGCTTGGTCACCACGCGTTCGAGCGGTTTCCCAAATGCGTCTTTGCCAAACTCGTGGAACGAAACGGCTTCGAGGGAGATTTTGTCGACCGAGCCGTCGTAAAGCTTGTCCCCGTCTCTCAGAAAATAGACTCGCCCCTGCGAATTCGAAACGATTGCAATCGTTCCATTCGGCGCGCGAACGATGCCATCGATTCGCAGTGTGGCTACGATCAAGCCCGCTTTACCCGGCGGCAGATTTTCCGGAGGGGCGTTGGTTGTGCGCGCCTTGGTCAAGAGCGTATCGAACGGATCGCGACGCACCACCGGCTTTTCTTCCGCCGTCTTTTCGACCGGCGGCTTCGCGGGATTGGCTGCAACGGTCTTTACCGAGACCTTTCCCTTGGCTGCGGATTTTTCCGCCGCCTTTGCGGGAGCCTTTGCAGGCGTGCTTCCGGCCGCTTGCGTTGCAGCGTTTGCCGGTGCCTTCGCGGGTCCTTTGGTTTGCGTCGTCACCGGCGCCTTCGAAGGCGCTGACTTGGCCGGCGTGGTTCCCGTCGCCTGCGGCGTTGCGTTCGCAGGCGCGTTCGCTGGGCCGCTTGCTGGCGGTTTCGCTGAAGCCTTCGCATCCGTCGGGGCCGGGCTTTTAGCCGGTCGCTTGGCTTTCTTTTTGGGGAGCTTGATTTCGGCCTGGCTCGGCCCCTGATCAGATTGGGGCTGAGACTGAGACGCATCGGCAGGCTGGCTCAATTGGTTGCGAACCGCGTTCGGCGAGATGTTCGGGTGCTCCTGCGCGAGGACACATGTCGCAAGAACTGCCGACAACGCCAGCGGGATTACTGTTCGCGATGATTTTGCGAGTCGCATATTCGGTCGCTATGATTTGGCCTATTTTTTGACGGGCTGATTCTTGCCCGTGGGGGCCGCAGGCGATTCCCCCGGATTGCTAAAGAACGTCGTTACCAAACACCTGCCAGTAACACTGGTACCGGCACGCGTCGGAAACGTTGTCTTGGACGGATCGGTGCCGTTAAAGGTCAGGTCTCCTACATTGATGATCCGGGACAGGCGGCTGAGCCGCGAAAAGAAATCCTCGATGCTGAAGTAAGGCCCGTCCACCTCTATCTCAAAGGGGAGCTCGTAGTGATAATCCTTCGGCACGACCGCTTGAGCCGACAATCGCCGAATCTGCACGCCCGACGCCGCCGCCGCTCCCTGAAGCAATCTCATGAATTCGTCCACTTCCTTTTCTTCCGGAACGATCGTCTTCAGCGTTTCCAATTGCTTTTCGAGGGCGGCCATTTCCGCTTTGAATTCCGCGTTACGCCGCTCGTAAACCTGGAGTTGCGCGACTTCGCGATTCAGATCGGACTCCTTGGTGTGATTTGCGGCCAGGGTGTCGCGCATTGCCGCCACCGGCAGCACGGGAACGTATTCGCCGGCGCCAAAGATCACCAGGGCCAGCGCAAAAAAGATCAGCGCTTGCAAGTACCACGGGTATTCGCGGAACGAGATCGCCATCGCTCCCCCTAAATATTCCCCGCCTTGCGGGCCGCCGGCGGCGGTCCCGCGGCTGGCGCGGTAGGCGCTGCGGGCGCGGAGGCGCCGCTCATCGCCGGCGCGGCTCCGGCGGATTGCGGCAGGCCAAACTGAGCCGTCAAGGCAAAATTGAAAATCTCCACTGTCTTGTTGCTGGAATCCTGATGTGATTCCTTAATTTCCACCGCTTGGAAATAGCCCGAGCGCTTGAGCTGCGTGATGTAGTTCGCAACCGCGTTAATCGAGCCTGCAGAGCCGTTGATCGTTAGCGAATCACCCTTGCGGTCCACAGAAGTGAGCCACAGCGTGTCGGTGCGGCTCACCGTATTGGCGATCGCCTCGAGAAGCTCCTGGCCACCCGTACGATTCCGCTGGAGCGCCTCAATAACGTTGATCCTCTGCTGCAAGACGGCTTTTTGCTTTTCGAAATTGTCTACCTGCTGCTTCAGTTGCTCGAGCCGGGCCTTTTCACCCATCTGTTTCTGGATGTTGGCCATTACCCTTTTGTTTTCACTCTCAAGCAGGCCGTAGTGCAACCAGAGGCCGCCGACGCTTATCCCCAGCGCGACTGCGAGCAGCACCCATTGCATCGTGGCTTCGACCGGTACGGTCGTGCGCGCGACTTTCGGACGTACTCTTCCTAACAGGTTGATCCGAATCATGGTTCGTCAAAGCTCCTGAGCGCGAGTCCCACGGCAATTGCCAGCCGTGGAGCGAGTTCCCGAATCTGATCTTCGCTGTGCCGCGCCGGATTGATCACGATCTTCCGAAACGGATACATTTCCTCTACCGGAACCGCAAACTCTTCCCGCAGCACGTCCATCAATCCGGGCACACGCGCGCTGCCACCGGCCACGACGATTTTATGGATGCTTTCACCGGTCGCCGTCGCCCGGAAGAAGTCAAACGTCTTTTGGATTTCCAGGACCAGAATGTCCGTAACGGAACGAAGGATCGTGGCGCGATGTTCCTCGGCGATGCCGGCGATGTTTTCGCCGTGCTTCAGGCGCTCTGCATCTTCAAAGCTTTGGTCGAGTTCCTTCTGGAGCGCGTCCGTATACTGATTGCCGCCGACCGAAACGTCGCGGGTAAACAGGGGAATTCCCCCGCGTACGATATTGATGTTCATTACGCTGGCGCCAATGTTTAGCAGGGCAATCGTCTGGCCAGGATCTGGGTCGTAATTCACTTCATAGCAGTTCTGCAGCGCAAACGCGTCGATGTCGACAACAGTGGGATTCTTCCCCGCCTGCGCCAGCACGTTCGTGTGATTTAAGATCTTGTCTTTCTTGACAGCCACCAGCAGAACGTCCATCTGCGAGTCCACAGACTCAAGCAACTGGTGATCCAGATTGACGTCGGCGATGTCAAACGGGATGTGCTGGCTGGCTTCGGACTGAATGCGGTCGTAGAGTTCGTCCTCGCTCATCGACGGGAGCGTAACCCGCTTGACGATCACGGAGTGGCCGGAAACCGCTGTGGCGACGTTCTTGGTCTTGACTTTGTGACTTTCAAAAATGTTGCTGATTGCGCCGGCCACCAGTGGCGCGTCCATGATGGCTCCGTCCACCACGGTGTCCTGAGCCAGAGCCTCCAGCCCGAAACTGACGAGCTCATAGCCATGCTTGGTATTTTTCAGCTCAACGGCCTTGATCGAGCTCGAGCCTATGTCCAGACCGACGAGCGATTTTTGTTTTGATCCGCCAAACATAACCAGCCCCTCAGGCGTTCCGAGCGCTTACCGAACCCGTTGCTATCGCTGGGAGACGCTTAAACCTAAACCTGTCTCACACCTGCATCGGTTCCGATGCCTTGTGCGGCGTCGTGCCTCACCCCGGAAATGTCGACCGATTCGATTTAATTTCTCCGATCGATTTCCACAGGGCCTTTGCCGCTCGGGAACCCGCAGCGACAAACCACGACCCGCCCCGCAGAATTGCCGCGTATAGCGAATTTGGCATCGGGTATCCGGGGTGTCAAGCAATCGGGATTCACGAGTTGTTCTGAACAACACGGTTTAGGTGGCTGGCCGGGCGGCCAGTAGGAGGGCAAAAAACACAATTAATAGGGTTCTAGAACCAGACGAATGTCTATTACTAGTATGGGCATTCCGGACACTTCCCGGGAAGAGTTTGCCCTATCGGCCAAGACCCAGCGACTTCCAGATCAAGTCAACCCGCCGTTTGGTGGCAGCGTCCATGACAATTTCGTCAGGCCAGGGCCGCCGAAATCCTTCGCTCTCCCATTTGCGGGTCGCGTCAATTCCCATCTTCGAGCCGTAATCCTGGATCCGCGAGGCATGGTCCAGGGTGTCAGCGGGACCCAGGACAAATTCCACATCCCTTTCCGGATCAATGGCACAGAGCGATTTCCAGGTCACCTCCCGGAAATTTTGGACGCTGACGTCGTGGTCGACGACGACAATCACCTTGGTGAACATGGCCTGGCCGAGGGACCAGATGGCGTGCATGATCTTTCGGGCATGGCCGGGGTAGGATTTTCGGATTGAGACGATCATCAGATTGTGAAAGACACCCTCGGCCGGCATGGCCACATCCACAATCTCGGGATATTGCATCTTCATGACGGGCAAAAAGATTCTCTCGACGGCATGCCCCATGAAAAAGTCTTCCTGTGGCGGCGGGCCTACGATTGTCGTGAGATAAATCGGATCGCGGCGCTGCGTCACGCAGGTAACGTGAAAGACCGGAAACTCGCCTTCGAGGGAATAAAAGCCGGTGTGATCGCCGAAAGGGCCCTCGGTCCGCATCTCGCCCAGGTTCACATAACCTTCGACCACAATTTCAGAATTGGCCGGGACTTCCAGGTCACAGGTTTCACAGGAAACCATTTCGACCGGCTCGTGGCGCAGAAAACCTGCGAACATCATCTCATCGAGATCCGGCGGGATAGGGAGAATCCCCGCGAGGCACGTCATCGGGTCCGAGCCGATCGCGACGGCCACGTCGATGCGCCCTTCGGGATTGGCAGCCCGAGCGCGACGGAAATGCTCCGCGCCATGCTTCTGCGTCTGCCAGTGCATTCCGGTGGTGCGCTCGTCATACACCTGCATGCGATAGACACCGACGTTGCGCTTCCCTGTTTCAGGATTACGCGTAAACACAAGCGGCCAGGTGATGAATCGTCCCGCGTCCTTTGGCCAGCACTGTAGGATCGGGAATTCGAAGAGGGAAAAATTCTCGCGGCGGATGATCTCTTTGCACGGGCCATTTTTGACGGACTTCGGGAAAAAGGAGCCCAACTCTGCGAGCTTCGGAAGCATCTTGATCTTGTCGAACAAGCCCTGCGGCGACTGCATGTCGAGGAATCCGCGAATGCGCGCCGCCACTTCGTCAATATGCGAAACTTCCAGCGCGAGGTTCACGCGGCGTTCGCTGCCGAGCATATTGATGAGCACCGGAATGCGCGAGCCCTTGGGATGCTCGAAAAGCAGGGCTGGTCCACCTGCGCGTGTAACCCGGTCGGTGATTTCCGTGATCTCGAGGACCGGGTCAACTTCGGCGGCGATGCGCCGCAGCTCGCCTTCCTTCTCCATCTTCGCGATGAAATCGCGCAAATCCCGGTAAGCCAACTGCTCCTCCGAATTGCGAGGCGACACTCTAGCACGAAAAAGAATGGAACACGGATGGAACACTGACGAAAGGGCGTGACTCGTGGGACAGAACTGAATGCATCACGAACGACAAATCACGAATACATTGTCTTTCATCTGTGTTCATCCGTGCTTTCAAAATCGGTAGACTCCTTGCAAGACTGTGGCGGGTTTGGTAGCGTTACGCTAGAGCGGGCGTAGTTCAATGGCAGAATAGAAGCTTCCCAAGCTTCGGACGTGGGTTCGATTCCCATCGCCCGCTCCGTAACTCCTGATGATTCGATTGGCTTTACACGGCCAAGCGACTTGAATTGGACTCGAAGAACCTTCGTTTTGGTCCTAGGATGGTCCTAATGCCAGACAATTGGTCCTAAGCCAGCTTTTGCGCATGCATATAAAGGCTATGGTTTGGGAGGGTCGGCGTGCGGGTTATTGTTCCCAACACGCCCGTATGATGCCGAGCTGTCATTTAATGGAGACAAGCGCGTTTGTAGGTACTAATTCAAGAAATAAGTCTCTGGACAGCCAGCAAGATTTGCACTCGTCCGATAATCGCTGCGAGCTCAACCGGTCGTAACAACACCATCTAATCAGCTGATCCGACAATACTTACTCTAGACAACTGACCTGCTGCGCTGCACTTGATTGGAACCTGAGAGTCCCGTATTTTCCCTCGATGCGGTTGGCACGCGGTGATCGGAGGAGGCGAGTATTACACCGCCAGATGTCCGGTAATCCGGGCGGTCTCCATGCCGCATCCAATCGTTTAGAGGCAAAAAATATGAGTCGTCTAAACTCAACTCCGATAGGAGGTTTCTTTCTGGCGGCCCTGCTCGCAGTTCCGGCCCAGGGCGACACTCCACCACGAGGAACGGCTGTACCCGGAACGGTGAACTACGTCGAAGGTCAAGTTTCAGTTGGTTCGCAACCGCTCAATTCAAAATCGATCGGTTCGGAGACTCTAGAGGCAGGCCAGTCGATTACAACCGGAAACGGTAAAGCGGAAGTCTTGCTCACGCCCGGTGTCTTCCTGCGAGTTGGGAACAACAGCTCGGTCAGCTTGATTTCCCCGAACCTTACCAACACGGAAATCGGGATTGAGCAAGGCGAAGCAGCCGTTGAAATCACCGAGATTCACAAGCAGAACGACATCCGCATTGATGAGGATGGTTTCACGACCCAACTCGTGAAAAACGGTTACTACGATTTTGATGCGGTCCGCAATCAGGTGCTCGTTCTCGAAGGTGAAGCGATCGTTGACGAAAACGGCAAGCAGGTGAAAGTAAAGGGCGGCCACGAACTCACCCTCAACCAGGATTCCGCGAAGCCGCAAAGCTTTGACAAGAACGCGTACGAGTCCGGCGATCTGTATCGCTGGAGCAGTCTGCGCTCTGCGTATCTCGCGGAAGCAAACGTCGATCTAGCGCCCGGGTACATTGCCGGCGGCGCCTTCGGCCCCGAATGGTATGGCGCGGGGTGGTATTGGGATCCGTGGTTTGGCTCCTACACGTTCATCCCGGGCGACGGGATTTTCTACAGTCCCTTCGGCTGGGGATTCTATTCGCCGTTCTGGGCGTTCGACGCCCCGATCTTCTTCGGCGACGGGCACTTCCATCACCACTTCGACCCTGATCGCCGAGGCGGGGATCATGACGGACACTACGCTCCGGGCCTGCGTGGCGGCGGATATCACGCCGGGCACGGATACTCGGGGCCGCACGCTGGAAGCAATGGCGGCAGAGTCGCTGGCGGCGGTCACGCAGGCGGCGGCTTCCACGGAGGCGAAGGCTTCCATGGTGGCGGGATGTCGGGAGGCGGCTTCCACGGAGGCGGCGGTGGGTTCGCAGGTCACGGCCACTAAGAACTGAGATCTCTCTTTCGAGCGGCACTGCCGGGTCATGAGCGGGGCGCGAAAGTGCCCGTCTTTTTTGCTAATAGGCGGTCGCAGACGAAAGAAGAAGCGCCCCAAAAGATTTGAAGTTGCTCACTTCTCCCGTAAGTGTGTTAATCAGGAGTTGGGTCCGTTAGGCCGGTCACCGGAAAGTGCGGGTCGAGGGTTTAAATCTTTCGCGTCTAATGGTTCAAAATCCTCTTGAACATGGGAGTCCTACTGAAAGTCAAGGACGAGGAGGGTAATGTCGTCCTCCTGAGTACGGGCGGAATTGTAGCCGGAAAAAGAGACGACGCGATCGAGAAGGATGCCGGCGAATCGCGCGACAGGAATGTCGCGGTGCGAGCGGCGAGAAGCCAGCGAAGGAACTTTCTGATGTGTTCGCCGACGATTGGTAAAGAAAGAGGCTGCCTGGGAAAATGAGCATACTCGAGATGATCCACCCGACGTAACTCCAAAACGTTGGCGACTCGTCGAAGAGAGAGCGAAAGGAAGGGAGATAAGCCAACAGCCCGACGGACTAGAGAATGCAGAACAGGCTGAAGTAAATCAGTGTGAGGTCGTGCGTCCGGCGGCGAAAGCTGAAGAGTGCGATTGCAGCGAGAGCGGCGGGAAAAAGAGTTACGGCGGCTGCAGTATTGGCGAACTCCCAGCGGAGCTCCGAGCGCGAAACAGGAGCCACAGCTTGAGCCAAGAAAAATACGCTTGTGTTCACCCCGTCCAGCATGTGGGATTGGATTGTAGCCAAATCGCGATTCGAGGGGCCAGCGTACATCATTGCCTAGCCAGCCGGATTACTGGACAACGGCCGATCACTCGCCAGAAACGCGGTTCTGGAACCTTTAAGTCCAGAGCCAATTCTGGATGAGTAGTCGGCAATCCGGAAGTTGCGATTCTTCTGTGCGAATTCAGTCGAGCCTGCGATAGATCTTGAAGGGTTTTGAATTGCGCGATGGGACTATAATTCGGGAATGGCATCCGCAGGGCGGAGTACCGAGCAAGCTCGGCAGGCGCAAGACGTTGACGCCATTCCTACTCTGGCGTGGTCCGCTCGTCCCGACGGCTCCGCTGAATTCCTCAATCGGCGCTGGCTGGATTACACCGGCCTCTCTGCGGAAGAAGCATCGGATTGGGGCTGGACTGCGGTGCTTCACACAGAAGACCGCGACAGGCTCATGGATTTTTGGCGGCACCTGCTGGATTCTGGTGAGGCCGGTGAGATTGAAGCACGCCTGCGCCGGTTCGATGGAGACTATCGGTGGTTCCAGTTCCGTATAGAGCCCGTGCGCGATAGTCACGGCAACATCTTCAAATGGTATGGCGCGAATACCGATATCGAGGATCGTAAGCGCGCCGAGGCACTACTAGCCGCAGAAAAACAGACCTTGGAAATGATTGCCAGCGGGGCTTCCCTCGCAGAAATCTTGGAATCGCTGTGCGAGACGATTGATGGTCAGACTCGTAACATCAAGTCGGCAGTAATGCTGATGGACGCGGATGGCATGCACCTTCGGCACGCCGCTGGCCCTCGAGTTCCCAAGGGCTGGATTGATGCCATCACCCCGCTCAAGATTGGCCCCGCTATAGGTTCGTGTGGCTCTGCCGCATTTCTGAAGCAGCGAGTGATCGTTTCCGACATTGCGACCGACCCCTTATGGGTTGATTATCGTGACGCTGCTTTAAGTTACGGGTTGCGCGCCGCGTGGTCTCAGCCCCTGCTCAGCAAAAACCAGGACGTGCTCGGCACCTTCGGAATGTACTATACGGAGCCCCGCATCCCTAGCGAGACTGACCTGCGACTGATCGAAGGCGCAGGCCACATAGCCGTAATTGCGATCGAGGGAGAGCGATCGCAGAAAGCATTAAGAAGCGCCCTTGAAGAGATCCGGACCTCGGAAGCGAGACTTCGGAAGATCATCGACACAATCCCGACACTCGCCTGGTGCAGCTTGCCGGATGGTGCGGGAATATTTTGGAACCGGCGATGGCATGAATATACGGGCTTATCTCTTGAAGTGGTTCGCGGCTGGGGATGGCAGGAGGCCATTCACCCGGACGACTTGAAGGAAATAACAGATAAGTGGCTCGGATTCCTGGCCGCTGGCCAGGCGGGCGAAGTCGAGGGAAGGCTGCGCCGATTCGACGGAGTGTATCGATGGTTCTTGTTTCGGGCTGAGCCACTGCGCGACGAATCGGGCAACATTGTCAACTGGTATGGAACGGATACTGACATTGAGGACCTGAAGCGCGCTGAAGCGAAGCTCCGTCAGGATGAAGAAGAGCTTCGACGCATGACCGACGCGATTGCGCAAATCATCGTCGTCTTGAATCCGGATGGGAAAGCCATTTACGCAAATCGCGTTGCGCTTGAGTACACCGGACTGTCTCTAGACGAAGTGCGAGCCGACGATTTTCGGACGCGTGTTTTCCATCCCGATGACGTACAGAGACTTCGCGAAGAGCGTCACCGAGCCCTCTCGGGCACCGCTCCATTCGAAAACGAGCAACGCGCTCTGGGAAAGGATGGTAAGTATCGGTGGTTCCTGATCCGGTACAACCCGTTACTGGACGAGAGCGGAAAGGTCATGCGCTGGTATGCGACGGCAACCGATATCGACGATCGCAAGCGGAATGAAGAAAGAATGCGTAACGAAAATGTCGCGCTGCGAGAGCAAATCGATCGTGACTCGATGTTTGAGGACATAGTCGGCTCCTCCGAGGAGCTGCGTAAAGTGCTCCGCCAAGTCGGCAAGGTGGCACATTCGGATTCCACAGTCCTGATTCTAGGGGAAACCGGCACGGGGAAGGAGTTGATTGCGCGCGCCATCCACAAGCGATCCAACCGCGGGGAACGGGCATTTATTGGCGTGAATTGCGCCGCAATCCCCACATCGTTGATTGCTTCCGAGCTCTTCGGCTACGAGAAGGGCGCCTTCACCGGTGCGACGCAACGGCGCCTGGGGCGTTTTGAATCGGCTAATGGCGGGACAATTTTCCTGGACGAAGTAGGCGACTTGCCCCCGGAAATCCAAATTGCGCTGTTACGAGTGCTGCAAGAACGTGAGATCGAACGCGTCGGCAGTAATAAGCCAATTCCCGTTGACGTAAGAGTGCTGGCGGCCACGCATCGTGATTTGAACGCGCTCGTGGCCGAAGGCAAGTTTCGCCAAGATCTCTTATACAGACTTAATGTCGTGCCTATTGAGATGCCCTCGTTACGCGATCGCGCACCCGACATTCCCTTGCTTGTCGAGTACTTCATTGATCGCTTCGGAAAAAAGGCTGGAAAGAAGTTCAGAACAATCGACAAAAAAGCCCTCAAACTGTTCCAAGCGTACGGCTGGCCGGGCAACGTTCGTGAATTACAAAACGTGATTGAGAGAGCCGTGATCCTGAGCGAAGGTGACATTTTTTGCGTGGACGAGACGTGGCTCAAACGGCAGGCGCCACAATTCGCTGGTCAGACAGCGGGCCTCAATAGCGCGCTGCAACGCCAGGAAAAGGGAATGATTGAGGCCGCCCTGGCAGAAAGTGCGGGCCGTGTCTCGGGGCCAGGTGGTGCGGCAACCAAATTGGGGCTTCCAAGACCAACGCTTGACGCGAAAATCAGGCGATTAGGAATCAACAAATATCGGTTCAAAGTTTAACGGTCGAACTGATCCCTGTCTACCCGGCAATCCTACCTCGTTTGCTCACTAAACAGCATTTGCTCAAAACCGAGCATCGCCGGCGCTCCTAAGTCGCGTCCACACAAGGAATTGTGAATGGCCCAGTCGTTGCATTCGCAAGAGTGTGCTTCGGACCAGAGACCATGACTCTGAAGATTGAACGGATTTCTGGTAAGCGCACAACGCGGATTCGGCTGAGTGGGGCGTTTCGATCTGAGCACCTTGATCAGGTGAAGGCCGAGATTGAGCGTGGCGGACCACGAGTAGCTTTGGATTTGGAGGAGTTGGATCTCGTGGATGTAGAGGGTGTTTGCTTCCTCAACGCGTGCGAGGCGGAGGGAATCTCAGTGCTGCACTGCTCACCTTATATCAGGGAATGGATGATCCGGGAACGAGGTCGGTCAAAAAGCGCGGAACTATAAACGCAAGAAGGGACAGCCTCCTTTGGAGGATGAAGATGGCAAGCACATGTAGGACGGTGGAACCATCAGCATCGGGCGGACTCGCTGCATCATCGGCTCTACAAGAGGTAACTGGCGCGAAGGAAGCTAGCTTACTGGCAACAGCAAAGAGCGGAGAAACTGCGGCGCTCGACACGCTGTATCGAGCACACGCGGAAAAGCTCTTTCGTACTGTGCATCGCATAACTCGAAACCGTAAAGACGCCGAAGATGCGGTGCAGGACTCTCTCCTGAGGGCGTTCCTCCATCTCAAGAGCTTCGACGGAAGATCCACTTTCTCTACCTGGCTGACACGCATTGGGATCAATTCGGCGCTGATGATCCTTCGGAAGAAGCGTAATTCGCGTGAAATTTCGGCGCACGGTTCGGGTGTAGACGAGACACTGTGGGAAGTACCGGACTCCATCCCAAATCCCGAAAGACGGTGCGCAGAGCGAGAGCAGGGAAGAATTCTTAAAGACGCAATCAGCAACCTTCGCCCTACGATTCGCCGTGCTCTTGAGCTTCAAGTATTAGAACACCGTTCGATGGAGGAAACCGCAGCACAGATCGGTATTTCGGTTTCGGCTGCCAAGGCCCGGGTCTTTCACGCCAAAGCGGCCCTGCGCAAATCGAAAGTTCTGCGCAAGATCAACGAACCCAGTTGGCATGGGCTCGTCGAGCTCAAGGGAGGAGAGTCATGAATTCACCAGTTGTTTTGATTACGGGCGCACTGACAGGAATCGGTCGCGCCGCCGCAATAATCTTTGCGCGAGAAGGGGCACAAATTGTTGTGTCTGGGCGTCGAGACAAACAAGGACAAGAACTAGTCGCAGAGTTACAAGGGCTCGGAGCTGAGGCCATTTTTGTTCATACTGACGTCCGCAAGGATGAGGACGTGCGTAACCTTGTGGATCAAACGGTTAAGCGTTTCGGACGTCTGGATGTTGCGGTCAACAATGCTGGAACCGAAGGCGCACCCGGCCCGGTGACGGAGCAGACTGCAGAGAGCTACGCGGATACGTTTGATACGAACGTACTTGGTGTGCTGCTCAGCATGAAGCACGAACTGCGGGCGATGCTGTCACAGGGGAGCGGGAGCATCGTGAATGTCTCGTCAGCCTATGGAAGCGTCGGTGCTGCTGGGGCATCCGTTTATGTGGCTAGCAAACATGCGGTGGAAGGGCTGACAAAGTCCGCTGCACTGGAAGTCGCGGGCACCGGGGTGCGCGTTAATGTGGTGGCTCCGGGCACCACAGATACCGGTATGCTCACACGCTTCACCAACACGGATCAAAACAAGGCGGCGCTCGTCTCGACCGTGCCAGTGAAACGTCTCGCCGCACCAGAGGAGATCGCTCACGTGATTGCCTTTGTCGCTTCGGCAGATGCGTCGTACATGACTGGTTCTTCCATCCCAGTCGATGGAGGCATGATCGCTGGCTAAATCTTCCTTGACTACGGCACCTCGCTGCTCAACACAAGTCGTTTTCTGAACGGCGAGTCCTGAAGAGGCTGGAACGACGCTAGCAAACGTGTTCGTTTTTGGATTGTGAGGGTGTACGGAATGACTAGACTTCAAGGCAAAACCGCGCTGGTGACAGGCGCATCACGCGGAATTGGGCGGGCCACTGCATCCGCGTTCGCTAACGCCGGTGCGCATGTCCTTGTGCACTATGGTCGTTCCGCGCAGGATGCGGAATCCCTTGTTGCCGCCATCCGTTCAAAAGGGGGACACGCGGATGCGATCAGGGCGGATTTGGGAACTCCAGAAGGAGCAACGCTGCTGGCGAAGGAAGTTCGCTTGATTATCGGCGAGCGATTGGATGTGCTCGTGTCGAACGCGGGAATCAGCAAGGCTGCAACCATCAAAGACCATACGGTAGCCGACTTTGACAACCTCTTCGCAACGAATGTGCGAGGTCCGTTTTTTCTGGTGCAGCAACTCCTGCCCATCCTGCGCGAAGGCTCGAACATCATTGTGATCTCTTCTGCCGTGGCTCGTACGGTGGTTGGCAAACCCGGTTTGGACGATCCTTCGATCCTCGCCTATGCCGCGACTAAGGGGGCAATAGAGACGCTTGTCAGGAACTGGGCGGCTATTCTCGGGCCACAGGGCATTCGCGTGAATGCAGTCGCTCCAGGTGTGATCGACACTGACATGTCGAACTTCACAAAGACTGAGGCAGGTCGGGACGTCGTGCTAGGGATGCAGGTATTGAAACGGATCGGCAAGCCAGAAGATGTCGCGGACGTCGTCGCCTTCCTGGCGTCAGACGCGGCCCGCTGGATCACGGGAGCCAGCATCCCCGTCGATGGCGGGTCGAAGCTCTAAGGACCTGACGCCCTGCTGGCGCCAGCTGCAATCGCCTGAATGAACGAGGAGGGTCGGCACATGGCAAAAACAAAAATGGCAAGTGAGACGATCGAATCCAAAAATAAAGCGCTCGTTCTAGAAGCCTTCGACACGCTGTTCAACAAGCGTGACTATGAGACCGCGCTGGGGTTTTGGTCGCCCGACTACATTCAGCACAGCGCTCATATCGAACCTGGGCGCGAAGGTCTGTTCAATCTCATCAAAAGCCTCCCGCCAACGCTCAAGTACGAGCCCGGAACAATAGTGGCAGAGGGAGAGTTCGTGATCGTGCACGGACGATTCTCGAATTTCGGCCTGCCGGTCAACTGGATTGCGGCGGACATCGTTCGCACCAAGGATGGCGTTCTAGCCGAGCATTGGGACGTGATCGAAGATGAAGCCACGCAGGAGCAGTCAAAAAGCGGCCTGCCTATGTTCGGGGACACGTTTGGTAAGTGATTTGCGAATTCTGCGAGTCCATCGCAGCAATTTTTTGGCGAGCATCCCTATGGATGGTTGCGACATGCAACCAGATTGAGGGCCAATGAAAAGCATAAACAAAGCAATGGAAATCTCCGCACCGACGATGAGAAACGTGCTCAAAAGAAATTCGATGCGCTTCGCCGCCGCTCTTCTGGTAGCGCTGGCCAGCTTTGTCACCGCTCCCAACGCAGCTCTGGGTGCCGCACCCTCGCATCATGGTCAGGCGCCAGGCTTCTACCGACTCCAGGTCGGCGACCTCGAAGTGACGGCCCTCTACGATGGTACCGGCGTTTTCGATCCGCACTGGCTGAACGGAACGAAAGCGACGATGGATGGTGTCGTAAAGGCGCTGCACGAAGATCCGCACATGCTGGATGTTGCTGACACGGGCTTCCTGGTCAACACCGGCAAGCAACTAATCCTCGTCGACGTGGGTGCAGGCACCTGGTGGGGCGGGGCAGCATTCGGGCGCTTGGAGGGCAGCCTCCACAGCGCAGGCTACACGCCGGAAGAAATCAACGTCGTTTTGGTCACGCACCTCCATTCCGATCACGTCGGCGGCCTGACCACTCAGGACGGAAAGCGCGTGTTTCCAAATGCCGACGTTTACGTCGCGAAGGCCGAAAGCGACTTTTGGTTGTCGCCGGAAATCGCTGCTAAGGCGCCGAAGGACGCACAGCCATTCTTCCAGAGTGCGCAAGCCATCGCAGCGCCCTACATCAAGGCCGGTAAGTGGCACACGTTTAGTGGCTCCAAGCAAATCCTCGACGGCATGCAACTCGTCCCGCTGCCTGGTCATACCCCGGGACATACCGGTTATGAATTTTCGTCAAAGGGACAAAAAATCCTGTTCTGGGGTGACATCGTCCACGCACTGCGCGTCCAGCTGGAGCATCCCGAGGTCACTGCGGTTTTCGACATCGACCCGACTGCGGCTGCGGCGACACGAAATCAATTGCTGCCTAAGCTCGCGCGCGAGGATGTTTTAATCGCGGGGCCGCATATGAATTTTCCAGCGCTGGGTCGCTTCCACCAGGACGGGAGTGGGTATAGCTGGGCGCCGGTGGTATTTACCGATCAATAGACGCACAACAACGGATGAAGGATGGGACAAATATTATGCGGGCAATGAGGGCAGAAGGATTCAGCGGCTACAAGGATTTGAAGCTGGTGAACATTCCAAAACCAGCGGTCTCGGATGGACGAGTACTGGTAAGAATCACAGCGGCAGGGGTCACGCCATTAGAGCACACCATTCTGTCGGGGGGATACCCACGAGCCAAAGCACCGCTGGTCTTGGGAGGAGAGGGAGCAGGCGTAGTGGAGGAGGGAGCGGGAACGGCTTTTCCTGCCGGTTCGCGTGTGATGTTTACGGGCCCGTACGGCGTTTCAGAGAACGGAACCTACAGTGAATGGCTTGCGGTCCGCAAAGAGAACCTTTGCTTGATTCCGGACAACATCAACGATCATTCGGCGGCCGGTGTTCCCGTTGCGTATCTAACCGCACAAATGACACTGAGCTTCGCGGGATTTGCAAAAGGCAAGACGGTGCTGTCGCCTGCGATTGGAGGCTCGGTCGGAAATGCAGTCACTCAGTTGGCTAGAGCGCAGGGGGCGAAGCATGCCATATCAACGACAACCAATCATGCAAAGGCGCAACAAGCACGCTCTTTGGGCTTCGATGAAGTGATTGACCTTTCCGAGGAGAAGCTCAGCGACGGCGTCCGGCGGATCACAAAAGGTTATGGTGCCGACATTGTGATCGACGCAATCGGCGGAGAAATCCTGAGCGAGGCTCTCAGCACGCTCGCGGCCGGAGGAAGCCTGACAACATTGGGCTACTCCGCAGGCCGCAAGACAACCATCGACGTCACAGATCTAATCTGGAAGCGTGCGAGTATGAAGAGCTTCTCCCTGTTCGCACAGCCTGCAGAAGCATGGGGCGCCGCATGGAGCGTCATTTTTTCACTACTTCACTCCGGCGCGGTCAAGCCCATCGTGGCAAAGACTTTCCCGCTCGCTGAGGCGGCAGATGCTCTTCGTTACCTCGTCGAGGGCCGCCCATTCGGCAGGGTCGTCCTCACAATCTGACAGCGTTTGATAAGCATGAATATCCCGCCCCCTCGCAGATAGTGCCGTGCCGAACGCAGAAAGGCCGTTGAGAACCTTGCCGTTTAGGCGAAAAAACGTGCCTTTCGAGATGTGCAAAGAGCCAAGAGTTGCTTCGAGTCGACGCTCACGTCGGACGCCAAGGAGTTGATGATGCCGAAAGCCGAGTACGAGGTTTTTGAAGCTCTCGATCCTTTCTTCGAAGTCGTCATGGAAGGCTTACGCGGACTCGTTGATGGCGACCATTATTTCGACACGATTGCCGAAGACGCATTTTTCGAGTTCCGATATCACTTTCCGGGTTGGCCTCTGACGATTCCAGGGCGAGCCAATCTGATGGCTAGCTTCTCGGGATACGGCAAGACGATCAAGCTTTACTCCGGCGACAAACTTGTGGTGCATCGCTCTCAGGATAGTCGCGTCGTGATCCTCGAATACGAAGTGCACGGCAAAATTCTTTCTGGCGGTGCGCCCTATGACAACAGATTTATCTCGGTCATCACGATTGAGAACAGAAAAATTGTTCATTGGAGAGACTATATGGACTCCTTCGCTGCTTGGAGGGCGCTGAATAGTTCCTCTTGATGAATATTGAGCGGAAGCTATTGGCGATGGCCGATGATTTTACCGGGACGATATCGCAAGGGCTGCCTCCGGAGGTTTGTCCCAATTCCCATTTACATGTAGAACCTATACTGAGGACCGATTCTTGTTCCCGGCGGTAACTCCGCCAAATTTGGCCAGCATCGACGCCGCTTCTATGGCCGCTCAGCGTTTAGCTTCCCAAGCTTCGGATATGGGTTCGAGGGTGAATCCTTTGACGCCGTGTGGAAGGGGTGGCGCGACCGATTCATCTTGCTTTCAGTCACTGGCTGTTTCGATTTTTGGACCGTTTTGGACCTGGTTCACCTCTAACCTCAACACCATCAATACGTTAGCGCACCAGGAATTTGAGGTCGATTCTCATCGCCCGCTCCGGCTAACCCAAGTTTTCGCACGGCGCTTCAGCTACTCTTCAGGTGCACTTCGGCAACCTCTCACGTTAAGTTAGAAAATGGTCGCTCGCTTGACTTCTGTTGAGCGCTGATGCTATAGCCGCTTCAACGTCTAGTCGGCTGTGTCGGACCCGTCAGCAAGCTGCGGTACACTCGCGGACTAGCTAGCGGATTTTGGGGGGGACAAAGGGGGGTGTATGCGAAAAGGGTCATTTTGGAGGGCATTTTGCACTAATCGTCGCAGGGTTTTGCTTTCGGCTGCCATCTTATTCGTTGGGACGCTACTGTGCGGGAACCAAGCCAATGCGCAGGTAGCCGGCGCCACGCTTTCCGGCACGGTGAAGGACGCTTCAGGAGCAGCAGTACCCAACGCCCAGGTATCGGTGAAGAACGTCGCAACCGCCACGACGCGCGACGTCAGTGCAGATTCTGCAGGCTTTTACACCGTACCGAATCTTTTGCCCGGTGACTATGAAGTTCGGTTTTCCGCACAAGGATTCAAGACGGAGATATCAAGTGGCGTCAACCTGACCGTCGGCGCACAGCAAGTCCTCAACGCGACATTGCAGGTCGGCCAAATCAGCCAGCAAGTTACGGTTACGGGCGAAGCGCCAATTGTGGAGCTGGCGTCGTCAGCCATCAGCGGGGAGGTCAGCGCTACCACGGTCCGAGAACTGCCCCTGAACGGGCGCAGTTGGACGGACCTCGCGGCGTTGTCGCCGGGCGTGGATACGATACACACTCAAGTGGACTTCTCGGCGGGATCGGACAGAGGCAATCGTGGCTTCGGCCAGCAGTTGACCATCTCGGGCGCCCGCCCGCAGCAGAATAACTATCGCTTGGACGGTGTCAGCCTCAACGACTACGCCAACGGTGCTCCGGGGAGCGTTCTCGGCGGAAACCTGGGTGTGGACGCCATTCAGGAATTCTCAGTTCTGACCAGCAACTATTCGGCGGAATATGGCAAGACTTCGGGCGGAGTTGTCAACGCGGTCACTCGCTCGGGCACGAACGCGTTCCACGGAAGCGCGTACGAATTTCTCCGAAATAGCAAGTTGGACGCTGCGAATTTCTTTGAACAAGGGCAGCGGTCGCCGTTCAAACGGAATCAGTTTGGGGGCGACATTGGCGGCCCAATCATTAAAGACCGGACATTTTTCTTCGCGGACTACGAAGGTATAAGGCAGTCTCAAGGCATCCCCAATGTGGATAGTGTGCCCTCGCCGAACGCGAGACAGGGGATCCTCTCCTCTGGAAACGTGACAGTTTCCGCCGCAGCGAAGGCGTACCTGGCGTTGTATCCGACTCCAGCCGCCTGCGGCCAAGATGTATGCCCATTTATCTTTTCCGGCCAGCAAGTCATCAACGAGAACTTCTTTACCAGCCGTCTCGACCACAAATTCTCCGATAAGGACAGCATCCTCGGTACATATCTGTTTGACCGAACGACTTATAACGCTCCCGACGGGTTTGACAACGTCGAACTCGGCCACCGTACCGCGAGGCAGTTCGTGGTCGCAGAAGAAACGCACACCTTCAAGCCGACGTTTGTGAACTCCGCCCGATTTGGCTACAACCGCGATTACGTGAACGACAATCAAAGCTTGAGCGCGTTAAATCCCGCGGCAGCTCTGACATCGTTAGGCGCTTTCCCGATGCGTGACGCAGCCTTTGTGAACATCGGCGGAGCTACATCCATGTCCGGCGGCGTTGGTGGACTCCCAACATACATCTACCACTGGAATTCATTCCAGGCCTACGACGATGCGTTTGTTACGCGAGGGACGCACTCGATCAAGTTCGGAGTCGCGGTCGAGCGCATGCTGTCTTATTCGGTCGCGGATACCGATCCGAACGGAGTTTGGTTCTTCCCGGATTTGCCGTCTTTTCTGCAGAACGCTCCCAACAAATTCCAGGGCGGCCTCCATACCACAGTCACGCCACGGAATTTGCGTCAGACCCTCGTCGGGGCATACGTCCAGGACGATTGGCGCGCGCGTCCCAGTCTGACACTGAATCTTGGGCTGCGCTATGAAATGACCACGGTGCCTACGGAGACCAACGGCAAGTTTATCAACCTGAGAAATCTTGCGGACCAATTCCCTGTCTGCGGAACGGTTACCACGCTAGCCGGACTGCAGGCATGCTCCGGTCCGGGTGCTTTGTTTTCGAACCCCACGCTCCGAAATTTCGAGCCTCGTGTGGGCTTTGCCTGGGACGCGCTTCACAATGGAAAGTTAGCGATTCGTGGCGGCGCCGGGATGTTTGATGTGCTCCCGCTTCCCTATCAGATCACCCTGATGGAGACGCAGGCCTCGCCGTTCTTTGAATATGTGAGTCTTAAGGTTAGTAACCCCAATCCCCAACCTCTCACGTTTCCGTTTGTTGCTCCGGCGGACTATGCAAGTCCGAACGTGCTGCGCAGCAGCTATTTTGATTCCCATCCGAAGCGCGATTACGTTATGCAGTGGAACCTCAGCGCCCAATATCAACTGACTCCGAACTTAGCCGCGATGGTCGCCTATGTTGGTTCTCGCGGCGTCCATCTACCCTACCGCGTGGACGACGCGAACCTGATTCTCCCGACTTTGACTTCCTTCGGAGCGTACCTGTATCCGCAAGTCGACGCGGGCGGAAACCTGACGACAGGCCCCAATACCGGGTCCGCCGCTGTGGCCATCAACCAGTCCTTCAGTTCCGTTCACGGAATGTTCTATCAGAGCCGCTCCTATTACAACGCCTTGCAAACGCAGGTGTCCAAACGCATGAGTCATGGCCTCCAGGTGCAAGGTGTGTTCACCTGGGGCAAGAGCATGGACACGAACTCGGCGACCGTTGCGGGAGATACTTTTGCAAATTCGATCTCCAGCCTGAACTGGTACGACGTGCGTTTGACGCGCGCGCTTTCCGACTTTCAAGTTGGCCGCACATTCGTTCTGAGCGGCACGTGGGACACCCCCTCGCCCAAATCGCTCTCCGGATTCGCCCGCTGGCCGCTCGATGGATGGGAACTGGGCCTGATTTTCACAGCCAGCGACGGAGTCCCATTCACCCCGACTTGGGGCACGGGGAGCGACCCGGCGAATACGCTCAGCAGTGACGACTACGCGTACCCAGACCGGTCGAGCGGTTCGGGTTGCTCAAGTCTCGTGAATCCTGGGAATCCCAATAATTACATAAAGACCCAATGCTTCTCGATCCCGTCGGCACCGAGCATGGCCTTTTGGACCGCGAACTGCGATCAACAGCCGCCGAGCATCCAACCGCCGCCACCTGGCCCTGCAGTTTCGGTTCCTTTTCCTCAGTGCTGGAACCTTCGTGGGAGTTCCGGTCGCAATATTTTGATCGGTCCGGGGCTTACGGATTTGGACTTCTCAGTTTTCAAAAACAACTATGTCAGGCGAATCTCGGAAGACTTCAACGTGCAATTCCGCGCGGAGCTTTTCAACATCCTGAATCACGCGAACTTTGGTCCGCCAACTCCCGGAGACTCGAACACGGACATATTCACTGCTAACGTCGGCTCAGGAGCCCAGGCAAGTCCTATTGCCGGTACTTTAGTAAGAACGACTACTACCTCGCGTGAGATTCAGTTCGCCCTGAAATTCATCTGGTAGTTGCGTTCCTCTGGGGCGCTAGGCGACGACAGGAATACGTCGCCTAGCGCCGCCTTGAAGCAATCTAAACTGCTCGCGTTAGACATCTTCTCCGACCCGCATTTTCTGAACTACTGCTTACGACCGAAGCCGGCGAGCACGTCTTCGCGCGCCACTTCGAGATATGCCAACTGCTCACGGGACCCGGCTATGCGGAGGACGTAGCCAACGCTGCGCTGTTTCTTGCTTCCCACGACGCGCGGTTCATCGCCGCGGAAATCATCAATCTCGCTGGCGGAGCGGCTGCCAAACTGTAGTCGCTTTGCTAGAATCCGTTGCTCCCGGCTTGCATCAAACAAAGGCGAAACCCCACATTTGCCTCCAACGAATTCGATTGCTTCGCGGGCGAATTTGTGTTTCCTTGCTTGAATCCGAGTGCAGCGGTTACCAGGTCGGAGTGCGCGGCCCAATCATGAAATCCCTGTCTGCGGGACAGCCGGAAGAAAACAAGGGAACTGCAAAACCGAGCCGCGCCTTCCTTCTGAAACTGGAACTGCGCAGCCACCCGCAATTGCTCTGCGTGATCCGCGGCGCGCTCGAACCGCTCATGGAAATGCTCGGCTTCTCTGCGGAGAATAGCCGGGAGATTATCCGCGCCGTGGACGAATCCGTGTCCAATATCATGCGGCACGCTTATCACGGCCGTCTGGACCAGCCCATCGAGGTCTATTGCAACCGGCTCGAGCGGCGTACCAGCGCGGAGACGGAACAGGGGGTCGAAATTCTGCTTTTTGACTGCGGGCCAGCCGTTGATCCCACGAAGCTAGAGGCACGACCGCTGGACGAGGTCAGGCCGGGTGGGCTGGGGTTGCACATCATCCGCGCCAGCATGGACTCAGTAGAGTACAAGCGCGCCGGGCACCTAAACCGGCTTCGCCTGGTAAAATTTACTGGATCAAAAAAGTGCTGCCCTGAATCAAAGGAGTAGGGACCGTGAATATTTCCTCCCGGCAAGTCGATAAAGCTACGATTCTGGACGTGTCCGGAAACATAGACATGTCAAACTCGCCCGCCGTGAGGAAGGCCCTGCTGCACGAAATCCGCGAGGGTCGAGCGGCGCGAGTCCTGGTGAACTTGACCGCTGTGGCCTACATCGATAGCTCAGGCGTCGCCTCCTTGATCGAAGGACTGAAGGCGTCCCGGGAGCTTGGTTCGCGCCTGGTCCTGTTTGGATTGAGCAACTCCGCGCGCGAAGTGCTGAAGATTTCGCGGTTGCTGAAGCTGTTTGAAGTCTACGACGACGAACAGCAGGCCATCGCCTCGTAGCGCCTCCGAAGTTTGTCGGAGGAAATGAAACAACTCTGAGGAAAACGTGTTGCAATTCGTCACTCAAATCGGCGGCAGCGTCACCGATGGTCTCGCCTACATCGGCTCCCTGGCGTCGCTCGGAGGCCGGGCCGCGTATTACGGCCTTGTTGGGCCGTTCCAGGGCAAGCCGCTGCGACTGCAACGCGCATTCGCGCAAGCGATGGAAGTGGGCGTCCGCGCGTTACCGGTTCTTTCTCTGGTTACCTTTTTCATCGGCCTGATCTTGGCGCTGCAGGCCGCCTATGAACTAACCAAATTGGGCGCGATGAGCGTTGTGCCGCGCGCCGTCGCCTTGTCCATGTCGAGAGAACTCGGCCCCTTGATTACAGCTATCGTCGTGATTGGCCGCTCAGGCTCCGCATTCGCGGCGGAGATCGGAACGATGAAGGTCTCCGAGGAAATCGATGCGCTCGAAACGATGGCCATCAGCCCCGTCGATTTTCTTGTGACTCCAAAATTTCTGGCTATGATCGTGATGCTCCCCTGTCTCACGATCTGGGCGACGGTCATGGGCATTTTCGGCGGCGCGGTGTTCGGCGTCGCTCAGGCAAATTTTACGTTCACGCGATACGTCCAAGCGTCGATCGAGTCTCTCTTTATACGGGACATCGTTACGGGACTCGTCAAGAGCGTGATGTTCGGCATCACCATCACGGCGGTGGGCTGCTTCGAAGGATTTTCCACGGGGGGAGGAGCGGAGCAAGTCGGCCGCTCGACGACCCGGGCTGTTGTGATGTCGATTCTGCTCGTCGTCGCGGTGGACTTGGTGTTTACCGCCGTATTCTTTGTTATGGGGAGTGCATAGCGCCGGAATCGTCCATGAGTCCAGAGAATCCAATCCTACAGGAGTTACCCGCAGTCCTTTCCGTGCGAGATTTGCGCGTGAGTTACGGTGAGCGTGAGATTCTGCACGGAATTACCTTCGACGTGAAAGCCGGCGAAACGCTGGTGATTTTGGGCGGCTCAGGCTGCGGAAAGAGCACGCTGTTGCGGACCTTGGTTGGCCTCGAAAGGCCGAGCTCGGGCGAGATATGGATCAACGGCAAGAACCTCGCGACTGTCTCGGTGGCGGAACTATACGAGATTCGGAAAAGAACAGGGATGTCCTTTCAAGGCGGCGCCCTGTTCGGTTCGATGACCGTGGGCGAAAACGTAGCGCTGCCGCTGCGTGAGCATACGAAACTCGAAGATTCCACGATCGAGATCATGCTGCGGCTCAAGTTGGAGCAGGTCGGGCTGACCGGGTTCGAGTATCACATGCCGTCGCAGCTCAGCGGAGGGATGAAAAAGCGCGCCGCAGTGGCCCGTGCACTCGCGATGGATCCACAAGTTCTGTTCTTCGACGAGCCTTCGGCGGGACTCGATCCGATCATCGCTGCGGGGATCGACCAGCTGATCCTGGAATTGAAGAAAGCGTTTCGAATGACAATCGTCGTGGTCACGCATGAGCTGGCAAGCGCGTTCCTGATCGCGGATCGCATGATGCTGATGGACAAGGGCAACATCGTCGCAGTCGGAACGACGGAGGAAATGCGGTCGAGTGTGAACCCCCGCGTGCGGCAATTTCTGGATCGCGTGCCTGAGCCGGACGTCGAGGGAGAAATGGATTACTTACAGGCGCTCACGGAGAGTTACAGTCGGTCGCTTGAGCGCAACCCAAGAGTTTAGGCTCGAGACCGGGTGCAGGCCCATTTGGAGCCCGCCAGAATAAGGAAACCCAGAATGAGGAAACAAAGATGAGTCCAAAATCCGAACAAACTCTCGTCGGCCTGTTCGTCTTGGTTGCCGCCGGCCTCCTTCTCGTCGCGGTTTTCGCGATTCATGGATCGTTTGGGCAGGCGCCTAAGACCTACCACAGTTACGTCCATTTCGCCGGCGGGCTCGAGCCCGGCTCGGTCGTCCGCTATGCGGGTATGCCCAAGGTTGGGCGCGTCGAGAGCTTGCGCATCGACCCGAGCGATCCGACTCGCATTGACCTGACGTTCAGCGTGCAACCTGATTTGGTGGTGAAAACGGATAGCAAAGTGAAGATCATGAGCATGAGCCCGCTGGCCGATAACCACTTAGAGCTTCTTGCAGGATCAGCAGGCGCCGCTATCGCCCCGGCAGGCTCTCTCCTTCCCTCGAAGGAGTACATCGACTTCAATAGTCTTGCGGAGCAGATCAACAATGTCGGGCCGCAGGCGCAACACCTTATCGCGACCTTAGACGACCGCGCCGGGGAGCTGAAAGCAACCTTGGAACGCGTGAATGATGTCTTGAATGCGCAGAACCGGGCTAACCTGTCGGCGACGCTCGCGGAGACACGCGGCTTGATTACGGATTCCCGGCCGCAAGTAAAGACGGCGCTTCAGCACGTAAATGAATTGAGCGAAAAATTAACACCTGCGATCGCCGACTTGCGAAGAACTTCTGACGAGGCGACGAAGGTACTGGCGCATGTCGATTCGACACTTACTGAAGACCAGCCCGAGATCCGCCAGGCTCTGACCCAACTGCAGGGCGCGCTGAGGTCGCTCACCGAATTGACCGGCCAGCTCAACCAGACGCTTGACGTCAACTCGGAAAATATCGATCAGCTCCTCGACAACATGCTTCATGTGACCGAGAACCTGAAGGAATTCACCCAAACCATCAAGACCCGGCCATATTCGCTCATTCGAGCCAGCAGCCCGCCCGAGCACAAGACGGGTGAAACAGACTTGAAACCATCAGGACACCGCAACTCGAAAAACGGCGTTCAAACTGCGGGTCACGGCAATGATTGAGAGTGTGAAGATTGAGAGCATGAAAATGAGAGGAAACGTTTTTTGTATTGCACTGCTTTCGGCCGGACTTCTTGCCGGGTGCGGAGCAGCCCGTCCGAGCAAGTATTACCAGCTGACAATTCCTGGCGAATCGGCGCGGGCGGCAGACCCAGCCCCGTTTCCGGTTACGCTTCTGATCGGCCCGCTGCGCACGTCGCACCTGTACCGGGAAGATCAGATCGTCTATAGCATGGCTGGCGAGAATATGGGGACCTATGAGTATCAGCGCTGGGCTGAACCGCCAGTCGAGATGTTGAGAGACATTTTGCTGCGAGAGCTGCGCGGCTCGGGCCAGTACCGGGCGGTGGACGTTCTGCGCAGCAACTCTCGCGGAGACTATATTCTCTACGGCCGCCTGTACGATTTCAAAGAGGTCTCCGGTTCGGCGCTAACGACCCGTGTGACGATGGATTTGGAATTGCGTGAAGCAAAGACAGGATCGACCGTTTGGACGCATTATTACTCCCACGATGAACCCGCTGAGGGCAAGGATATTGCGGCTGTTGTTGCGGCGCTCGATCGGAACGCCCAGCGCGGCGTGAGCGAAGTTAAATCCAGTCTTACCGGATACTTTTCGGCGCATCCAATCAAGCAGGTGAATTCGGAACAGGCCCATGGCAATGTCCAGTAGAGACATCGTGATCGGCACGCAGCCGGCCCAGCAAATGACCTGCATGGAAGTCTGGGGCGGCAGCCAGCTCACCACGCGCACCGTGGAACTGGCGGGGCTCGACGCTTGGGTGTACAGCAGGCCCTACGGACAGGCGAAGCGCGGCGGCGACGTCTATTACGCGTCGAGCTGTGCTACGGGCCGGATTGCTCGCTTGTTGCTCGCCGACGTTTCAGGGCACGGAAACGTAGTCGCTGCGACTGCCGCGGATCTCCGCACGCTGATGCGGAGATTCGTCAACCGTCTCGACCAAACGGAGTTTGTGCGCCTCATCAACCAGCAGTTCGCCAAGCTTTCTGAAGCCGGGTCTTTCGCAACGGCCGTGATTGCGACTTTCTTTGCGCCCAGCGGGCGCTTGATCGTTTGTAATGCTGGTCATCCGCGGCCTTTGATCTACCGGGCCGAGAGCCAGGAATGGAATTTCCTGGGTCATGAGGGCGAAGACGAAGCGGCCCCAGTTCGCAACCTGCCGTTGGGTATCATAGACCTCGCAGAGCATGAGCAGTTTGACGTCGAACTGCAGCCGGGCGACTGCGTGCTTTGCTACACCGATGCGCTCATCGAGTCGCGCGACGCCGACGGCGAAATGATCGGCGAGGACGGCCTGCTGCGGATTATGCAGGTGCTCGGCGACGTCGAGCCGCAGGCGCTGACCAAAACGTTGCTCGACGAAATTGGGCACCGATACCCCGAAAATCTAAGCGACGACGACGTGACGGTTCTAGTCGTACGTGCGAACGGGCGCAAGGCTCGCTATCCGCTGAAAGACAAGGTCTGGACCCAGCTTCGGATGATCGGCTCTCTCATTCGTGGGATCAATCCCTGGGCCGAACGTCCTCCCCTCCCCGATTTGAACATGGCAAACATCGGCGGCGCGATCATCCCCGCGCTCGGCCGCCGCTGGCGTGCCACAGGTAAAGTGCAACGCCCGCCGAACCAGGCCGCCTGACGGTTCCGCTTCGGCCCCGCCAAATTCACTGCCTTGTTTCGTGTAGCTTGCCACCCACCGAGTGGAAAGCTCTCGTGTTTTTCAGCTAACGATTGCCGTGCTCGCTCGTTGACCTCCAGTCTTCCACAGGCCTACAGCAAAAAATAACTTGACACGCGCATGCCGCAGGGCGTATTAGCCTCCTCATAAGAGGTCATTAGACCACCGGGAAACATCGGACCAGTTAATCTTCGGACCATTCGGGTATCATCGGACCTTTTGGTAGTTTCCGGCCCACTTGTTACTTGGTAGGAGCTTCATGGCTACCGCAAAGAGTGGTGTTGAGGTCATCCGGAAGGCGAAAGTCTACGAGAAGATCGCCGAGCAGATTCAGCGTCTGATCTGCGATGGCTTTCTCAAGCCCGGCGACAAGCTTCCCTCCGAGCGCGAACTCGCAGAAATTTTCCAAGTCAGCCGTGGCTCCCTGCGTGACGCCGTCCGGGCGCTTGAAGTGACGGGTCTGGTCGAGCCGCGCCAGGGTGAGGGCACGGTGGTCCGCGCGCCCTCGGCTGATTCCCTGATCAATCCCCTGACTACGGTGTTGCTCCGCCAACGCGTGTTCCTGAGCGAACTGCTGGAATTCCGCGCGATGATCGAACCGGCCCTTGCGAGGCGGGCGGCCAAGCACGCTTCCCCTGAGGATCTGGAGCATCTGGAAGAAATCCTGCGTCGCCAACAAGAAAAGGCGGACCGAGGCGAGTTCGCTATCGAAGAAGACACGGAGTTCCACAACACCATCGCACACGCAGCGAAAAATAGGGTGGTGCTGAAAGTTCTCGACGTGTTCATGGAACTGCTGCGGGAAAGCCGTGAGAAGTCGCTGCAAGTAGAAGGGCGCCTGCAAAAGTCGCTCGAGGGCCACCGGCAGATCTTTCATGCCATTCAGCGCCACGATCCGATCGGCGCGGAAGAAGCCATGCGGCAGCACATCGAACGGATTGAAGGAATCGTTTTGAATCAGCTGTAATTCGACGGGTGCGGGTTGTACTTACAGCCCGCCTAGATTGAGGAGGCAAGGTTATGGGCCGGCTCTTCGCTATTGAGATCATTTATCGCGGTATCTATCAAAAGACTTTGGCAAAAAATATCAGCCGCGCCATCGTCCTGGCGGCCCACGAGGAGGGCAAGCCGGGAATCTCGTTCGGCCGCTACGGAGACAGCCCCGAGCGAAACGGCATACCCGCCAAGAATTTCGCCATCGTCGCCACGGACGACGTGACGCTCGAAGAGGGAATGGCGAAATACGAGCCCAAAGAGGTCGACATCACGATCGCCGTGGATGACACGCTTTGCAAGGGCGTGGAGTCCTGGGCTTGGTACGGGCTGCAACCCGTCAACCGGCTCTTGAAACCCGGCGGCACCCTGATCGTCACCTCTCGTGAAGGGCCGGATGCGATTATCCAGATGGCGCATCGCAAGGAACTTCCGTATCAGCTCGCCATTGTGAAGGGTACGGTCAGCTTCTCTGGACTGTGGGTGTACAAAGATGACCACACGGATGTTCGCATCCTCGGCACGATCTCGCGCATCCTGCCGGAACTGTTCAGCCTGCAGTCGGTCCAAAAAGTGATCTTCGACGAATGGAAAAGCCCGGTCAAGGCCCAATCCGCAGAGAGGGCCTACGAGCGAACGACGACCACAACCGTCCGGCCCGACCAGGGAAACCCCGAAGTCCCGTACAAATTCGACTTGCCGAAATGGCACGAAATGGGCGACGGCATTGCCATTCCGAGCATTCCCGCAGGACGGGGCTTTGAAGATCCCGGCACGCACGCGGTTGGGGGCTTCCGTCCGGACCGCAATCCGACCTTCAAGAAATTCACGACACGCACGATGCGCCCGGTGATCAACTTCGACACCTGCATCAAATGCACGCTCTGCTGGCTCCACTGCCCGGACTCATGCTTCGACGTCACTCCCGACGAATTGTACGACGCCAACATGGTGGCCTGTTGCGGATGCGGCGTTTGCGAGGCCGTTTGCCCCGTGAAGGAATGCGTCACCATGGTGAATGAGACAGCGTTCGCTGATAACGCCAGCCAGTGGGAGGCGTGGAAAAACGACAAGGCGGGATACCAGAATTGGCTGAAAGAAAAAATCGCGGTGCATCCGGAGCGGACACACGGCTTCCGGTATCGCGGACAATACGAAGAGCAAATCCCCGAAATGCTCAAGATCGCCCAACAGGGCTGAGTTAAGAAATTGAGTTACGAGAGCTAGCGGAGAAGGAGAATCGACATGGCAACAGTCGTGGCAGGAGTCGAGCAGAGACAAAGAGCAGACGAGACTGCGCTAATCACCGGCAGCGAGGCGATCGCTGTCGCGTGTAAATTGGCCGACGTAGACGTAGTCACCGCGTATCCGATTCGCCCGTACGACACCGTGATGCAGTACGTGGCCAAGCTCGTGGCCAACGGCGATTTGGATTGCGAGTATATCGTCGCGGAGGGGGAACACTCGCAATTTGAAATCGTGAAGCACGCCTCGGCGTGCGGAGCGCGCGTGTTTTGTGGGAGCAGCGGCGTGGGCTGGATGTACGCCATGGAAGCGCTGACGGTCACGCCGGCCTTGCGTATTCCCATGGTCGCCATGGTCGGCAACCGGGCGCTCGACGATCCCGGCGCGTTCGGCGTCGAGCACAACGACGCGCTGGCCGTGCGTGACCTCGGCTGGCAACTCGTGTGGGTGGATAGCCCGCAGGAAGCCCTCGACACCGCGCTGATCGCCTATCGCGTAGCCGAGGACCGGCGCATCTTCTTGCCGTGCGCCATCAGTTGCGACGGCGCGTTCCTCACCCACTCGCAGGCGCTGGTCAAGATCCCCACCCAGGATAAAGTCGACGAGTTCCTGCCACGTTACAACCGCGCCGATCTGCTCCTCCATCCCGACAACCCGATCACCGTCGCGCCACAAGGCAACGAAGACTGGGTCATGGAGATCCGCCGTCAGAACTACGCGGCCATGGAGCGGAGCCCTAAGGTCATTCGCGAGGCTTATGCCGATTTCGAGCGGATCTTCGGACGGTCGTACGGCAACCCGTTCTTTGAGGAGTACATGACGGACGACGCCGACGTCGTGCTGATGGGCATGGGAACATTGTCCACGCCCGTTAAGGTCGCCATCCGGAAAATGCGTCAGGATGGAAAGAAGGTCGGCTTCGTGCGCATGCGCTGGTTCCGGCCGTTTGCCGCGGAAGAACTCGCGAAGTCACTCGGGCGCTTTGACGCGGTCGGCGTGATCGATCGCGACTACTCGTTCGGCTCTCCGTATCTTGGTGGAGTGCTCTCCGGCGAAGTCCGCCACGCGCTGTACCCCTCACCAGGGCGGAGGCCGCCTGTGCTGGGCTTCATCTGCGGCTTGGGTGGGCGTGAAGTAACCGTGCCAGACGTGGAACGGATGACAGATTCAGTCTACAAGGCAGCCGAGGGCAAATCCGTGCCGCTGACCCAGTGGATTGGGCTCCGAGAATAACTTCTAAAACGATTCTACATTGCTGGCGTGATTCCGCCGTCAGTAGAGAACTTAGATTCGAAAGGGTGGAAAACCGATGGCAACCTACGTACAGATCGACCCGACACAGCAGCTCGATCCCTTCAAGAGCGTAAAGAAGCTGCCGCTGGAGGAGTATTTCACTTCAGGCCACAGAACATGCCAGGGCTGCGAATCGGCGCTGGTAATGAAGATGATGGCCAAGGCCGCAGGCCCAAGAACAATCGTCCTCGGCAGCACCGGCTGTATGTACGTGGCCAACACCACGTATTACAGCACGTCGTGGGTGCTCCCGTGGATGCACACGCAGCTTGGTAGCAGCGGCTCGGCTGCGCTGGGCGCGTCAGCCGCGCTCAAGGCACTGATGCGCAAAGGCAAGATGAAGAATGAGCCCATAAACGTGATCGCCTTCTGCGGTGATGGCGGAGGCGCGGATATGGGCGTCGGCGCCATCTCAGCGACCTTGACGCACCCCGACTACAACTGCCTCATCTTGATGTACGACAACGAGTCCTACGCCAACACGGACATCCAGCTTTCCGGCAGCACTCCATGGGGCGCGCACACTACCTTTAGTCCTCCTGGCAGCATGAAGCGCATCATGCACCGCCGATGGAAGAAAAACATGGCGGGCATGATGGCGGCCGGCCATCCCGACTGCAAATACGTGGCGACGATCTGCATGTCCTATGGCCTCGCGGGAATGAATTCCATTCGCAAGGCGCTGACGATTGGCGGACCGACGTTCATCCATTCGCTCGACCCGTGCCCGAAGGGCTGGGACTACGACCCATACCTCTCGCACGAAATGGGCGAGCTTGCCGTGACAACAGGGATTTGGCCAATGTACGAAGTCGAAAATGGTGTGCTGAAACTGACCGGCAAGACGCAGCAAATCGCCAACAAAAAGATCCCGCGCCAGCCCGTCCGCGACTATTTGCTGAAGCAGGGCCGGTTCGCGCACTTCACCAATGACGACATCGATTACTTCCAGAGCAAGATCGATGATATGTGGACCAAATGGCTGATTCCGGGTGTAATTCCCTTCAGCAGGGAACTCGAAGCCAGCCACGCTCCTGACTGATTCCCTGCGGCATCGCCGCGCCCTACCCCCTCGAAAATGAGGCCGCCTGCCGAAATCGGCAGGCGGCCTTTTCAATTTTCGCCGAAGCCCGATTTTGTCCGTATTCTCATGCCGCTGTCATCCCGACCCTCCGGCGGCGGGTGCGGGCTGCACTTGCAGCCCGCCAAAAACAAGATCTGCTCTTCCCCTTGGAGCTTCGGAATTTAGGTTCAATTCATGGAAGCGGGAGCAAAGGTTTATCGGTTGGGCGGACGTGCTGGTCGAAAGTGCTTAGCAAGATCGCGGTTGACGCGTAGTCGCCCATCAGCGACGCAAGATTGACGACTCCTTGATTCCCAAAAAGGCTCAGCGCATGTGCCGCAGTTTCAGAACTCACCCGACGCTTCCCGATCGACTCACGGCCTAGTTCGATGATGGTCGCTTCTTTTTCGCCGACGCCGTTGAGAGCTTTGCGGTACTTAACGGCGTCAATCGTCTCCTCCGACAAGCCTGCCTTCAAGCCCGCCGCTTCGTGCTGGGTCCAGACATATTCGCAGTCCATTTCTCGTGCCGTGACCAGGATCGCCAGCTCCACGAGGCGCGGATCGAGGCCTGACTTGTGCCGCAGGTAGTCATTCACTTCGCCCATGTATTGCTCAACCGCCGGACTGTACAGGCGAATTGCTCCAGGCCCGTACGCCCCATTGGGACGCCTCGCGTCGTACAGTTTTTTCGCAGCCTCGTCTAAGTCTTCTCGTTTGATTTCGGGAAGGCGGTTGCCCGTCTCCGCACGGATGTCCTTTGGAAACGCCGCCACGGATGCCCGCAACTGAGTTGCGGCCGAGTTGGAATCCCTTTGCGCTGACGAAACGTCCAGTTGAGACCCCGCGATTACACCCGCTCCTAAAGCGAATAGCACGGCCATCAGAATTCGGAATGATCTCATGCGCTCCTCCTGGTGAGGGCTTTGCAGGCGTCCACCCGGTGCCTTTTTCCGGCCACAGGATAGCTCTTAAGTCGTCAGGACTTGCAACAATTTCCGTTCATCTCTGTTGGGATCCTTGACGATCTTGCACTCATTGTCGAAAACCATGGTGGCGCGTTCGAGCAGATTGAACGCAGGCCAGTTTGCCAGTCCCTCGTGGTTCGGATTTCCAGTGCGCGCAAACGCAGCCCAAGCGCCGCTGATTCGTTCCGAAAGGGCGTAGCGGTCCAAGCCGGCGCCGGTCATCGGCGTCGCTAGCTCGAGGTTCCCGAAAACGAAAGGAATTTCAATGGTGTGGAAAGCGCCCAGCTTGCCGCTCCGCACCGGCGAATGCCACGTGAAGTAGTACATGTACACAGGCGCCTTCTGTTCGGCGGCCTTGCGCTCGGCTTCCGTGAGAACCCCTTGCCGGAATCTTGCATCGGAAGCGACGATCAATTCGAGTTCCCGGTTGCTGATGTTGGGCCGGCCGGCGCGATAGGCGGCGATCACGCTGTTAATTTGCGTACCGTTAGCCTTGGGCATGAGCTGCTTCAATTCTTCGCGCAGCTTTACCTCGTCGATCGGATCAAGCGGCTGGTTTGCAAAGAATGCCGCTTCGGTTTCGACGGTGCCGGCGATCATTGGAACGTCGGCCGAAATCTCAGGAGCCTTCGGATCGAATGGATCGGACGGCAGCGTGCTGCCATCCGTCGTTGGCGCAAGTCTCAGCTCGGAATTGCCGAGCACGCCGGCGTTGCCCATCGCGGTTAAGAGCTGCTCCATTGGAAGATTTTGCGCTTGATCTACCTGATTCGCCTTCAAACCCAGCTTAGCCAAATACTTCTCCGCAGCCGCGGATGCGTCGCCGCGAGGCACTCCCTTTACCTCCGAGCCGCTTTCAACGATGGCGCGATGGAACAGTCCCTTAGCCGAGGGCATGGCCATAAGCGTGCTGACTTTCCCTGCGCCGCCGGACTGCCCGAAGATGGTCACCTTGCCTGGATCGCCACCGAATGCGCCGATGTTGTCGCGCACCCATTCGAGCGCAGCAAGGATGTCCAGCATTCCGACATTGCTCGCGTGCGCGTATTTCTCTCCGCCAATTTCCGCGAGATACAGGAAGCCAAATACATTCAAGCGATGGTTCACGCCAACAACCACTACGTCTTGGTTGTGGGCAAGATTCGCACCGTCGACGATTGTGAATCCAGCCGAGCCGACCGAGTATCCTCCGCCATGCAACCAGACCATCACCGGCCGCTTGTCTGTATTTCCTGCGCTCGGAGTCCATACGTTCAAGACGAGGCAGTCCTCGCGCATGGGCTCGTTGCTGCGCACGGTAGCGGCTTCTGGGATCAGCGGCGACACCACTTGCGGACATCGCGCGCCTAACTCAAACGCGTCCCGAACCTGCGTCCAGGGCTGCGGCTTGGCAGGCGGCAGAAAACGCGCGCTTCCTTCGGTCGACGCGCCATAGGGAATCCCGCGGAATGAGAGAACGCCCTTCTGGTCCAGGCCTCGAATTTTTCCAGCAGTTGTTTCAACAGTTGCTCCTGGCATTCCTTCTTGTGCAGCCGCCAGAGCAGCTCTCCACTTACTCGTTAGGACCATCCCGGTAGTCACTGCTCCAAACTCAATGAAACGTCGCCGATCCATCGTGCCCACTCCTTTCTGTTTCCTCGGAATTTCTAGCTAGGTCGCGTCCCTCGGCTGATCTTTTATTACTTGACCCGTAGTGTACACGCTCACCCATCGCTTCAAAACAATTGCGTTGTTGATTCCCTTCTCGCGGAATTTTACACTCCACACCACCGGGTTGGGGACTGCTCTTGCTTCTCCTGTGCTCCGAAGCGCAGCCCTCCGGTGTTAGGAGGTGGTATGGCAAGTGATCTCTCGAAAATTTCCGCGAATGCTAAAGCGAAACCGATTGGCCGTCGCCAGATCGTCAAAGGTATCGGTATGACCGCTGCGGCAGCGTTCGCGGCTGCGGCCCTTCCCGATGCCACCGGATTCGCAAGGCAATGGGCGGGCCGAGGTCCCGCATTCGCAGGATTAGAGGCCGCCGAAGCAGTGATGAGCAGCGGTTTCAAAGCGGTTGCCTACAATCATATCGACTACCGGGTGCCCGATTACACCAAGGTTCGCGACTTCTTCGTGAGCTTGTACAGCATGAAATGCGTGTGGGACGATGGCAAGCAGTGCTCGGTCGAATTCGGCGATCCTCCGAACGCGCTGTACATTCGCACGCTCAATCCCGGCGACAAGCAAAAGATCCTCGGCCCGAGCGGCCCATGGGCTTCACAAATGGGCCAAGGCATGGTCAATCACATGGCGATCTCCGTCGAGAATTTTCAACTCGATTCGGTGAAAGCCGAACTCGACCGGCGCGGACTGAATCCGCAGCCGGACGGCCCGTTTGCCTGGACCATTCATGATCCCAACGGCAACGTCGTCCAGATCTGCGCCACGAAGGGAGTCTTCCCCGGCCAAGCCAATCCCGCTGCGAAAGAATCCGACGGACTCAAAAATCTATCAGCTGTGCTCAAGCCCGATGGCACTGGTTTCAAAGCTTACGCCGTCAATCACCTGGTCATGATGGTTCCCGATGTCGAGAAGACCCGCGATTTTTACATCGATCTCCTGGGAATGAAGCTTGTCTACTACAAACCCGGCGACTACCCCAGCGTCGAAAGCACGGAAGGACCGGTGTGCTTCCTGCGATTTGGCGAGAATTATCTGTACCTTCGAAGGAGCCAGCATCCGGAGCACAAGTCCTACTACGCGCATTTTGCTCCCACCGTGGAGAATTTCGACCAGGCCAAGGTCAAGGAGGATCTGCAGCGCCGCGGGTTCCAGCCCACGCCCGATTCGAAATTTGGCTGGAGCATCAAAGACCCCGCCGGAATGAGGATCGAAGTCGCCGGAAAAGGATTGCCTGAACACGTTGGCGGAGATTGCGACGGCGGCAACGCCAGATGCCCCGGAGGACCGGACAAGTAGCACAGCCACTCTTGGCTGTGCGATTTTGTAGCCTGCGCATACGCCACGGATTCAACTACGATTGCAAAACCCGCACAGCCAAGAGTGGCTGTGCTACGGAAACCAGGGCGTTTCCGTAAGCTGTCGAACCATTCGAACGGAGGTGCTTCATGAGCTTGACAAAAATATTCTTTACAACGCTGGCTGGATTTTTACTTGCCACCACAGGCTGGGCGCAACCGAAAGATAACGAGGGAGTCGACAAACTTTACATCCTCGACTGCGGCCAGGGCCACGCCGCCGACGAATCCCGCTGGACCGTCGGCGTGAACGTCGGCAGGCCCATCGACATCTCCGACAACTGCTACCTGATCCACCACGCGAAGGGATATTTTCTCTGGGACACCGGAATTTCCGATCAGGTCGCCGCGATGCCGGACGGCTGGCTCCCAACCAACAACCCAGCAACAGACATTCACTGGACGCGCGCCAAGTCGCTCGAATCGCAACTCACAGCTCTCAGCGTCAAGCCATCCGATATTCGATACATTGGCATCTCGCACACGCATCCAGACCACATCGGCAACCTCGAGCACTTCCCCAGTGTTACAGTCTTGATTCAGAAGGCCGAGTACGAATTCTATTTCGCTCCGGGTAAGCCTGGTATCGCCGTTCCTCCCGGAGACAAAACTTCCACGTTTTCGAAAGAGCACCCCGTTCAGCTTGTGCAAGAGGATTTGGACGTCTTCGGCGACGGCTCCGTGATGATCGTCTCCACGCCGGGCCACACTCCTGGACATGAGTCTTGCCTCGTGCACCTTCAGAAGACTGGATGGCTGCTTCTCTCGGGCGACGCAGTCCATTTGCAGGAGAACTGGGACAACCGCCGCATCCCCTATTTCACGACCATGCCGCCGGAGCAAAAACTTCAGACGCTGCTGTCCATGCAACGCATGGCCGACTTGATGAATTTCTACCACGCGCAGCTCTGGATCAACCACGAAAAACCGCAAAGCGACAAGCTGCGCCACGCCCCGGCGTTCTACGAGTAAGAAGATTGCGGCGTTAGGGAAATTATTTTGGGTGTGTGGCGCCTGGATCAGTGGCGGTCAGGTCCCCGTTGCCTTTGAATGATGCTGATTCCGACGGGCGGCAGAAGGTTTCCGCAAAATCCCAGTCCGGCTTAAGCGTGAAGTCGATAACAAATTTCCAGGGCTGCGCGTACGCCTTCGGGTCGGTCAGGGTAAGGTCGAGGCGCATGTGGTCCCGGTCCGCGCGGTGAAAGCGCTCCACCACGTGTAAGGCATCGCTGTAGGGATAGCCGGCACGATTGACCCAACCCCAGTCGGAAAAGCCGGCAGTATCGACGACCAGGTCATTTCCCTCCCAATGTCCCAGAGAATATCCAAGTGCCCTTGGCACGCCGCCGTTGTCCGGCATGGGCCGGTTATTCATCCAAATGGTGCGCCATGTATGGATGACCTCATAGAAGATGAAAATTCGGTCGGGCCGATCCTTTGCCTGATAAACCTCCACAAGCGAGGATCCCAAGTCGTAGATACGCGGCACTCCGGGCGGCTCACAGCTGAATGTTGGATCGACGGTGATCACGCCGGTCGTCTTCAGTTCGGCCGTGTTGGCTTCAAACTTGGCCTGCGCCTCGGGCAACAAGGCTGGCGGCTTCCCAATCGAGTGCAAGCCTCCTCCCAGCCCTCCCGACCATTGCCCCGACAGGTCATGCGGATCGAACGCCGTCTCGTTCTTTGCCGGAGTCGAGGCAGCTGAGCCTTGCGCTAAGGCTGCGGGCCGAGCAACCAGCGCCGCCACAAACGCAGCGCTTGCTATTGTCGCCATTAATCGTTTGTGCCGTTTTCGCATTCTCATCGAGCGCTCAGCCGCAGATCGGGTGCGGGCTGCCCTTGCTTGCCCTGAGTCGCGAAGGGTTTACCCTGAGTTTGCGAGGGGCAGCCCGCCAGAATAGAGATCATTTGTCGGGCGCTGGCGGACCAGCGCCACCGCCATTTTCATCGAGATTGAGCGATTGCCCGTGGAAAACAATCTTGCACTCCGGGATGCGGATATACGCGTTCCCGGTGCCATTCTTCGCCGGATGGAAAGTGACCACGATTTCATCGCCGGGCTTTAACGTATCCTTGGTCCACCCAGCCCGGCTCATCCACAATGGGTTGTACATTTCCAGCGACCACGAAGTGACGGCTCCCTTCTCGTCCTTGGCGTCGAACTGCAGCATACAATGCGGGTTGCGCCACACCAGGTTCGTTACCGTCGCCTTCGCCGTGATCAGCTGCGTGAAATCGTAGGCCGAGCTTCCATGATGCGAGAATCCGGGCGATGGAACTACCAACAGGACAGCCAACATCGCGAAAATCGTCAGCAGCTTAGCTTTCATGAGTGGCACCCTTGAGCGGGATGCTAACACAACTATGGAGTCTTTGGAGACCGGCCCGGTTTCACAAAAATCCGCAGCGGAGCAGGCGTTTGGGTGTAGCATCTCGCTACTCGGGTAGATCGAGTGGCGACCCCAGGCAAAGTGTCCGGGGAAGTCCCGGACGAGAAGTCAATTTCCGACAGGAGGTTCGCTACATGAAACGTTCCTTGGTGTTGTCATCGCTTTTTGTGTTTGGCGCCGTGATTGGCTTGGGGGCGCTGCAGGTCCGAGCCCAGTTCGGCCCTCCCAGCCCCGAGAGGAAAGCTCAGATGGAGAAGCAGCTTTCCCTCGAGGAATCCACTCCGAAGTTGCAGATCACGGAGGAAGTGCTTAACCTCGTCGTCCCCGGTCACACGATCGGCGAGACGGAAGGGGTGTCCATGAATTCAAAGGGCCACCTCTTTGTGTACTCGCGCACCGGAACCGGCGGCAGTTCGCGCGGAGGGACCGCTGCGGAGATGTTCGAATTCGATGAAAACCTGAAATTCGTCAAGATGTGGGGACCGGACAACTACGCCGCGTCCTTCGCTCACTCCGTCCGCGTCGACAAGTACGACAACGTGTGGATGGTGGACGAGGGTTCGGGGATGATCGTTAAGTTCGACCCGAATGCCAACGTTAAAATGACCCTCGGCCGAAAGCCGGAGGCGATTGACTACCTCGAGCGCTATCTCGAACGCGGCGAGAAGGTCAGCGAGCGCTATCCCGTCGGAACCATGGGCACGTTCAATCGCGAAACCGACGTGGCCTGGGATTCACAGGACAACTCGTTCGTGAGCGACGGCTACGGCAACTCGCGCGTCGTCAAGATCAGCAAGGACGGCAACTGGGTGAAAGCGGTCGGAACACACGGTAACGGGGACAATCAGTTCAGCACGCCGCACGGCATCGCTGTGGATGCGAAGGAAGGCTTAGTTTATGTCGCCGACCGAGGTAACTGGCGCATCCAGGTGTACGACACCGATCTGAACTTTAAACAAACCATGGAAGGTATGGCCTCACCATGGAGCGTTCAGGTCACCCCCAAATACATTTACAGCGGAGATGGCACGGGCAAGATCTACCGCCTGGATCACAGCGGAAAGCTGCTGGGCTGGGCGCAGACGAGCATGGGTCACGGCCAGAACGGCTGCCTGATCCACGAGATCCACGCTGTCTCGGACAACGTCCTCATCAAGGGCGATTGCTCCACCTGGACGGTAGAGAAGATCACGATCAAGTAGCGCTGGACAAAAGCAAAGGGGCTCGAACCTAAATTCGGGATGGTTCGAGCCCCTAAAACACACGTCACGCTGGCAGGACACGTTTGAGTAGCACAGACTTCAGTCTGTAGGGTCTCACTGGCTGGGACACGGCGCTCAGCCGTCGCACAAATGCAGGCTAGTTTCCTTAACGAATTGAATTCTTGTTTGGAATTTCGGCAATCGCTTCGCTGATGGCTTCGAAATAGCTACGCGTCCGACCCTCAAGCTCGCTCTTGAAACTGTTGAAAATCTCCTTGGTCCTCTGCTCCAAGGCCTTCTTCACATCTTCCGCGCTGGACACAGCAAGAGACTGCAGGCCTTCGCGCGTAGCCTTCTCGAAGGTGTGCGAAAGCTCACTCAGCTTTTCGTGGCAGTCGTGCACCACAACTGCGGAGTGTTTGACAAGTTCGTCGTGGGCCTCCACTAACCCTGACATCACGCTGGTTTCGATCTCGCGTGATTCCTCCTTGAAAGCGTTCTGCGTATCGACCAGTCTTTGAAGGTCCCCTTTCGCTCCTTCCAGCAAAGGCTCAATCTGTTCTCTCAGTCGCGATACGAACCGGGCCGCTGCTTCAGTGCGCGAAGTGTCCAGGCTGCGTTGCAGCCGCTCAATCGTGCTAGTCGCCATGCTGTCGATGCGCTGGCTCACTTCGATCCCCTGAATGTCCATGCGCTCTTTGGCGTTCTGCAGATCTTGCTCGATCGCGCTGATCCAACGCTCATGGTTGGCCCGGGCTGCAGCTTCTTGTTGTTCACTCAATTCTTTCAGCGCGCGCCGCGCCCACACTTCCTTCGAGGTGGTCAGCACGCGCTCGATTGTTTTCGTCGCTTCGCCTTCCAGCTGCGCCCGAAACTCCGCTATCAGACGATTCTTTTCATTGACCAGTGACACTGCCGCGGTCTCAGAGACCATCACTTGAATCTGTTGACTTAGTCCGGCCATCAGGTCCGGAAGCGACTGCGACGGCAGAACGGCCGATTCACTTTTCTTCAATGGCGAAATTGGAGCAGCTGTGCTGCGGCCTGGACCGATTTGCGATTCGGATCGTGGCATGACTCGTAGCTCCCGACCAGCGTCCTGCACCGGAAACCAATCGACCGGCGGCGACGGTATACCCCAAATATTGCCGGCTGTTTCAAATTCCACGGCGACGTCGTAGACCTGATCCTTGACTGTCCTGAGCTTTTGTGTCCACTTCACTCGCGCGCGACTTGTGGCCTCAGCGTGGCCGTTTGTGGGCCGCCCCATATCCAGCACCACGATGTCGCCGGGATGGACCTCATGCTTCATCTGGTAGCTGCAGCCATGGCAGCTGATGGTCACCGTTGTCACTTCCTCCCGATAAGGCGCCCGCGAAACATCCAGACCATTCACCGCGAGCGGTATTGCTTTGCCAATGCGCGAGCTGCGCCGTTTGTGCGGGTATACGGACGGATTAGATGACACCAAGACCTCCCTGGGCTGAACTAAAATCATACGAGAGGACGCGCAGGAGAGCCAAAAACACGGCGAGGCCTTGTTGCGGAGCAGTTAACAACACACGCGGCGAAGACATTGGATTCAGCTAGCGCTGTAGATTTTTCTTCGGAATCTCAGCGATCGAATCGCCGATGAATTCGAGATAACTGCGAATATGACTTTCGAGCTGCGCAGTGAAATTGTTAGTCATCTCGGCGGTCCTCTCCTCAAGAATTTTCTTGGCGTCGTCCGTCGCTGACGCGACGAGAGAAGGCAGGCTGTCTCGCGTCGCCTTCTCGAAAGCCTGCGAAAGCCCAACCAGCTTTTCATTGCACCCATTCATGACCGTGGCCGAGTTTTTGTTCAGTTCTTCGTGAGCCCTTGACAAGCTGGCGTTGACATTATTTTCGAGCGCCTCCGCGACCCGCGTGTAAATCGCTTGCGAATCCTCTTTGAATGCATGTTGAGAGACGACCAGTTGCTGGAGCTCCGCTTTCGCATCTTCCAGCAGCGGTGTCACCTGATCCCGCAACCGCGTTACGATTCGCTGGCTCACTTCATTCCCCTGAATCAACATGCGCTGTCTGGCGTCGCCTATATCTTGCTCGATCGTCTTGATCCAGCGCTCGTGATTGACTCGGGTCGTGGCCTCCTGTGCCTCAACTAGTTCTCCGAGTACCCGGCGTGCCAACTCTTCTTTCGAGGCCGTAATGACGCGCTCAACCGCCCTGCCCGCTTCCTCTTGCAGCTGGACGCAAAGCGCCTCGAACATGCGGTTCTTTTCGCTGTAGAGAATGGAAGTCGCAGTTTCAGAAAGGTTCGCCTGAATCTGGTCGCCCAGCCCGGCCAGCAGTGCAGAAAACGAAGGAACCAGCCCGCCAATCGCCTCACTTTTCTTTGAAAGGGAGACCTGAGAGGTTGCGCTTTGGGTCGGCACGATTTGCGACTCGGCCCGGGATACAACCCGCAGCTCGCGCCCGGCGTTGCTAGGCTCTGATGCCTTGTCCTCGCGCCCGGGAACCCAATCCTCGGGCGGCGTCGCAATTCCCCAGATATTCCCGGCGATTTCAAGCTCCACCCCAACGTCGTACGCCGGCTCCTTGCCAGTCGCGAGCCTTTGGATCGATTTCACGCGAGCCTTACTCAAGAATGCAGCATCGCCCTCTTCAGGCTGCCCTATTCCCAGGATCACGATCTCGCCAGGAAGGACTTCATGCTTTATCCGGTAGCTGCAGCCGTGAGCGCTAACCCTTCCCGTTGTAACTTTCTCCCGGAAAGGTTCATTGGACGCATCCAAGCCCTCCACGGAGACCGGGATGGCCATCTGAATACGCGAACTGCGCCGTTTCTGTGGGTATGCGACCGGACTAGATGCCACAAAGCCCTCCACCTACCACGCCTACAACGGGTCCGGGCTGGAGCCCGACAGAGCTTCGGGTGCGGGCCCTACTTAGTCCGCCAGAACCTCGGGTGCGGGCTCTACTTGGAGCCCGCTGGAACTTGGATAAAGGTCTTCGCAGTCAAGCCCCCCTGACTCTGAAGACCCGCCCTAATCGTCTCTCAGCGAACGCGTTGCTTCAACTGGCCGATTAGCCAGCCGCCGCCTGCACTTTCGCCTGCCCGAATGGCCCTGGCCGAACGGCCGAGTTCCTGCTCCCTGCAGTCACCTATCTTGACCGCCGTGCCTTCTGATACAGAGCCGGCGTTCAGAAGCGGAGTCGCCCAACGCTCACCGTTGACTTCGTTGACGCAGTCAACTGAACTGTGATACTCGGCATTGAGTGGAAGTCGGTTGGAGGAATGGAATGACCAGGGTTCGCGCACTCGTGGTATTGGCAGCGCTAGCGTTACCTTCAATGGCTGCGGCGCAAGGGGCGAACAACGCGAGCCTTGAGAAAACGCTGTGGGATGTGGATCAGCAGTGGCTCTGCGACGGTCCCTACCAAAAACCCTACCAGGATTGCGTCAAATTCCGGAGCACCTACTGGGTGGATGGATTTTTCGAAGTACAGTCCGCCGGCACGCTTCGCAACAAGACAGAGATGGTCGCAACGCAATCCGCTGCTAATCCAGCCACCGGTGTGCGTCCCTACCCTGCCGATTTCAAATTGGTTGCCGTTTATGGAAACGTCGCGGTCGCGACCGATCACACCGATTTCAAAACCATGCGCCCGGGCGGAGACTACGCCTTCTCAGCCGACAGCCATTGCCTCCGCGTGTTCGTCAAGCAGAACGGCGAATGGCGGCCCGCCGCCGCGGCGCTCGTCCCGGTGATCCCTCCCACCGAAGTGAACACAAAGATGAGTGGCGCCCAATCCACAAAAACCCCGGACGAAAAACTGGAGAAAGACCTCGCGGCGTTCGATCAAAAATGGATGGAAGCGGTGCGAGCCGCGAAAGCAGACTTTTTGAAGCAGTCGTACACCGACGATTGGGTCGAGATTCTCGCTTGGAACCCCACGGTCGTCCTGACGAAACCCGCCGCGATGGAGCGCGTTGCGAAACTCAATTTCAACCCCGGCGAGGGAATTTTCCCCGATGAATTCAAGTTGATGTCGATCTACGGTGACGTTGCACTCGCTTCGGACCGAAGAACGAGAAAATTAATGAACGCGAGCGGCACGCTCGTCAGCACCATGCACCGCGCTCTCCTGATCTTCGTCAAGGAAAACGGTCAATGGAAAATTGCCGGCGACGCTGTCGTGCCAATCATGGCCGCAGAGTAGGTTTGAGTAGCACAGGCACTCTTGCCTGTGCGGCTTTTGCAATCGCATGTGAATCGGTGGCGTACATGTGTTCTACAAAATCGCACAGCCAGGAGTGGCTTTGCTACTCAAACAGGCTTTCACAATGTTGTCATAGACAGATTTGGAACACCGAAACTACAGGCGACATCTTAGGTGTCGGTCCCGGAGGTCGGAAATGAAAAACACTATGTTGAGATTTCGGCTTGCTCTTGCACTCGTTGCTGCCTCGTTCGCAGCGCTGCCCGCGTCCGCGCAGCTTGCTCCTCCGAACGCCGCCGGCGTCACCATGGGCCACATCCACTTGTTCGTGAAAGACGTCGAAGCTCAGAAAAAATTCTGGACCGCGACGATGGGCGGCGCCATCGTCCAAAACGGCCCGCTCATGCTGATCCAATTCCCCGGCGTCTACATCATGTTGCGGCAAGCCGATCCTACAGGGCCGCCCGCAGGCTCCATCGTGAATCACTTCGGCTTCGCGTGGAAAGACCTGCCTGCAACGCTCGCGAAATGGAAAGCGGACGGCGTCGAAATCGAGCAGGGCGGAAATCCCAACCAGGGCTACGTGCACGGGCCGGACGGCATTCGCGTGGAGTTTTTCGGCGATCCTTCCCTTCCGACGCCGGTAGCGATGAATCACATCCATTTCTACCCGATGGACATTCCCGCGATGCAAGCCTGGTACGCAAAAATGTTTGGCGGCATTCCTGGGAAACGGCAGCGTCAGTCCCAGCCCGGCCTGATCGATTCCGATGACGTGCCCGGTGCGAATCTCTCCTTCTCGCCGGGGACCACGGCCCTCGCTCCCACGAAGGGCCGCTCGCTCGATCACATCGGTTTCGAGGTAAAAGATCTGGAGTCATTCACAAAGGGCCTGGAAGCGAAAGGAATCAAGCTCGACGAGGCGATCCGCCTCGCTCCAAACAATACGACGAAAGTTGCCTACCTGACCGACCCGTGGGGCACGCGCATCGAGCTGACCCAGGGCCTCGCGCCCTGAGAACAAATTGCGTACGCCCTCGCTCCGCCAGCTTACGAGGCTGGAGCGCCGATCGTGTCCTTCGCGTTCACGTTGACAGAACCCTGCGTCCGTCCCATCAGAAAAATAGCCGTGCTTCCCACGAGCGCCGGAACAGCTCCGGCCAGGAATATGCTCGTCAGCGGCCAATGCTGCGAGAGCATGAAACCTCCGAAGATCGGGCCAACAATCGATCCGATGCGCCCAATCCCCAGCGCCCATCCCACGCCAGTCGAGCGAATGTAGGTTGGGTAGAACGAAGCCGCCAGCACATTCGAGCCAGTCTGCCCCCCGAGGATGCCTATGCCGGCGAGAAACGTACACCCCATGATCGAAACGACGGAATGGGAATGCCCGAGCAAGGCCACAAATACAGCGCCCGAGAGATACGTAAGCGACAGGACACGATAAGCGCCGAAGCGATCCATCACGCTTCCAAGGACGAAGCACGCGAATACCGCCCCAGCTTGAAACAGCGCCGTCGCGATGAGCGAAAGAGACAGCGCCATTCCGGCATCGTGAAATACCGTCGGCAACCAGCTCGTCATCAGATACACATCCACCAGGCTCACGAAAAAAGCGATCCACAGCAGGATCGTTGGAATCGCGCGCCCTTGTCGGAACAGGTGGGCGACGGGCATCCCTGGCGCATGTTCCTCGCGCACGACGAAATTTGTGTCGCCTCCAAAAACGAATTGGGAATTCACACGCGCCAGCAACTGCCTCACACGCCCGCTTTGCTGTCCGTGGATCACCAGGTGACGGATCGACTCAGGAAGCAGAGCTGCAAGCACCGGCACGAGCGACAGCGGCATGATCCCGGCAAGCACGAAGACACCTTGCCAGCCAAACGCAGGAAGAATGCGCACCGTGGCGAAGCCTGCAACCATGGCCCCAATCGGGAAACCACAAAACATAATCATGACCATCTCGCCGCGACGCCGCTGTGGGGCGTACTCCGCCGTCAGCGCGATCGCATTGGGCATCACCCCGCCAAAGCCCAAACCCGCAAGGAATCGAAAAACCGCGAGGCTAACAGCGGTATGCGCCAGAGCCGTGGACAAAGAGAGCAGGCCGAAAATCGCCGTGCAGGTCACGATCACACGCTTGCGCCCAAACCGGTCCGCAACCGGCCCAAAGATCAACGCGCCGAGCATCAATCCCACGAGGCCCCAGGCAAAAATGGGTGTGAGGCCGGCGGGGCCGAGATGCATTTCCCGCGCGATCGACGGCGCCAGGTAGCCAATCATCTGCGCCGCAAAGCCGTCCAGCGTCACCGCCAATCCGCACAACACCAGCACCCGAATCTGAAACGAGCCGACCTTCTGCTGGTCGATCAGTTCCGGGACATTCACAGTCATGCCTGAAGTCGTCATTTGATCCATACCGATCGCGTTTCTCTGTGCTCTCTCGATTTTCTCTGCGCTCTCTGCGTTTCGCCTTAAAAGATTTCAGCACAGGGCGTACGGAGAACGCAGAGTACGCAAACAAGAAACGCTACGGAGACGATAGTCAATTTCTTCCCGACGCACTACCCTTCGGCTAGCCGACCCGAACGTCATGCGCGGACTCCCTCAACGATGCTCAGCGGGCATTTAGTCGGCACCACCCGCGTCAGCTTCAGTCCCGCTTTCCCGAACACCGCCGCGAACTCCTGTTTTGTCCGCTCGCGCCCCCCGATGACGAGCATCAGGATATCAACCAACTTTCCCCAGTGGGGGTCGTTTCCGGGAGGAATCACGCTGTCCACGACGAGCACCCTTCCCTTCTTGTTCATAGCGGCGCAACAGTTGGCGAGGATCTTCGCACACTGCTCATCGTCCCAGTCGTGGAGGGTGCGCTTCATGATGTAGGCGTCGCCGCCCTTCGGCAGCGCTCCGAAGAAATCTCCCGATTCGAACGTACAACGCTCGGCAATACCCTTCGCAGTCAGGTACCCATCCTGCCTGGCTCGTGCGCTGACCGAGGGCAAATCGAAATGCACTCCTTTCAGCTTCGGATTTGCTCGAAGGATCGCTGCAAGGAGGCTGCCGTGTCCCCCACCGACGTCCACGAGGGTGCGGACCCCGGAGAAGCTGTAGGCGGCCGCGACTGCCGGATTCTCAGTGCGGGAGACACTCGTCATCGATTCATTGAAGATCGCTGCGGCTTCGGGATGCTTGCCGAGGTACTCGAAGAGCGAGACTCCATGGGCCTTGCGAAATGGCGCCTCTCCTGTTTTCACTCCGTGGAGCAGCTGCGCCCAGGCATCGTCGAAGCACGCGTCTGAATGAAGGAGCGCTGTGGCTCGCAGCGAGCTTGGGGCTGCCTTCTGAAGAGTTGCGGCCAGAGGCGTCAACTTGAATCGCCTGTTTCTAGTCTCCGCGAAGATACCGACGCTCGCCAACGCGCGAAGCACACGGTAGAGCAACGGCGCCTGCACCTCTGCGCTCTTGGCCAACTCTTCCACCGTGCGCGGGCCCTCCTTCAGACGGTCCGCCAGTTCGAGTTCTACGGCGACACGTAGTAGGTGCAGCACCCAGCATCTCGAGATGAGGCTGAACATCATCGCTGGCGGCGAGGGCTTCTTGGCCATGGCGGTTATCTCCAAAAGGGAGTTAATTCAATCGACCTTATTCACCCAAGCCCGCGTGGAGCCGGGAAACCGTGGTAAAGCAAGACCAATCGCGCTGGCCCATGCCGCGAGACAACGCAGTGATGCACTTATCGCGAACCAGGCTCGCATATGGCAGCGGCGTTTGTACTTCCGCCGCCGCATCCAAAATCAAGCGAATATCTTTCATAGCGCCATCGAGTGTAAATCCAAGATCCTGATCGAAATTGCGCGTGCGGATTTTGTCCAGATAGACCGGCATCGCCGGATGACGCAGCAGGTCTTTGTAAAGTTCGCTGACCGCGGCCACGTCGAGGCCCCGCTTCTCGGCAAACACAAAGGTCTCGCCAATCAACTCCAGCAGGCACGCAGCAAAGAAATTCACCGCAAGCTTCATGCTCGCCGCAGCAGCTGGATCGGCACCGAGCACCATCACTCTGGCAGCATAAGCGTCCAGAATGGGCCTACAACGATCAATGATGTCCGGCTTCCCTGCGACAAAAGTAAGAAGTTTGCCGGCCGCGGCCTGCTCGGGGCGCCCCGCAATGGGGCCCGCAATGTAGTGGCTGCCATGCGCATCGTGCAATCCGCTGAGCTGCACGCTGGCGTTAGGCGAGATTGTGGACGTGCCGATGTGTATTGTCCCTGGGCGCAAGCTGGCAAGAATCCCGTCTTTTCCGAGGGTGCTATCTAGAACCGAGGCGTCATCCATGAGGCATGTAACCACCACGTCCGCTCCAGCCGCAGCTTCTCGAGGCGTGCGCGCCACGGTCGCTCCTCCGGCAAGGAAAGGTTGCGTCTTTTCCGTGGTGCGGTTGTAAACGGTAAGCCGAAAACCGCGCGCTTGGATGCAATGCGCCATGCCGGAGCCGATGCGCCCAAGGCCAATGCAGGACACGGAAACGGGAGATGTGGTCATCGATTTTCTCCAGCTTCACCTCAGGCGAGACTTCGGCCCAAACATGAAGCGCACTCAGTTTCTGTTTGGCCGGCTAACCTTATTCCGCCCAAGGCCGCGTGTCAATTCTCCTCCGAGCGTCAACGCGAGATGGCCTGGGGGAGCGCGTTAAAGCATTCAAAGGGTATAATCCACCCGCCATGATGAACGCTTCTAACCTTGCAGACCGATTCGCGTCGGCTCTTCCCTACGACCGCTACGTTCAAACCGGCAACGAAGAGCAGCAGCGCCGCTGGCGCCAAGTCTATGACGCCGCCAATCTGACGGACACGCAGAAGGAATTGATCGGCGGCTTTGTGCGTGAAATGAAGATTCTGATCTTCAGCGGGATCTGGTGCGGTGATTGTGTCCAACAATGTCCGCTGATTCAGCGAATCGCCGAAGCGAATCACGGGAAAATAGCCCTGCGCTTTGTCGAGCGGCCCAAGGAAACTGAGTTGGCGCCCGAGTTACGCATCAACGCCGGCAGCCGCGTGCCCTTCGTCGTTTTTTTGTCGGAAGACAACGAGTGGTGTGCCACGGCCGGCGACCGCACGATCAACCGCTATCGTGCGCTGGCACACAGCAGGCTCGGCGCGTTCTGCCCAACCGGGATCGTCGCGCCTGAGAGGGACGAGCTTAACGCCACGCTGGGCGATTGGCTCAACGAAGTCGAGCGCGTGCAACTGATGCTGCGGCTAACGCCCCGCCTTCGCCAAAAGTATCAGGACTAGGATACTCTGCGCGGAGTATTCTGTGCAGAGTACTCTGTGCAGAGTACATTCGCCGAGCATCCGGCACGGGAAAGAAAGTCCGGAACCCAAGCTTTTAGAAGAGGTTAGGAGGATAACAATATGGAGCGGAGAACATTTCTACGCAATGCCGCCGCGAGCGGGCTAGTGGCAGCCGTAGCGCCACAGGCCGCTGATGCTGCCCAAACCAAACCTGCACCCGCAATTACAAGGCTGCGCGAGATTTCGACGGATCAGGCGCCGAAACCGGTCGGTCCATTCTCGCAGGCGATCATGGCCAACGGTTTCATCTTCGCAGCGGGCCAGACGGCGCGCGACCCGAAAACGGGTCAGGTGATTGAAGACGAGATCACCCGCCAAACCGAGCGCGTCATGGAAAACCTGAAGGCTATCCTGGAATCCGCCGGCTCCTCGTTGGACAAGACTGTGAAGACAACCGTCTATCTCAAAGACATGAATGACTTTGACGCTATGGGTAAAGTGTACAGCCGCTACTTTCCCTCCCACCCGCCAGCCCGAGCCACCGTTGAGGTGAGCCGCCTGCACGGAGGCCGAATCGAAATTGAGTTGATCGCCCTGGCTTAGGCTCGCACAGCTCTTTATCGTCGGCTCGCGGCCTGGCGTCGTAGCACCCCGGCGGAGCCTCCGCGCCAAGATTGCCTTCCTCAGAAAGTAAGTAACCCCATTATTTTAGAAATACTTACAAAAAGCGAGAGGCCATTTACTAAGTCAAGCCATTCGTCCGTTTTCCAACCGGCGTGGTTCGTTCTTTTCATTATTGCTGTGGACACAGTTGCCCTACTGGTGAATTGACCCGTATTGGCGGGCCTCGTACGCTTTCCTGGAGACCACCTAGTTTATAGCCGATAAGGGCCCTCCTGAGGTTCCTCGGTCCAACCAAAACTTGGGCGAACTCCCCGCCGCCGCAGGGAGCCGTACCCGAAGTTGGACCAATTCTCGGGCCCTGCGAACCGGATCTCGGATGCGGGCTGTACTTGCGGCCCGCCATGACTAGGAGAGCGCGTGTCAGGAAGTTCGAAACCAGCGTCAGAGTCACGGCGACCGTGCTTCGCCGGTGCGGACCGTTATTTTGAGCCCGCCACTACCAGAATGAAGGAGCAAACAAACGCCATGAAGCCAGCCAAGCATTGCTATTTCGTGTTTTTGGTGCTGATGTCACTTTCTCTGGCTGCCTGCACACGCAATCTCTCCGGTTTCAACGGCTCCAACGGGGGCGGCGGGAATAATGGCGGCGGTGGCACTGGCGGTACTGGGGGCGGCGGCAATAACAATGCTACGACGTTCACGATCGGCGGAAAGGTCAGCGGCCTTCTTGGACTTGGAATGGTGCTGGAGGATAACGGCGGCGACGACCTCACGGTCGCAGGAAATGGTGCTTTCACCTTCAAAACGGCGGTGAACGGCGCCTACTCGGTGACAGTCAAAACGCAGCCCACCAGTCCAGTCCAGCTCTGCACGGTGACAAATGCCTCGGGAACCGCGACGGCTAATATTACAACTGTCCAGGTAAATTGCGGCGGGGGCGGCCTCACCGTTGGCGGTTCTGTTTCCGGCCTCATTGGGTCCGGGCTGGTCCTGCAGGACAACGGCGGCGACAATTTCATAGTCACCGGCAACGGCAACGTCACATTTACATTTGCATCGTCGCTCAACGCCGGTGCCACCTATGCGGTCACGGTTCTGACCCAACCTGCTAACCCAACCCAGACATGTACGGTGGTGAACGGTACTGGCACCATAAGCAGCAGCGTCAACAACGTAGAAGTTATATGCACGCAGCCCGGTTTCACGATCGGCGGATCGGTCGTAGGTCTGGTTGTTGGCGCCGGCGACACCCTCGAACTGCAAGACAATGCCGGCGATGACCTTTTTGTCACGGGGGACACCACCTTCAAGTTTGGCACACCGATTACGAATGGCGGTATCTACAACGTTTCCATGTTCCTGCCGCCGAAGAGCCAACCGCAGCCCTGCAACGAGTTTTTTTACACGGGGATTGCCACCGCTAACGTCTCAAACGTTCTTGTCGATTGCCAGCACAACGACTGGAACTGGATAACGTGGTATCTCGCGAGCACGAATGGAGCTAACAATTACGCCGCCATCACTACCCCACTCATACCGAGGAATGCTGTTCCGCCTGCGGATGTCGGCACGCCGGGCGGCAGAGACTTTGCGGCGGCGTGGACAGACAATTTTGGGAGAAAGTGGCTCTTCGGCGGAAACGGATTTCCGTATCCATCTCCCCTGGGCAAGCAGCTGCCTGGTTTTCTGAATGACCTATGGGTATTCGACCAAGGTGAAGGTTGGATACCCGCCAACGTGCGTACTTACGTTGACCCAGCCGGTGACACGCTAGTGGATCCGACACAATTGGAGTTCACGGACGTCGGGACCGGAGGTTCTCCAGGTTCGCGGTGGGGCAGTTCGAGCTGGACCGACACCAGCGGCAACCTGTGGCTGTTTGGTGGTCAAGGGTTCGGTAGCCTGCTAATAGATCCCGTGCTGCTAAACGATCTATGGAGATGCACTCCGAACGCTGCGTCGATTGACGCCGCGGGAGCCGGCACCAGTTCCTGTCCGTGGAACTTGGTGGGAGGCTCAACCGTCGGGAACACAACGGGCAATTATCCAGGTGTGGTAGGAAATACGGGCGTTCCAGGAGGTCGTTGGGGGGCAGCCACCGCGACCGACGCATCCGGGAATTTTTGGCTCTTCGGCGGCCAAGGAATAGACTCCGCCGGCACAACCGGGTTGCTCAATGACCTTTGGATGTATAGCAGCGGCTCAAACACTTGGACTTGGATGGGACCATCGATCTCCAACATTGCCAATCAGAATGGAAACTACCCCGCAGCGCCGGGACTAACATCAGGAACCGGGACCACCGCGCCCGGGGGACGCCAGGCGGCTGTCCTGTGGGTGGATAGTTCTAAAAACGTTTGGCTTTTCGGGGGATTCGGATTCGACTCGAAAGGGACTAACGGCCCTCCGGGGCCAAGCGGGCCTGCCGGTGCGATTCTCAACGATCTCTGGGAATTCAATTTTGCAACGAAGCAGTGGAACTGGATCTCGGGGAGCAATGTCGCCAACCAGACCGGTACGTATGGCACACAGCAAGTTGCCAATCAGGCTGTCTATCCACCAGGCTTTGTTCCAGGTTCACGGTGGGGCGCTGTCGGCTGGAAGGATTCCAACAACAACCTCTGGTTCTTTGGCGGTTGGGGATACGGCTCGGTTGCTACTAACCCGACCGGATTCCTGAACGACGTCTGGGAGTATCAGGCGAGCAGTGGGAATTGGGTCTGGTGGAAGGGCGACAGCAGCGTCAACCAGAATGGCCAATACCTGACTCAGGGCATACCCTTTGTAAACAACATCGCCGGAGCACGGCGAGGCGCCGCTTTATGGCAGCAGGATCCGAATGGCTACGTCTGGATGTTTGGTGGCGAGGGCTATGACTCGAGCCAGGGCAACCCGCCAGGGTACCTCAACGACCTGTGGACCTATCTGCCGTTCCCATAGAAAGCATTCACACAGCGCGATGATGTCACAAGGCCGGACTCAAAACTGTCCGGCCTTTTTTATCTCTAAGGTGAACGGAAGTTCCCAGGGCTGAAATTGGAACTGCGAAAGTGTAGGTTGAGCTTCCGCCTTGACGTGCAGAGGCTGCGGGCGTAGGGTCGCTTGCGGCCATTCGCTGTCTACGTTGCAATCAGGGTGAACTCTCCTTGTTGGAGGGTTGCCATTTCATGCTGACACGCCGCGAGTTTTCCAAATTGCTTGCTGGTTCGCCGCTTCTCGCGACGAGCAAACTCGGCTGGGCTAGCGCCGCGACTCTTTCCGCTGGCCAGGATATGAGCCGCGCGCTTAGCCAGAGCCGGGATTTGCTGATCAAGGGCGGAACAGTTGTGGATCCGAGCCAGAACTTACATGCGCCACTCGACGTGGCGGTGAAGGACGGCAAGATTGCGCAGGTCGCGCCGGATATTCCGGCGGACGGATCACTGAATGTCATTTCGGCTAAAGGCAAGATCGTCACGCCTGGACTCATCGATGTTCACGTTCATGTGTTCGAAGGAGTTGGCCCCACTGGAGTGAATGCGGACCAATATTGCCTCGGCCGCGGTGTTACGACGGCGGTGGATGCCGGCTCCGCAAGCTACTTCTCGATCGCTGGATTGCGGCAATACGTCATCAAGCCGTCGGCCACGCGGCTCTACGCGATGATTGACATCGGTGCTCGTGGGACGCTCATGGGGCTTGCCGGGAACTATTCGAATCTCGATTGGCTAAATCCGCAGGCCACGGCCCGAGCTGCCGAAGCGAACAAGCCGGATGTAGTCGCAATCAAAGCGCGTCTCTCAAAAGAAATTACGGGAGCAAATGACCTGGAAGCTCTGAAGCGGGCGCTCCAAGCGGCGGAGCTTTGTCATCTTCCCTTGATGGTGCACATCGGGGATTCTTATTCTCCGTTGCAGCAGATTCTTCGCCAATTGCGCAAGGGTGATATTTTGACGCACTGCTTTACTGGGCGGCCGAATGGACCGCTCGATGCCAACGGAAAGCTGATTCCAGAGATGCTTGATTGCCGCCAGCGAGGCGTTCTCTTCGACGTTGGCGACGGCGGACCGCATCTGAGCTTGGATGTGGCGGAAAAATGCCTGCAACAAAATTTCTTCCCCGACACGATTGGCACGGACCTCGGCGGGTTGAGCATCAACGGCCCGGTCTACGATTTAGTGACAGAGCTGTCCAAGTTTCTGGCGATTGGGATGACGGTGGATCAGGTGATTGAACGTGTCACTCTGAGGCCTACGCGCATGTTCAACTTTGGAGTCGAACTCGGCACTCTGCGACCAGGCAGCGTGGCGGACATCACCATTCTGGAGGTTCGCGAAGGACAATTTACCTTCACCGACAGCACAGGGAAGAAGCGCACCGGCAGGCAGAAGCTTCAGAGCGTGGCGGCGATTCGAGCAGGGAAAACGTACGTGAATCGAAGCGATGACGCTGCAAAAATTGGACCTCCCACGTCATCGCAAGACGGAGTGTGATGCGGAGAATTTTGTTTCAGAAAAAAAGAGCGGCATTCAGTGATGCCAGTTTCACCTTGCCGGCCGTTGCTGCTTTAAGACGGGTAACCAAAGGCCCCGCCCTTGAAAGGGCGTCAAGGACAGGCACCTCAACCCAGACTCTGAACTCACAGTGGATATTAGGTCGTGGAGCACAGAAGGACGGGCTGCCCGCCTTCACGTAGCTGACTACAATTCGCTTCTCGAATTCCAAATCCCTGTTGACTTCCGGTGAAGCTTCGCCTATGCTTAAAAGGTTGCACTCGGCGGATGCCGGGCTGCTGAAAACGGGATAATCGCAAGGTTTCCCGCGAGGTTGTGAGCGGTTTGTAGTATGCTGCCCACCAGCTAACCTTTCTTCCTCCATTTGCATCAGGATAGTTCTAAATCTGAACATCCTATGGACCGCTCGATCATCGACGGCCCTGAAACATTTTCACCCGAAAGGGTAAAAGGAAAACTCACATGCAAACAGAAACGCTCAAGAAATGCACAGATTGGTTCAGGGTACATTCGTTCAGAGACCTGGAAGACCCGAGCGGCCGCGTGGCCCGCAAGGAAATAGTGGTCGCGCTCGACCAGTACCCCCACGACTTTGGGCTAGGACCGAACCCGAGAGAACCCAACCTGACCTCCGAAGTCTCGAAAGCAATCCGCGACACCCTCGAGGATGATTGGAAGGACTTCCATCTCCTCAACCGTGGCGTAACTGTTGTGGCGAAGGATATTGACTTTGACAATCGCTCTCAGCGAGTGCGGTTCGTTCTAGATGAGACAGAAGACGAAAAGAAATTCTTTGGGCTTCTAGACGGCGGCAACACGAACGCAAGAATCAACGTCTGGCGCGAGGGACTAGACGAGCAACTGGCCACGGCTCGTATGGCAGAAACCTATCTGAACATGCAAGTACTGATTCCTCAGATGAAAGGTGCATCGGTCCCGGCTGGCGAAATGCTCGACCTGCTCAACGACATCAAGGAAGCCAGAAACACCAGCGTACAGGTGAAGAAGAAATCCCTTGCAGACGCCCGAAATCACTTCGAGGCGCTCAAACTAGCTTTGCAGAAGGAGGCGTACTCTCCGCAGATATCTTGGCACGAGGGACAAAATGGCGGAATTGACGCACAGCAGATTGTCACACTGTTGATGATCTACTTTCCAAGCTTCTGCTCCACAGCGGAAGGCGGGGAACCAAGCAACGCATACGGCCACAAGGAGCGTTGCTTGGATGCGTTTCTTGAGTATGCGAAAACTGAGCCACGGGAGTTGGAGAGGTGGATCAAGATTTTGCCGACACTGGTCGAACTCTTCGACACTATCCAAGTGGAATTTCCCGACCATTACCCAGGCTACTTTGGAAAGATTGCAGAAGTACAGATTTACAACGAAAAGAAATATGAGCGCGGGAACAAGAAATACAGAAAGACCGTGCCAATATCTCAATTCTTGGGCCGGGAAATGAAATACTCTTACCCTGCAGGTTGGCTATATCCACTCTTCGCCGCCTTCCGATTCCTGGCTGGCCCCGACAAATCCACAGGCGAAGTGACATGGAAAAAAGACCCAATACAGTTCTGGCAGAAACACTCGAAGACAATCTGCAACCAATACGTCCCGCATATCGTTGCGAAGGACTATGCCCCGAAAAAGATCGCGACCGATCCTCTCTGCTATCAGGCCGTGCGGAGAGCCGTGACTGACCTGTATAAGGACGAGCTGCTACGCGACGCTGGTATTTCAGCGTGATAGCTGAATAAGAGAAGCTAGGACGGGCGAGGCACCAGGGCCTTGGCGCTCAGGTGCCTCGCCTTATCCGACCCAGGCCTCCCAAATTGATGGCTCGCAAGGACGCGTGGTCCGCCGTTGTAGTTCAACCTCGGGTGAGCAGGCCTTCGCTTTTTGAAGGGTGCTTTTGACTTGCTCCTCGTTGGGTCACCGAAAGTGGTCGATGCGGACGCATAGCTGGCCTTTCGCGTCAACAAACTTCAACGCCCACAAGCTGAAGAGGCTGGTGAAAACGGGGTACATTTCAGTAGCATAGGCACTCTTGCCTGTGCGGGTTTTGCAATCGTAGTTGAATCGGTAGCTTGCGGGCGGGCTACAAAACCGCACTGCCAGGAGTGGCTGTGCTACTTAACTCGCAAGGCAAGGCCTAATATGATGCCGCCAGCGTCTGGATTTTTGATTTGTCGGGATACAGCACGCCGAGGGCCTGATCCTTTGAGTCCGCGGAGCGCGTGGTGTACCAAATGGAATTTTCGTTGGAGACTTCGATCTTGGGCATGTCGGTTCGCTGAACGTAGGGATAGTAAGTAAAATTTTTCGTGCGCGGGTCGAACCTGACTAACGCGCCTCCTTGCCCCGAATCGGCGATCCACAAATTGTATTCGTGATCTTCCTGGATGTCGTACGGGAACGACCATTTCAGGGGGAGCGGGTATTCGACCATCTTGTTCGTCTTGGGATCGAGCATTCCGATTTTGCCCGGCCATTCGAGCGCGTACCAGATCATGCCGTTGTGGTCCGCGAACACGCGGCGCATCGCGCACGGCCTCGTCAGTGGCGGGTACTCGATCCACTGGCTGTCCACCGGATCGAACTTCGTGACTTTGCAGCGCCACCAATCGGCCAGCCAAACTTTGTCATTCTTGTCCATGACCATGCCGTAGGCGAAGCTGTTGTCCGTCGGCGTCTTGTAGAGAGAAACTTCGCCGGTGGTGCGGTCCCACTTGGCAACTTCATTGGCCCAGGAGAGCGACTCCCAAATGTTTTGCTTGGAGTCGACGAAGGGCGTATTGCCGTGGGGCGGGCGCTTCGCGTCGGGATCGTAGGGATAATATTTGATTTCGCCGGTTTTGCTGTCGACGCGCACGAACGCTGTATGGCCAGCCACCCAGACGTCGCCGCTCGCGTCCTGCGTCAGGCCGTGGCCGCGATATTGCGGGCCGGCGAGCGGGTAGTCGGTCCAGGCGGCGGTGCGAGGATCCATTTTGCCGACCCGCAAGCCGCGCGCGTCCACGTACCAAACGTCGCCATTCTGGCTGAGGTGAGCGTCGTGGAATCCGCGCTGGCCGTTCGCGAGCGGAGGGATGTGATACTCGATGAACATCGCCCGGCCCAATGCCTTTTCGTCGACCGGCTCATCGCCAACGGCGAGGCCGCGCTTTTTGCTATCGGGACCAAAATTCTTGACGAGGTAGGCGACGAGTTCTTCGCGCTCACCTTTGGCAAACGTGCCGGGCGCGAGGCGCGCGCCGGCGTTGTCATCCGGGTTCTGCATCAAGTTGATCGCGTCGTTCCACTGTTCTTCGTCCCATTGCTTGTTGGGCAGAAAATCCGGGCCGTGACACATGATGCAGGTGCGTTCGATCGTTTCGCGCGCGTGGCTCGGGGGATAGAGTTCGTCATAGGAAAGCAGCGGCTCGTCTTTGGGAAGGCCGGAGCGCATTTGCTGATTGGGGCGGTAGGTTCCTTCTTTCAGAGTGAAATCGGCCGTCGCGCTTCCGCCTGCCGTGATCGTGACTTTCTGGACGTCTCCGCCGGCGAATCCGTTCTTCGTCACGCTGACTTCATAATTGCCGGGGAAAAGATCGACCGCCTGATACCGTCCGCCTTCGGTGAACACCATGTAGACGACGTTTTTGTCCACATTTTTGGCGTAAACTTTGGCTGCTTTGAATTCCTTCGGGGCCTTGACTGTGCCGGAAATCGAGCCGAGTCCGGCAAGAGGGCTGGCGGCTCCGGCGCTAGAGCTTTTCGCAGCTTTGGCTTGCGCGCGCAGAGCGTTTCCAATGCTGAGCAAAAGCAGGATACCGAAAGCGCAAGCGAGGCTCGAAAGCCAAAGTTTGCGGTTCATGATGCCTCCCGTTGGTGGCGGCAAGATCCGGCTACAAATAATTGGCGGGCTCCAAGTAGAGCCCGCACCCGTTTAATTGGCGGGCCAAGTACAGCCCGCACCCGTTTAGTCGGCGGGCTAAGTAGAGCCCGTACCCGTTCGTGGTAGCAATATAATCGCGTCGGGGCGAGTAATCAATGCGTGATTCGTGACTCGTGATTCGTACCTCGTGAGCCGTTCGGGCGCGGGCTCTACTTGGAGCCCGCTATCATAAAGACGCCTTTAGCGCTGCGAACTCATCCGTGTCCTCTTCGTTTGCGCCCTCTGTGGTAAAAGCTTCTGACGTCAGAGGAATGGAACGATGATCGAAGAGAAAGACGTGCTGATTCCTGTGCGCGATGGCGTTCGAATGGCGGCGCGCATCTACAGGCCCGAGGGTGCGGGGCCATTTCCTGCGCTGTTCGCTGTCTCGCCATATCGCTATGACAATAACGAGCTGCCAGCGCAGCCGACGTTCCTGTGGCGGGAGACGGGCCCGATCGAATGGTACGTGGAGCAGGGATATGCGTACGTGCACGCGGACGTTCGTGGGACGGGTCGATCGGAGGGCGAATTCGAATTCCTCGGGCGGCGCGAGCAAGAGGATTTGTACGACGTGATCGAGTGGATCGGGAGCAGGGCGTGGTGCAATAGCAAAGTCGGCGGCATCGGGCAGTCTTACTACGCGATGTTGCAATGGTTCATGGGAATTCAGAACCCGCCGAACCTTGCGTGTATTGCGCCCTACGACGGGTTGAATGACCCGTACCGATTCATGGGCTATCCCGGCGGCATCGAAGGCTCATTCCTCGCTTACTGGATTAATTCCAGCGTTCGCGTGCCGAATCTCTATCCGGCGAATGGAGACAATCCGCGCTACGTTGCGTCGGACCTTTTCCTCGAAGTGCAGCGGCATCCGTTCTACGACGAGTACTGGAAGGAGCGCGCGGCGTTCGAACAGCTTGGGAAGATCAAGGTGCCTTTGTACTCGATCGGCGTGTGGGCGAAGCAGGATCTGCACCTGGCCGGCAACATTCGCGGGTATCAGCTTGCTGCGGGACCGAAGAAGCTTGCCATCAGCGGGACGGCGACGCCTTTTACGTCGCAGTCCGACTTTGCGACGGTGGAATTTCACCGGAAATATTTGCTGCCGTTCTACGACAAGTATCTCAAGGGGCTGAAGACGAGTTATGACGAGCGGCCCAATGTCGAGTTCGCTGTGCGCAACACGGGACAGAGCAGATCGTTCGAAACGTGGCCGCCGCCCGGGACGCGTAGCACGCATTTTTACCTTTCGAAGGGGCCGACGGGCAGCGTGGCGTCGCTCAACGGCGGCGGGCTGGGAACGACTCCTCCGAGCGACGGAGGGAGCACGAGCTATACGTATCCGCATCCTTCGTGGGTGATGGGCGTGGTGCCGCTTGGTCCCTACGGGCCCGATCCGGCGCGCGGAGTGCTTACGTTCACGACCGAGCCTTTGCAAAACGACATCGAAATTGCGGGGAACTGCAAACTGATCCTTTACGCGGCGTCTACTCGACGCGACACGGATTTCATTGTGAAGCTATCGGAACAGTTCGAACAGAATCAGGAGGAACACGCGAAGGGTGTTCAGCCGCGGTATGCGATCGTGACGAAAGGGTGGCTGCGCGCGTCCCATGCGGAGCGAGACCCGCGGCACAATACGGAGGACGTTCCGTACTACAAGCATGAGCGCGCGACTCCGCTTACTCCGGGCGCGATCTATAAGTTCGAAATTCCGCTGCAGCCGATGGCTTACCGTTTTCGCAAAGGGAATCGGATTCGGCTGGAAATTTGTAATGGTGATTCGCCGGTGACGGACAGTTTGTTTTTTCACTTCTATAGGCCGGACAAGATCGGAATCGATACGGTCTATCATGATGCGGAGCATCTGTCGCAATTGATTCTCCCTGTGTTGGCCGCTGACTGAAGCAGTGGCTCAGGCCCGGTGAATATCCCTCACGGCCGTTCGACGGGAGGGAGTTTTCCTCCGGAAATAAATGTGCCGATACGGTTGCCTCTGGTAATTGGGAGCAGGAGGTGAGACGGATAGCTCGCGCTGTGGTGGACTGTGACTTGAGATGCGAAAGCGTTTGAGACGTGGCCGATGCCGACCAGTTCCAAATAATTTTTGGGGATGTCGTTGCTGTCGGCGCTTTTGATTTTGATTCCGATGTGCTCGCCGGGCTTGAGCAGGATGCCGTAGGGGCGGATTTCGATGTTGAATTCGTAGATTTGATTGGGCTCTAGCGGCTCTCGCTGGCTGTGAAGGTGGACGGGCTGCCAGGGCTTGGATGCGGCGGGATCGAGTTTGCGTTGTGATCCCCGGAGCCAACCGCGCGTCAGGAGTGTGGTGCGTCCTTCTGCGTCGTAATGCCATAGCGAAATGAACCACAGGATTTCCCTCGCCGTTGAGGAACCGTACAGATTCAGGACGATGGGTCCGCAAATTTCTGTGTTCTCGACCATGGGCGGGGTCTTGAATCCGATCTCGCCGTGGTGCGAAGGCGAGTCCTCGTAGGTGCTGGACTCGTCGTTGGGCCAGAATTCGTGTTCGCTGAGTAGGCCATCGGCGTGGAGGTAAAATGGGGTCCACTCGGTCTCCGGCAGAGGCCATTCCGCGGCGTGCTTCCACTCGTTCGCCCCTACGATGAACAGGCTCAGCGGCGGCTCCTCCACGATGCCGGTATCGATTCCCTTCAGCCAATGATCGAACCAGCGGAGCGACTCGTAGGCGTATTGATAGAGCGGGCGGTCAAGATATACCGGCGGGCCGATCGACATTTTCTTTGGGCCTTTCCATTTTTCGAACGCGCGCACGTCGCCGGGCAAATGAAGGCCGTACAGGCCCCAGTCGCCGCCGAAATAGGCGGGGATTCTGCAGCTGTCGAAATTCACGGTGCGGTCTTTGTGAAACTCGTTGCACAAATTATTGAGGATGATGTCGGCGAGCATGGAATTGGCGCCCTCATCGGGATGTTGCAATGCGTCCGTGAGATACGCAATGCCGGAGATTTCAGGATCGGCGAGTGCGGCTTCGATAGCCTGTGCGTATCGAGCCTCGCCCCATTTTTCTTTGAGTGTGTTCTTCGTGCGAAAATTGGGGCCGTTGGATTTCACCCAGTGTGACATGAAACCGTGGTTGAAGATCCCTCCGTGGTAGTAGAGGTCACGGTACATGTCGGTCCAACCGTAGGGGGAGAAAATCGCGCGCAGATGGGGAGGATTTAAGGCCGCTACGCGCTTCGAGACACGGGAGAAATGAGAGACACCCGTCATGCCTATATTTCCGTCGCACCAAGGCTGGCGGTCGGTCCATTCGACCGCTTCGCAGACGTCCTGAATGGATTGCGGGTCGATGTTGCCAAAGATGCCGCCGGACTTGTGCGTTCCGGTGATGTTGATAATGAGAAGCGCGTAGCCGTGGCGAACGTAGAAATTGAAGTCGCCGGTTTCCATGAAGCCGCGGGCGTAGGAGAAGCCGATGGGCATGATCTCGACCGACTGCGCAGCTTTCGAGTAGGCGTGGACAGCGAGAAGCGCGGGGAATTTTCCCGGCGCGTCGGGGAGGAAAATATCCGAGTCGAGGGTCACTCCTTCTCGAACCGGGATGGCTACGTCGCGCTCGATCCGGACGCCGTATTTTCGCGGCGAGGTCTGCCACTTGGTTGAGAACACTCTGCTTCCTCCGAGCTAGTTCTATTCGGCGGAGCAACGCGACGACCACGAAACGATGCGAGCAGGCGGAATAGTATACAATCGGCAGGAGTTTGGAAACTGACGCGGCGGCAACCCAAAAAGGCTCTTAACACAAAGGACGCAGCGAAAACCGTTGCAAGTCCAGTGCAACCTTTGGCGGACTCGTGCGTATCTAGATTGTGGCGGGCTGACTTCGAAGCTCAGGGTAAGCAAGTGAGGCGCGCACGCGTTGTGGTGGGCTCAACCCGTCATTTGAAGCGTGCAGCGTAAAAAGTAGAGCCCGCACCCGATCGTAGGAATCATACTGGGAAAGTGCGCTATGGCAGATTCGATCCCTCTTGCGTCTCCTGTCCAGGCTAGGACGGCGTCCCAAGTCTCGGAGAGCGCGGCGTCCGTGCCTTGGTACATCTGGTCCTGCCTCATCGCGGTGGTTAGCAGCGTGGTTGGCAGCGCGTGGGACATCTCCTGGCACGAAAGCATTGGCCGCGACTCGTTTTGGACGACGCCGCACATTCTCGTTCAGTTATGCGGCATCGTGTCCGGGATTACCTGTGGCTATCTGATTCTCGCGACTACCTTCCGGACGGATTCCTCGCTTCGCGCTCACTCCGTTTCGATGTGGGGCTTTCGCGGGCCGCTGGGCGCGTTCATCTGCGCCTGGGGCGGAGTGGCCATGATTACGTCGGCGCCATTCGACAACTGGTGGCACGCGGCCTACGGCCTGGACGTGAAGATTCTGAGCCCGCCGCACGTTCTGCTGGCGCTGGGCATGATCGCGATCCGCTTCGGCACGCTGACCATGATTTTGTCTGAGATGAACCGCGCGGACGGCGTGTATCGCGTGAGGCTCGAGCGGCTGCTGTATTTCACATTTATTTTCCTGATGGGCATGTCGATCGGGATCGCTCAGGAGTACACGTTCCGCATCTTCATGCATGGCGCGACTTTCTACTTTGTCGTCGCGTTGATGGCGCCGATCTGGCTGGCGGCGATTGCGGCGGCTACGAAGCATCCGTGGGCGGCGACGATTGCGACGGCGGCGTACACCTGCGTCCACCTTGCGTTCACCTGGGGGCTCCCCCTCTTCCCTGCTGAACCCAAGCTGGGCCCCGTCTATCAGAAAATTACGCACCTCATCCCGCCGGACTTTCCGACACTGCTGATTGTCGGGGCGATCGTTTTCGACCTCGTGCGGCGCCGGACCGGAAACTGGAACCGATGGGCGCAGGATGCCGCGCTGGGAGCGGCGTTCCTCGTCAGCTTCACTGCGGTGCAATGGCCCTTTGCGGATTTTCTGATGTCTCCCGCGTCACGAAGTTGGGTATTCGCAACCAACAATTTTCCGTATTTCATTCCGCCGAGGTCGGCGCTGGTGCGCAACGTTTTCATTCCCACAGAGGGTAGCCCTGCGGCTTTCTGGATGCGCATGGGAATGGCGCTGGTCGCGGCGATCATCATGACGGATATTGGGTTCCGCTGGGGAGAGTGGATGAGGAGAATTCGGCGGTGAACGAGAGCGCTAAGAAGGGTGATGCTGATTTGTGATTTGAAGGGGTTCACGCGGCGGCGTTGGACTCTCGTTTCGCCTGAATGAACTTTGTGTAATCCCCAAGCTGAGCGCCGATGGGATCACGAATACAACTTCTACCTCTGGCAACTCTTCTTCTAGGCGCTGCATTGCCTCTGCACGCGCATGTGGGGAGCCCGGACGTTTTCTACGAAGGCAATGCCGGCCCCTATCGCCTGTTTACGACTGTACGCGTGCCGCAAGTGATTCCGGGCGTAGCGGAGATTCAGATTCGCAGCGAATCAGGAGATGTCCGCGCCATTCGCGTCGTTCCGATGCGCCTGTCCGGTCCCGGCTCGAACCTGCCTCCTACTCCTGACCTTGCGGAGCGATCGCAAGACGATCCACAATTTTTCACCGCGAGTTTGTGGCTGATGGAGTCCGGCGCGCTGCAGGTACGGGTCGTGGTAGACGGCGCGCAGGGGCAAGGCGAGCTCTCCGTTCCTGTTCCTTCCTTTGCGCAACGGACTCTTCCGATGCAAAAGCCGCTCAAGGGCCTATTGCTTGCCCTGATGTTGCTTCTGGCGGCGGGTGTCGTTTTTATCGTTGGCGCCACGGTGCGCGAAGGGAACCTGGAAGGTGGCGAAATTCCAAACGATTCGCGGAGGAGGCGCGCTCGCCGCGCCATGGTGGTCACCGCAGTTCTGGTCGCCGCGAGCTTGTACTTTGGACGAATGTGGTGGGGCGCCGATGCTAGGCAGTTCGAACGGAGGGTGAATTTCTTCAAGCCTCCAGTCGCGGCGCTGAAACTGGTTGATGGCCGCCGTCTCGAAATTCGCAACGAGGCGCTGGACCGACCGGACTTTTTTTCGCCTGCTTATCTCCACCTGGGCGAGGTCATCCCCGATCACGGGCATCTGATGCACTTGTTTCTGTTGCACGTGCCGGAGCTCGATCGCATGTGGCACTTGCATCCAGAGCTTGCCGGAGGGGACACGTTTGCGGTGGACTTGCCGAACCTACCGGCGGGTCGTTATCAGGCATTTGCAGATGTTGTTGACCCGCGCGGGTTTCCGTGGACGCTTGTCGGCCGCATCGATCTGCCTCAAATAAACGGCAAACCGCTTGCGGGCGACGATTCGGCGTGGTCTGGAGCGCCGCTTGTTGGGCCAGCCGCGGATGCGACGACGTCACTGCTTGCGGACGGCGGTCGCATTGTTTGGCGGCGTTCGAGTGATCCGGTCAAGGCCGGCGTCCCGTTGGAGTTCAAATTTTCGGTAGAAGACAAAGACGGCCTCCCGGCGCAGGACATGCAGCCGTACATGGGCATGGCGGGGCATGCCGAGTTTGTTCGTTCGGACTCAAGCGTGTTTGCGCACGTTCACCCGGCGGGATCGGTGTCGATGGCCGCGTTGGAGCTTGCGCAAGCGGGGATGCCGGGCGCTGCGTCTCCGCAGCAAGACGCGATGGCTATGTCCATGCCGATGCCGGAGTCCGAACCGTTGCCACCAGAAGTCCGTCTCCCCTATGGATTCCCCCAACCTGGCGACTATCGCATCTTTGTGCAGATCAAACGCGCGGGCCGCGTTGAGACTGGAGTGTTCGACGCGCACGTGCAGTGAGTTTGCGCTCCTCCGGAGAGGCTAGCCGTCAATTTCGAATCGGGCTTGAGTAGCACCCCACTCTTGGCTGTGCGGCTTTGTAGGCCACACTAACGTCAACGGTCCAACCGCGATCGCAAAACCCACACAGCCAAGAGTGGCTGTGCTACTCAGGCACCAAAGCGCGGGAAAAGCTTCAAGGCGTTGTCGCGGTTGACGGCTTGCCAGATTTCGCGCGAGACCTGGTAGTTGTCCCAGCCTGTCGCTGTCGGGCCTACCTGGCGATACGGAAAATCGCTGCCCCACACAATTTGGGACGTTGGCACGAGGCTCATCAGAGCTGCAAGTGAAGGTGCGCTTGTGGCGTTCGCAATATCGTAGTGGAGTTTACGAAGTTCATGGAGTACACCATTCGGCACGCGCGAGGCGAGAGACTTTCTAGCCTGGAAAAAACCATTGATGCGGGCGGCGAGCACGGGCATCGTGCCGCCCGAGTGGCAAAAGATGAACCGAATGTCGCGGCAGCGGGCGAACGTGCCACCGGCTAGGAAACTGACGATCGCGCGCGTAGTATCAAATACAAATTCGACAACGTTAGACGGAATCTCAGGCATCAGATTCGCGCAGCACACGGGTTCGGTGGGATGGACGAACACGACGGATTTGCGGCGATTCAGCTCGTCGAAGACCGGAGCGAAAGCCGGATCGCCCGGCCATTTGTCGTCGTAGCTCGTTTGCAGGTATGCGCCGTCGGCGTGGAGCGTGTCGAACGCGTACTCGATCTCTGCGAGACTTCCGTCTACGTCCGGCAGCGGGAGAGCTGCAAATAACCCGAACACTTTCGGGTGATCCTTGGCTAGCCGCGCGCCATATTCGTTCGAGATTCGCGCCAACTTGCGGGAATTTTGCTTGCCCTCATGCCACGCACCCGGAACGGGCAGCGACAGAATCGACGTGGCGATGCCGAATTCGCTCATCTGTTCCATCGTGCGCTCCGGAGTCCAATTGAGGACCGCAATGTCGCCGGATGTTATCTCAAGGATGCGGTCGCGGGTGAGGCTCACATACTCAGGCGGGAGCATGTGGTGGTGCACGTCGATGCGGCGGGGGTTGGAGTTGCGGCCTGTACTGCCCGCGAGCGACAGACTGCCAGCGACCATGAGCGGTTCTCCTCTTGGGTTGCTCTGCGCCCTCTGTGTTCAGTTTTTTCGAACCTTAACTCCGAGCGCGCGGAGAAAAGCGAAGGGCACTAAGAATCGTCGTCCAAGTCCGCGGCTGAAGCCGACGCTAGTTTATAGAGGACACGAAGCAGGCGGAACTGTTCATTCCTTCGCGTCCAACAGGATGAATGCAACGCGGCAGGGCGCGTCTCCGCGGTTTACCCAGGCGTGATTCGTGCCTCGTTGGATGAGAACGTCACCGGCTTTCAAGTGAACTTCCGAATCGTCGAGGAGCATGTCGATCTCCCCTGACAGGATCAACGCGTAGTCGATGGTTCTGGTTCTGTGCATGCCCGGATCGCGCGGTCTGTCGCGAGATGCTCCCTGGGGCGCGAGGCCGAGTCCCTGAAGGATTCGGAGCCGCGTTTCGTAGTCGGCTTTGACGTCTTTGCCAGGAGCGAACTCGATCACGCGGAAGATTGTTCCTCCGGGAGGAGGCGTAATGCCGACCTTGCGATTGGCGGTGTCCTCTTTGCTCGTAAGGTCTGCAGGAACGGAATCCGTTACCCAAAGAAGCGTGTTTGTGATCCCCAATTCCTGCCGGTGGTGCACACTGCCGGCTGGTGCATCGATCATCGCGATAGCCTTGCCCGTTGCGTCCTTCCCTGTAACGACACGGCGAATAGGAGCAGCCACAACCACACCTCCTGCAGCCGACTCTAAGGAGAAACGACACCAGTGCGCTGCCGGATTGAGCGACCCCACAGTTGCTCGCTGGCGATGCGCGCGCCTTCGGCCATCGCTTCGAGCTTGGCCCACATGATCGAGGGATGGACGCGGCGATTGAACTGCTCCTGGGCGAAGCCGCAGTCGGTGCTCGCCATGATGCTCTCGCGTCCGACCACGCCGGCAAATCGCAGGATTCGTTCGGCGACAAGCTCCGGATGCTCGACGACATTCGTTCCGTGGCTCACCACGCCGGGCGCGAGAATCTTGCCGTCCGGCAGCTTCACGTCTTTCCAGACGCGCCATTCGTGCTCGTGCCGAGGATTCGCTGCTTCGATCAGACATGCTCCTGCGCGAACTTTGAGTATAAGGTCGACAATCTTTTTCAAGGGTACGTCAGTTGTGTGCGGCCCAGGCCAGCTTCCCCAGCAGACGTGATAGCGTACGCGGTCCTCTGGAATTCCCTCCAGCGCATGATTCAAAACGTCGACGTGGCGGCCGAGCCAGCGGTAGTAATCGTCGAAACTCGCCGGGGGAACCATTCTGTCATAGGTCACGGCGGCGCGGGCGTCGTCCACTTGCAAGAGAAATCCGGCGTCTACGATGGCGCGGTATTCTGTTCTCAGCGCTTGCGCCAACGCGACGAGAAGTTCTTCATCACTTCGATAATATTCGTTCTTGCGGTCTGGAATGGCGCTTGACGGTGCCGCGACTGGAAGAAACGCTTCTTCGACTTGAACGCCTTGCAACGCCGATTTCAGATTTTCGATGTCGCGCTGAAGTTCACCGAGCCCTGTATATTTGATAGGCCCTATGCAGACAGCATCGCGCGTAGTCACATTGGACCAAGTGCGCGTGTCACCGCCGCCCTCGAGTTCGGCGTAGAAATCGGTGAAGCGCTCCCGATCCGCGCCCCTCGCGAAGGGGTTCGCGCCCGGCTGCACGGGGCGAAGTTCAAAACCGCTCAGGCGCTGCAGAACGTAGAGCGACCAACTGGAGGATTTCCCGAATTCCCCATCGTTCACGATATCGATGCCGGCTTGCACCTGTCGTCGCACCGCATCGGCCACCGATTCTTCGAGACAGGCATTGTAGGCTTGCTCGTCGAACGCTTCGCCGTTTTGCTGCGCTCGCGCAAAATTCAGAAGCTGTGGTGGACGAACTAAGCTGCCGACATGAGTGGTTAAAATGCGGGTGGTACTGCGCTTCATAGGCTTTGGCCCTGGCCGATGCGTTGCGGATTGTAGCCAGCGAACAGTGGGAAATCAATGCACGCGCTCGGCAGATTTCAGCTATTCGCGTGAGCGCTGCCGCGGCCAGCTTCGTCCTGCGAGTGGTCGGAGCCCTTGCGTAGTGGTAGGATCGTGTAAAGATTAGTGTTGCGGGCGACGCTAGGTTGGACTGCTAGAGAATTCATTTGGCAAGCTCAATTCCAGGCAAGAGGTGTGAAGTGAGAACGAAACCTGTGAAGCTGTTTGCCTTGATGGCGGGTGTGCTGACGCTTTCTATCTCAGCGTTTGCGCATCACGGAGGGTCGGAGTACGACACAGCACATCCGACAACGCTCAAGGGGAACGTGACGGAATTCAACTGGATCAATCCGCATTGCCAGATATTTCTCGACGTCAAGGACGACAAAGGTCAGGTGGTGAACTGGGCCATTGAGACGCTGGCGCCAGCGGTGCTGAAGCGGGCCGGATGGAGTCGCGAAACGCTGCACGTAGGAGATCAAGTCACGCTCACGTTCGTCCCGAGTAAGAAGGGCACGCCGGTAGGGATGCTTCGCAAGGCTGTGCTGCCGGACGGCAAAGAGCTCTCCGGAGGGACGCTGGGCGAGCAGCCTCCTTCTGGAGGTTAGAGGCTGGATGTTGGAGGCTGGACGCTTCCCCCGGCTGCGTTGATAGCGCTCACTCGGGACCTGGGACTGCCGTCAGAGTTTGGATTACGAAGGAGTTGGGCGATGCGAAATTGGCTTTTGGGTTGGGCGGCTGCTCTGACTGCGACGCTCGGTCTTACGTTGATTATGCGCGCCCATGCCGGGCAGAGCGCGCAGGCAACGAAGTCGGTCGACACCCAGCGCTCCGAAACGCGCGATTTCTCCGGCGTGTGGGATCCTGCGCCGTACATGCAGCCTAAGGGAGAAGTCAATCCGCTCGATCTGAGCGGCCACCCGAATCCGCTGCCCCCGTTCACCGCGTGGGGAAAGGAAAAATACGAAGCCAACGCGAAGTTCATCGCCGCCGGAGCCGTCCTGGACTGCGATCCGTTCGGCGTTTCGCGCAATTACTTTACGCCACGGCCATTTGAAATCATTCAGGCGCGCGACCGGCTGGTGCAGCACTTTGAGTACTACGATAATTGGCGCGAGATTTGGACCGACGGGCGAAAATTTCCCGCCGACCTGGAACCCGACTATATGGGGTATTCCATCGCCAGATGGGAAGGCGACACGTTTGTGGTGGAGTCGACGGGCTACAACGGCAAGCAGTTTCTAACCTGGCAAGGCTATCCCATCACGGAGTCATTGCGTCAGACCGAACGCTGGCAGCGCGTCGCGCCTGATACCCTCAAGATTCTTTTTACCTTTGATGACCCCAAGGCCTATTCGCAGCCCTGGTCCATTACGTTTTTCTACAAGCTAAAAAAGGATTGGGTGCTGGACGCGCATCCTTGCACACTATCGGCGATCAAGGAGTACGACGACAAGTTGAACCACCGCGACAACCTGCCCGGGCGGGATTACAAAACTCAGTAGTAAGCCCCTAGCCCCTGAAGTCTCAAGAAACCTAAAACTCAAAAGCGGCAGGCTGGAGCGTGTCCTATTAAAGGCCAAGGACCCGCTCGGCGTTGGCGTGGAAGATGCGCTCTTTGATGTCGTCGCTGTAGCCGAGCTCGTCCCATTCGCGGAAGAGGCGGTCGTGCGGGATGCTTGGATAATCGCTGCCGAATAGAATCTTGTCCTTGAGGCGTCCGCGAATATCGGTCTTTAGCTGCGACGGAAAATAGCGAGGCGCCCAGCCGGAGAGTTCCCAGAAAACGTTGCCCTTGTGCAGGGCCACAGCCGTCATTTCGTCGACCCAAGGCCAGCCGGGATGCGCGGCGATGATCGTCAAGCGCGGAAAATCGGCCGCGAGCTCGTCAATCGCCGAAGGATGCGCGTGGCGAAGTTTCGCGCCCATGCCGCCCGGCATTCCCGCGCCCATGCCGGTTGTGCCAACATCAATCATCACCGGCACCTTCAGCTGGTCGATGAGTTCGAACAGCGGATAGAGCTTGCGATCATTCACTGCAAAGTGGCCCATGATCGGATGAAAGTGGAACCCGAGCATTCCGAGGTCTTGGATCGCGTGCCTGGCCTCACGGAGAGCGGCCTCGCCCTTGAAGGGATCGACCGCCGCCCACGATTGAATGATTCGCTGGGGATGACGCTTCTGCATCGCGGAGACGAAATCGTTCGAACACGGAGGCGTGCCGATGGTCGTTTCGAGGTCGAGCGCCACGAGAATTGCTTCGACGCCAGCGGCTGCGAAGTCTTGAACGACTTCTTCTTCGCGTTTCGGCGTCCAGGGGCGGTTCCAGTAGGCAGCAAGAGCATCTACGTAGGGCTGCTGGCAGGTGATCCACTCTCGGGTGTTTGGGTAGCAATGAACATCGATGATTCTCATGCGGTCTCTCGCTCGCGCGCCGATTGCGGCTTTAGTAGCACAGGCTTCAGCCTGTGGGGTTTGGTGTTGAGCAGGATCATCCCTTGGCCCAGCAAGTCCACGGCTGCCCTTCCCGGCAGTCAGGGTGAAAAGCCTGTGCTACCAAACACCTACGCGGACGCGCCTTCTTTGCCGCGTTTCTCTGCGGCCATTTTCTTCGAGACTATCTCTGTGAGAGATTTCTTTGAAACCTTACCAAAAGGAGACAAAGGGAAATCCTGCATGATTTCCAGGCGCTCGGGAAGCTTGTATTTCGCGATTTCCTTGCCGAGCAGGAAATTCTTCAGTTCGTCGAAATTTAGCGCGGCGTTTTCTCGCAAGAGAATGCAGGCACACATGCGCTCGCCGAGGACCGGATCGGGCACGGGAACGCAGGCGACATTTTTGACCGCAGGGTGCGAGAGGATCAGGTTCTCGATTTCCTCGGCGCTGATTTTCTCGCCGCCGCGGTTGATCAGGTCTTTCTTGCGTCCCTCCACCACATAGTTGCCGGAGGGGTGGCGTCGCATTAGGTCGCCTGAGCGATAGAAACCATCCGTTGTGAACGTGCGCGCATTGTACTCGGGCACGCCGAAGTATCCGCGCAGTGTGTAAGGCCCGCGGCAACATAGTTCCCCGACTTGCTCTCCGAAGACTTCGCGATCGTCGTCGTCGAGAAGACGTACTTCGTCATCCGGGGAAACGGGGCGGCCCACCGTCTCTCTGGCCACGTCTTCAGGGTCGTTGAGCCGCACAAACATGATCAGGCCTTCGGACATTCCAAAATTTTCCTGCACGAATGCGCTGGGAATGAGCTTCTTTGAGAGCGCTCGCACCTCGGGCAGCATGGATTGGCCACCGCTTTGAATAATCTTCAACGAAGAGAGGTTGTAGCGGCTCACAGCCGGATCGTGCAGCAGGCGAATCAGTAGCGCGGGAACTACCTTGATGTGAGTGACTCCATGTTTTTGGATCAGCGCGAAAACATCTTCAGGTTTTGCGCTGGTGCTGAGAACCGCCCGTCCACCATGGAACAGAAAACCTTGAATCCCAGGGCAAGCGAGCGGCAGATTGTGCGCGATGGGCAAAATCACCAGCAGAATTGAATTTTCGCCGACGGCGCAGACCTTCGAGGCCATTTTGGAGTTGTAGGCGTAATCGTTGTGGGTGCGAGGGATCAGCTTTGGAATGCCGGTAGTGCCGCCTGACAGTTGGAAGATGGCCGGATCCGTCGGATCGATCTTGATTTCTGACAGCGCTGGCGCGGGCAGCCCACTTGGCTTCTCGATCAATTCGGTGAGTGAGTGAAAGCCTTTGCGAGGTGGGCCGAGGACGATCCCATGACGCAGCGAAGGATTTTTTTGGCGGATGCGCTCAACCATGTTGCAGTAATCGAAATCGCCGAGCTGATCTGGAACGACGCAAGCGGTTGCTCCGGAAAGCTCAGCAAACTGGCTGATCTCGGCGTAGCGGTGCGGGATGAGCGCGGCGATGGGGATGCCCCCCATTTTTTGAAGCGCGATGTAGAGGATGACGAACTCGGCGACGTTCGGCAACTGAACGACGACGCGGTCGAGGGGGCGGAGGCCAATCTGGAGCAAGTTGAGCGCGAGATTGCCGGACATGCGATCTAGTTCGGCATAGGTGATCGAGCGGTCGCGGTCGATCAATGCAATGCGGTTCGCGTACCGGTCAAAAACAATTCTGTATTCCTGGGCAAGCGATCTCTCGAGCCAATAGCCCTTCTCGCGGTAGCTCTCGGCAAACTCCGGCGGAAATGGAACTACCCCTTCCAGCACGAATTCCCCTCCCCCTTCGAACATCGGAAAAGCAGATTCCTCGGCACTCTGCGCGCCTTGGAATGACAAAGTTTTGGCCGTGGCGCCGGCCGACCCTTTTTGCACTGAACGCCACACCCGGTTCGGTGCGTGAAGCTCGCAACTACGTCGTCGCGGAATAGCCTCCGTCGATCACGACGGTCTCTCCGTTAACGAAGCGATTGCTGGTAATCAGGTTGACGATGACCTCAGCGACGTCCTCGGCGATCGCACACCGGCGCAACGGAGTGCTCTTTGCGCGGCGCGCCATTAGATCTTCGTAACGGTCGCCGAGCATGCGCTTCATCCAGTCACCTTCCATCCAGCCGGGCGCAACCGCGTTGACTCGCACTTCAGGCGCAAGATTGAGCGCGAGCAATTGGGTCAGGCTCACTACGGCGGCTTTGCTCGCGGCATACGGCAGCGGCTGCGGACCAGGGCGCAGGCCGACTATACTTGCAGTGTTCACGACACTGCCACGCGCTGCCTTCAGAAGAGGGGCGGCAGCGCGGGTCACTTGAAACATTCCTCGCACATTCACGGCGAAGACGCGATCCCATTCTTCTGCGTTCATGGCCTCGAAATCGCTCGGTTTGATGTTCGTTGTGGTGCCCGCGTTGTTCACGAGGGCGTCGAGGCGGCTGAATTCCTTTTGAACTGCTGCGAGCATCTGGCGGACCTTTGCGTCATCGCTCACGTCGCACTGGAACAGCAGAGTCTTCGCGCCTTTGGCTTGGGCCAGCGAAGCGGTTTCGCGCGCGGCCTTTCCGCTGCGGCTGAAGTTGATCGCCACGTCGAAGCCAGCCGCGGCCAACGCAACTGCGGCGGCGCGGCCTATGCCGGTGGCGGCTCCGGTGACGAGCGCGGCTGGCCTTCCTTGGGTCATGAATTCTTAGTCCTCTCCGAGCGGGTTTCAGCAGCACAGCCACTCTTGGTGTGCGGGTTTTGCGATCGTAGCTGAAGCCATCGCGGACGTGCGGTCTACAAAACCGCACAGCCAAGAGTGGCTGCGCTACTTAACGCCGTTGCGAAGCTCGGACAGCGCTAGCCGACGGCAGAATATCGCGCGACGCTCGCGGGCGCGCAAAGACAATCGCGGCGCCTCCAATAAATGACGCGGTGCCGATGGCCGCAAAGAGGCCAGCTGTCCCGGGAGTATGCTGCTGAATCAGCCCCGTGATGTAAGGCCCCAGAATTCCTCCGGCGCGTCCTACTCCGAGCATCATGCCGACGGCGGTGCCGCGCACTTCGGTATCGTACGATGCAGCGGTGAAATTGTTGAGCACGTTTTGCCCGCCCAAAATGCAGAAGCCTGCGGCGCCAACGCAGAAGACGTTCAGCGCGTGCAGGTTGACGAGCGCCAAAGTGCCAACTGCCGCAGCGCCGCCCATCCACCATAGCGCCATCGCTTCGCGATCCCAGCCTCCTCGGTCGGCGATGTAGCCACACAATAGCGAACCCACCGAAGCTTGTCGCGAACTGCTCGCCACGCTGCATCATGGCCGTTGGAACCCAGCCTGTCAGGCCCCAAATCCCGAACAGCACGAAGAATCCCGCGACCCAGACTGAGAGGGTCGTTCGCCGATATTGCTGCGACAACAGAAGCGACACAGATGCCGGGCGATCACTTGGCTCGGGAAAGGTGAACCTCTGGCCGGGGGCTGAATAGCGCGATGCTCGGGAAGGATTCAAGCGGCTGAGGGTTGCCGCGATCTTCTGCCACCTGCCGCGCATGGCGGCAAACTGCAGCGATTCAGGAAGCGCAAAGTGGCAGACGAGGACGAGCACGATCGACAGCGACGCGGCGTAGTAGAGTGCCTGCCAGCCGAGCGACGGTGTGAGATACACGCCGATTGCCGCAGCGACAATTCCGCCTGCGGCCCAGCCTAACGCCCATCCCCACATGGAAAACGTGTTGGCGAGGCGGCGCGGCGCGTACTCGTTGACGTAGGTCACGCCCAGCGGCAAGAGAGTGCCCAATCCGATTCCGGTCAGGCCCCGAAACACACAGAAGGCGACAAACGAACGCGCGAAAGCGGCTGTCGCAAAACTGAAAAGCGTCGCGATCCACAGCGCCGCGAGGAGCGTGGCTCGGCGCCCGTGGCGGTCGGAAAGTTTCCCCTGCAGAAGAGCGCCAATCATAAAACCGATGAGGCCGCTCGAGACGATCAGCCCGGCTTCGCTTGGAGCCAAATGCCAAGGTTTCATCACGTAGTGGATGACGTATGCGGGGTTGAAGGTGTCGTAGCCATCAAAAAAGACAACCATGCCGATAAGTGCCGCCAGAAAAAGGTGATAGGGTCCAACCGAAGCATTGGCAATTTCTTCGCGCACGTCAATCACGGCGCCCGGCGCAGGTGGTTCAGACGCGCCTCGATCAAAACGTGCCGCGGATGACTTGCCTTCTCGCATCTGCCGCCGTCGATTCTACACGCTAATCTGCATGGATTTGGGACCTGATCCTCAGCGGGTGCGAACCGCGCGTTCTCCTATCGTGCGCTCGATTCGGGGCCACAGGAGGCCGAACACAAGCCAAACCAAGCTAGCGGCGATTACGATCAACATCAGGAGTCGGAGGGCTTTCGCTAATGGGGCAGCCTCTAGCGCTGGGAAGCGAATTTGATACTGACGGAGCACCGTCCAGCGGTCGATCATCCAGTGCCAGGCAGTGTGCGCGACGATTGCAGACAGGATGATCGTGCCCATGCGCTCCGCGACCACGTAACGGAAGAGAAGCTCGAGCGCGGGGATTAAAAGCGCCAGCACAAGCAGCTGTCCCAATTCGACGCCGACATTGAATGAAAGCAGCGAGGCCAGGAGGTGCGAACCCGCGAACTGCATCGTTTGCCGAAGCGCGAACGAGAAGCCGAATCCGTGCACGAGGCCAAACCCAAACGTGATCACCCAGCGGCGCTCGACGCTCGCGCCGCCCACGATGTTTTCGAGTGCCATATACACGATGGAAACCGCGATGAGCGTTTCGATGAGCGGCGGGAACCACAGCATGTCCGGGGCGAGATTGTAGGCCGACGCGATCAGCGTGATGGAATGCGCGATTGTGAAGGAAGTGACGACCGGGATTAACTCACGGAAGCGGCGGAATGGAATCACCAGGCAAAACAGGAACAACAGATGGTCGGTCCCGTCGAGTATGTGAAGGAAGCCAAGCCGGATGAACTGGCCTGCGGCCTGGAACCACCGCGGATCGAGATGCACCAGGCCAGGATCGCCGAGAAACTCAAAGGCTCGCACCGCGCCGCCCGGTGGCAGAAAACGAAGAGCGATGACAACGCGCCCGCCTAGTCGATCGAGCGCGGGATGAATCGAGAAGCGCGAAGCGTCCGATTGAATCGGATACTCGAAGCGTACGTCCAGCATCAATTGGTCCCAAACGTCATCGGTGCTGTTCGTGAGCCGCGGACTCTGAAAGTGCGCAAGCGCCTGCTCGTAGGAAATGAAGGACGGATCGGATTCGAGCGAGAGGCGAGCGTCCACGATGCGCGGCTTTGGCAGGAGCGAATTGCCCTCGTAAACATCAATGAAATCAGACAGCCAAACAGTCGCTCCCTCGCGGAGCGAAGGCTCGATGCGATCAAAGTCCATGTAGCCGTGCTCGCGTTCGGGGAACTCCATGTCGTGCAGGGCCTTGAGCGGCACGCGGATGACGATATTCAAACGGTTCCCGGCAGGCTTGAAAAACATTTGGACGGTCACATCGCTCGGAATATCGTGGGCGGCGAGGCGCGGCGAAACCGCGAAAACAACTAGTACAGCGGCCGCCGCGACAGTCCGAAACGCGACACTTTTCCAATGCATGGCAGGCAAGATTAATCGCTGGACGCCGTTGCTGACAAGCAAATTTAGATTTCGGCTGAGAGCCAATTGTGTATACTTCGGGGCACGATCTGTGAAATTCGCGGCTGTCGTCGAGGGCACAGCGCGCCACGGGAAACGGACCGTTGCTTTTCGGGAGGATAACGCCATGAAGCGTAATGTCAGCATTGGCCTGAGTTTTCTGGCTCTGATCGCAGCGCTTGGCTTCGGATCGCGCGTCTTTGAAAAGAGGGCGTCCGTGCAGGCCGCCTCGATGCAGGTGCCGATGTTCGAAGTCGATCCGATGTGGCCCAAGCCGCTGCCGAACCATTGGGTCATCGGCATGACCATTGGTGTCTCCGTAGACGCACAGGACAATGTCTGGATCATCCATCGCGGTGGGTCACTCGAACCGAAGGAGAAGTACGGCGACACAAATCCGCCAGGGGCTGATTGCTGTGTGACCGCGCCTCCGGTTCTCGAGTTCGATAAGACCGGCAATCTCATCGGGCATTGGGGTGGACCGGGTGAAGGCTACGACTGGCCGACATCAAATCACGGGATTACGGTCGACTACAAAGGAAACGTATGGATTGGCGGCAATGGCGCTGGACCGCAGCAGCCAGCGCCCGCCGGCGCGGGTTCCGAGACGGCTGGGGTTAGGCGTTACGCCGACAATCAAATTCTGAAGTTCACACAGGATGGGAAATTTCTGATGCAGATTGGCCACCCATACCAAAGCAAGGGGAGCAACGATGTAGAAAATCTGAAAGGAGCGGCAAAGCTCTTCGTCGACCCAAAAACCAATGAATTGTACGTTGCGGACGGATACGGCAACCACCGCGTGATCGTGTTTGATGCGGAGACAGGAAAATACAAGCGGCACTGGGGCGCTTACGGCCATAAGCCCGACGACACCGACCTTGGCAAATACGATCCCGATGCTCCCATCGCCCAACAGTTCCGCAATCCAGTGCACTGCGCGCAGCTCTCTAATGATGGACTACTTTACGTGTGTGACCGCGTGAATGATCGCATCCAGGTTTTCAAACCGGATGGCACATTCATCAAAGAACAGATCATCGAGAAAAGAACCTTGGGTGACGGTTCGGTTTGGGACATAGCATTCTCACGCGATGCCGCGCAGAAATACATTTACCTGGCCGATGGAGCGAACGAGAAGATCCATATTCTCCTCCGCGAGACGCTTGAGGAAGTGGCGAACTTCGGCGATGGCGGTCGCCAGCCAGGGCAGTTCTACGCGGTCCATAGCATCGACATAGACTCGAAAGGCAACATTTACACGACCGAAACCTACCGCGGGCAGCGGTTGCAGAAATTTGTATTCAAGGGCATGGGGCCGCTGACGAAGAAAGATCAAGGCGTCCTGTGGCCGAAATCATCCAAGTAAATCTCGATTTTACGCGGCAATTTCGGAGTAGTTCCGACACACGCGCGGGCCTTCTCTGTGCTCTTTGCGCCCCCAGCGTTCTCCGCGTCGGAACGCGTTTCGTGTTCCCCGAAGAGGACAGAACCTAACACGGAGCGGCGGAGCCGCAACCAAGCACAACCTCAAATTTGAATTTCAGATTTGAGACCAAGAGCGGCGCAGATACCGCACCAGGCGTCGATAAATTCGACCCGCTCTACGAAGAATCCAAAGCGTAGTAACACCGAGAGCTATTCTGCCTACTCTGCTGAGGCGTCGGACTAGCGTGACGCCTTGGAATCTTCCTGCTTGGCTTTCGCTTCGAGCTCCGATATTCGTTTGGTTATTTTTGCGGCGTCTTCGGCGTGCGGAAAAACTTCCAAATATTTCTTGTAGCTTTCGACCGCCTTGGCATCCATGTGCTTCTTTTCATAGGCCTCGCCCATCAACTTCCATGGCTTCGCCAGTTTGGGCTGATAGTGCGCGGCTTCGACGAAGCGGTCGATGGCCGCATCGTAGTCACCTTTTTTGAGGTAGAACGTGCCAATTTCAATGCTCTTCGCCGCGTGATAGGGGTCGAATACAGGCCCGGGAGGAGTTGCGGGCGCTGCGGGTTCTTCTGGCGGTGGAGGTGGCGGCGGAAGTGTCGGATCAATTTGCTGGGCGCGCGCGGAGGATGCTCCCGCAAGCAGCAGCGTTGTGAACAAGATGTAGGCCGGCCGGTTCATGTCGCGCGCAGATTAGGATTCACTTTGTTATCATGAATGTTGCCCAAGAACAGATCAGCGCAATTGTTATTCTACCCCTGCGATGGAACTCGCACAAAAAGTCGCCAGCCTTCCCGCCGAACCCGGTGTGTATCTGTTTAAAGACGTTCTGGGAAATATTTTATACGTGGGCCAGTCGAGTTCCTTACGCAACCGCGTGAAATCGTACTTCCTGGAATCGCGCTGGATGGACGCGAAAACAGGCTCGCTGGTGCGAGAAATAGCGGATTTCGATTACATCGTCGTGGACAACGAGCGTGAAGCCCTAGCGCTCGAGAACAATCTGATCAAGAAGCACAAGCCGAAATTCAACGTACTGCTCCGCGACGACAAAACCTATCCTTACATTCGCTACACTGCGTTCGAGAAATATCCGCGGGTGTACGTGACGCGCCGCCTGGTCAAGGACGGCTCAATTTACTTCGGGCCTTTTTTTCCGCACAGCCTCGCGTACCGGATCGTCCATTTCATTCACAAAACGTTTCGCATTCCCTCCTGCACGGTGGATCTAACGCGCGCGCACCCGCGGCCCTGCCTCCAGTACTACATTCGGCGATGCCACGGCCCGTGCGTTCCCGGCTTGACGACAGACGAAAATTACGCCGAAGCGGCTCGCGACGCGAGGATGTTTCTGGAGGGCCGCCGTCATGACCTGATCGAAAGCCTCGAATCCCGCATGATGGAAGCTTCCGAAGGCGAACGCTTCGAGCAAGCTGCCTCGTACCGCGATCTGTTGCGCACGCTTTCTGAGATTGAGGAGCGCCAGAAGATTGCCGCGGCTCAGGGAGACGACATTGATGTGCTTGCGTGGCACGCCGAGCCGCCGCTCGTGGCTGTGAATCTTTTTCACCTGCGCGGCGGCCGGGTGGTGGACCGGCGAGATTTTTACTGGGAGGACCTTGCGGAATTCGATCCTCCGGAGTTCCTTTCCTCCTTATTGAAACAGCTGTACCTCGACGCCGCATATCTCCCGCGCGCCGTGCACGTGCCGATGGACTTTGACAGTCGGGAAACACTGGAAGCGATGCTGACGGAACGAGCGGCGCACATCGAACCGCCGCGGAGCCGTGTGGAAATCCTGGTGCCGCAGCGCGGGGCGAAGCACGCATTCCTGGAGCTGGTCGAAAAGAACGCGCGCCATTCGTTCGAACAACGCTTCCGTGTGATGAAGCCGGGTTCGAAGGCCATCGTTGAGGCCCTCGAGCAGGCGCTCGACTTGCCGGAAGCGCCGCGGCGAATTGAAAGCTTCGACATATCGCACTTGCAAGGCTCGGACACTGTGGCATCGATGGTCGTTTGGGAAGATGGGCGGATGAAGAAGTCAGATTATAGGAAATTTATCATTCGCGGTGAGTGGGGCAATGACGACTTTGCGAGCATGAAGGAAACCGTTGAGCGCCGCTACCGCCGCTTGCAAGAAGAAAAGAAACCGTTCCCCAGCCTGATTTTGATCGATGGAGGTCTTGGCCAGCTGCACGCGGCTGCGGCGGCGCTGGAGAAACTCGAAGTCATCAATCAACCTGTGGCAAGCATCGCAAAACAGGAAGAGATTATTTACGTCTTGGGCCAGGAAAATCACCCCATCCGCCTCGAGCACCACTCGCCAATCCTCCATCTGATCCAGCAGATTCGCGACGAGACGCACCGCTTCGCTGTGGGCTTTCACCGCCAGCGCCGCACGAAACGAACGATACAAACGGGCCTCGAGAACATCCCGGGGGTCGGCCCTCGGACGGCTCAAAAACTGCTACGGCGTTTCGGGAGCGTCGCGCAAATTCGGTCCGCCAGCGTCGAGCAAATTGCCAAGGTTGTGCCCAGGGGGCTTGCGGAGCGCGTGTCCGAGCGCCTTGCGGGGTCGGGGGATCGCGCGTTGCACAATCAGTGATTCCGCTGTTTGCTTCTGCAATCCCCCTATGCTACTTTCGACTTCGAACGGGCGTGCGCTGTACTTGTTCATCTGATCCCGCCTCAGCGAGAAGGCAGCCCGCCACAAAAAAAGGAGTCTCCATGTCAGACAACGCCGGATCAAAGATCAGCTTCTTTTTAGTCGGGCTCGGAATCGGCGCCTTAGTGGGAATTCTATTTGCGCCGAAATCGGGTGAAGAAACTCGCGAATATCTTGCACAGAAGGCCGACGAAGGCCGTGAATACGCGCAGCGCAAAGCGCGCGAGCTGCGTGAGCGCGCCGACGACATCATCGAGCGGGGCAAGGGCGTAGCAGTGCGTCAGAAGGAAACGATTTCCGCGGCAGTCGATGCAGGCCGCGAAGCCTATCAGCGGGAGAAGGCCAAGGCCCAGTAGTCAACAGCAGCGAATTGAGGCAATCAAATGGAAAGCTGGATGCCTTTCTTTGTGGTGGTGACGGCGCTTGCTATCGTCTTGCAGGCGATCATACTCGTCGCGCTCTTTGTCCAGCTACGCCGTACGGCTGCGCGCGTGGAGGAAACCATCGGGGACCTGAATAGCAAACTGGCGCCCGTTCTTGCGCGGGTTCAGGTTCTGGTCGAGGAGGTATCTCCGCGCATAACTGGGATCGTCGTGGACGCTTCCGAGCTCACTCGCCTGGCGCGAAGCCAAGCGCAGAAAATCGACCGCATCCTTAGCGAGACTCTGGAGCGGTTGCGTCTCCAACTCATTCACGTCGATCAAATCCTCACCGGCGCTGTGGAAACCATCGAAGAAACGGGATCGCGTTTGAGGCAGACGATTTGGGGACCGGTGGTGAAGGCCACCGCGTTAGTCCGGGGTGTTCAGGCCGGGCTGGAGTTCTTCCGAAGCTACAGACAGAAGCGCGAGTCTGTCGGACCCGATTCCGTAGAAAGTCCTTCCGAGCAGGACGAGGGCATGTTTATTTAGCTTGTCGTCAGCGTTGTAACCGAAGTCCTAACGAATCCACCCGCCCCCGAGAACGACTTCTCCCGAGTAGCAAACGGCGGCCTGCCCGGGTGTGATGGCACGCTGCGGCTCGTCAAAGATCACGCGAGCGGAAGTTTCGCCGATCGGCTCGATCGTGGCAAGAGATGGCTGGTGGCGATGGCGAATTTTCACCATCGCGCGCGCGGGCGCGTCCAGGACGGCGAAAGAAATCCAATTCGTGTCGCGAATTTCGCAGACATTCGAGCGCAAGTCGGCGTCATCGCCGACCACGATGCGATTCGCGGCGTGATCAAGCTCAATGACGTACAGCGGCTTGCCTGCGGCAATGCCCAGTCCCTTGCGCTGACCCACCGTGTAGTTGTGGACGCCGCGATGGCGGCCGACCAGCTCTCCGCTCGTTGTGACAAGCTCGCCCTCTTCCTCGGGCAGCGATTCGCCTCGTTCGCCGAGGTACGCGGCGATGAACTTGACGTAGTTCCCCGACGGCACGAAGCAGATTTCCTGGCTTTCGGCCTTTTCCGCTACGGGAAGCGCAGCCCGGCGCGCGATCTCGCGCACCGCGGCTTTGTCGAGCTCGCCGAGCGGAAAATCGGTGCGAGACATCTGATCCTGGGTCAGTCCAAAAAGAAAATAGGTCTGGTCCTTCGCGTCGTCCAGTGCGCGCAACAATTCATACCGCCCGGTCGACTCATTTCGGCGAATCCGAGCGTAATGGCCGGTAGCCAGGCGTTCCGCGCCAATCTGCCGCGCCGTGACGAGCAATGGGTCAAACTTGACGTGATTGTTGCATAGCGTGCAGGGAATCGGGGTGCGGCCCGCGAGGTACTCCGTCACAAAGGGCTGCACCACGGTTTCCTCGAATCGCTGCTCGTAGTTCACGACGTAGTGAGGCATGCCGAGGTGCTGGGCTACACGCTTTGCGTCGTACACGTCATCGAGCGAGCAGCAACGCTGGCCGCGCGTGCCGGCGCCTGCAAGCTCCGGCAGGCGGCGCTGGTTCCAGAGCTGCATCGTCAGGCCAACAACCGGGAATCCGCGTTCCATGAGGATCGCAGCGACGGTGGAGCTGTCGACGCCTCCGCTCATCGCGACGGCAGTCATCGGCGCAGGATTTGAGTTGGGGAGCATGGATTCTAGTATAGCGTCAAATCAGGCGATTGCTGGTTTCTTATAGGTAGGGGAAAGCTTGCGGAGACGTTCGATCACGGGCGGAATCGTTTCAAGCGCAAAGTCGATTTCTTCTTCGGTCGTCTGATGGCCGAGGCTCAGGCGCAACGTGGCGCGCGCGTCCTCGGGAGCTAACCCCAGCGCCAGCAACACGTGGGAGGGTTCCACCGCTCCCGACGAGCAGGCCGCCCCCGTGGAGCAGGCGATGCCCTTCAGGTCGAGCGCAATGACCATGGCTTCGCCCTCGATAAACGGAAACGTCATGTTAGTGGTGTTCGGTGTTCGCGGCGCACGCACGCCGTTGATCCAGCATTGAGGCACGCGACGCAGCAGTTCTTGCTCCAAGCGGTCGCGCAGCAGGCGGATGCGATCGCTTTCCTCCCGCATCCTCGCGCGCGCAAGCTCCGCTCCTTTTCCCATGCCCGCGATGGCGGCGACATCTTCGGTGCCGGGGCGGCGATCCCGCTCGGAGTGGCCGCCGTATAGCAGAGGCTCGAGTTGGGTACCGGGGCGAACGTACAATGCGCCCACTCCCTTCGGACCGCAAAACTTGTGCGCGGAAATCGAGAGCAAGTCCACTTGCAGCCTCTCGACATCGATCGGAATTTTCCCTGCAGCTTGGACCGCGTCTGTATGAAATAGGATTCCCTTTTCGGCGGCGATTTTTCCGATTTCTTCGATTGGCTCGATGGTGCCGATCTCGTTGTTCGCAAGCATGAGGGTGATCAGCACTGTCTCTCGACGGATCGCCTGGCGGACATCTTCGGGATTCACGGAGCCGTCGCGGTCTACCGGCAAGATGGTTAGCTCCGCGCCGCGCTCGGCCAGGGCCTTGCAGGGATCGAGAACCGCGGCGTGCTCAATCGCGGAAGTGATCACGTGCTTGATTTCACCAGGGGCCGCGGCTACAGCGCCTAGAACGGCGTAGTTGTTTGACTCCGTGCCCCCGCTCGTGAACATGATCTCGGGGCCGCGAGCGCCGAGGAGGGCAGCGATCGATAGGCGCGCCTCTTCCACAGCTCCCCGGGCATTCTGTCCGAAGGCGTGGATCGAGCTGGCGTTGCCGAACTCCTCGGTGAGATACGGCAGCATCGCGGCCAAGACTTCCGGGGCCACGGGGGTCGTCGCGTTATGGTCAAGGTAAACTCGCTTCATGCGCGGCCTATAGAACGAAAGGGAGAGAACTCCCACACTCTCGATGCAGAATATCGTCCGCAAATGACAGGGTCAAGGCGCGAAGCGGTCGGTCTCGCCAACTTGCCGAACTGCATCACGAAATTGTTACCTGTGCGATAGCGATCCGGACACGCTGCCTTGACACGCAGTTCTCCGTCCGATACGTTGCAGAAAGAGCGATTGCAAAGCACGACCTGTCCCCGGCAATGAAGCCGGAAACGGAGAGAGAATCTTTGGCCGATCCCATCATCACGCTCACCACCGATTTTGGCACCAGCGATCATCTCGTCGGCTCGATGAAAGGCGTCATCCTGAATATCAATCCTGCTGCCAGGATTGTGGATATTAACCACAACGTTGTCCCCTACGATATTCTCGACGGGGCGCTGACGATCGCAAATGCGTACCGGTATTTCCCGCCACGCACAATTCACATCATCATTGTGGACCCGGGAGTGGGAACGGAACGAAGGCCGCTGCTAGTGAGCGGCGAGAAGCAGTTTTTTGTCGCGCCCGACAATGGCGTCCTATCTGTGGTTTATGAGCGTGAAGCCTGCACCGTGCGACACATCACCGCGGAGCACTATTTCCTGAGTCCGGTCAGCCCCACGTTTCATGGGCGGGACATTTTTTCACCGGTTGCCGCGTGGCTCTCGAAGGCCTTCCAGTCAGAGGCGTTTGGAGACGTCATCACCGATCCGGTGCGCTTCACAATGCCAAAGGCCAAGCCAGCCGGTCAGTCAGTCAAAGGCGTCATTCTACGCGTCGACGCCTTTGGAAATTTGATGACGAATCTTACGGCGGAGGATGTTCCAGCGGCCTCACTCGCCTCAGGCACAGTAAAACTTGCCGTTAACGGCAAGGAAGTGCGGAAATTTGCTCAGACGTTCGCGTCCGGAAATCCTGGGGAACCGATCGCCGTCCTTGGCTCGGCGGGCTTCGTGGAAATCGCGGTGAACCGCGGTAACGCCGCGCGCACTCTAGGCGCAAACCGCGGCGCGGAAGTGACGCTCGACCTCAGTTAAACATTCAACGCTCTTAAAACCGGAATCTCAGCGCGACAAATCCATCGTGGTCAGAAAGGCCCGCGTTCGCGGATCGAGCCAGTCGCGCAGCGCGTCTCCCAGTAAGTTGAAAGCGAGTACTGCGGCCATAATTCCGAGGGCCGGAAACACTACCAGGTGCGGGGCGTCGAAAAGATGATTGCGCGCGTCGTTCAGCATTGCGCCCCAGCTAGGCGTCGGGGCCACAACGCCCAATCCCAGAAAGCTGAGCGTTGACTCCGCCAGAATCGCCCCCGCCATGCCGATCGTCGCCTGAATCAAGACGGGCTGCAGCGTGTTTGGCAGCAAGTGGCGCAACAAAATGCGCGCGTGCGAAGCGCCGAGCGACCGCGCTGCGAGAACAAATTCCATTTCGCGCACCTTGAGCACCTGAGCGCGCGCGAGCCGCGCGTAGCCCGCCCAGCCGGTGATGATGAGCGCGAGGATGACTTTGTCGAGGCCCGGTCCCATGAACGCCGCAAACGCAATGGCGAGGAGAATTCCGGGAAAAGACAAAAATGCATTGATTAGGACAATGTTGATGACGCGGTCAAAGATACCGCCGAAGTAACCTGAGATCGCGCCGAGCGCCAGGCCCACGGTTCCTGCGCCGAGCACGACCGACACACCCACGAGTAGCGAAACACGCGCACCGTAGAGCGTCCGCGAGAGGACGTCGCGCCCAAGCTCGTCTGTACCGAACCAGTGGCGCGCGCTGGGCGAAAGCAATCGCTCCGGCAAGTGTTGCGCCGACGGGCTAGCTGGTGCAATCCACGGTGCGAGCACCGCAAGCAAAACGAGCGCAGCGGTGACAGCGAACCCCCAGCGACCCAGGCCGCTCGTGCGCCAAAATTCATGAATTTGCGACCCCTGCTTCAGGGCCTCGTTCACTTCGGCTCGCGCGCCTCCGTGCTCGCTGTGGCCTCCCGCGGTTCCACTCATTGCAGGCGCACCCGTGGATCGACGACGGCATAAACCAAGTCGGTCAGCAAATTCACGACGACATATGAAACCGCGATGAGCAGGATGCAGCCTTGCAGCAAGGGATAATCACGTGCGGAAATCGCTTGTACCGCGAGCCGCCCAATTCCCGGCCACGCGAAAATTGTTTCAGTCACAATCGTGCCCGCCAACAGCGAACCGAACTGCAAACCGACAATCGTGATCACTGGAATCAGCGCGTTCGGAAACGCGTGCCGGAAGAGCACCGCTCGTTCCGTGATGCCCTTCGCGCGGGCAGTGCGGACGTAGTCGCTCGAAAGCTCTTCGATCATGGAGCCACGGACCATGCGCGTCAGGATCGCCGCAAGGGCCGCGCCAAGGGTCGCCGCCGGCAAAACCAAGTGGCTGAGTCCGCCGCGCCCCGAAACCGGGAGCCACCCGATTTCGATCGAAAAAACCAGAATCAAGACGGGGCCAAGCGCGAAATTAGGAACGGAAAGCCCCAGCAAAGTGAAAAAGGAAGTCGCGCGGTCCGCTGTGCTCCCCCGCCGCCGGGCGGAGAATACTCCAGCAGGATTTGCAATGGCGAGGCAGACGGCGAGCGCGGCGAGCGACAGTTCGAGCGTCGCGGGAAAGCGCTGCAACACAATCGGCCGCACAGGAGCCGAATAGCGCAGCGACTGCCCCCAATCGCCCCGCGCCAGACCCTTGAAATACCGGACGTATTGGACACCGAGCGGCTCGTCGAGGCCAAGCGAATGGCGCAATTGGGCGAGGTCTTCGGCGCGCGCATCCTGACCGAGCATTTGCAGAACAGGATCGCCCGGCACGATGTGAATGAGTAGAAAAACCATCGTGAGGATGAGCCAGAGTGCAGGCAATGTGTACAGGATGCGCTGCAGCGCGTGCCGGATCATTTCGGTTTGAGCACCTTGTCGGCGGCAGGCTTTGTCTCAGGCGCCAGCGCCGGGCCAGCTTGCTCCACCGGAGGCTTCCATTTTTGGATTTTGACGCGCGCGACTCTCCGGCGGTCCATTTCCACGACCGTGAAGCGGTAGCCGTCGAAATCGAAGCTTTCTCCACCGCGCGGAATGAACCCAAGGCGCGCTAACACAAAGCCTCCCACGGTGGCATAAGAGGGGTCTTCCGGGAGGAGAATGTTGTATTGCGACTCGAGATCGCGCAAGCCGAGGGAAGCGTCGAAGATCATCGCCGCGTCGGCTCCATGCCCAACGACCAGCGGTTTCTCGACGACGTCAAATTCGTCGTGAATCTCTCCAACAAGCTCCTCCAAGATATCCTCTAAGGTGATCAACCCGAGGATGGTGCCGAATTCATCGACGACCATCGCCATCCAGCGGTGTCCCTTGCGCAATTCCACGAGCAATTCGCTGACGGGTTTGCTCTCTGGGACGATGACGATTTCGTGAAGCAGGCTCCGCAGATTGAACTCAGGCGCCGACCAGCCCTCCTCCGCGCGACGCTCCCGGTCCAGCAACACCCAGACGATGTCTTTGATGTGCACGTAGCCGAGGACGTGGTCGCCCTCAAACACCGGGAGCCGCGAACGCTGCGTCGTCACGAACACGCGCATCAAATCATCGAGGGTTGTGTCCACGGTCACGAAGTGCACGTCGGGCCGCGGCACCATGAGTTCTCGGGTTTGCATCTGATCCAGTTCAATCGCGCCGAGAATGAATTTCTCTTCCTCGATACCGACGAGGCCACGCTCGCGCGCTTGCTGGATCTGAATCTGCAATTCTTCCGCAGAATGAATCTGGGTGTGACTCGTGCGCCCCGAGAATCCCAATCCCCGCAGCACCCAGCGGCTCGCCCCGTCGAGCAGGCTGATTACCGGGCGAAATACTTCGAGATACGCCTGGAAGGGAGGGGCGACCAGAAGCGCCACTCGCTCGGCGCGCTGCAGGCTGATGCTTTTTGGAACTAGTTCGCCCAGGACGACATGCAGGAACGTCAGAAAGAGAAATGCGACCGTCAGCGAAACGCCGTGGATCAGAATCGCCTCATGCCTTCCCGGCATGTTCGCGACGAACGGCGTCAGCAGCGTTGCCAGCGTCGATTCGCCGAGCGCGCCCAGCCCCAGGCTTGTTAGTGTGATGCCAACCTGAACCCCCGACACGACACGGTCCAGCTTGCCAATCAATTCCAGAACTATCTTCGCGCGGAAGCGTCCCTGCTCCACCAGTTGCCTCACGCGCGACAGCCGCACTGCCACCAGTGAAAATTCCACCGCGGCGAAAAATCCGTTCACCGCTACGAGCGCGAAAAGTCCGAGAAGCCGCAGTCCAATCAAATCAGTCAGCACTCCTCGCGGCTCATTTTAGCAGCCCCGGCACGGCGGCCAAAGCTGCGCGGCGCCGGCGAGCGCTCTTGCGCCTTTTCAGTAAACGAACGACAAAGCGGTTGTTTCGGTTCTAGCGCGTGCATTAGAATGCTCTGGCTTGTTATCATGCTAATTGGCAGCGATATTAAGAACATGACAGCCCCGAATCCTGCGACGACAAAGAAACCAGAAGCGGCGAAGAAGCCCGAGTTTGAGTTTTGCCTTACTCGCCTCGAGGAAATCGTTCGCAAACTCGACAGCGCAAACCTGTCTCTTGACGACGCCATGAAGCTGTTTGAAGAAGGCGTGCAGCTTTCGCGAGACTGCCAGAAATACCTCGAGCAGGCTGAAGGCAAGGTGGAAATCCTCCTCAAGAAGGCCGGGGGCGAGATGGTTGCCGAACCATTCGATCCTGAGGCCGAGGAAGAGTCCTGACTGGCCGCCCCGCGAGTGCGCTCCGACCTGCCCTCCCGGCGATGATCCTACCCGCATTTTTCGACGAAGAACGCGCCGCCGTTGATGCCGCTCTCGACCGGCTGATGCCTGCCGAAACTGCTCACCCACCCTCGATTCATCGCGCCATGCGCTATAGCGTGCAAGCAGGAGGCAAACGCGTTCGGCCGATCCTGTGCCTCGAATCCGCGCGGATTTTTACCACGGACGTGGCTCCCGTGATGCCGCTCGCTTGCGCGGTCGAATTCATTCACACCTACTCGCTTATTCACGATGACTTGCCGGCGCTCGACAACGACGACTTGCGCCGGGGTAAGCCTACTTGCCACAAAAAGTTCGGCGAAGCGAATGCCATTCTCGCGGGGGATGCGCTGCTGACGCTGGCGTTTGAAACGATTGCGAATTCGCCAATCGAGCCGGCGCGCCGCGTCGCCGTTCTTTCGCATGTCGCGGCGTCGGCCGGGACCGTGAATGGCATGGTCGGCGGACAGGTCGCCGATCTCGAAGCCGAAGGGCGCGCCATCGAACCGGCCCATCTCGAGTACATTCATCGCTCGAAAACGGCAGCTTTGATTCGCGCTTCGGTGGTGGCTGGAGCAATCGGCGGCGGCGCAGACGACGAGAATGTCGCGCGCCTGAAGCGCTTTGGAGAAACGATCGGCTGGGCGTTTCAAGTGGTCGACGATATCCTCGATGTCGAAGAATCCTCGGCGGCGCTGGGGAAAACGGCGGGCAAGGACGCCGCGCAGAAGAAGGCAGCGTATCCGTCGCTTTACGGCCTCGAAAAATCACGCGCCTTTGCGAAGGAACTCGAAAGCCGAGCAATGGCTGAGATTGAACCGTACGGTTCGCGTGCCGCTCGGTTGCGCGAACTCGCCGAGCTAATCGTTCACCGGCGGGCGTGAGGATGGGCTTCAGTCTGTTGCCTTGGCACGCGGTAACGCGCCAAACCCCGCCAGACTGAAGCTTGTCCTACTGGCGCTCACCCAATTGTCGCGTGCCATCCAAACGCAAATCCGCGAAAAAGCGGCTCGATTTGCTAGTCGTTGAACGCGGCCTCGCGGAGTCTCGTGAGAAGGCGCAGGCCATGATTCTTGCCGGAGAAGTGCGGGTCAATGGCGAGCGAACTGAAAAAGCCGGCGCGCAAATTGCCGTCGATGCGCGGATTGAGGTTAGCGGAACCTCCGCAAAATATACCAGCCGCGGAGGGCTGAAGCTCGAAGGCGCGCTAGAGGATTTCGCGATTGACTCGCGTGGAAAAAGCTGCCTCGATATCGGCTCTTCGACAGGAGGCTTCACGGATTGCCTGTTGCAGCACGGCGCGCGACGCGTCTATGCAGTTGACGTTACGCCACAGCAGTTGGCGTGGCGGCTCCACCAGGATCCTCGGGTCACGCAGATCAAGGCGAATGCACGAAGTCTCCGACGCGGGGAAATTCCAGAGCCGGTCGGCCTCGTGACCGTAGATGTCTCGTTCATTTCTGTGGCCAAAGTGCTGCCGGCCGTGGTGGCTGTCGCCGGGCCGGTCGCCGAATTCCTGATCCTGGTCAAGCCGCAGTTTGAACTCGACCGCGGCGACGTCGGGCGGGGCGGAATCGTGCGGGACCCATCGCTTCACGAGCGCGCGGTAGATCGCGTGCGACGGGCGGGAGCCGCAGCCGGGCTGCGCGTCGAGGGCGTTCGCCCGAGCCGCTTGAAAGGTGCAGAGGGCAACCAGGAGTTCTTCCTCTATGCAACGCTAGCCTCCGCCGAAAAGCCGCGTGGCGACAGCTAAATTCTTGGAAATGCTTGTGCGTGAGAAGATGCTAAAGTAGTGCACGTTCTTAGCGAATCTTCACAATAGCCAAATGGTGAAAAAGATCGGCATTATCGCCCGGCCGCGCCGGGAGGACATCGCGCGCGTCGTTCCGCCGCTCGTTGAGTGGCTGCGGTCGCACGGAGCGACGGTTCTCTGCGATTCAGAGACCGGCGATTGTGTCGGCGCGCTCCCGACAAAAACGCTGAAGCGTGAAGAGCTTCCGGCCTGTGTGGATTTGCTTATCGTCTTAGGTGGTGACGGGACCTTGCTTTCCGCCGCACGGCTTGCGGCCGACCGCGGAGTGCCTATTCTCGCCGTCAACCTCGGCGGGCTGGGCTTTCTGACAACCGTTTCGCAGGATGAAGTCTATTCGATTCTCGAAGAAGTTTTTTCAGGAAAGTATCGGGTTAGCGAGCGAGTGATGCTCGAAGCGGAAATCGTGCGTGACGGCACGGTGATCCGACGTCAGATTGCGCTCAACGATGCAGTGCTGAACAAAGCGGCACTTTCGCGGATCATGGACCTGGAGCTTCGGGTCGACGGTGAGTACGTGACCACGTACAAGGCAGACGGCTTGATTCTTTCTACGCCGACGGGCTCCACGGCCTATTCCCTCGCAGCAGGGGGCCCGATTGTCTATCCGGCGGTGCCGTCGTTTGTCATTACGCCCATTTGCCCGCACACGTTGACAAACCGGCCACTCGTGATCCCCGATTCAGTCACGATCGATGTGGGCTTCAAGACGGAAGACAACTTGGTCTTCTTGACGCTCGACGGACAAGTCGGGGTCGAACTAGATCGTGGAGACCATATTCGCGTGCGCAAAGCCGCCGAGAAGTTGCATTTGGTGCGGCCTGCAAGAAAGACTTATTACGAGGTCCTCCGCAGCAAGCTGAAGTGGGGTGAACGCTGACAAGAATTGGAACCACGGATGAACACGGATTAACACGGATGACAATCACTGCCATTTATTTCTTCCTGAATCTCTGCCTCTGATCAATTCTTCCAGTCGCTGCATTTGAAATCTGAGATTCGAAATTATTCGAAATCTGAAATTCGATCCTTACAGTATTTCATCGGTGTTCATCTGTGTTCATCCGTGGTTCCGTCTCTTACTCACCTCGGGCTAAGTCGGCGCGCGATTCGCGGCGGCGAATGAGTTGCGCGCGCCGCCCTGTTACAAGGACCTCTGCAGGCCGCGGGCGGGAGTTGTAGTTGGAGGCTTGGACGGTGCCATAGGCACCCGCGCCCCACAAAACCAGCACATCGCCCGGAGCGACACTCCCGAGCGGCCAATCCTGAAGAAAGCAATCTCCCGATTCGCACACGGGTCCTACGATATCGGCGCGGACCAGCGAGCCTGAATCACGCTGCGCCCGTGTGATGGGATGAGTCGCGGCATAGAGCGCCGGCCGCATGAAATCATTCATGGCAGCGTCGACGATCACGAAATCCTTGCCGCGGTTTTTTTTGGTGTACAAGACGCGCATCAAGAGCACGCCGGCCGGGCCGACGAGCGATCGTCCCGGCTCGATCAGCAGGTGGCAGCCTAGCGGCCGCGCGATGCGCGCAAGCTCGGCAGCGTAATTTGCCTTATCCGGCGGCTTCTCCGACGTGTAGCGAATCCCTAGTCCGCCGCCGCTGTCCAGGTAGCGCAACGCGATGCCCGCGCTCGCGAGTTCGCGGACAAAACTTGCCAGCCTCGCCAGGGCGCGACGGTAGGGAGCGAGCGTCAGAATCTGCGAGCCGATGTGCGCGCTGATTCCCTGCCATTCGATCCAGCGCGAGGTTCGGTTCTCGAGATAGAGAACTCGCGCGGTTTCCCAGTCGATCCCGAATTTGTGCCGATGGTGTCCCGTAGAAATGTGCGGATGGCCGCCTGCCTCGACGTCGGGATTGACGCGAATCGACGCCGCAGCGCGTACTCCGAGGCGCGCCGCCTCCGAAGCCAACAAATCCAGCTCCGCGGGCGATTCCACATTGAAGAGCAGCACGCGGGCGCGAAGGGCTTCTCGAATCTCGTCCCTCGTTTTGCCAACTCCGGAAAATACGATCCTGTTTCCCGGGACGCCGATGCGCCGCAAACGATACAACTCTCCACCCGAAACAATGTCGAATCCGCTGCCAAGCGTCGCAAAAATCCGCAAGATGCTGAGATTGGAATTGGCCTTTACGGCATAACAGATCGTATGCGGGAGCGAGCCGAATGCCGAATTCATGCGGCGATAGGCTTGCTCGATGCTCGCCCGACTGTAAAGGTAAGTGGGCGTGCCGAATCGCTTCGCGACGCCGGCGATTGGCACACGTTCACAAAACAATTGAGACCCGCGATAGAAAAATCCAGGCGTGTAGCTAACCGGATCGACGTTGCGGGAGGATCGCGGATTGCGCGAGCGAGACGGCGCAGCGCTCACTTGACCTTCATCACCACCAGCGTGCGATCGTCTGTGATGGCGCCCCCTTGCGTGAAGTCCTGCACTGCACCGAGCAGGCGGTCAGCAAGCTCGTGCGAACTCAAATTCGCGTTGGCGGCCAACAGCTCCATTAGGCGGCCGGAGCCGTAAAATTTCCCTTCGCGGTTGGACGCTTCGGTCAATCCGTCGGAAAGAAAGACGAGAATATCGCCCTGTTTTAGTCGCACGTTCCATTCCTCGTAAGTCGCATCGTCAAAAATACCGATGGGGAAACCTGTCAGCTTGATCTGCTCGACGCGTCCATCCTTCCAGAGCAGCGGCTGCGTCTGGCCCGCGTTGGCGAGACGCAGAGTCTGGCGCACTTTTTGCCACGTAGCGAAGCAGATAGTCATGTAGCGGCCCTCGACACGGCGATCGGATACAAGCTGATTGAGCTGCCGAAGAAGGTCTGCCGGCTGCAGCTTTTGCGGCGAAAGACTCCGCAGAATCCCCGTCGCGATCGCGCCGTAAAGGGCCGCAGCGCTTCCCTTCCCGCTCACATCCCCAAGCGCAACACCGAGCTGTTGTGTTCCGTAGGAAAGAAAATCGTACAAATCGCCGCAGACCTCCCGCGCGGAAAGAATTCTTGCAGTGATATCGAGGCCGTAGTCGATGTCGGGCACGGGGCGCAGAAGCGCGGTTTGCAACCGCTGAGCGGCTGTAAGTTCACGCTCCATACGCGCTTCGTCTTTTGCCAGCTTCTCGTAGAGGCGCGCGTTTTCGAGCGACACGGCCAAATGCGCGGCCAGAATCATCAGTGTCTGAACGTGATCCTCCGTGAAGTAATTGACTTGCGGACTTTCAAGATCGAGCACGCCGATCACCTGCCCTTTGTGAATCATCGGAATCGCGAGCTCGGAACGAGTCTCGGGATTGACCGTGATGTACCGCGAATCGAGCGTTACGTCCGGAACATTGACCGGCTGTGCTGTCGCAATCGCTGCCCCCACAATCCCCTCGTTGGCCGAACAGCTCAGCTTTCCTTGCCCGCTTTGCCCGTATTTCATGTCCAGGCGATGGCGATACAAATTCGTCGCCTCGTCGTACAGCAAGATTCCCAGAATCTGATAGTCGATGACCCGCTTGACCAGCTCGGCAGCACGGCGCAGTAATTCTTCCACGGACAGAATGGAGTTCGCTTCGCTGCCTACTTCGTTGAGGACACGCAATGTGTCTGCCTGTGTGCGAACACGTTCGAACAGGCGCGCGTTCTCGATGGCGATCGCCAGGCGGCTAGCCATCAGGGTCAAAACGCTCTGCTGGTCGCGCGTGAAGTAATCGACTTGCGTGCTCTGGATATCGAGCACTCCGATCGCCTGTCCCTTCACCATCAGCGGCACCACTAGTTCAGACCGGACCGAGTCGATGATGTTGATGTAACGCGGATCCTCGCGGACGTCCGGAACGCGAACCGCTCGGCCCAACGCTGCAGCCGTGCCGGTGATTCCCTGCCCCAGCGGAATTTGCCAATCCTTGCCCGCCTCTTCACCGTATCCGATGGTGAATCGGTGATAAAACCTGCGCGTCGATTCGTCGAGCAGCAAGACGCTGAAAATCTCGTAGTCGACCAGACGCTTTACGAGCGCCGCGGTTTTGCGCAGCACTTCATCGAGATCCAGCGAGGAGTTGATTTCCTCGCCGATTTCGACCAGCGTCGCGAGCACCTCCGCAGGGACGTTGACCGGCAATGGGGCTTGTACAGGTTCCATAATTCGGGTGATTGAATCGCACTCCGGGGTCACCGGAAGTCGAATCGTGACCTCTAGTGAGCGAACTAGTATAGCAGCAGGGCGTTTGGCACTCGTGAAAATCCGGCGAAAACCGGGCCTGCAACCGAAAACGCATCCAAGGCTATTGGAATCAATAGGAAGAAGCGGTGGAAGCGGCCGTCTGAATGGCGGAGGGGGATCCCGGACTGGCCGCCTGCTCCATGATTCTGACGCTGGCGCTGGCACCGATCCTAGTCGCGCCCGCGCAGACCATTTTCTTCAAATCCTCGAGCGTTCGGACTCCCCCCGAGGCTTTCACGCCAATTTCGGATCCCACGACCGCCCGCATCAAGGCGACGTCCTCAGCCGTCGCGCCACCCGTGTTGAAGCCAGTCGACGTCTTGACGAAGTCGGCGCCAGCCTTCTTGCTCGCGAGCGACGCGCGCACTTTTTCTTCGGTTGTAAGTAGCGATGTTTCCAGGATCACTTTGCAGATTGCGCCGCTCCGGTGAGCTACGTCAACCACGCCACGGATGTCAGATTCAACCATGTCGTCCTGACCGGATTTCAGGGCGCCCACGTTGATGACCATGTCGACTTCTTGTGCGCCCAGTTTTATGGCTTCCTCGGCCTCGTAAATTTTGACCTGGGAAAGCGTCGCGCCGAGAGGAAATCCAATTACCGTGCAGACTTTCACGTTGGTACTACGAAGCAGTTCGGCAGCCAGCGGCACATTCCACGGATGGATGCAGACCGATGCAAACCCGAAGCGCGCGGCTTCCGAGCAAAGTTTCCGAATATCGTCGCGGGTAGCCTCCGGCTTGAGCAGCGTGTGGTCAATCAGACCGGCAAGCCCCGCTTCCAACTGAACGACTGACGGGCCGCAGGAGATGCGGTCAGCCCCGGCCTCGACGACTGCGCGGGTTTTGCGAGCGCATTTCTCGGCGCAATTCAGGTCGCAATCCGGGCAAATTTCGTCGTCGCGTCCGGATTCGGTGCCGGCCGGCTTAGCGGCACCGCGGAGGTAGCGCACCACCTCTTCGGTGACAACGCGTACGAGCTCTTCGAATTCGCTTTGATTCATCGCAAGCGGTCGCTGAGTTCTGTTCGAAGCATTCGTATGGATTCAAAACCCTAGGATTGCCTGGCACGTTCCTCGATGCTTCGAATTTTATCGACGCGACGCTGGTGTCGCCCTCCAGCGAACGGCGTGGACAGCCAAACGGCGGCAATTTCGCGGGCAGCTTCGGGGGAGGTTAGTTTGGCGCCGAGCGTCAGGACGTTGGCGTCGTTGTGCTCGCGGCTGTTGCGCGCCGTCGCGCGATCATAGCACAGCGCGGCGCGCACTCCCGGCACCTTGTTGGCGGCGATCGAGCTGCCGATGCCCGCGCTATCGAGCACGATGCCTAGCTGCACCTCTCCGAGCGCAACGGCTTTACCTACCGCCTCAGCAAAGTCGGGATAATCGACGGCCTCCGTGCCGGTCGTGCCTAAATCAAGCACTCGGTAACCCCAGTCGCGCAGATGACTTTTTAGAAGCTCTTTGAGTTCGAAGCCGCCGTGATCGGCGCCGATCGCTACCACGCGGGCCGATTTTTCAAGCGAGCCTTGGTTACCCGCCGCGCCGGAAGAAATACCACGATTGTCTCCCGCGTTTTTCGCGATCACACGAAATGTGATTCCCCGGCGTTCCGCCTCCTCCTGTGCAAGGGGAGTGATGAGCGCGTCGCTTGAAACCTCAAATTCAGTGTTGTGCGCGACGCTGCGCACATCCTCGGCTGTAATAACAGGTCTCATCGGTATCGGAGGACGCCAAATCGTGCGACTCTGCCGCTAGTGTGGAGGAAGTGAAAGAACGCACACATCCTTAAGGTTGCGATAGCGCTCCGCGTAGTCAAGACCGTATCCGACCACAAATTCGTTGGGGATTTGGAATCCGATGTAGTCCGCCTTCACTTCCTTTTTGATTCGCCGTTCGGGCTTGTCGAGCAATGCCGCGATCTTCAGCGAATTGGGCTTCCGCTGCTGCAGGACGCGCAGCAGGTAGCCGAGCGTAAGTCCCGTATCCAGAATGTCTTCAACCAGAATCACGTTGAGGCCTTCGATACTCGTGTCGAGGTCCTTGACGAGGCGGACTTGTCCGGAGGTTTGGGTTCCGTGCCCGTAACTGGACACGGCCATGAAATCAATCGACACTTCGACCCGCATATTGCGAATCAAGTCGGAAAGAAAAATCGTCGCGCCCTTGAGAACGCAGATCATGTGCACGCGAGAACCCTTATAGTCCTTCGAAATCTGGGCGCCCATCTCGCGCACGCGCTTTTGAATTGCGCTGCTGCGCAACATGATTTTCAGATGCTCTCGCCCGTGGCCAGACAACGGAACTCACCTCCGCGTGGGAGCGGCTACTCTAGCTTAGGCCCTGGGAAACCTCAAGGTAGAGCAACCATCGTTTCTATGTTTGAATAGCAGATCCGATTTGATTCAACGCTCTCTGCGTGGCACCCTTTAGGACGTTCATGTCTCAAACGAGTGCAAATTGGAGTGGCAAGCGTGTCCTTGTCACCGGCGGGGCTGGATTCATCGGCAGCGTCTTGGTGTGGGAACTCAATCGCCGCGCCTGCTCTGAAGTGGTGATTGCGGACTACGTACCGGACGGCACGAAAAGCACGAATCTTGACGGACTGCGCTACACCGATTGGATCGAGCCGCCGGAACTGCCACTGCTGCTTTCCTCCGGGTTGATCGGCAGCTTCGACTGCGTCTTTCATCTCGGTGCGTGCTCCTCCACCACGGAAACCAATGCGAAATATCTTCGCCAAAACAACTGCGACTATTCGCGCACGCTGGCGGAATGGGCGCTCGGGGCCGGCGTTCGGTTCGTGTATGCATCTTCGGCCGCAACCTACGGAGACGGCAGCGCGGGAATGGACGATTCAGACCCCACGCAGCTCGAGCGCCTGCGGCCGTTGAATCTCTACGGCCAATCCAAGCACTGGATGGATCTCCACGCCTGGCGCGAGGGGTGGCTCGAGCGCATCGTCGGGCTGAAGTATTTCAACATTTTTGGACCGAATGAAAATCACAAAGGGGATATGCGAAGCGTCGTCTGCAAGTCATTCAATCAGGTCGCCAACGCAGGTGTGATCCGGCTTTTCAAAAGCTATCGGCCTGAATATGGCAACGGCGAGCAGCGGCGCGATTTTCTTTACGTCAAGGACGCCGTGGCGATGACGCTCCATCTTGCGGCAAATCCTGCGGCGAATGGCATTTTCAATATCGGCTGCGGCACGGCGCGGACCTGGAATGAATTGGCTCGCGCCGTATTTGCGGCGCTCGGCCGCGAGCCGCGCATCGAATACGTCGAGATGCCCGGCTTAATCCGCGACAAGTATCAGTATTTTACCGAGGCGAACATCGGGAAATTGCGCGGAAGCGGCTATGATTCGCCCATCACTTCGCTCGAGGATTCCGTCCGCGATTATGTCGTGAATTACCTAAAGCCCAAACGCACCATCGGCACAGTTACCGCAGATTCGAGCGCTTCAGTTTGATTTTCCGGCGAACTACCCTTCCTCTAGAAAGAGAACTTGATGGCTGCCTGCATCAGCCGCGGCGGCATCGCCTGCACGACCTTTCCGAAGAGGTTGCTGTCCTTGTCGCCATTTACAGCTGCAGGCCCGAAGAACTGCGTGTGATTGAAGGTATTGAAGGTTTCCAGGCGGAACTGGAGCGACCTGGTTTCCGACAGCGGAAGCGATTTCAGCAGCGCAAGATCAAAATTCAACATTCCAGGGCCGTAGAAGAAGCGGCGCGGTACGTTCCCTGGCGTCCCAGGCGCGTTGTCTTTGAAGAGCGCGGTGTCGAAGTAGTCCAGCCCGTTCCGCGGATTGTGGTTGATGTTCAGAGGGCCAGGCGTGAAGTCCGGCAAATCCGCGCTATGCGTATTGACGCCGTTGGGGATGCTACCCAGCAGCGAATTGTCGCCGTTGGTTGAGAGGTTGACCGGGAATCCGGTACTGGCCCGCGTGATACCCGAAATGGACCATCCACGGGTCAATTTGTTGTCATGACGGAACAGCCATTCGAGCGGCAAATCGTAATCGTAGGTGGCGACAAGATTGTGTTTGAGATCAAACGCAGAAAGCGCGCGCGCGGAGGCGAGATCGAATGGATTGGCGGCGACGTCGGCAAGACTGGATCCCTGATCGATGGACTTGCTGTACGAATATCCGACCGAAATATTGAGCCGCTTGCTTGAATGCCGTAGGTCCGCTTGAAACGAATTGTAGTTCGAGTTGCCGACGCTGCCCTCATAGCCGTCGTTGCTGAACGCGCTGAAGTTTGGCCCAAGGCTCCTGCGCGTACCGAACACGTCCTCACGAAAAGGACCGCAACCAGGCGTGGCGAGACAAAGTGCAGGAACGCCAGGGTTCGCGGAATAGACCACGATCAAATGGTGGGCCTGGGAACCCACATAGCTGAAGCTCATCACCGTGCTCACGTTCAGTTGCCGCTCAACCGACAGGAAGTAATTCTCGTTGTAAGGATAGGTATTCTTGGGATTCGGCGCGGTCATCCCCGCGATGGGCAGAAAGGATGAATAGTCGACGCTGGAGTTCGGATTGCTCGCCGACGCATTGAGCGGAGGAAACGTTAGCGGAAAGGGCTGCACGTGCTGGCTCCCGTCCGCTGCGCTGATGAACGGCGTGGCAAAAAGCGGCGGGCCTGGACTCGTGTAGCTCAGCCCGTAAGGAGGCTGAGGCTCGTCGAAGGCGATTAAGTTGCCCTGAATTTCCGAATAGAAGATCCCGTAGCCCGTTCGAATGCTTGTTTTCCCAGGCCCTCCGATGATTTTGCCGAGAAGGCCGTTTGCCTTGCTTGGTGAGTAGACGAGACCGATGCGGGGTGAAAAACGGTTGCGCTGGGGCACGAGCGTGTTGGGAATTCCCTGGTCCGTCGGATAGGCGATGCTCGGCGGCGCTGTCGGAAACACTTTTGATCGCTGTCCCGGGACGAGGGCCGGAATCTGGTTGTATTTCTCGGACCAATACTGCATCAGCTCCCAGCGCAGCCCGAGATTCAGCGTGAGGCCTGGCTTGATCGCCCAGCTATCCTGGCCGAAACCTGCGACATACTTGTGGCGCGGGTAATAGCTCATCGAGTCAGCCTGGTTATAGTTGCTCGCTACGCCGATCAGAAAATCGGCGAAGTCCGATCCCGTCTCCGAACCAAAAAAACTGAATGAACCGTTAAACGTTGCGTCCGGGTTCACATTGACCTGCTGCAGGCCGACCTCGACGCCCATCTTCACCGTGTGCTTGCCAAACACCCTGGAAAAACTGTCGCTCACTGAATAAGTGTTGTTCCATTGCTGAAGATTTGTGATGGGAACGCCTAACACAAACGAATTGAAAACCACGTTTTCAACGCCTTCTATTTTTGGTGCGAGCGGAACGATTCCTCCGGAGGATCCCGGGGCAAATCCTTGAGAGGTCAGCGTCGGTCCGACGCCGCCGACCGGCTCGCCTACGTTGTTCGCGTTCCGCATGTAGCTCAAGTGGAATTCGTTGACGCTGGAGCTGCCAAAGGTCTTCGTGTCGCCCAGGTTTAGAAGCTGAGCCCTTCCGAGCGTCAGCGCGTTGAAGCCTGGCGCGTTGGCCCCGCCCTGCCCTGTTGGGTACGGATTGTCGAGCGAATAGTCGTCAAAATAATAGTAGGCCGACATCGATCCCCACCGCTCGCTGTTGTAGTCGGCGCGAAAAGAAGTTTTGTCGTCGCGCACTCGCCTGTCCTGCGAGCCGCTCGAAAAAGTCGAGCCGATCGTGTCGGTAGGCAGAGGGATATGGTTCAGCAGGTACCTGGCTGGCGCCGACCAAAGTGACTGGGGAATCACCGCGTTCGGGAACACACACTGCGACGAAGTAGTGCAGTCCGACGTATACGTCTTGTTTAAAGTGGTGGGATCCTTGGGGTCAATCGGAACGTGCTCCCCTGTGTAGAAATAATAAGGGAACAACGGTGCTGACGGGGCGGATAGCAGAGCGGCAAGATTTGGACCACTCACGGCGGTCGGCACAACTACCTGCTGGTTAGTATTCGGAATTGTAGCCTCAGTAGTGAACAGCCCTGCCCCGTTGGCTGTCTGGGGTTTCGCGACGGCAATGAAATTGGCGTCCCCATTTGGTTGACCAATTCCCCGCTCTTGCAAGGAAGGAACCGGAATTAGACCCGTGTCGATTCCTTGAATCGTTCTCGTTCCTTGGTAGTCCGCGAACAAAAACGCCTTGCTCTTCACAATCGGCCCGCCAACGGTTCCGCCGAACTGGTTTTGTTGAAATACGGTGCGCTCTGGGGAGAAGAAATTCTTGGCGTCGCCATCCGTGTTGCGCAAGAACTCGAATGCGCTGCCGTGGAACTGGTTTGCGCCCGACTTGGTCACTACGTTGACGACGCCACCGCTGTAGTTCCCGTACTCCGCGTCGAAATTATTAGTGAGAACGCGAAACTCAGAGATAGAATCCAAGTCCGGCACGATCGAAGTGCCGCCATTCATCATCTCCTTCACATCTCCGCCGTTTACCAGGAATCCGTTGGCGTCTTCGCGTTGCCCGCTGATGGACTGATTGCCGGGATTCAAGCCGCCCGATGGAGCGATGGCTACCTGCGCCCCTGCCATGACGATCGAATCGGGAAGCTGGGTGGACATGGGCACGATGCCCGGCTGCAGGGCCAGCAAGTCCGTAAAGCTGCGGCCGTTCAGAGCCACTGCCGTAATCTCCGTGCCGGGCACTACTTCGCCCATTTGAGAGCTTTCCGTTTCGACACGTACGGCTGATTCGGAAACCAAAATTTGGTCGGAGCGTTCGCCGACCTCGAGACTCACATCCACCTGAAGCTTTGTGTTCACATCGATCACCAGCCCGGTGCGCTTGTAAGGCTTGAACCCGGCAGGAGAAACTTCAATTTCGTAGCGTCCGACGGGAAGGGAGGGAAAAACGTAGTAGCCGTCGGAGTTCGTCTTCACAGTTTGTTGAACAGAGGTTTCAACGTTGCGAACAGTAACGGCAATCTCCGGGATAACACCTCCAGCTTGGTCCCAAACCGATCCCGAGATGCTGCCTCCAGTATCAGCGAGAGTCGCAATCGCCGGTAAGAGAAGCGATGCTGCTAGGCAGACAAGTCCAGCGATTCGCCCCCTTTGCTTCAATCCGCCACCCTCGGTTCCAGATCCACCGCAACGTGATCAATGTCGGTCGTCAACTTATGGAGCCATCGAATTTATCATCGGGGGCGCGAAATTACGACATTCGATTGGACGGGAAGACAAGACGAAGCGGCGGAATAGGACACGAAGAGGGGTGCCAATGCACTAATCCAGGGGAGCCGGGGAACACTCCCGGCAGCTACACAGGCAGTAGAAAAACGGCCCGCCCGCGCGGCTTTGATTTGAAGGCTTACGCCGCATTAACAATGTTACCGCTTCTGGCGTGAATCGAAGCGGTGTCCCGGAGCCTCACTTTGATGGGCATTCCGTATTCATGCTCGACAACGTAGACCCCCGCGCAGTTTCGACAGAGCCAGAAGTGTTCGACTAGGCTTCGCATTTCGGTGGCGTTACCCTTGAGCGGAGCCTTCGAAATGCGGATCAATCGTCCCTCGCGGTAGTCAAACGGGGCATTGCAATCGGGATTACAACATTTCATGTACATCTCGAATCCTCCATCGCTCGAAATTCACTCTCCTTCCTGGAAAGAGGCGGGCGAAGACGGACAAACCTCGCCCGTCCTTTTATCTTTTCTAATTCAGATTTTTGGCTTCAACGCGAACACTTTTCGTGCTCGCAACCTTGGGCAATTCGATGCTTAGGATGCCGTCCTTCAGTTCCGCAGTGACCTTCGAGGGCTCAACGGTCGAAGGCAGTGCAATCGTGCGCAGAATCTCTTCTGCGCACAGCTCGCTGTAGATTGTCTTGCCGTTCTTGTTCTCTTCTTTTTTGTGTTCATGTTTGCCCGCAATAGTCAGGCGGCGCGGTTCTACGTGAATATCGAGCTCCTTAGCGGCAAATCCAGGCACTTCAGCCCAAACTTTGAGCGCCTCGTCTAATTCTTCGATTTCCAAATGAACAGGGTGGAGCAATTCCGCTTCGGCCTGAAACCAGTCAGACAAATCACGGCCGAGAAAACGGCCACTACGGTCGAAGATTTCGAATGCCCGTCGTTGGATCAAATCGTGAATTCGCTCCATTCGGCTAAAAATTTCCCGTGGCTCGGACCTTTTCGTGAGCACCGTGGTCTTGGCGGGCTGCATCGCGGTTACAGATTGGGGGGTCATTTCGGGTCTCCTTGATCTAGGTTTGCTGATGGCACCGGCGCTGGGGCAGGCAAATCGCGCTTTGTCAGTCTCTGGGCAATTTCCTCCCCGTTTGCAGGCGATTCATCTCTTACATACCAGATCATCCGAGAAAATATCAGTGACGTAGGTCACATTTTGGTGAAATTCGGATTATTTCTCGCAAGAAAATTTTGCCAGAAAATGATTTCTGGTTTCTCAGCGTTGGAGTTGTGAAAGGAGCGTTGTGCCTACACGAGTCTACCTACATGATTCTACTCAGATGAGCTGGTGGTTCGGTGGCGGACGACAATTAAGTGCGACGTGGGATCCTGTTTTGGCGGATCGCTTCGGCGCTATTGCTTGTCCCAGACGGCGACGGACGTCGAGACGCGGCCGTCTTTTTCGGTCCCTTTTGTCGTTGCTGTAAGCATCTTGCCGTCATCGGAGAGGACGTTGGTCGCTGTCACCACAACCTTGCCGGCCCTCTTACCGGTTGCTTGCATCGTCTTGGCGTCCACGCGCTTGACGGCCATGGTCTCGATCCCTGCAGGAGCTGCGCCACTCACCGGATAATCCTTATCGTCGAACCGCGTCTCATAACTGTAGGACATCCGATTGCCATCGGCGCCGATTCCTTCAAAACTCAGCGTCGTAACCGCGCCCTCGGACTTCACCGTCCGGGTCATCGCCAACGGCCCTCGCCCCTCAAATTTCGACTTCGAGACATTGAGCTTCCAGACAGTAACGGAGGAACCGGTCTGGGCGAGCAGGCCGACTGAAATGGTCACCAACGCGAGCGGGACTCGGATGTATTTCGCGATTTTCAACATGGGATCCCCACATTCGATGAATAGCCAGCAGACACATCAAGAGTGCGGCAAATTCAGCGGGACGCGGTTGCCAAATGGCGCAGCCTGTGTCGGATGCGGCAATCGATGGTCATTGTGCAGTGTTCAGAGTTTCAAACCGCGAACGCCAGCAGTTGAAGTAAGATAAACGTCAAATGCGCATGCGCTGGGTGGTTGTCAGCCTGTTGTTTTTCGCCACAACGGTCAACTATTTGGATCGCGCGATTCTCGGCGTGATCCTGCCGGAAATCCGCGACAATTTTCACTTTGGCCTGCAAGCTTACGGCCTGATTCAGTTTGTGTTCCAGATCGCGTACGCGGCGGGGTCGCTCTGCGGCGGCTGGCTGCTCGATCGCTATGGCACGCGGATAGGGTACGGTTTGGCGGTGGTGGTGTGGTCTCTGGCAGCGATGCTCAACGCCTTTGCAGGCAGCGCGTTCCAATTTGGAGCCTATCGGACTGCATTAGGTCTCGGTGAATCGGCCAACTTCCCTGCTTGCACAAAGGCAATGGCCGAGTGGCTGCCTTCGGATGACCGCGCCACCGGCATGGGAATCATAAATTCGGGAACCAACCTCGCCAATATTTTCGGGCCGCCACTATTCATTTTCATTGCGCTGAAAATGGGATGGCAGGCGTGCTTCGCCATTATGGGGGCGCTCGGATTTCTCTGGCTGCCTCTATGGTTTTTGACGTACCGCTTGCCCAAACCGGCTGGCGTCGCCGCGCCACACATCGCAAAGCTTTCCATCAGCGAAGTGATGAAATACAAGCAGGCTTGGGGGTACGGAATCGCCAAATTTCTGACCGACCCCGTGTGGTGGTTCTACTTATTCTGGTTGCCGACGTATCTTACCGACGTGCGCCACTACACGCCAACCGAGCGAGGCACCGCGCTTACAGTCGTGTACGCAATTTCGGGAGTAGGCGCGGTGCTGGGCGGAGTGGTCGCGGGTGCGCTGATCAAGCGCGGGTGGACGGTCGGCCGCTCACGGAAAGCGACAATGTTGTTCTGCGCAGTCGTGATGCCGGCGTGCGCCCTGGGAGTCGTCGTCCAGAATGCGCGGCTTGCGGTGGTTTTGTTCGGCCTCGCCACGGCCGCGCATCAGGCTTGGATGACAAATTTGTTCGTTACGCCAGCTGATGTCTTCCCCGCGGAGGCCGTGGGCAGCACAAACGGATTCGGCGTCTGCCTCGGAGGATTCGGCGGCGCACTATTCTCGGGGATTATCCCCGGCATGGTTATCCCGCACGTAGGTTACGTTCCCGTGCTTCTTGGCATGAGCTGCTTTTACATCATTGCGTGGTTCATCGTGCACAGGATGATGGGAAATCTTGAGATGGTTTCGTTGCACGAAGTCGAGCCTCACCCCGCTCCGCTGGCGGCATCGCGCGCTTAAATGCGCGACGCAGCGCTTGCCTTGGCACGATCGGTGAACTGCCTAAGTACTTCCAAAATGCTCTGGCCGTAAAGTTCAGCTTTGCGCTCACCGATGCCTGAGATTTGCAAGAGAGCGCGAATCGACCTCGGGCGCATGCGGCAAATTTCATCGAGCGTGGTGTCATGCATCACGACGTACGCAGGCACACTCTGCTCCTTGGCCGTGTCGCTTCTCCATGCCCGTAGTCGCTCGCGCAAATTGGCGTCTACCTGCGGCAGTGGCTGCATTGGCGTCGGAGTGGCTTGCAGCTGAGCCGAATTTGGCTGCGGCGCAAACGCAGCCACTGATCGGGACTTGGCCTTGCGCCGCCTCGGGGACAGTTCCGCCGCTTGCTCCGGCAGCCACGCCGGCACATACCCGCACACGTCGCACGCGCTACACGAATCCGATTTCCAGTTCTCCCCAAAGTGTCGGCAGATGCGAAGGTGTCGGCAAATTTTCGACTCCACGAAGGCGCGGATCTCATGATAGCGCTGCCAGGCGCGATCTTTTTCCTCAAGGTCGCTGATCTGACCAATAAAAAATGCATGCAGCCCCGCGTCTTTCTTCTGCCACAGAAGAACGCAATCGGCAGGTTCGCCATCCCGTCCGGCGCGGCCCGCTTCCTGGTAATACTGCTCGATCGATTTCGGTAACGAGAGATGGATCACCGCGCGGACGCTGGCCTTGTTAATTCCCAGGCCGAATGCGATCGTTCCGACAATTACTCGCGCCTCGTCCGCCATCCACTTCTCCTGATTGCGCTTTCGGAGAGCCGCCTCCATCTGGCCATGGTACGGGACGGCGGTAATTCCATTCGCGCTCAGCTGCGCGGCGGTTGATTCGACCGAGGCAATCGTGGGCGCGTACACGATGACGTTCCCCTCCGTGTAGCTCCTCAGCCCGCCCATGAGCAGGTCCCACTGCGATCCGTTATCGCACCGTCTAATCACATAACGCAGGTTCGGGCGGTGGAAGCTGGCGATGTACTTGTCCGGCTCGCGCAATTGTAGCTGCTCAATAATGTCGTGGCGGACGCGGCGCGTGGCGCTCGCGGTAAAGGCCGCAATCGGCTGCCCCGGAAAATGAACGCGCAAGCGGCTGAGCTGCCTGTAGTCCGGGCGGAACTCGTGTCCCCACTCCGAAATGCAGTGGGCCTCGTCAATGGCGAAAAATAGAACTGGCACGTCTCGCAGCCACTCGATGGTGTCCTCGCGCGCCAGGCGCTCCGGCGAAAGATACAAAAGGCGGTATTTGCTAGAGCGCGCGCCTTCGATTGTGTCGAACTGCTCCCGCGGCGGGAGAGTGCTATTCAGAAATGCGGCCGGAATGCCCATCTGCCCAAGTTGGGCGACTTGATCCTGCATCAGGGCGATCAAGGGCGAAATCACAATGACAGTCTTCGATTCTGACATCGCAGCGGGCAGTTGGTAGCAAAGAGATTTGCCGCCACCGGTGGGCATGATGACGCATGTATCGCGGCCCGCGACCAGACTGCGCACGATGCGCTCCTGCAGCGGGCGAAACTCACTGTAGCCCCAGAAGCGGCGCAGCGCTGTGAGCAAATCAGGCTCGGAATTCACTGCAGGAGTATAGAACTCGGTCTCGCCGTGGTCCATCTCGGTGGTGCAGGCTTCACAAACCAAAAAAATGTCGCGGATGGACATTCCGAGCGAAGCGAGGAATCTCTCCTCGCCTTGGGTCCAAAGAAAGAAGGAGAGATTCCTCGCCAGCCACGGCGGGCTCGGAAATGACAGTGCGGCCATGTGGTGCGTCCAATGGCACTCAATTCGGCATGGTCAGCACAACGCGAAAGCGCGCCTTGCCGCTCATCATACGCTCGTAGGCCTCTGGCGCGCGCTCCAAAGGATAGATTTCTGTCATGGGCCGGACACCGGACAGAGCGCAGAACGCAAGCGTGTCCTGCGAGTCGATCGGGGAACCTGATGGCCAGCCGCTGATCGAGCGGCGCCCGGCGATCAACAGGCGACCCGTGATTTCGAGCGGCTGATCGGGATTGCCAACGAGAATCGTCTTGCCGTTGATTCCCATGCCGCCGAGGACCGCATTTACCGCTTTGCCGCTGGTAACGGTGGAGAGGATGACCCGCGCGCCGCCCAATTTTTCAAGTTCGGGGGCCACGTTTTGCAATTCGCTATCAATGTAGTGCTTTGCGCCCAGCTTCTTGGCGAACGCCTCCTTATCTTTGCCGCGGGCAATGGCGACAGTCTCGAAACCCATATTCGCGGCAAACTGAACACCGAGGTGCCCTAGCCCTCCGAGGCCGAGGATCGCAACAAGATCATCAGGCCGCGCCCCGCTATTTCTCAGCGCATTGAACGTCGTGACGCCGGCGCATAGCAGCGGCGCTGCATCCGTCGGGGAAAGTTCGTTTGGAATGGGGGCGAGCGCCGCAGCCGAAACCAGCATGTACTCAGTGTAGCCTCCGTCACACGTGAGGCCGGTGATCTGCCTTCCTTTACTGCAGGTCACAAAGTCGCCGCGACGGCAAGAATTGCAATAGCCGCAGTGCCCACCGTGCCAGCCCACTCCGACGCGCTGCCCCACTTCCCAACCCGCCACGCCCGGTCCGATAACATCGATAACGCCCGCGATTTCATGACCAGGCACACGAGGGTAAGTGATTCCAGGCCGCGAACCTTCTTTGGCGTACTCGTCGCTATGACAAATACCGCAGGCTTGGACCTTAATGCGTACTGACCCGGCAGAGGGCTCGGGAATTTCACGTTCAACGAGCTGAAACGGTCCATGTGCATTCACAACTTGGACGGCGCGCATCTTGGGCATGGTTCCTCCGCGACGACAAGTAGGCGATGAGAAAAACCGACGGCACGAAAAGTAGCACAGGCTTCAGCCTGTGGATTTTGGCCTTGCGGATGCGAACACAAAACCCACAGGCTGAAGCCTGTGCTACTAAATTCTACTAATGCGTGACGCTTGGCTTTTCTGTGCCGGCCTTTGCGGACTGAGCCTGAGCGCGAAGCCTGCGCAATTCCGCGTGGAACACGATCACGCTCATCCACATGCCTAGCGGGTGCGCGCCAGCTTTCACTAAGGGATGAACGGTGCCGTTGCGGAATTTCTCAATGTCCTCGTCCTGCAGGGTTTCCAAGACCTTCGCTTCCTCGACTGGCATGCCGTACTCGGCGGCGACCGACGGGATGTCATTGATCAGGCGAACTCGCAGGCTCGGCTTAAAGCGCAGGTCATACAAAATTTTGTTCAACTTGTACGCCGTGGGCGATGGGTGCTTGTAAAACTCGTACCCTTCCGAGCCTTTGAATTTGTATTCCTTCGGAGCCTTTGCGCCCTCAGCGGAAAGCTTGCCCGTCCGCTTGTCCGGGAGGAAGCGCATCACTGCGTGGCCGTGGTGCCACGTCGGCTGATAGGTGATGAGTTCGCCGGGAAGGTTGCCAATCGCACCGAACATGATCATCCAAGACAGCATTTCCGTGTTTCCAACCACGTCGAGCTGCTCTGAAGTCAAATTCAGCAGGGCTTCGTTGTTGCCCTTCTCCATTTGTGCGATGGCCCAGTAGTCAAATTCAAAATCGGGCTGCGGATATTTCCAGGTGCCCGGGAAGTGCGACATCCCGCCACTAGCGATGATGGCAACGCGCTCGGGCCGCTTGGCGATCACCTTAGCGATCGCTTTCCCAAGCTCTGCGCAACGGCGTGCGGTCGGCAGAGGCGGAAGATAGGCGTTCTCGAAAATCGGGACCACTGGAATCTTGCGATCCTCAATGATCCACTCGTACACGGCCGCGAAAGCGTGGCCGAGAACCGCGTCCTGCGAATACGCCATGTCGAAATTGGAGTTGACCAGCGTGTCGAGCAGGTCTTCGGCAAGCCCCTGGTGAATCGGAAGGTCGTACGTCTTGCGGGCAAATTCCGCGCGTGCGCGCTCGCCCGACATTACGGCGAAAGTTGGGACCGAAGACAGGAAAAACGTCTCCATGTGATCGTTGCCGATCACGATTGCCACGTCGGGCTTGACCTCATCGAGGTCCTTGCCCATCAGGCGCATAGCAGCGATATCCGCATCGAGCTGAGCAAGGTCCTCGCTCGGCGGCCGCACAAAAAGTTGCGGCGCGTGAACCGTCCCAATTGCCGCCACGATTTTCCCCATGATTGCTCCCTCGTTTCCGTCAGATTGCCTGCAGACGTCGCGCAGCCCCCACTCTAATTCCATCTACCTTGCGTGACTGGTTCCCAAGCGATGTTTGTATTTTCATTGTGCGGAACCGGCTAAGGTTCGTCAAGAAGAAGTGACCCACGCCAGCGTCTGAGAACAGTAGAGACCCATCCCAACAAATGTAGAACATGGAGCGTGTCATGCGTGCGCTGCAATTCCCTGCTTCTGAATCTGCTTCGCCAGGCGCGGATATACCTTCAGCGCATTGGACTCGAAAATTTTCTTCTTGTCTGCTGCACTTAGGATCGTCGAGTCGTCGATGTAGCGGCGAGTGTCGTCGAAGTAGTGGCCGGTCTCAGGGTCAATGCCCTTAACCGCACCGACCATTTCTGACGCGAACAGAATGTTGTCCGCGGGAATGACCTTCGTCAGGCAATCGATTCCCGGCTGGTGATACACGCAGGTATCGAGATACACATTCTTCAGCAAGAGTTCCCCAAGCGGCGGGCGCTTCATGTCCTGCGCGATCCCGCGATAACGGCCCCAATGATACGGGATGGCTCCTCCGCCATGCGGGATGACAAATTTCAGCGCCGGAAAATCCTTGAACAGGTCGGACGTGAGGAATTGCATAAACGCGGTGGTATCGGCATTGATATAGTGCGATCCGGTTGTGTGAAACGCGGGATTGCACGTGCCTGTGACGTGAACCATCGCGGGCACTTCGAGCTCGATCATTTTTTCGTAGAACGGGTACCACCACTTGTCCGTGAGCGGCGGCTCTTTCCAGTACCCGCCCGAAGGATCGGGATTCAAATTGCAACCCACAAAACCGAGCTCCTCCACGCACCGTTCCAGCTCGGGAATGCAGTTTTCCGGCGGCACGCCTGGCGACTGCGGCAACTGGCACACGCCGATGAAATTCTTGGGATAGAGATTGACGATGCGATGAATTATATCGTTGCAAATTCGCGTCCAGGCCGCGCTCAGTTTCGCATCGCCGATGTGATGGCCCATGGCGGAGGCGCGCGGCGAGAAAATCGTCACGTCAGTTCCACGCTCGCGCTGAAATTTCAGCTGCGCCGGCTCGAGTTTTTCGCGGATTTGATCGTCGCTGATGTTCGGCAGCGCCGGCGAAGCCGAATGATCGTCGAATGCGGCGATTTGCTGCTTGCGGAATTCCAGGAAAGCGGGGGGCTCCGAAGTGTAATGCCCATGACAATCAATGATCATTGAGATCTCCAAATAAGCGTGGAAACAATCTGGCAGACGTAGCTCGCCAATAATCTAACACACCGTTTGCACCGTGGACCGCCCGCAGGTTTGAGTAGCACAGACTTCAGTCTGTGGCTTTTGACTTTCGTGCACGCCCGAAATTCCACAGACTGAAGTCTGTGCTACTTGAACCCTACAGATTGACTTTGGCAGCTTGAGCCGCCAGAATTCCCTCTCGCGAAAACGCGCAACTGCCTGCTGACCAAGGGAGAACGCACAAATGAAAGCGATCGTCGTCCACGAATTCGGAGCGCCCGAAGTGATGAAGCTCGAGGAATTCCCCACTCCTAAGGCGGGCGCAGGACAAGCCGTCGTACGCATCCACGCGGCGGGCGTGAACCCGTTCGACACCTACATGCGCGCCGGAACGTATGCGATCAAACCGCAGTTGCCCTACATTCCAGGAGGCGAAGGCGCGGGCGTGGTGCACTCCGTCGGCGAAGGCGTCACGCGATTCAAAGTCGGCGATCGTGTATACGTGGGCCATCCTGTCACCGGCACGTATGCGGAGTACACGCTGGCGCTCGAATCGCAATTGCACCGGCTGCCCGAAAAAACGTCCTTCAATCAAGGCGCCGGAATCTACGTGGCGTGGGGCACGGCTTACCACGCGCTCTATCATCACGCTCACGCGCGAGCATCCGAAACGCTGCTCGTGCACGGCGCAAGCGGCGGCGTGGGGATTGCCGCTGTGCAAATCGCCCGCGCCATGGGCATGACGATCATCGGCACCGCAGGCACGGATAAGGGCCTTGAGCTTGTTCGGCGCGAGGGCGCGCATCATGCATTCAATCACCGGACCGCTGGATACACCGATGCCATTCTTAAGGCGACCAATGGACGCGGAGTAGATGTTGTCCTCGAAATGTTGGCCAACGTAAATCTCGCCGCCGATCTCAAGCTCCTCGCGCGATTTGGACGCGTGATCATCATCGGCAGCCGCGGAGACATCACCATTACCCCGCGCGACTTGATGGCACGCACCTCGTCGGTGCGCGGCTTCGTCCTTTGGGGTATCTCCGAGGCCGATGAGGCGGATGTCCACGCAGGCCTTTACGCTGGCCTTGAAAACGGGACCGTGCGCCCCATCGTCGGCAAGGAGCTCCCGCTCGGCGAAGCCCCGCGCGCCCACAAGGATGTCATGGAGCCGGGCGCGCACGGCAAGATCATCCTGGTGCCGTGAACTAACCGTCCGCTCCGCTCGCGAGAACGGCAGGACGGACAACGGTGACGCGACCGCCCAGTTTGGTGTAATATCGGCAACGGCAAAATCACTTGCGTTTAGCAAGCTATCGAATCGGAGGATCGTCATGCCAAGCAAACCGCCAGTGCGCATCTGGGTCGGCACGCGAAAAGGGGCGTTCTGCTTTACCTCGAAGGACCGTAAGAAGTGGGATGAGTCCGGCCCGTTCTTTGGCGGCCAGGAAGTGCATCACATCGCTCAGGATCCGCGCGATCCGAAGCGATATTACGCGGCTGTCGGGAATGCCTGGTTCGGCCCGCATCTCCACGCGAGCACCGACGGCGGAAAAAAGTGGGAAATCTCCGAGAAGGGACTTGCAGTCAAAGGCATCACGGGAAAGAGCTGGACAGTCAGTGAAAAAGGCATGGAGCTAAAAGAGACGCCGGACGCGAGCCTCAAGCGCATCTGGCACGTTGCGCCTGGCGCAGCTGATGATCCCGGCGTCGTGTACCTCGGCGGCGATCCCGGCGTCCTGTTTCGCAGCTGCGACAACGGAGCGAGTTGGGAAATGGTAAGCGGGCTGTGCAATCATCCGACGCGTGAGAAGTGGACTCCTGGCGCGGGCGGCATGATGGTCCACTCGATTCAGTGCCTGGGCAAAGGGCGCATTATCGTCGGCATATCCGCGGCGGGCGCGTTTCGCTCGAGCGATTCAGGAAAAACCTGGCAAGCGTTCAACGGCAACGTCCGCACGGACTTCAATCCGGAAAAATTTCCCGAAGTCGGCCAATGCGTCCACAAGCTAAAGGCGCACCCGCGAAATCCCGAAGCGGTCTACCAGCAGAATCACTGCGGCATTTATCGCGCCAGTTTTAACGGTGACAAATGGGACGACATCTCGAAAGGCTTGCCATCGCGCTTCGGATTTGCACTCGCGGTTCCTGCTGCCGAGAAGCAAACCCTTTTCACAATTCCCGTCGAGTCAGCAGAAGAGCGCTTCGTCCCGAAGGGAAAACTGCGCGTCGCTCGCAGCCGCGACGGCGGCAAAACCTGGAAGCTTCTTACGAAAGGATTGCCGCAGGAGAATGCCTTCGTCCTGGTTTTGCGCGAGGGTATGACTTCCGACGATCGCGATCCCGCAGGCGTCTACTTCGGAACATCCTCGGGAACGGTGTTCTACACGCGAGATGCCGGCGATTCCTGGCAGGTTCTGGCGGAAAATTTGCCGCCGATTTATTCCATATCGCCCGCGCTGAACTGAGTGAGAAAGTAGCACCGCGACGCTTGGCTGTGCGGTTTTGTAGACCGCCCCGGCGGTACCGATCTAATTGGCGATTGCAAAACCCGCACAGGCAAGAGTGCCTGTGCTACTAAAACCCATCAGAACTGAGGCTACTGCCTTCCCGCGTCCGTTCGGAATTGAATCCGCGCAATCTTGTTCGTCCTATCGTAAGGCAGCCACACCGTCGGCGGATTCGTGCTGCTGTCCACCTGAATGTGCCGAATCTCCGTGCCGCGCGTCGGTAATGAGTATTCCGTGAACTTCTCGGTGGAGGGATCAAACCTGGCGATCATGTCCGAGTTCAGCATCGTGATCCAGACCACATGATTCTTATCGACGGTGGCAGCGTACGGCTGGCTGAACCGATGCGGCAGGGGATATTCTGTCACTTTCTTCGTGCGTGGATCGATCTTGGCGAGCCGGTCCGCGAAAAACTCGCAAACCCAAATGGTATCGTTCGCTCGATCGGTGACCGATCGCCGCGGCCCTTTTTCAAGCGGCGTCGCCGTATTGGGCGTCAAGCCGAGACTCGCGGAAAGCTCCCGGTCGAGCGCGGTGACTTCGAAGCCCTGCGGCGACATCGCGTCTAGTGCCACCGGCACAACTTTGCCTGCGTGCGGATCCACGAACGCCATGTCATTCCCGCCCGGTTGCGAGACCCAGGCGTTACCTTCCTGATCGGCCGCGATGTCGTAATTCGCCTTTCCAGGACGGAGCGAGTAATTTGTGTATTTCCCGGTCTGAGGATCGAGCTTGAAGGCGCCCTCCCGGTCCGGTGACCACACATTTCCTTGCGGGTCCAGCGTAATGAAATCGCCCGAGTACGGAATATCCTGCGGCCGGGGATATCTGAAAAATTTGCCGGTTTCAGGATCGAACTTCGTGGGCGCCCCCTCGGTCCCATTCGCAAACCAAATGTTGCCGGCCTTGTCGAACACGAGCGCGTGCGAAACTTCCGCCGCGTTGGCCTGATCCGCAAGCTTGTAGTCGGTGACGCGTCCCGTGCGCGGGTCCAATTTCCCGAGCGTGCGGTCCGGGGTCGCGTCGTCTGCGAACCAAACGTATCCGCCGCGATCAATCGCCACATCGTGCGCGGCGCGCCCGTCCCATCGCGACGGAGTTCCCTCCATCCAGTCCACGCCGTTGTGTTTCATGGTCCAGCCGCCCGGCATATCGGGCCGCGGCAAATCAAACTCGGTCACAACAATCTGAGCCGCTTCGCCCGTAGGCCGCGGAAGCAACTTGTAATTAAGCTGCGGCGCATCAGGACCGCGCACTCGCGCCAAGTACGCGGCGAGCTGCTCCTTGTAAGCATGGATCACCGAATTAGGAGTTGCGTTCTCGGGCGCGTACCCGATCGACAGCATTCTCTCCATCAAAGTGATGATCGCGCTCCAGCCAGCCACCTCGAACTTGTTCTGCAGCAGGAAACTCACCTGGTGGCACCCGCTGCAGTTGTTGATGAAGATCGTCTTCATCCGGCGGTCGTCGGGAGTGTCCTCGGGCAAGCTTGCGGCCCATTCGGTGCCCGAAAGCTGCTTGTGAAAATCGCTCAAATTTGCAAGCGTCAATTCGGCTTGCTTCGTGGCTCCGTCCGCGAGGGTCACGTCGGCAATCGCGGTTTCAAAACCGACGGCTTGCCCTCGAACCTTGTATTGGCCAGTGCTAAGCGGTGGAAACGAGTATCGCCCGTTCTGGTCCGTGTAAACCGTGGTGGTGAACGTCTCGTTCGCGTTTCTCGCGGACACGCCTATGCCTTCGAGCGCCTTTCCATCCGACGTCTTCACAGTCCCCGACAAGTGAGAAGTCGCAGGATTGGACTGCGCGAGTATGGGGCGCACGAGCCAACAAACGCCGAGCAGGAAAGTGACGCCAGCAATGACATGCAGCAACGTTTTTCGGAACATAGAGCGCCTCTTCCGACGTGGTAGCACTTCCTTCGCTTACAGCGTCTTCAGGTACGCGATCAAATCGTCCACTTCGTTCGCTTCCAAACCATATTGGAAGCCCGGCATCTTGGGATCGCCCTTCAAAATAAGCCCTCGTAGAAACTTCTGCTGATCCGCATCCGCTTCTTTGAACAAGCCGCTCAGATTCGGCCCCACGACCGGTGGCGATCCAAATTTCAGTTTTCTCGGCAGGTGGCACAGGGAACAGCGCTGCAGAAACAACCCTTCCCCGCGGGTTTCCTGCTCAGTTAGCTTTGGCGTGCTGGCATGAGCCGCGTCTGGCTTCGCCTGCCCAAGTGGCCGAGCCGCCCCAGAAGACGCCAGGAGAAGCGCGAAACAGAGGCCGCTTGTGAGGGCGGCGATCTGAACTCCTCTTTTCGACGTAAGCCTCAGAATCGTGTCCTTCAGCGCCATAATTTGTGAGGTGCTCGTGTTAGAGCACCCCAACTGATCGAATCTTCTGTATCGCCTAGGCGGTCTCGTGTCAAGAAATAACTCCCATTCTGAAACGTTTGCAATTTAAGGGTCGCCTCATGTGATTGCGCTATAATCTGCGCATTGCGCGGGCCAGCGCCGTTTCGCTGTGCCGGTACAACTTCAAAAATGAAGCTGGTTGGCTGCGCCCGCGACTCCGTGGAGACGCCATGAAAAAGATCCCGTGCCTCGCTCTTCTTGCATTGCTCATTCCCTGCTCAACATACGCCGATACGAGCGGCAGCATTTCCGGGATCGTCAAAGGCGAGGACGGCGCTCCCTTCCGGGCGGCATTCGTGCGCGCGCAAAACGTGAAGACCAAGATGCGCACGATGGTCCTGACCGACAACGAAGGCCAATACCGCACAGACAGCCTCCCAGCAGGAACGTACGAAGTTTCGGCCACCGCGACGGGATTCAGGGGCGATCCGGCTCGCCTCGCCGACGTGAACGTGCAAGATGGCAAGACCGTCTCCCTAAACTTCACTATGAAGAAGGGCTCTGTGCAATGGAGCCAGCTCACCAAGTATCAGGCTGGAGTCTTGTTGCCTGAAGGAAAGGGCAGAGACGTCGTCCTCCAGGAATGCTTCAACTGCCATGCGATGAGCAAAATCGGCGTGATGGGCCGCGATCGCGACGGCTGGTACGAGGCCATCGAGCATATGCGCCAGGTAGGAGTCGCGAACATCAAGCCCGAAGTTGCCGACCAGGTGGCCGCTTACCTCGCGGACGTTTTTGGCCCAGATGCCGAAACACCGCAATCGCCCGCGCAGCTGCCACAATATCAAAAGGTCAAACAGGAGCACGACTACTTCGCCGACGATTCCCTAAACATCCAGTACGTCGATTATCAGTTGACCGGAGAGCCTAAGGATCGTCCCGGCACCGGCAAACCAGACAAGGACGGAAACATCTGGATGGAAATGGGCGGCGGCCTCTCGAAGCTCAATCCCGCAACCGGCGAACTTCATACATGGAGATTGCCGGACCCCACGCGCCCCTTCATTCATGAAGTCCTACCCGCGCCCGAGGGCTCCGTCTGGCTCACCATCGAGGCGCAAAATAAGCTTGCGAAATTCGATCCGCGCACCGAAACGTTCGAAGTCTACGGCCAGCCGTACAATGGCCCGCCAGTCGTGGAGATGGAACCCAACGCACCCTGGCCGAGTATGCGCTACACCGCCGGCAGTCAGACCGGAGCTCCGCGCCGCCACACCGCCGTCGCTGATTTTCAGGGCAATATCTGGAGCTCCGGCCGCCCGCTCAGCAAGTTCGATATCGAGACCAAGAAATTCACGTTCTTCCCGGACGTGCCGGACACCTACGGCATCACAGTGGACAAGGAAGGAAACGTCTGGTTCGCCGAATTCAACTCCCGCGATCATCACGCCATCGGCAAAGTCGACGTGAAAACGAATAAGGTCACCAAGTGGACTCCGCCCGATTCGGACTCCCGTCCCCGCCGCCTGAAGATTGACTCACAAGGGATGGTGTGGTTCGGCGACTATTTCCAAGGCAACCTCACTCGCTTCGATCCCAAAACCCAAACGTTCAAGGCATTCAAGTTGCCCGGTCCTATGCCTACGCCATACGGAATGGGCATCGATCACAACGACAACGTCTGGTACGCCTCCATGTACACGGACGTGATCGGCAAGCTCGACCCCAAAACCGGCAAGGTCATCGAATATCCAACGCCCTACGGCGAGCGCGGCACCCGCGACATGTTCGAAGATTCACAAGGCCGAATCTGGTTCGGCGCCCAGCCCTACGGCAAGGTTGGCTACGTTCGCCTGCGAACAGAACCGGCGAAGGCCGTGGCGCAAAAGTAGAAAAGCTTGGTCCTGGGCGCCGCACCCCTTTGTGATTTTCAAAAGATGCGGGTTTTTGTTTGTCGACCCCGCGCGAACGACTTGGCAGCAACTCGCCTCTGAAAACCGGTCTCGTTGGACAAACAACCGGTGTTGCGGAAACCCGCATCGTCGGAGCAACATATAGACCCGATACAGGCCCAAATGCAGTCTTGACGGAGGTTCTCATGCGTTCGCTTCGTGGATTAGGGCTCTTTGTGGCGGGACTCTTCGCGGGGATTCTTCTCATGCAGCCCAGCGCCGCGCCACAAGGAAAAGCAGCGGGCTTGCGGCTGAATCACTTCGGAGTCTACGTCAAGGATTTCAATCAGTCGGTGGACTTCTACGAGAAAACAATGGGTTTTCCCGAAGCGTTTTCCTTCAAGGACAAAGACGGCAAGCCCCTGATCACCTACCTTCAACTCAGCCGTGACACCTTCGTGGAGCTGCAGCCCGCCGACGCCGAGCATCCGGTCGGTTTCTCGCATGTAGGCGTCTGGGCCGACGATCTGAACAAAACCGTCGCCGCCCTACGCGCGAAGGGGGTCAAAATGGACGACGTGGAGGTCCGCCTCTCGAAGGCACCGCTGACAAACTTGATCGATCCAAACGGCGCAAGAATTGAGCTGCTCGAATATCCTCCCGAGTCGCTCCAGCGGAAGGCGATGAACAATTGGAAATAGTCGGAGGTTAGCGTTTCCTTGGCCAGTGAATCAATTCGAATCGGAAGCCGGTCGCGCATCGCTGTCATCCCGACGCGAACCGCGCTGGGAGCCGAGATTCAGAAGGTAGACCTGCGAACCATCGACCAGGACGATTTCGCCGCAATCTATCGCGCTTGGCTCGATCACTCGGTCCTTCTCTTCCGCGGTCAGCATCTCACCGACGACGACCTCATCGCCTTCAGCAAACGATTTGGCGAGCTCGATTGGGCGCCGGTTCAGGAATCGGGCCGCCGATTCGTTGAGGGCCACCCTGAGATTTACGTTGTTTCGAACGTCGTCGAAAAGGGTGTCCCGATCGGCAGCCTCGGCTCCGGCGAAGCGAATTGGCATACAGACATGTCTTACTTACCGGATCCACCGAAGGCCAGCATCCTTTACGCTCTGGAGGTTCCTCCGTCGGGCGGCAACACCTATTTCAGTAGCATGTACCTCGCCTACGAATCTCTGCCCAGTGGCCTTAAGCAGCGCATCGAGCGTTTGTCCTTGAAACATGACGGCACGTACAACAGCGGCGGCTACGTGCGCCAAGGCCTCACCGCAGTTCATGACCCCGTTACTTCGCCTGGCGTGGTTCACCCGCTAGTGTGCACTCATTCTGAGACGAAGCGCCGCCTGCTGTACCTTGGTCGCAGGCGCAACGCCTACATCCACGGGTTATCGCTTCCGGACTCAGAATCGCTTCTCGACCAGTTGTGGTCGTACGCGGCGCGCGAGGAGCACGCCTGGCACAATGAATGGCGCGTCGGCGACCTCGTCCTCTGGGATAACCGCTGCACCATGCACCGGCGCGACCCGTTTGACTCGAACGCCCGCAGGGTCATGCATCGTACTCAAATCAAAGGTGATACACGCCCAAGTGCGTCGTAGAGAGACTGCGGCTATGTGATGCCGTGGTACCATTGAGTCTAATCCTGGCCTTGCGATATCGCGAACCGCTGTGGACACTGTCCATTACAGGTTTTTGCTGTCCTTTCGTACAGGTTCTCTACTGGCCTAAGGTACAGGTATTTGAATAGAACACCTGAACGCAAGCTCGACCGGAGTGGGTCCTGCTCCAATGGTAGGTTGAGGAGGCCTTCACCGAGCCCGTGCTGAAAACTACAGTGGCTCGGGACCACGTGCTTCGGAGGTGGTGGTGTTCAGCTGCGAGCCGGGCAAGAACGCAGATTCCCGCGGCGTGGTTCCCGCCACGCGTCATCGGCAGCGCGCCATGCTTGCTTGCCCTGAGCTTCGAAGGGCGTGCCCTAAGCTGCGAAGGCCAGCCCATCATTATTTGATCTTTGCGTTGGCCTTGCTCGCGGGAGTGTTCGCGGGGGCTTGCAGCGTGAATGCGCAGATTTCACCGGGGCCTCTTTCCAAGGCTCACGAATCGCTCAACGGAACGACGCAATGCAATTCGTGCCACCAATTCGGGACCAGCACCCCGACGTTCAAGTGTCTGGATTGTCATAAAGAAATTGCCCAGCGCCTGGCAGTGCACAAAGGCTTTCATGCGTTGCTCGGGATGAAGAATCCCAACGGCCGCGATTGCGTGCGCTGCCACCTCGAACACAACGGCGAGGATTTTAATCTGGTGCACTGGGAACCATCACTCAAGGGCTTCGATCACAAACAGACGGGCTACCCGCTCGTCAATAAGCACGCGGGCGTCGCTTGTGAGAAATGCCACAGGCCTGCCGCCATGAGCCCCGA
>Ga0307478_10000038_pt1 | contig 163116 bp, 147 predicted proteins | sample atmos_gasesECM4C_2_FD_203713 | JGI IMG/M metagenome (GOLD analysis project Ga0307478, IMG submission 203713) | Hardwood forest soil microbial communities from Morgan-Monroe State Forest, Indiana, United States - atmos_gasesECM4C_05 | ecosystem: Environmental > Terrestrial > Soil > Temperate...
GCCATCTCGCCCCCTGGATCCACCAGTACAACTGGCATCGTCCCCACACCAGCCTCAACCTCAAACCACCCATCAGCCGATCTGGACTCGATGTCAACAACCTCTTGACACACCACAGCTAAAGCCCTCGTCTTCATTGGCTCTGGACGGCACGACTGAAACGTCGTGCCCTTCCCGAACCGAATTATTAGATGGCTTCTACCTTTATCGGGGGGAACCCAGCTGAGGGGCCGAATCAGAAGCGGTGCCGGTCAGGGTTATCTTGACCGGGGTTTTGTCGCCGCTCTCATCAACCGCGACGAAGCCGGTCGCCGCGCCGCCATGGGTTGGCGAGAATGAAACGCTGAGAGTGCAACTCTGGCCAGCTTGCAGGCTTTCACCGCAAGTTTTGGCGGGCACCGCGAAATCGCCATTCACATTAATGCTGGATACGGTGAGGGAAGTGCTGCCATAGTTTTTCAAGGTGACCGTCTGAGGGGGACTGGTGGTCCCCATCGCTTGAGGTTCGAATAAGAGGGCCGATGGTAAAAGAGAGGCGACGCCACCCCATCCGATGAGGAAAACGGATTGCGCCCTGGTCGGGTCGGAATCCATGATCGACACTGAGCCCACTCTTTTGCCGGATTCTGTGGGTTTGAAAGCTACCGTTACCGTGCAAGACGTACCTGCGTGTAACTCTTTCCCGCACGAATTGTGCTGCTCGAAGTCTCCATGAGTTTTGATGCTTTCGATTTGGAGCGCTTGTTCTCCGACTGCGCGCATAGTGAACTCTTTGGTATCGGCGGCTGCACCTACAACATTTCGGTCCCAAACCAACTGGGTCGGCGCAATGTCGATGCCGGTTGAGATTCCATTGAGCGCGATTACATGGGGAGATGCGGGATCGGAGTCATTAATAATGAGCCGCCCCTCGAGTGATCCTGATGTATGGGGTGCAAACGAGACGGCCAGAGTGCAAGTCCCGGATGCACGGAGATCTCCGGGCACGGCGCAAGGGAGTATCCCCGGTACCAGGACGAAATCGCCTTCGATCTTCGCGCTGTCAATATGCAGCGCATGTTCGGTGTACGTGTTCCGAATTGTCACGTAGCCGGGTTTGCTTTGCGTTCCGACCAACTGCGGCAGGAAGACGATATGCGTCGTGGAGAGAGTTGTCTTGCTTGACACTCCTGTGCCGGATAAATGAACAGTGACTTTATCCTTATCCTTTTCAGAGTTGATGAGCAGATCAGCCTGGCGCAATCCTTCTACATCAGGGAAGAAACGGAGAGCTACCGCGCAGGCAGCACCGGGCGCGAGCGCAAGGGGCTGATGGGGACAATTGTCCGTATGCGTGAACTGCTGAGAATTGGTGATTGATACTTTGTCGATAACAACCTTGATTTTTCCGCAGTTGGTGATGGCAATCGATGCAGGCGCGGACGGAACGTGCAGGCCTATCTTGCCGAAATCCAGCGAACCGGGAACAACGCAAAGGCTCGGGCTGTGTGCTTCGTTCTTCAGCGGAACGCTGTTCTGCCCAAAGGCAGAGAGGTGGACCCCAAGTAGAAGGGCGAGAGCCAGGCATCGGACTATTTGTTCAGTAATGTGGCTCGTGTTCGGCACCAGTTCTGGCGGAAAATTTCAATGCGGGCAGCTTGCGACCACCCGCACGTCACATGCCGTCGCTGAGTGTCACCTCCGGGAGGACGCAACTGCGGAGTGAGCACTCGCAAATGGCAATGAAGCGGTTAGGTGCAGTTGCTGCTCGACCATCTGACGCAGCGCAGTATAATCCATCGCTCCACTGAAGAAGTGACCATTGAGAAAAAAGCTGGGAGTGCCCGAGAGCCCGAGCTTCATGCCCTCGTCCTGATCCTTTTTCACCGGAGCTGCCTCTTGGCCGGAATCGAGACACGTGTCGAATTTCGCGCTGTCGAGGTTCAGAGTCTTCGCGTTCTGCTTCAGATCGGAAGTCTCCAGCTTTTTGTCCTTAAAGAGGAGGTTATGGTACTCCCAGAATTTGCCCTGGGCTCCAGCGCAGCGAGCCGCCTCTGCGGCCTTTTCAGCGTGGGGATGCATGGGCAGAGGAAAATCTTTATAGATGATCGAGACTTTGCCTTTGTATTCTTCCAGAAGCTTGACCAGATCCGAATTTGCCTTCTGGCAGTAAGGGCACTGGTAATCGGCAAATTCAACCAGTTGAACTGGAGCGTCGCGACCCCCTTCGATCGCGGCCGCATTCCCGGTGTCAACGTCCGCTAGCGGGGGCGCCAATTCGATCTCAATGTTTGCTTTACTACGGAGACCTATCAGGTAGGCCTGGCGCAGCTTCGCGGAACGGATTTCGCGAATGTGGTCGCGGATTTTGTCCCGCATCTTCTCATAGGGCTCCTGCTCCTTGGCACTAACACCCTCGTAGTAGACCTTCAATTGATCTTCGGTAGGATCTTTTACTTTGTCATCGATTTCTTGCTTGAGAAGCTGATCAACGGTGATCCCCCGGCGACGGGCTTCGGTCTCGAGAACACTATGATCTATTAGTTCGTCGAGCGCTTTTCTCTCCGCCTGATAGTACTGGTAACGTGCCTGCAGCAGCCGGTTTCCTTCTCTTTGGTCCAAGTCGCTCTTGGTCAGGGTTTCGCCGTTCACGCGCGCCACAGCGTCGGAGTTTTGTTGAGCTGCGGCAACGCGGGCTGTGAAAGCGATGATGGTCACAATTAATGCGTATCGATCCACTCTTACAATCACGATTGAAATCTCCTAAGAAGTCAAGAAAAGCGGTCGTAGTGCACTTTGATAAGGAAGCGATCCAAACGCGCGATTATTGCGTCGCAAAGAACGCGACGCTTCGCGCGGATCGCCCAGATCCTTCGCCGCGCAAAAAACGCTTGCGCAGGATGACCGTCAAAGTGCACCACTACCAGAAAAGCGCCAGGAGGAATCCTGAATTCTCTCCTGGCGCGAGTTGGATTGTTACAGCTGGAGAAAACCGAAAGCTAGTCGCCAAATCCGCAGGTGCAGACTCCGGGTCCGCTCCCGCTGGTGAAAATGGCACTGCACTGGTTTTCGAGGAACAGTAGTTCGTTCGAGCTGAGCGGAGCCGTCTCAAACTCTTCTTCGGTTTCCGCGAATCCAGCGGGCACGGTCTGGATGTGCGTGGCCCACAACCGCAGTGACGGAGTAGGTCTTACTGCACCTCTATCGCCGGTTGGGTCACAACCTGGATCCGGAGTTGCGGAGATGGTTTTGATCACGCCATCATTCGTAACCAGGCCCGGGTTGTCTGGATTTCCCAGAAGGTTAGTGTGGATGTTGATTGTTCTTTCGCTGTCCGGCGTGAGAATGCAGCCGCAGCACTCGACGACCTGTTCGTCGTTATTCAATACATAGATGTCGGCGCACAGATTCCCGTTCAGGGGCCTTCCGTTCGCGTTGATCTTTGTCAATGCTGTGCCGGGATTCACAATATGCACTGTGCCACTAACTCCCGGCACCAGCGCATCGCTGTAGTAGGTGAGATAGTAGAAGTCTTCTTGGGCGGAGGCAATTCCCGCAGCCAGACAAACAATCACTACCGTAAGGACTGCACAACTCAACCACCTCGAATCTCTTTTACGAAGCATTTAAATCCTCCTAGATTGTGTGCGCTCATTGGCGCAGCTATGCTCAAACCAAACGGGGAAAGTAGAATTCATTCCGAAGCTGTTCATGCCCGTGCCTTAGTTGCATATCTCGGAAGAATTAGCAACCCCCTCGGCGCAAATCCCGAAGCCGCTACCCGCATTGGCGATTCCGAAGCATTCTTCCTGAAGACTGTCTAGTTCCCCTTCACTCAATGTTGCCGGCTGAAGCTCGTCTTCAGTAATGCGGCCGTCCGTTTGCACGTGTGTAGACCAACCGCGAATGTCGGGTGTGGCAAAGATATTCAGCGCATAGGCGCCGTTCGGTAAGATTCCCCCGCCGGTCGGATCACATGGAACTCCGCCAAAGAAATCATTCGGGAGGGCCGACACAACCTTAATGTCGCCATTGGCAGGCTTAATCCCCGTGAACGTGTTGGAGGTCAAGTTCTTGTTGACACTGAGTTCGAGCAATCCGTCGGGACTAATCAGGCAGCCACAGCACTCTTGTAACTCCTGATCGTTATTGAACACATAGATCATCGCGCAGAGATTGCTGGGTGGGTAGGACGGTGCGTATGCGCCAGGATTGATAACCCGCACTTCCTGGTCTAGCGCACCTCCATTGTTGGAGAAGTAGGTGACATGGAGCAGGTCGTCCCCCTGTGCAACCGCCACAGTTGAAACCACCAAAACAAGACATGTGAGTGTGACCGCGATGGCAAGCCATCTGGAATTTCCGCTTGCGAGCATTGAATTTCCTCCTTGTATGCGCAGGCTGGCCTGGAGGGAATCGGCAGTAGCGCGGAAGGATAGTGCGCTTGGGGCGGTACTAACGCAATTCCCTGAATGGGGCAAAGCAAAGGAGGGAGCAGTCGTGAGCTACGAGGTTAAGACTAGACAGTTAGCGGTAATTCCTAAGGCTTACGTTATTTGCCGTAGCCTTCTCAGCAGCTATGCAACACCTTGGCAATGATCTCCGAACGCGAAGCAACATCCATCTTCACCATCACCATACGCAAGAAGGTTCTCACCGTATGATGACTGATCTTCATGCGTTCGGCAATGTCTTTGCTGCTGAGGCCTCGCAGGATGAGTTCAACCGTCTCCTGCTCTCGTGTGGAGAGCCCGAATTGGGTGGCCGCCTTCATCAATGCAGCCACGATAAACAACTCGCTGGAGCTTCGATCCAATATCAGGGCAAAGGCTCCGTCGTTGCCTCTCCCTGGCAGGCCATCGAGAGGGACTCTCCGGAAACGGTACCTCCGCTTTCCAGACTGAAACTCGCTCGCCATTGCCGGATTCTTGAGATAAATGAGAAGCTTTTTCCTGACTAAGCTATGTATGCTCCGGATTTTTGAAGGATCATGGGGATAACTTAAAGCCTTAATGGCCTCGCTGTTGGCCCCCGTTAAGTTCAACGAAGCGTCTGCTATCAGGAGGCCAAGGCGCAACCGTGAATGCATCTCCATCATTTGAGGAGGGATTCTGAGGTTTGCCATAATCCTTGTCACCGCACCCGCGATCGTCTGGGCTTAGCACAGTTCGAGCCTTTGGGTCCCTATCTGGACCGAGGCTAAAGTACTGCAGTTTAGGGCTTTATGGAATGGCCTGATGGTGACGCCAACGGGCACGGCAGTGCCACGCTAGGGCCGTGTGATCTGCCCCCAGAAACCGTTCACGGGATGATACGACAAGTTAGTTGAACATCGTCACTTCCAGCAGCAGTAGCCGGAGTTTTGGGAAAGTCGGAAACGCGTTCTTCCGCGTTTTCCAAGCTTGCCGGTTTTTGGCAAGCGTCTTTTCCATAGCTCGTCGTTTCTCGCGTTGCTGGGTGCCCCGTCCTTGTGCTTTTTGCAAGGGCGGGCGGCGATGCTGTCTGTACCATTTGGTTTATCATGCCACGTGGACTGCACCGTACTTACGGGCGCGCATCACCTGCACTTTATCACTTGTTCGTGCTACCGGCGATTGCCTTTGCTGCGCACCGCGCGGAGCCGTGACAGATTTCTCTCAATTCTCGAACAGACCCGCGAGCGCTATCGCTTCGTGGTTGTCGGCTATGTCGTCATGCCGGAGCACATCCACCTTCTGCTGACCGAACCTGAGGTCGGAACGCCGTCCACGGTGATGCAAGTGCTCAAGCAGCGTACGGCCCGAACGTTGTTGCCGAAGACCAAGCGGAGAGACCCGCGCCAGCGCAACCTGTTCGGAGACGAGCCCCGCCGCGCCACTCCCGCCCTTCGCAAAGTGCGCGAAGGACGGGGCACCCAGCGCACTGGTAATCGCGGCGAGATCTAAAGGATGGGCCACCCGCCACGCTCATGCCTTCGCTTGTGCGCTATGGTTTGAATCGCGGTTTTGCGGATGTGCGGCTAAGAAAACGGCTATTGGCAATACCGTTGGCTTTCCTGGAGCACGAAACCGGATTGAGCCGGGACACACGATTATTCGTGCGCGTGGAGGGCAGACGGTCCACCCAAGGTCGTTAAGACACCAAGCGCCTACCGTGGGTCGTTGTAATAATCAGCTCGCAGAAACGAGGCATGCCATCAGTGCGTTGGCCGCGCACGGCCAACCCTGTGCCTCCACTGCCAGACTGTGCCGCGATCTTTCATGCTCGACTAAATTGATTACTACCTAATCTGGCAGAACGACGCGTGCGATGGCACTCATACCCACGCCCCGTCCGCAATCGGTCGCGTACAGCAGAGTGTGATTATCTTCCCATGAGGGAGAAATCGAGTTGCAGGGGGCGTGGGTCAGCTTTTGTTCGTATCCGGTCGCGAATTTCCGTGCGAACAAGTGCCAGGACCCATTCTCGCGACGGCTAAATGCGATTTGCGTGCCATCGGGAGATATCGCCGGATATCTCATGGGTGGGCGAAACTCCGCTAACTGCGTTACTTCGCTCGTTTCATGGCGGACTAGCAACAGATGGGGCTCACTTGTCCTGCCAGCCGCTGCAACAACATCTCCGTCGTTCGTAACCGTTACATCGAGAGGCTGGTAAGTGTTGGCTAGAACGAGGTGGGGGGCCACCGGAGAATCAGTCGCCCACAGCCATGCACTTCTGCGTCCTTGCTCCTCGCGAACGAAGGCGAGCCACTTCCCATTGGATGACAGTGCTGGATCTTGGCCTTCGACGATGGTCTCGGAAACACCTACGGCCGGAATCTTGACGAGGAATGACCGCTGTCCGGCCAGTTCAGAATAGAGCAGATCGCTGCTCCTGGAGCCGGCAACCGAGAGAGCATCACCCGGCAACGACATGTCGTGAGCTATGCCATCGGCAAGAAGGATTGGCCGGTACTTACCGTGCAGCATTTCGGTAAAAGCCACTCCGCTCCCCACGGGAACAGGGTTGGCAAATCGATATCCATCGCCACCGATCTTCAGGCGGTGGCTGAAGTCTTCCGTACGGTTCGCGAGATTGTAGTTATGGACGGCCAGAACCATTACCGCAATCAAGCCGACAATCCACCAGCGCCTCACTTGATGTTTAACCCTGCCATCCGACATGCTGTACAACAGCAGTGTGTATAGCGCCGTGATAGCCATGAGCCTGTGTGGAAACCAACTCGTCATTCTGAGCGGTATTGGTGCAGAGGCAATTACATAGAGGACGAGGAGCATTAAAGCTCTCTTGAAGTGGCCTCTGGCGAGAAGAGCGTCAAACCCAACAATCGCAGTAAAGATCAAGATGCACGAGTGGTCCGCACTCGAGTAGGTGGAAAGCAACAACATCAACGGCAGCAGCGATGCCCAGCGTAACGCCTCAGAGTGGGGGGTCTTGTCGCTTTTCATCGATAGCAGAAACCCAAACACCAGCACCGCGACGGTTATTGCCATCGCCAGTGCATAGAGGATGGCAGAATTGATCAAGGGCGTCGGATTGAGATCCGGCTCCATCAGAAATAAACGGCTCCAGAGAGTGATAAAGGAATTCTCATACAACGAGTAAGGCCCGACCCAGTCCCCGCGGTAAGCTTGGGTCAGAACTTCTCGGGCGAAGACTTGGTGGACTTCCGTCCCAAACAGGCTGAGTGAAATGGCCACAAGCGTGACTGCTCCAATCAAAAAGCCAGTCAGAGCCCGCCAGTTTCTCTTACGAATGAAAAGGATTACCGAAATTGCGGGGAATAGTTTCATTGCTGCTGCTGCGGCCCAGGCTATTCCCGCAGTCCTATGCCTGTTTCGGCAGGACGCATAGTAAGCGCCACAGATCAGAAATAGGATCAACACGTAGTATCGGGCAAACATGAAATCGATCCTGAGGGGAAGTGTGCAAAACAAAGTGATCAGGATCAGGCGGCGCCAACTCAATTGTGTCGTACGGCGAAGGGCAAGTAGTGAAAGAATGAGAAGTACAAGGTTGGATACGATCCAAGCGCGCTTTGCAGCAAGCGGCGTCAACCTCGTCAGGGGCAGTAGTGGAAGTATCGATGATGGAGGATTGGGCGCAAACATCACCAACCCATCGCGTACTCCCAGACGATCGTTTTGACGTTGAAACCAAGTCCATTCATAAACGCGGTCGAGCGGAATACCTTGGTGATAAAGCTCTGCTGCGAGGTAGTAATTCGGGAATTCGCTTCTCAGCGATCGCCAAGCGGGCACAAGAGCGAGTCCGATGAAGCCCAGTACCAGAATCGCGAGTATGCACCATTCGACGGCGGGCAACCAGTTGAGGATGTTTGATGTTGCCGCCGGGATAGCGGGCAACTCTTCGCCGTCAGAAGATTCGGTGCAGAGGCGGCTTTCAGTTGCTGGATTCATGCTTAAAGGGCAAGCACCTTCTTGCCCTGATCGCCCGAAGCCCGTTCACGGCATGCGTGCGGTCTATGCCGTGACCCCATCTCCGGCTGTCGCCTTGCGCGACGACATCGCGCCTGGAGCAATCAAGTGCAGCTCGCTGCTGTTTCCGGCTGTAATCTCTTCGCATCCACACTCGGCTTTGGCCGTTTCACAATGTTTTTTAACTGGCGATTGATCCACAGCTCTGCCAGAAAGCTGTAGAAATCGAAAATTAATCGCACCCGCGCTGGGAAGGCGGTGAGATATTGAATCGCCTTCGCGAATCGACCTTGTCCAGTCGTGGCAATCGGCTCTGCTATCGAACGCGATACCGAGATAGTCTCGCATGGTTTGAACGCGCTGGTAACCGCCTCCCCTTAAGGTAACAATCGCATATTGGAGTTTTGTCTCCAAATTGTTAAATCTGTGGCAAAATCCCCTCATCCTTATTGAATAATTGAATCTGAAGTGCTCTACAATGGACTTCTTCTGACAGAAACGTGACAATGGATTGAACTTCCGGGGTGCCCATTCCCTCCCGTCCTGTTCTACCCCCTCATCGGTTTGACCGTCTCCGTGGAAGTCCTTACACTTGGGGGTAGTTTCCGGCGGGCATAACTCTCATGCAGTGGAGGATTTGCTGAGTTTGCGATTGCGAGGCTTATTCCTTGCGGCCCTGTGGGGGCTGATGGCGTCGTTGTGTGCGGGGCAGGATTCGGCTCCACAGAATCAACCTTCGGCTCCGCAGAATCAAACTTCGACTCCGCAGAATCAGCCCTCGGAGAGCTCGTCGCGGGATTCTCAACAGCAATCTCAGCAGACACAGCCACCGGCGAATCAGCCCGCTCAAAAGCCTGCTCAGCCGAGTTCGTCCCGGCAAAAGGAACCTCAGCAGAAGCAGCCGGTGCCTTATCAGGCTTCGGGAAATTCAGGTCCGATCACGCTCGATAACAGTGAGACGATTTTCTCCTTTCTCACCGCGCTCAATACCTGTGGCTATGACCAGGATCTAGCGATTTCCGATGCAACTCGCAGCAATGTGAGGGCTGAGGTGCAGAGGAATCTGGCGGACTCGCAGGAGGCGCGCGCCGCGCAGGCGGCGGTGTGCGATTTCTACCAGAGACATGCGGCATCGGATGCCAATCGCAATTTGTCGCAGTATATTTCGCTGGCGTTGTATGTGGATGGTGCTCCGCACTTTATGCCGCGCATGAAGGAGGAGGATTTGCCTCCGGATGCGGCGCAGATTGCGGGCTTCGGTACCTTGATGGAACATTTTTACGAGAAGGCGGGAATACATTCGATCTGGGAGCGGCACCGCAAGGATTATGCGGAGGCAGTGCGGCGTTATCACGAGCCGCTGGCCAAGATGGTGCTGGACACCGAGGTTTACCTGAAGCAGCCTTCCGCGCAGTATTTGGGGCGAACATTCACTATTTATCTCGACTTCATGGGTTCGCCGAATGAGACGGACGCGCGAAATTACGGCACAGCTTATTATGTGGTGGTGTTTCCGGCTCCGAACTTGCCATCGGGAGCGCCGGCGCAATCCGGACTGAAGATGGACCAGATTCGGCATACGTTTCTACATTACGAGATGGATCCGCTGGCGGAGAAACATTACAGCTCCATCAAGCGGCTGCAACCGTTGCTGCAATCGGTGAGCCGGGCACCCTTGGAAGAAAGCTTCAAGACTGACATCTCGCTGCTGGTGACGGAATGCCTGGTGCGGGCGATTGAGATTCGCACCACGGGCGGCAAACTCGAAGAACCGATGCGAGCCCAGGCGGTGGATGATGCGGTGAAGCAGGGATATATTCTTACGCGGTACTTCTACGATGCGGTGGTTGCTTTTGAAAAAGATCCGGTGGGGATTCGCGGAGAGTATGGCAGCATCCTCGAAAATGTGGACTTAAAGAAAGAGGAGAGAGCGGCGGCGGAGGTTCAGTTTGCGAAGGTGGCTTCGCCGGAACTGGTAAGGTTATCGCGTCCGGAAGAGCGGCGGATGTTGATCACGGCGGAGAAGCGGTTGGCGGCGGGCGATCCCAAGGGTGCGCAGGAATTGGCGCAAACGGCGCTCGAAAGAAAAATCGGAGATCAGGGGCGAGCGCTGTTTATCCTGGCGGAAGTGGCTGTGGCGAATAAGAATCGGGATGGAGCGCAAGATAATTTTCAGAAGGCAATCGCCGCGTCGAAAGATCCGACCGTGGTGGGATGGTCGCACGTTTATCTGGGAAGAATCTTGGATATGAAAGAAGAGCGTGAGGCGGCGTTGCAGGAGTATCAGGCTGCGTTGAATATGGCCGGAGAATTGCCGGAGATCAAGACAGCCGCGGAGCGAGGTCTGCAGCGGGCGTATGAGCCTCCGGCTAAGCCGCAGCCGCAGCAATAGTACGGTTTGCGCAAAAAACCTCCCAAGAAATCTTTACCTCAGAGGACACAGGGGATTCGAGGTCGAGTCGGGGAAGCTGAAATCGTGAGAGCCTAAGGAGAAAGTATGAAGCGAGCTGCAATTCTTATTGCGATGATGGGAGTGTCAGTTTGGGGTTTCGCGCAGAGTACTCCTGCGCAGAGTACGCCCGCGGGGCAAGCAGGCGCACAGGCGCCAGGGCAAGCGACCGCGCCGGCAGGAAAGCGTCCTCCGCAGGCAAAGACACAGGAGGAGTTCAAAGCGTACAACGACGCCGTGGCCTTAACTGATGCCGCAGCCCAAGAGAAGGCAGCCGGCGATTTTGCAACGAAATTTCCAGACAGCGAGTTACGCCCTTTGCTCTACAAAGCCGTGATGCATGGATACCAGCAGGCCAACAATGCCGACAAAATGATGGCGATGGCGGAGAAGATTCTGACCTACGATCCGGACGATCCGGAGGCGCTGTTGGGAGTTTCTCAGGTGCTGGCGGAGCGGACGCGCGATACCGATCTGGATCGGGACCAGAAGCTGGCGGAGGCCACCAAAGATGCGCAGCGCGCGCTGGTTACTGTCGATACAGATATTCCTACCACGGGCCTGCCGCAGGAACGGATCGATGCTTTCAAAGGCTTTATCCGTTCGGAGGCTTATGCAATTTTAGGAACGATCGAGTTCAATAAGAAAGCCTGGGCGGACGCGGAAGGAGATTTGAGGAAGTCGATTGATGCGTTCCCCCAACAGGTCGATCCGGTCGCGGTATTCCGACTCTCGGTGGCGCTGGATATGCAAAACAAATATCCCGAGGCGCTGAAATATGCGAATCAGGCAGTGGAGTTGACGAAGGAAGGCACGAATGCCGGAGACGCCGCGCGTAAGGAGAAAGATCGCCTGACCCAGTTGAGCGGCGGCGGCGCTCCACCCGCGAAGAAGTGACCGAAGGGTTATTCGTACCATCACCATGAAAGAAAGGGAAATCACCGCGCTTGAGTCGGCGTTGGGCTACCACTTCCGCCGCCGGGGCGTGATTGAACAAGCCCTCACGCACAGCTCGCAGGCGCGGGAACTGGAGTCGCAGCAACCCGGAGACAGTAGGTATAAGGTTAACGACAACGAGCAGTTGGAGTTTCTGGGCGACGCGATTCTGTCTCTGGTCACGAGCGAAGAGTTATTTCAGCGCTTTCCGCAATTTCGCGAGGGCGAGCTCTCCAAATTGCGCGCCCATGTAGTGAGTGAACGGCATTTGATCCGGGTAGCACAACGATTGGAGCTGGGAGACTATCTACGGCTGGGACGCGGCGAAGAAAAAAGCGGAGGACGCAGCAAGACGGCGTTGCTGGTGGACGCGCTGGAAGCGATCCTGGCGGCCATCTATCTTGATGGGGGAATGGAGCCGGCGCGCGAATTCATCTTGCGGGAAATCCTGGCGCCGGAGCTGGCAAGCATGGAGCGCGACGGCGGCGCGTTGCCCATGACGGATTTCAAATCGGCGCTGCAGGAGACTCTGCAGGGGTTGGGAATGGCGCAGCCCTCGTATGTTTTGGTGCAGCAAGCGGGACCGGAGCACAACAAGACGTTTACTGTGGAGGTCCGTCTGAATACAAAGAACGGCGAAGGCGGAGCGGAGTTCGTGGGAAGAGCGGAGGGCTCGACAAAGAAAACGGCTGAGCAGGACGCCGCGCGACAGTTGTTGGCTTATCTGGCTTCGCGACCTCGGTCGGGGGGAGCCAAAGCGGCGCGGGGAGCACGCTCCGAGGATAAGTGAGGATAAGTAGAGTTGTTGCAGAAGCAGAGTATGAATTCTCCAGATCACCTTCCCATGGAACATTTCCCTGAGCAGGCTTGTCCTGACGAGGCTGTTCCTGACCAGGGTCCTCCCGAGCAACAGGTTCGCGATAGTTCTCGCGATCATTCTCGCAATCATGCGGGAACGGCGAGAGCATTGGGTATGGACGCGATCGGTTCGTTGCAGTCGTTACTCGGAACCGTGGTGATCGCGGTGTTTGTCATCACGTTCATCGTGCAAGCGTTTCAGATTCCTTCACCCTCCATGGAGAATACGCTGCTGGTGGGCGATTACCTGCTGGTGGACAAGCTCTGCTACGGGGGAGGCGTGGGTGATCACGTAATGCCTTACCGGCGGGTGCGGCGCGGCGACATTGTGGTGTTTCATTATCCGATCACCCCGGCGCAGCATTTTGTGAAACGCGTCATTGGGGTGCCCGGCGATCGTGTGCGGCTGGTTAACAAGCAGGTTTTTGTAAACGGAGTCGCGTTGAAAGAGCCTTATGCTCATTTCAGCCGGCCGGCGAACGATGTCTTTCGGGACAATTTTCCAAAGCTTGATGTGGCGCCGGGCGAGACCCCGGAGTGGTGGCTGCTACTGCGCAAGTTGGTAGAGGATGGGCAGCTTATTGTTCCCGAGGGTCATTACTTTGTAATGGGAGATAATCGGGACGATAGTTATGACAGCCGGTATTGGGGATTTGTGCCCGGAGCAAATATTATTGGGCGGCCGCTGCTGATTTACTGGTCGGTGCGCGGCGCTGAAGGGGAGGGTATAACGCCCTCTTCGGTAGGTGATAAGCTTTACCACTTCGCTTACGCGTTCACCCATTTGTTTCAAATTACGCGCTGGAATCGCACGCTGCGGCTGGTGAATTGAAGCAGTGGCTGAGTGGGTACTGGCAGCATCAAAATGTGGCCTACGGGGCTAAAGCCCGGACTGATCTTGGAGGCTTTACCGGCGCTGAAGCGCCGCTCTTCCACGAGACTGGATGGATCGAATACAGTGGCAAAAAACAAAGCGAAGAACGATGTAGGGGTCGACGAAAAACCGCGCGAGACTACAGTGGAATTCCTGGCCTCGCTTTCCGCAGTGCTGGTGACGGGACTGTTCATCATCACTTTCGTGGTGCAGGCGTTCGAGATTCCCTCCAGCTCAATGGAGGATACGCTGCTGATCGGCGACCACGTCTTCGTGAACCGCGTCCAGTTCGCGCCGCAGACTGCGTCTGTGGGACCGCTGCTTCCTTACAGGCCAGTGCGGCACGGAGACATTGTGGTGTTTCTACATCCCGACGCAGCTTACGCAGGAACTTACGTTGTGAAACGGATTATCGGCGTCCCCGGCGATCGGATTCACCTGCGCAATGGCGAGGTTTATCGCAACGGGGAGAAACTGAACGAGCCATATATAAACCATGATCGCGATGAGCCGTCAGATTTCTATCGCAATAATTTCCCCGCAGTGCCGCCTTCGGACCCGAACATTTCTCCGATCTGGGAGACGGAGTTGCCCTCGCACATTCAAGGGGACGATCTTGTAGTGCCGCCCGGCCGCTACTTCGCCATGGGCGACCACCGTGGCGTAAGCCTGGACAGCCGCTACTGGGGCTTCATTCCGAAGGAGAACATAATCGGACGTCCCATGTTCATTTACTGGTCGTTTGATACGCCGAGCGATCAGTACCGCAAAACCGATTTCGGAGATCGCATTGGCTTCCTGGCACACGTGGTGTTGCACTTCTTTGACGAAACGCGTTGGAGGCGAACGCTGAAAGTAGTGCGGTGAAGACCTACTCCTTCAAGCGCCGGATGGTGATCGCGGCAGTTGTGATTCTGCTTGTGCTGTTTCTCATGCGACCGGGGGCGTCCCCTCTCAAGGCGCGTATCGCGAATTCCATCAGCCTTGCCGTAGCTCGGCCGGTGGAGGTGAGTTCGGTTCATCTTCGATTCCTGCCGCCCGGCTTTGATCTCGAGAATCTGGTGATCCATGAAGATCCGGAGTTCGGAGCGGAGCCCATGTTGCGAGCTCCGGAGGTCACGGCCGTGGTGCGTTTGACCTCTTTGCTGCGCGGACGGCTGGACATTGCGCGCCTCGAACTGACAGAGCCGAGCTTGAACCTGGTGCGGAGACCGGGTGGAGGCTGGAACTGGGAGGAGTTACTGGAACGCACGGCGCGCACGCCGCTGGCACCAACCGCGAAATCGAAGTCAGAAGCGCGGCCAGGATTTCCTTATATTGAAACCAGTTCGGGCCGCATTAATTTCAAGGTTGGACCGGAAAAAAAACCATACGCGCTTTTGAATGCCGACTTCGCCGTGTGGCAGGAATCGGAAAACACGTGGGGAGTGCGGCTGAAGGCAGAACCAGTGCGCACTGATATGAGCTTAAACGACGCCGGCCTGTTGCGGATGAACGGGACCTGGCAGCGGGCTGGGAGTCTGCGTGAAACCCCGCTGCAGTTCAGCGTGGAGTGGGACCGGGCCCAACTGGGGCAACTGACCAAGCTGGTGTCGGGGAATGATAAGGGCTGGCGTGGAGCGGTTCGCCTGGATGCAACTCTCAAAGGTACTCCGGCCGCGATGCTGGTGACCGCGGATACATCGATCGAGAACTTCCATCGTTACGACATATCGAGCGCCACCGGAATGCGGCTGACCGCACATTGCGATGGCAGATATAGCTCATTGGATAACATGACGCACGAAATCCTCTGCAGCGCGCCTGTGGGCCCTGGCATGATTACGCTGCGTGGCGATGCGGGGCTGCCGGGAGTCCGCTGGGTTGATCTAAACCTGAATCTTGAAGGCGTTCCCATGGCAGCTGTGGCGCAACTGGCTCGACGCGCCAAGAAAAACATTCCTGCGGATCTCGTAGCTACGGGAAGTGTGCAGGCGGACGTCGCGATGAAAGAAGACGCCGCTTCGCTGCGAGGACCGGAGTTTCAAGGCGGGGGCGAAATTACCGATCTCCGCGTGCAATCGGCGAGCGCGAAAGTTGACCTGTCTCCGGGGAGCATCCCGTTTGTCCTCACCTCGTTGGGCGTGGCTGCATCATTGTGGAAGGATTCGGTTCGGCGTTTGAAGAACGAGGTTTTGCCGCCTCAAGACAAACTGCGGGTTGAATACGGACCCTTCCCGGTAGCACTCGGGCGACCCACTCCCGTGCAAGCGCGAGGCTGGGTTGCGCGGTCGGGTTATGGAATGGTTGTACGCGGAGAAGGAGAGGTCGCGCATACCCTACGCGTTGCCAATCTTTTGGGACTGCCAGCAACGAAGGCTAGTGTTGGAGGCGTGGCCCAGATGGAATTGCTCATCGCGGGGTCGTGGGCGACAAGTGTGTCAGGAGCTTCGTCTGACTTTTCTTTGCCGGAAGTAACCGGAACTGTCCAACTGCGCAACTTGCGCGCAATCGTACAAGGAGTGAAAGAGCCGATTGAAATTTCATCCGGCGAATTGGAGCTTTCGCGAGATGAAGTGCGCCTGGAGAAGTTGAGCGCGCGGGCAGCGGAGGCGCAATGGACTGGGTCAGTGACTCTGCCGCGCGGTTGTGGAACGCCTGGGGCATGCCTGGTCCGCTTCAATTTGAATACTGAAGAATTGGGACTGAGTGGTTTGCATAAGTGGCTGAGTTCGCCACCGAGCCAGCGCCGATGGTACCAAATGCTTTCCGCCGCCGAACCTGCGCCACCATCGTTCTTACAGAATCTGTGGGCGTCGGGCAAAGTGAGCGCGGGTCGGTTGCTGATTCACAATCTGGTTGCAAATCGAGTGTCCTCTTCTCTTGACCTGGAGCATGGGAAACTTAAGATTTCTGATTGGCGAGCAGAATTGTTGGGAGGAAAACATCGCGGCGATTGGCAGATAGATTTTTCGTCAGGCCCTCCTCTCTATACGGGGACTGGAACTCTGACGGCTGTTTCGCTGGAGCAGATCGCCGATGCGATGGGTGATCCTTGGATTTCAGGAACCGCTAGCGGAACCTATCAACTCACGGCCTCCGGCGCGGATGCGGAGGCGTTCTGGCAATCGGCCGAGGGCGGATTGCAATTTGATTTGCGTGATGCAGCTTTGTCCCATATTTCGTTGTCCCATATTTCGCTAGCGAGTGATGAGCAGCCATTTCGACTCGTGCGCTGGCAGGGTCATGCTCATCTGCGTGATGGGGCGATTGAGATTGACAAGGGACAGATGGTTTCATCGTCGGGAGAGTATGAGATTAGCGGCACGGCATCCTTGGGACGGGTGCTGGAATTCAAACTTATTCAGGGCTCGGAGAGCAAGCCGGGGCTGGCCGGTTCGATGGTTTACAGCATCACGGGAACGCTGGCTGAGCCGCACGTGGCGTTGACTCCCGCACCGGAAACCCAGGCGCAATTGAAACCCTAAGGGAGTACGTTTCGGGCTTCGCCCGAACGGACAGCCTAGAGCCTGCCCTGAGCCGCCGAGGGGGCGGCTATCCCACACGAGCTGTGCTACTGCACGTAGCCTGGGCCGCGCAGAGGTTTCCCTGGCAGCATTCCCGTCATTTTTCTTCCATCGATCACGGGCACGCCATTCACGAGAACGTACTCCATACCTTCGGAGAGCTGATTCGGATTGTCGAATGTGGCGAGATCGCGCACGGTTGCGGGATCGAAGATGACAATGTCGGCCCACATGCCAGCTTTTAGAACGCCGCGGTCGGTGAGTCGAAGACGCTGCGCCGGCAGCGCCGAAAATTTGCGGATGGCGTCTTCGAGCGTCAGTACTTTTTCTTCTCGAACATACTTGCGCAGGATGCGCGGGAACGTGCCATAGGCGCGGGGATGAGGATGTTCCTGGCCAAGAATTCCTTGGGGCGAGGTTCCGGAGGAATCATTGTCAATGGCGACCCAGGGCTGCTGCAGCGCCAGCGTCACATCGGGCTGCGACATTCCGAAGACCGCCACGTCGGCATAGGGATCGTCGATGAGGAAATCCAAGAGCGCATCCAATGGATCTTTGTTCCAGAGCTTGGCGATTTCGGAAAGTCGCTTGCCTTGCAGAGGAAGCATCTTGGGATTCTGCACGACGCCGATCATGACGGCATCCGGGCCGGGAATTTCCTGCCATTCGTTGTCCCAATCTTCCTTCGAATCCTTGGAGGGCGTGAGCATCTCTTTGCGGATGCGCTCGCGGGTGGCGGGATATTTCAGGCGCTCGATCATTTTCGCTTCACCGCCGTCATGCGCCCACGGCGGAACGAAAGCCGAGAATGAGTTGAACCACGCGGCATAGGCGTAGGTATCGGCGGTGATGTCGGCACCACTGGCGCGCGCGGCGTTAATCTTAGCGACGACTTCGGGCATGCGTCCCCAGTTATTTTTCCCGGCGACTTTGATGTGCCATATTTCCACGGAAACGTGAGCCTCGCGGCCGATGCGCAGGGCTTCGTCGATAGCATCGAGCACGGAATCACTTTCATTTCGCATGTGGGTGGCATAGATTCCGCCGAACTTGCCGCCTTCGGCGGCGAGCGCGATCAACTCGTCGGTTTTGGCATACGGTGCGGGAGCGTATTCGAGCGCGGTCGAGACACCGACGGCCCCGTCTTTCATGGCATCGCGCACCAGCGCTTTCATTTGCTCGAGTTGCTCGGGGGATGGCTGCTTGTTATCGTCGCCGAGAACCATGCGTCGCACTTGCGTGGCTCCGACATAGCTGGCGAGGTTGATGCCCATGCCCTGCTTTTCGAGACGGGCGAAATATTGGCGGAAGGTTCGCCAGTCCGGGTCGATTTTGTAATGCTCGTAGCCGGGACGATCGGTCTGAATGATGGCGTCGTTGAGCGGAGCGATGGATCCGCCCTCGCCAGTGATCTCGGTCGTAATTCCCTGATAGATCTTTGAAGGCAGGCGCGGTTCAACCAGGATCGTAAGTTCGGACTGGCCGAGCATGTCGATGAACCCGGGCGCGACAACTTTACCGCCAGCGTCGATCGTGCGCTTGCGCGGTGCGGCGGTTAAATTGCCGATGGCGGCGATTTTTCCGTCGCGGATACCAATGTCTCCCGAGTACCAGGGAGAGCCGGTGCCGTCGATGATGTGTCCGTTGGTGATGACGAGATCGAAGGTGGAGGTTTGCGCGAGCAATGAGTGAGCGGCCGCAAGGAGCAGAGTGAAGGTGAATAGGTAAGGCAGTCTGTGATTCTTCATGTATTCCTTTTACGAAGGTCGAGCAATTACCCCAGCGGCTAAAGCCCGCCATGAAAGAGAATTTTTATCGCAGCGCTGAAGCGCTGCGCCACCCAAAATCATGTGACGAATCAATTTGTTAAGTCTCCCCGTTCGGAAGAGACTACAAAACTTTCAAACGGATTACTAGACCGCTGGTGCGCGGCGTCTTGCGAGCGCACCCAACACAATCCAAATTCCGAGGGTGAGCCATTCGTATGCGGAGAAATGGCCGGGGATTGTTGGGACGACCTTCATCAGCAACATGGCGATGGCAACGAGGAATCCTAAGCTCGCAGCGAGCAACTCAGGTACTGACAGCGTCGACTGCCCTGCCAGCGTTCCAGCCCGTCCCATCCTAATGTAGGCGGCGCAGGTCGCTGCCCATCCGATCGCGCAGGCGACGGAACCGACCTCGGTGATCGGGACCAGGATCGCATCGCCCAGTAGCATACACACCGCCGTGGCTAGTCCGACGCAGAGAACTGCAACTGACGGCGTGCGATGTTCGGGATGGATGCGGCCGGCTCGAGGGTTGACGAGGCCGCGGCGTCCCAAAGCGAATAGCAACCGGCTGGCGGCTACAAAATTTCCATTGAAGCATTTGAACAGCGAGAAGAGCGCCGCTGCGAGGATCAGGTTGACGATCCAGCGTGAACCCACGGCATTTTGAAATGCGAAGGCCGTCATGAACTTTTCGCCGGTTAATGCGCGCCATGGAGCCACAAACGCGACTGCGGCGATGACAGCCGTGTAGAAGAGAATTCCGATTAGAATTGCCATCCATATCGCTGTGAGAAATCCTGTCGCACGAAACTCTGGGGTAGACTCTTCCGCGGCCTTGCTCACGGATTCGAATCCCGTCATGAAATATGGGACGATCTGAAGTACGAGCAGAAACGACACCAGCGGCGTGTGGGTAAAAAGCGGTGGGAAGTTACGCGGCGATCCTTTGCATAGTCCGAGCGCGATAAAAACAACGAATAGAGCCAGCGTGGCGAACGCTGTCCAGTTCTGAAAGGTCGCGCTGAGGCGGATGCCGCGGTAGTTCAGCGTGGTGAGCAGCGCGGTGAGGCCGAGGCCAATGATGAGGTGCGGGAGATAAACAGGGCGTCCGGCGATGCGGTAGAGTGCGAACGAATCGAGCTGCGGGACGATGTAGCCGGCGATCCGGCCTACGGCGACGGCCTCCCAAGGGCAGACGATGAAGTAGGCGAGCATCATCATCCATCCGGTGGAGAAGCTGATGGGTCGCGAGAAGGCGGTCGCGGTGTAGGCGATTTCGCCAGCTGCGTCGGGCATGGCGGCGACCAATTTGCCGTAGACCCAGCCGATCGGGAATAGCAATGCGCCACCAATGGCGAAGCCGAGAAGTGCGCCCAGCGCGCCGCCACGCAGCAGCCAGTCGTCCATGACAACGAGCCAGCCAACGCCGACCATGGTACCCCAGCCCAGCGTGAAGTAATCGGTGAGGCGGAGTTTGCGTGCGAGATGGGACATGCGATGCGGCGATCGAAGTGGAGGGCGAATTATAAAGCATCGCCTTCCCTCAAGGGTTGAAGCCCGTATTTTTTGGACCGCTTGCCGCGCGGCTGCGCGCTTGATTTTATCGAGGAATCTTACGGCGCGGCTTGAAGCCGCACCCTTTCAAAGCGGCGCAATTCAGAAACCCTTCAGGAGAGCGTCAGCCTCCGAAATCCTAGCCTACATGGTAGTATCGACAATACCCTCGCATGATGCTGCCAGCCGTGAATCTAGGCGCTGTATTCTGTTGTGCTTCGTCACAACTCGTTGAACAATGATGATCGCGTCAAACAAATTGCGAAAGCGCGTGCTTAGCGGCATGCGCTCGACAGGAAAACTGCACCTGGGTAACTATGTTGGGGCGCTCGACAACTGGGTGCGCATGCAGGATGAATACGAATGCTTTTTCTGCGTGGTGGACTGGCACGCCCTCACCACGGACTACGCTGATCCTTCGCAGGTGAAACAGAATTCGGTGGAGGTGGCGCTCGACTGGCTGGCGGCGGGGCTTGATCCGGAAAGGTCTGTGATCTTTATTCAGTCGCACGTCCCGGCGCACGCCGAGTTGCACTTGCTGCTTTCGATGATCACGCCGCTGGGCTGGCTGGAGCGGGTTCCCACATATAAGGAGCAGCGCGAGAACATCAAGGACAAAGACCTGGGAACCTATGGATTTCTCGGCTATCCAGTGCTGCAGGCGGCGGACATTTTAATGTACAAGGCGGATGTTGTCCCGGTGGGCGAGGATCAGGTCGCGCACATTGAACTGACACGGGAGATTACGCGGAGGTTCAATGGGTTTTACGGGAGGCGGGGAGATGTTTTCCCCGAGCCACAATCGTTGCTCACTCGCGCGCCCAAGCTGCCAGGGACCGATGGACGCAAAATGTCGAAGTCGTATGGCAACGCGATTCTGCTGACCGACCCAGAGCCAGTGGTGCGGCAAAAATTGAAGACGATGGTGACCGATCCGGCGCGGGTGCGACGATCCGATCCCGGGAATCCGGATGTGTGCCCGGTGGGCGATCTGCACAAGATTTTCAGCAACAAAGAAACGATGGCCAAGGTGAACGCGGGCTGCCGGTCAGCGGGCATCGGGTGCATTGAGTGCAAGGGGTGGGCTGCCGATGCGCTGGTGCAGTTGCTGAATCCAATGCAGGAGCGGCGCAAGAAATTCGAGGAGAATCCGCGGCTGGCTTGGGATATTCTTGAGGCAGGCTCGGAACGGGCGCGCAAAGTGGCGGCCCACACCATGGAAGGGGTGCGGGAGGCGATGGGAATGTCGCTTGCGTACGGGCCTCCGGCGGCGAATGATGGGAAGTAGCATGAAAAACAGAATCGCTACATCAGCGGACCCAGGGCCGGAAACTCTTCCATTTGTGGTTGCGAATCATCCTGCGGCGAGTCATCCCGCGGCTGCAAAAGCGAATCGCGAATCAGAGAGTAAGCCAGCGAGGAACGAGAAAGAAGAGAGCGATTCTCCATTTGCGGTTTCGGTGACCGACGTATATGAGGGTCCGCTCGATCTGCTGCTTGATTTGATTCGCAAGCAGGATATCGACATCTACGACATTCCTATCGCCCGCATCACTGAACAGTATCTGGCTTATGTGGAAAAGATTCGCGAGCTGGACGTGAATGTCGCGGCCGATTTTATCTATATGGCCGCAGTGTTGATACACATTAAGTCGAAGATGCTGCTGCCGCGCGATCCGTCGGCGAAGGCCGAGGAGTTGGAGGATCCGCGAACCGAACTGGTGAACCGGCTGCTGGAGCATGAGAAGTTCAAGTCAGCGGCGCAGATGCTTTTACAGAAACAGCAGATCGAAGATGCAGTGCTGACCAATCCTGCGTTGAAGGAATTTATCGACGCCGAGGGCGCTGAGCCGCAGATCGCGGTGGACTTGATCGATCTGGTAAAGACATTTCAGCAAATCCTGGAGCGCGTGCGCACGCGTCCCATGATTAATGTTGATGAGGAAACCGTCACCGTTGGGCAGATGATTGATTATCTGCGGCGAAGGCTGGCGCTGGAATCGCGGCCCATCCGGCTGAAGCAACTTCTCATGCGCGTGGAATCACGCCAGGCGCTGGTGTGCATGTTTCTGGCACTGCTTGAAATGGTACGGCTGCAGGCAATTCAGGTCCGGCAGGATCGGTTGTTCGGGGAGATCGCGGTGCGCAAACATGTTGGGTTCGACGCCATAATGAGCGAGCAGGCGGCAGTGCGCGATGACTGGAGATAGGTTTGGCGGTTCGGAGCGATTAAGGTGACGGTCCGGCGATCACCGGAGATCCCTCGCTACGCCTGAAGAACGGCTACGCTCAGGATGACGCCGGCAATGTTAGAAACTGATTTATGAGTTTAAAGGCTCAACTCGAAGCCATCATTTATGCGGCGGAGACTCCGATCACGCTGGAGCAGTTGGTCCAGCTCGTCAGGGAGTCGGTGACTGCCGAAGGCGCGGCTGACGAAATTGAGGTGAAGGCGCGTGCGCGGACGACGCTGGAGGAATTGGTATCCGATTACGGCGGCCAGGATCACGGCATTGAGATTCGGCAGGTCGCAGGCGGGTACCGCATGTCCACGAAGCCCGAGCAACATGAGATGGTGCGCGGCTTTGCCAGGAGTTTGAAGCCGCCGATCCGGCTGTCGTTACCCGCTCTGGAGACGCTGGCTGTGATTGCCTATAAGCAGCCGGCGACCGTGCCGGAGATTAACGAAATTCGCGGCGTGGATTCTGGCGGGGTGATTGCCACGTTGCTTGATCGCAAACTGATTACTACAGTCGGTCGCAAGCAGGTGATTGGGCGGCCTATTCTTTACAAGACCACGAAGGAATTCCTGATGCGCTTTGGGCTGAAGGATGTGAACGAGTTGCCCAGCATGGAGGAGTTCGAAAAACTGGTGGCGGAGTCGTTTCAGGGCGAGATGATTGCGGCGGAAGAGGCGGCCACAGAGCAGTTGCCAATAAAGCAAGAGAGCGATGCGCCTCAGGTGGAAGGAGTCGCGGAATCCGTTGGACAGAAGGAGGAGGCGTCGTGAGCGAACTCCGAGGCCTCCGCGACGATTCGCGCGCCTCGGCGGCTAAAGCCGCGATCATTTTGCGAGAATTACGGCACGAGTGGAACTCGTGCCCTTCCCGACTGTTCAGAAAGAGTAGCCGGTGTCCGGAAATTCCGCGCCTGAAGGCGCTGTTGGTTGTATGCGGCTCTACGGCTCGGCTGGAAGCCGCGCCCTTTCAAAACGGGATTTAGACGCTTCCTCAACATGCCCGCTGAACGCCTACAAAAAATTATTGCCGCGGCTGGAGTTGCTTCCCGACGCAAAGCCGAAGAACTGATCAGTGCGGGGCATGTGAAGGTGAATGGGGCCGTGGTAACAGAACTGGGAAGCAAGGCGGACCCGGAGACCGATCACATTCGCGTTCACGGAAAACTATTGCAGGCCGCGGAGCACCATGTCTACCTGGTGCTGAATAAACCCAGGGGCTACGTTACGACCGTGAGTGATCCGGAAAACCGGCCGACAGTGATGCAATTAATTCATGGCGTGAAGAAGCGCGTCTATCCCGTGGGACGGTTGGATTATGCCAGCGAAGGACTGCTGCTTCTAACCAATGATGGCGCGCTCGCGAATAAATTGATGAAGGCAGCATCGCAGGTGCCTAAGACTTACGTGGTGAAAGTTGCAGGAACTCCGAGCAACGATGCCCTGGAGAAATTGCGGGGTGGAGTTTCGATCGCTACGGAAGATGGGCGGCGGGTGCGCACCGCGCCGGCGGGCATCCGGTTGGTTAAGGAAGCCAACAATCCGTGGTACGAGGTCACGCTGATCGAGGGGCGCAATCGAGAGATCCGGCGCATGTTCGAGAAAGTCGGACACCATGTGGAAAAGATCAAGCGCGTCCGCTACGGGCCGCTTAAGCTCGACGTTCCGCCAGGGGAGTTCCGTGCCCTGACGGAGCAGGAAGTTGATCGTCTGCGCACCGCCTGCAACAAACCGATGGCGCGCGCAAAGCCTTCCGTGGCATGATGCGGCAAGCATGAGCCGATTTTTTGACCTGGTCTCCACACCCGCCCGCGACATGGGCACAACGAATGCCCCCGACGCAACGCCGGACGCTTTTGAACGCCGTTCGCGGCTGATCAAACTCGATTCCAACGAAAATCCTTTTGGACCTTCGGAGCGTGCCATCGATGCTATGAGGAGCATGTTGCCGAAGGTGAATTCCTATCCTGACGACGATTGCGGGCCGCTGCGACTGAAACTGGCCATGCATCACGATTTGCAGTTGGAGCAGGTTATGGTGACAGCGGGCTCTACTGGACTGTTGAGTCTGCTTTGCCAGACGTTGCTGGCGCGGGGATTAAATGCGGTGACCAGCGAGCGGTCGTTCATCGTGTATTCGATGGTCGTGCAGGCGACGGGTGCGCATCTGATCGAAGCGCCGATGCGCAGAGACAAAGACGAAGACGCCATCGATCTCGATGCGGCTCTTGCGGCGATCGACGCGAACACGCGCATCATCTTCATAGCGAACCCTAACAATCCTACGGGGACGATGCTGGAATCGGCTGCGGTAGAGAGCTTTCTGGCGCAGGTTCCGGGGCACGTCGTGGTGGTACTGGATGAGGCTTACTACGAGTTCGCGATGCATTTCGCAACGCTGCGGAGGCTTCAGTATCCGAACTCGCTGGAGTACGTCCGGCAGGGCGCGAGCCTGGTGGTGCTGCGAACTTTTTCAAAGGCGCATGGACTCGCCGGACTGCGCGTAGGTTACGGTATGGGTCCGCCCGAATTGTTAGGATATTGCGCACGCATGCGCAACACGTTCTCTGTGTCATCCATGGCGCAGGCGGCGGCGATGGCGGCCATTGACGACCGCGATCACATTGTACGTGTGGTGGAGAGCAATGCGGTGCAATCCCGATTTCTAGCACAGGGATTGTCAGGGCTGGGGTATCGCGTGGTCCCGACTTCGGGGAATTTTCTGTTCTGCGATCTGGGAAAAGATGCCGCAACTTTCGCTAACCGGCTACAAGAAGAAGGCATTGCCGTGCGGCCGCTCGGACCCTGGGGTGCGCCGAATTGCATTCGGGTGACGATTGGCACGCCCGCGCAGAATGAAGATTTCATGAAAGCGGCGCGGCGGATGGAGTCGGGGGCGGGCATCGCATCTCGAGTTTGACGAGAGAGAATAAACGTCTGTCTTCGAGTCGCGGTCCCTACGCCGATCACTTCTTACGCCGGTTCTTGCGAAGCGCGTCCAACATGGCGGCGATGCGTTTCTCGCGGGTTTCCGGTCGTTTCGCGCCATCGATTTCCCGCACATATTCTTTTTGATGGGTGAAGGAAAGCTTGGGCCAGGACTCCCTGGCCTTGGCGTCGCTGTCGACGATCTTCTTCAAGTAGGCCGGAACGTCGACCTTCCGCTCCTCTTCGTCAATTTCCATGACGACGCTGACGGTATCGCCGGCCCTGCAGTTGCCGCCGACGCGCAATTGAGCGTTGACTGCCATCATGTGGCCATCGCCCATGTTCATTAGCGAACTGCGAAAGGAGAAACCGTTGATGGTGCCTTTGACGGGAACGCGGCCTTTCCGCTGGAAAACTTCGACCACGTCGAATGGAGGTTTGAGGGCCGCCACTTCGGAATCTGGCTGGCCGATTAGCTTTACTTTGAACTTATGTTGCGTCATCGCGAGGCTCCTTAAAAGATCGACTCCTATGCGAGCGTTGCAATCCGCGCGGCGCCGTAAAGTCCGGCGTCGCTTCCCAGCAAGGCGAGAGTGATGACGGTTTGTCGCTCCGCGAGGCTTTGGGTTTGCGCCGATGCGGCATCGGAGTTTGCCATAGCAAGTCCAGCGTTGCTGTGGGCACCGGCAACTGCCGGGCTTTGCTCCGCACTTTGCTCGGCCTGGACAGCCGAGGGCGGCTGTCCCCACACGGACCGGGGAGCGGTTGCGGCATAGACCAGAGAGCGCTCTCGGAGTTCTTCGAACATGGCGGGAGCATATGCGTCCCACGCGCTCGAAGCGCCTCCACCGAGGACAAACATGTCGAGATTCAAAACGTTGATCAGGCCGGCGAGCAGTAAGCCGAGGTAGCGGCCGAAAGTGCGAAAGATGCGGAGGGCGTGTTCGTCACCCTTGAGCGCCAGGTTGTAGATCGACTTCGCGCCGAAATCGGCATCGGACGAGGCTGCTTTAGCGAGCGATGTCGCGTCGCCGCTGGCGATTGCTTCCCGTGCCATTCGCACGATAGCGCTGGCGGAAGCATATTGTTCGGCGCATCCGCGATTGCCGCAGCCACAAGGATATCCTTCGGGTTCGAGGGTCACGTGCCCGAACTCGCCAGCCATACCATTCATGCCGTGCCAGATCTTTCCTCCGAGCACAATGCCGCCACCGATTCCGGTGCCCAGCGTGACCACGGCCATGTTTGGAATGCCACGAGCCGCGCCCAGCCATTGTTCTCCAAGGGCGGCAACATTGGCGTCATTTTCGAGGACGACGCGCGCTCCTAAGCGGCGCTCGATCGCGTCGCGAACGGGATAATCTTCCCAGCCGGGAAGATTGGCTGACTTGCGCAACATTCCAGTCTTTATGTCGATGATGCCGGGGATGCCGATGCCGGCGCCGAGAAGGTGTCCCGTCTCCTTATATTTTTTGGACAAACGCTGGATCGCGTCGCACATCTGGTCGATGACTTCGTCGCGGGTCGGCGCGGCTTTGGATCCGAGAGTAACCTTTTCGAGAAGCTCTCCCTGGCTGCTTACTGCAGCGATGCGCAGGTTGGTGCCGCCGAGATCGACTCCAATGGAAAAATCGGGCATGGAGGAGAAGATTACCAGAACTCCGGCGAAGCGTGCTCATTGTTGATTGGTACGGTTGGAATAGGGAAGCGAACCAAACACGCGATTATTTCGTCGCAAAGAACGCTTGCTCGGGATAACAATTATTTTTGGCACTGCGGGCAGTAGTGACTACTGCGGCCGGCAATTACGGCACGTTTGATCGGAGTTTTGCACACCAGGCACGGCTCATTTTCGCGGCCGTAGACGCGATGCTTTAGCTGGAAGAAGCCTTCTTCTCCTTCGGAATCCACATAGTCGGATATCGATGAGCCGCCGAGAGCGATCGCTTCTTTGAGAACCACTTTCACTGCCGTGAAGAGGCGGCCGAGTCGGTCGCGCGTGATGGTGCTGGCGCGGCGGCGAGGACGAATTCCCGCACGGAATAAAGATTCATCTGCGTAAATGTTCCCCACGCCACGCAGCAGCTTCTGGTTGAGCAACGCGCTCTTGATGGGAGTTTTGCGTCCGCGAAATAAAGCGATGAAGCGGTCGAGATCGATTTCCAGCGGCTCGACGCCGCCAGCGTCGAAGTTTCCGGCGCGGGCAACACTTAAGCGTCCGAAGCGGCGAGGGTCGACAAAGCGCAGCTCCCTGCCCGAGGCCAGCTTTAGAATTGCATGCGTGTGCTTGAGAATTTCTGACTGGGGTTCGCAGACTTGCAGGCGGCCGGTCATGCCGAGGTGAACGATCCATTGGGCCTGGGCGGGGCCGGCTTGTGGGGAGCTTTCGCCACGCAGCATCTTTGGCTTCCGGCTTTTGGCGGACAAGAGCGTCCGCGCCCCACTGTGTTTTGCCACATCGTTCGGTTCGAGGTCGAAGACAATATGCTTGCCGATGCGCCTTACGGTGGCGATGCGGCTGTTTTCCAGTGCGGCAGAAATTTCTCGTGCCGAAGACTTCAGCGGCTCCGGCTTCTGACCTAGCCAGATCGATTCGATCACATCGCCTGAGACGCGGCCGGCGAGTCCGCGGGCGATGGTTTCAACTTCGGGGAGTTCGGGCATTCCTTAATAGTTTACAGGCCTTTTCCGTGCGATGAGTGTGGCCTGCTTGGGTGTTGGCTGGTGCCGACTGAAGCCATCGAGCTTCGCTCGAAAGGACAGTCGAGAGCCTGCCCTGAGTTTGCCGAAGGGGCGGCTGTCCCCACATGATTCGATCAGAGCTATAGCGGATTAATCTTTCAGTGGAACTACGGCTTTACCGTCGCGGCAGAAGGTGGCGACTTTCTGCAGGTCGCCATTTGCCTGGGGCAAAATCATGACTGGCCCGTAGCAATAGACCGCATGACCGTTGGCGGCAAAGTACCAGCGCCCGCTTTTGGAGTGCTGTTCGACGTGGCCGGTGGGCTGGCGGTCTGGCTGCGCCGGCTTCGCAACCGTCAGACTAAACAACAAGGCTAGGGTCAGGACCTTCATCGTTGCCAAACTTTCCTAAACACGTCCGTGGACGTTTAATGCCTACCAACATTGCTTACCTAAGTCGTATGTAAAGCGCGACGCTGATCGATCAAATCTGATGCGGGCACGGGAGGAAATTGGCGATCAGGCTTCGCTGTCTTGTCTACCCGGTTTTGGGAGTGACGTTGGGGCACCGCCTCGGTCGACGGGGGTTGCGTAGTCTGCGTCCGGTCGGAGGGAACTTGAGACGACGGATCGTTCGCGCGACCTGGTTTCTTCGTCTTCGCCATCTGATTATCGGTGATGGCCTTTCCCCTCAGGGACCATAGCTCTCTGCTGTCTGGCATCAGAACCTTGATCAGATTGCTCTGCGATTGAATCGCCGCCCCCTGTTCCACAATGAGCATGGTCATTAGGCTATAGGAAATGATGAACAGCGCCGTCAGGATAGGAAGAAGGCTGCGCTTCTTCCTCGGGGCTGCAATCGCATGCACCGCTGTAGTTTCGAACGAAATCGTCAAGTTGCACCCCGGCCATGCCCACACAGGCAGGCGATACTTGGGATTGCAGCTTGTCAGCCAACAGCGCGAGTCGCGCGAACATATTGAATTGATTTGATTTAGTGCGATTTAGCGGCTGCGGATTTTAGATTCCAAGTGCAATTGAATGCACATATTGAGCAACAGGCATTGTTACCGGCTCGCCGCCTACTACTTGGAAGGGCCAAAAGTAGGGCTTCGCAGATGAGAAGAACGACTCTCCGCGAAGCTTCGCCAGCCTTACTTTCCGCCGAGCAGGAGTTTGGCGATGGTTGCCAATTGCATGTTGGAGGTTCCCTCGTAGATCTTGCCGATTTTGGCGTCGCGCCAGTATTTTTCGACGGGATAGTCCTTGGTGAAACCGTAGCCGCCATAGATTTCGATAGCCAGGGAGGTCACGCGCTCCGCAACTTGCGAGGCGAAGAGTTTGGTCATTGCGGCTTCCTTGACGAAGTTCACGCCCGCATCTTTCATGCGGGCTGCGTTGTAAACCATGAGGCGAGCGGCTTCGATCTCGGTTGCCATCTGGGCGATCTGGAACTGGATGCCTTGAAACTCGGCGATGGCCTTTCCGAATTGCTTGCGCTCACGCGCATACTTCGCGGCAAATTCCCACGCACCACGCGCTAACCCGATCATCTGCGCGCCGATACCGATGCGGCCTTCGTTCAGAGTTTCGATTGCGATTTTGTAGCCCTTGCCGGGTTCGCCCAGAACGTTCTCTTTGGGTACGCGGCAGTCTTCGAGAATCAATTCGCAGGTGGAGGACGCGCGAATTCCCAACTTGTCCTCTTTTTTGCCGACACTGAATCCGGGTAAATTCTTCTCGATCAGAAAGGCGGTAATGCCTTTGTATCCGGCGGCAGGATCGAGCGTGGCAAACAGAACGAACAATCCAGCCTCTTTGCCGTTGGTGATCCACAGCTTGCGGCCATTGAGGCTATAGTCGCTGCCTCTTAATTCTGCGCGCGTCTGCAATGCGAAAGCGTCGGAGCCGGAACCGGCCTCGCTAAGGGCATACGCGCCAACAGTCTCTGCTGCCATCTTGGGCAGATAGCGCTTCTTTTGGTCGGCGTTGCCCCAGCGCAAAAGGGCATTGTTGACTAATGTATTTTGGACGTCCACGACTACGCCTGCGGATGCATCGACGCGCGATAGTTCCTCCACCGCCAGGATCGCTTCGAAGAATTTGGCGCCGCCTCCCCCGTATTGCTCCGGAATCTCGATCCCCATCAGGCCGAGCTGGAAAAATTCGTGGATAAGATCTTTTTCGAAGATTCCTTTCTCGTCCATTTCTTTAACGAGTGGACGGATTTTGTCGTCCGCGAACTGGCGGATGTTGTCGCGGAAGAGGATCTCGTCGTCGGTGAGGGTGGTCAGTGGAGCGGGAGCCGTGGCTTGCAGCGTGGTCTCGGGCATTGGGGTTACCTTCAACGGAAGAATGGCAACTGGCAATTTTAGCATTCTCTCGCCGGTTGAGCTGGCGGGACGATACGGGAAAAGCGGGCATAGGACTTCAGTGGGCGTCTCCACATGGTTGCACACTGGTTGAGGCCTGTCCGCGACTGCAATCTTTGCAGTTATGGCGCAGCCGGTCAGTCTGATTTCGATCGGCTGGCTGGCGGAACAATTCCATTCATCCTCAGATACTCCACCATCTGTCCGTAGTGGTTGTAGGCCTCCTCTACACTGAATGTCGCCATGTTGATGCGAGTCGATCTCCCGGCGCTCTGAAGCATGTTTTCCGGCGTCAACGTTGCTGCTGCCTTGTGACCCAGCGCAAACGAATCTTTCAGGAATTGAATGATCTCCGCTTTTGTTTTCAGATTGGCCGGACCTTTACCATCGTTGAACAATCCCTCGGCCAGTTTGTCGCCCGCGACCGTCGACCAGATGAAATAGTTTCCCGCTGCGACGTGCTTGACTTGACCAGCAAACGTAAGCACACCTTTGTAGTCGCTCCCCGGAATCTTCAGACTCTTGGGAGTGAAATTGAACTTGTCCTCCGGCATGGCTTCGGCAACGTCAACAATCAGCTTTTCGATTCGGCTGACCTGGCGATCGATGATCGCAGCCAACGTTGGCGCAGGCTGGGACGGTTGCTGGGGCGAGCTCGCAGCGCCGGCGATGGTTGCGTTTGTAGTGGCGCCCTGTCCCCAGGCGGATATGGCAAACGTGAGAACTACTAATAGGAGGAATGTTCGAGTCTTCATTGGGGCTCTCCATAGCTTGTTTGAAACGGCATGCACTTGAGAACCTTCGGTGATGCTACCGGCGCGAATCCGGTGGCACCATATTGTTGGCGCGATAGTAGACCACGAGCTGGCCGTAGTGCTCGCCGCTGTGCTCAATTGCGAACATCCAGAGGTAGGAATTGTGGACGAGTTGTTTTCCCCATTTCGCAGTCTTGTCCAACCCTGAATCACCCTGCTGTCGAATCACGCTGGCACCGTCGGCGACCGCCTGCTGGACGAACGTCACCACGTCGGCTTTGGTCTTGAACATCTCGCGCGACGGATTGTCGCCTTCGCCAAAATCAGGGCCGATGTTGGTGCCGGAGGCCCTGCGCGCGACGACATATTGGAACGCGGCTTGATGAAGAAGATTTTCGGCAAAGGTGCGCTCATCTTTTTGCGCCTTAAAGTCGTACTTGTCTTCGGGAAAATCCTTGGCCATGGCGATGAGCTTGTTGCCGATATCATTCCATCGGTCCAGCATCTCATCGGTCCGCGACTGGACGGGTCGCGGAGCTTGATTCTGCTCTTGCCCCTGGCTGTTGGCATTTGTCGCAAACATGGCGAAAACCGCAGGGGCAACGAACAACAAAAACAAGAACGAAGATCGTTTCATCGCACATTCTCCTTTGCATTGCTTACGCGTGGCCGACGCTCTATGCCGGCTAAGCGGGATATCCTTCGCTACGCCTGAAAAACGGTTACGCTCAGGCTCACGCCGGGAAAAACTGCCCAGATGAGGCGACAGTTGCATTTCGTGCACTCCTCTGTTGAAATGATCTTGTGTATCTGTACAGGATATATCTGAATGTGATATATCAAACTACGATATGGAAGTCAAGGACAAGCCACTTTCTACTGCCGCGCTGCATATCCTTCTCGCGCTCGCCGAGTCTAATCTGCACGGGTATGGGATCATGCAGTCCGTGAAGCGGCAATCCGGGGGAGCTTACAAGCTGGGACCGGGAACGCTGTACGCGAATCTGGACCGCTTGCTGGCGAGCGGCCTGGTGGGGGAGACCGAGCGTCGTCTGAAAGACGGCGATACGCGACGCGAATACTGCCTGACAGCAAGCGGCGAGCGTGTTTTGCGGGCCGAGGTCAGACGCTTGCGGCAGGTGGTTGACGTCGCGAGAACGCGGTTGGGCAAACTGGAGAAGGACACATGACCAGGCAGCAGTGTTTGCTGGGAGTGTATCGAATCCTCCTGCAATTTTATCCTCCGGCATTCAAGAGCCGTTTTGCCGAGGAGATGTGGGAATTGGCGGAAGCGGCTGAGCCCGGGGAATGGGCACTGATTTTCAGCGACACGAGCCTGGGAATCGTACGTTGCTGGTTGCAAGGAGGCCGTCTGACCTCCGCGGCAGCGGAGCCGAACGCATATATTTCTCTGGGAGACTCCACAGTGTTGCGGTGGAGGTTGCTTCAGGGTTTTGTTTTATCGGTCGCGATCCTGATTGGCTTGTGTTACTTCAGTGACTGGACAGCTTACCGGGAATGTCCGGGGACGACGAGTGAGAGCGGACGCGAGTGTACCAGCTTCAGTGTGTCGGCTTGCAGAATGCGCTGAATCTGATTGCGGGCGTGCACCGACCAAGGGCCGGTAGTATCGAGTTTGATGTACGCCTGCCAATGCTTCAGGGCCTTGCGCGGCTCGCGGGTTTTTTCGTAGGCGAGCGCGAGATTGTAATGCGCGTCGGCGTAAGTTGGAGCAAGCAGGATCGCGGTCTTGTAAGTCTGGATAGCCTCTTGTACGCGTCCAGTCTCGTCGAGAACGTTGCCCAAGTCAAAATAAGCGAGTGAGTAGCGGGGATCCGCTTGCAAAGCAGCGCGGTAATGTTTTTCCGCGAGCGTGAAGTCCTGGCGATTGTAGTGCAGGGTGCCTAAATTAATGTGGGCGGCGGCGTGGCCGGGATCAAACTCCAGCACCTTCTGGTATGCAGCCAGAGCCTCCGTCTGGGTTGTGGGATCCTCTTCGAGGGCGATGCCGCGGGCGAACCACACCGCAGCCTCGTTTTCCTGCGGACCAGGCTCGGTCACGGGACTCAGCGTGCGTGTGACTACCTTTTCGCGGGAAGAAAAATCCATCACAAACTGTCCGGCTATGGGTTCGAGCAGCCTGCCTTCATGACGGAAAGCCACGCGATGCTTGTTGGTAGATGAGGCCCCTGCGTCGAGTAGAGGATTTCCCATGCCGGACGCCTGCTTCTGCATGGCCTCGAGCGATTCGCGGATTACCGCCGGCCTCACCTTCATGGCGCACAGGTCGCGAACTTTCTTGATCTTCAGCAGGTCGGAGAAGGAGTAGGCGGTGGAGACGACAATCAGCCCGGCGCGCTCCCAGCTGGCCAACTGGCGCGGCGTGAGGTGAAGAATTCTAAGTAAATCGGCTCGACTGTACAAGACGGTACACCAGTCTTGCGTGCTCGACCACGCAAGTACGTCCCCGCCGCTATTATCCGCAACTTGCGGGAGTAAAGGCAACAGCAAACACTTGTGGAAATCTGTGGAGAACCTGGATGATCTACATGCAGCGGAAACGGTGCAGGTGCGCTTTCGCTGGACCGGACAGCCCCTTCGACCTCGCTCAGGGCAGGCGAGGACGTCTGTCCCCACGTGATCTCATACGGTTACAGCGGCTTGGTACTCCTCGTAGGTTCCTTTGAAGTCCGTTATTTTGTGATCGCTCTCGAAGTGCCAGATGCGCGTTGCGACTTCGTCGATCAAATCATGGTCGTGGCTTACGAGGAACACCGTCCCTTGATAGCGCTGGAGTGAAATGTTCAGCGCGTTGATGGCTTCGAGGTCGAGGTGATTGGTGGGCTCATCGAGCACGAGCACGTTCGGTTTTTGCAGCATGAGCTTGCAAAAGAGCAGGCGCGCGGCTTCGCCGCCGGAAAGAACGTTCGTGGATTTCGTGGCTTCGTCGCGCTGAAAGAGCATCTGGCCTAACAGGCCGCGGATTTCTTCGCCGACGGCTGCTGGATTCCACTGATGCAGCCACTCGAGAGCCGTCATGCCGCCTTCGATCAGGCTGCGATGATCTTGCGCGAAATATCCAATGGAGGCTTCGTGTCCCCAGATCACTTTTCCGGAATCGACGAAGGGACCGTCATAGCCGCTGGTTTTGCGCAATTCGGCTTCAGGCGTGGTGGGCGAATTTGCCAGCATTGCATTAATCAGCGTGGTCTTCCCCGCCCCGTTGCGGCCCATCAGAGCGATTCTCTCTCCGCGCGTGATGCTGGCGGTGAAGTCGCGAATTACATTCTTGTCGCTGTACGATTTGCTGAGGTGCTCGAGTTCGAGAATGTGTTTTCCTGATGGGCGCTTCTGCTCGAACTTGATGTACGGCCGCTGGATGTTCGATTTGGCCAGTTCGGTGACCTGCAAGCGCTCGACTTCCTTGCGCCGCGACTGCACCTGGCTCGACCGCGTGCCCGCGGAGAAGCGCGCGATGAATTCGTTTAACTGCGAAATCTTCTTTTCGCGCTGTGCGTTCTGCGACTCGATCTGCGAGCGTACTTGTGTCTTGGCCAGAACCATTTCGTCATACGATCCGGTGTAAGTAATGATGGTCTCGTAGTCGATGTCGGCGATGTGGGTGCAGATGCTGTTGAGAAAGTGGCGGTCGTGCGAGATTGCGATGACTACGCCGTCGTAGGCATTCAGAAATCCCTGCAGCCAATGGATCGAATCCAAGTCCAGGTTGTTTGTCGGTTCGTCGAGAAGTAAAGCTTGCGGATGTCCGAACAACGCTTGCGCGAGCAAGACGCGGACTTTCTGTCCGCCCTGCAGCTCGGACATTTTTCTGGAGTGAAGTTCTTCCGGAATATCCAGGCCGTCTAGCAAAACAGCAGCGTCGCTCTCGGCGGTGTATCCATCTTCTTCGCCAACAATGCCTTCGAGTTCGCCCAGCTTCATGCCATCTTCATCGGTCATGTCATGCTTGGCATAGATGGCGTCGCGCTCTTGCATGGCCGCCCACAGACGCTTGTTGCCCATGATGACGGTGTCAATCGCGGTGTAGGCATCGAAGGCAAACTGGTCCTGGCTCAAAACCCCGAGCTTGCGCGGGCGGACGACAGTTCCCTTTTGCGGCTCAAGATCGCCGCTGAGCAGCTTCATGAAAGTCGATTTGCCGGCGCCGTTGGGACCGGTCAGGCCGTAGCGCTTGCCCGGAGTAAATGCGACGGAGACTTCATCGAACAGAATTTTGGCGCCGTAGCGCATGGAAACATTACTGACTGAAAGCATGGGTTCTGGTTTCTCTTCTTCTGGGCTTCTACTTGTTGAGCTTCTTCAGGGAAGCTTGTTCAGGAAGCTTTTTTCCTGGAACTGCGGGGAATTTCCGCCAAAAACGGTACGCAGCTGGAGTTAATAGAATATCATGGGCGCTTCTTGCGACGGCTGCGGGAGGACTTATGCGGGGACAGCCGCCCTCGGCTGTCCGCCGGGCGCAGCCCGGCAGCCTTTTGCGGCAGATCGAACGGGCTCTCTATCACGAAGTCGGGACCGCCCTTAGGAAATAGCGCCGAAAGCTCGGTGCCCAACCCGCCGCGATCGTCGGCTGCAGACTGAACGAGAGGAGCCTTGTTCTCCTCTGGGTAGCACCCGAGGATCTGCCGCACGAGCTCGTCCCTCCTCATCCGTCTATGGGAAGCGATCTGTTCTAGGCGGGCCTCTTGCTCGGGTTGAAGAGCGATTCTCATTCAACTAGTCTAGGAAGTACCGGTCGCGGTCGTCAAATCACCTATAGAGGCCCCCGTGTATTTCGCCACAAACTTTCGCCTTGCACCCAAAAAGGGGTGACCTGTCATGACGGATGACGCTCCAGAGCTCCACCGTTTCGCCGAGGCATTCAAGTCCGAGGAGGCGCTAAGGAAGGATTTGGCGACACTCCTCAACAAAATGCCGCACACACAAGGGGTGCAGATAACCCACGGAACGCAGGAGTACGGCAAGGACATTGTCTTCTACGCCCCCGACGGCGTCCACAATTGGCAGCTAAACGCCTTTGTAGTAAAGAACACGCGGATCAATGGGTCAGCCGACGATAACCACGGAGCCCGCAACGTGTTCAATCAGGCTGAGCAGGCTCTGGATACGCCATTCATTAATAGCATGGGCGAGGAGGAGCGGGTCTCAAAGGTCTTCATCGTGAGTCCCTTTGACTGTTCCCAAAGCACCATGCAATCGATTAAGGGAAAGCTTAAAACGCATTTTGGTAAAGTGGAATTTCTTTGCGGTGTAAACCTATTCAAGAAATTCTCTGAATACTGGCCAGAGTTCATAATCTTCGAGTCCACCCTCCTTGGGGCATATGTGTCGAGCCTTCAGCAAAGCTTTGATCAATCCGATCCCATAAGCTTCCTCTCGTCTCAGCACTACATTCTATCCAGCGCTAACAAAACGCTGAGGAGCGTGTACGTTAGGCAAGGCTTCAAGATCTCACTCCTAGAGTTCGATTTCTTGGTCGAGTCTCCTAATCTCCTGACGCTGCGAGGGCCGGTTACCTTAAGGGAGGTAGAGGATGTCCGCGAACAGCTTGACTTTTTGCTACCCCTGGTGCGACACACACAGGTCTGGGAAGATCCCGATCCAAGTCTAGCCGCAGCGTTGGTCCCTTCCTTGGCGCGACTCTCGGCATCGTTGAAGGAGAAATGGACTCAAGAATGGGAAGAGGATGGGCGCAAGCGAGAGGCTGAAGGGAAAAAAAGACCCTCGAAGTCAACCGCAGAAATCCAGCTGCGGGATATCGAAGGGGTCCTAGACTCGCCCTCCGTTCGCACAATGCTGGAAGTTTTGATGGCATTCGACGCACGGGTTCAGAAGGCCAATGACTTAGCCAGGAAGGCTAGGCACTCCGATGTCGTGCTCCATTCGGATGAGTATTTAAGCTTTTGTCGGGTAATGGAGGTCATAAATCTCTACCCCGCCGCCTTTCGCAAGAGGTCGCAGGTTTACGAAAAATTGTTCCCCGAGACGCTTCTTGATCACATAGGAGGTTCTGTGCTGATTACGGCCCCGGCGGGGTACGGCAAGACCTCGTTCTGCAAATGGAACACCCTGAACGATGTGCAGCGCCTCATTGACAAAACCGCAACGATCATACCGGTGTATGTTCCCCTACATCAGCTTGCGACGGCTCGGGTCGCCGCGTGCGAGGCCGCATTCCTGCGCTCGCCGGAGATCGCTGAACTGTTTTCCGCAGCGCATAAAAAGGGTCAACGGATTCGTGTATATCTCGATGGCCTGGACGAGGTCACAACCGTAGAGCAACAGGAGAAGCTGATGCGCCTGGCAGAGGAGCTGGTAACGAAGTATTCCCCGGTTCAGGTAATCGTGACGGGACGTGACTATGTTTCGGGTCCATGGCTCCGGTGGTTGAGTAGAATTCACCTGTCCGAACTCAATGGGGACCAAGTATCACAGTTGGTCTCGAACTGGTTGGGGGACGACCCAGGCGAGCACGCAGCCTTCCACAAGCAGCTCTCCAACGCGAGGGCTCTCCAGTCTTTGATGAAGGTTCCTTTACTGGGTACCCTAATCATCGCCGTGTTCAAGAAGATGAAATCTCTTCCAGAAAGCAAGGTTAAACTGTATGAAGTCTTCGTCGAGTTAATGTGCGGCGGTTGGGATTTGGCAAAGAATGTCAGGCGCGAAACCCGCTTTGGTTCGCAAGCAAAGCTAGGCGTCCTCACTCGGGTGGCAGGGATTTTACACCTAAATAGTAAGCGTGAGGCGATGGAAGCGGACGTACGGACCGCCGTTAGCCAGACAATGGGAGCGTTTTCCGACAAATGGCGGAGTTTGTTGGATGAAATTCTAGAGGATGGCCTTCTGATCCGGCTGGGCGCGAACAGCTTGGCATTTTCACATTTGTCATTTCAGGAGTACTTGGCTGCTACCGAGTTGACCGATCCAAACGGCAACCGCCAGCAGCTCATGCTGAAGAGGTATCTGTCGGGAGAGGATTGGTGGCGCGAGGTGCTGGCGTTTTACGTTGGAATGTCGAGGCGTCCGGATGAGACAGAGGGTTGGATCAGAAAAATAACGATTGACATCTCCGAAGCCAAACGCGTCCCCGACCTAGCTCAGCGATTTAGATTCCTGATGGATACCCTTGCTAGCGCGTGGCCGGGATGGGTTCCTCGCAAAGACATGCCCGCTCTGCACAAATCACAGGAATCCGAATCGTAGGATGGTCCCTGCTCAGTGCCCCCCGCTGAGTTCCCTGACGATCGCCCCCACGAACTGTTTGGCGTCGCCGAAGAGCATCAGAGTGTTATCCAGGTAATAGAGCGGGTTATCGATGCCCGCGAAGCCGGGGCTCATGCTGCGTTTGATCACCATGACGGTATGGGCTTTATCGACGTCGAGGATGGGCATGCCGAAGATCGGGCTGGAGTGGTCGGTGCGCGCGGCGGGGTTGGTGACGTCGTTGGCGCCGATTACGAGGGCTACGTCGGTTTGGGGGAAGTCGCCGTTGATCTCGTCCATTTCGATCAGGCGGTCGTAGGGAATGTCGGCCTCTGCGAGGAGAACGTTCATGTGGCCGGGCATGCGTCCCGCGACGGGATGGATGGCGAAGCGGACATCGACTCCCTTTTTGGTGAGGATGTCATAGAGTTCGCGAACTTTGTGTTGAGCCTGCGCCACCGCCATGCCGTAACCCGGGACAATAACGACTTTGTTGGCGGCGGTGAGGATTGCGGCGGCTTCCTCGGGCGTGGCGCTGTGCACCGGCTTGGCTTCCGCGCCGCCCGCTGCTGCAGCCTGCACCTGGCCGAAGGCTCCGAACAGAACGTTGGTGAAGGAACGGTTCATCGCCTTCGACATGATGACGGAAAGAATGAGTCCGGAAGATCCGTCGAGCGCGCCGGCGATGATCAGCAGCTTGTTCTGCAGCACGAATCCCATAGCCGCAGCGGACAAACCGGCATAGCCGTTCAACAGTGAGATCACTGTCGGCATGTCGGCGCCGCCGATCGGGATGATGAGCATCACGCCGAAGATCACGGAAATACCAACGATCAGCGGGAACAACTGCTTTGCGTCCGGATGCAACACCAGGTAAACCGCACTGGCGATGGCCACGCTCAACAGCAGAAAGTTGACGAGATTCTGTCCCTTATAAGTGATGGGCCGCTGGGGCAGGATTTCTTGCAGCTTCCCCGCCGCCATCAGGCTGCCAGTGAAGGTCAGGCCTCCGAGGATCACTTCCATCGAGAGGACCGACATTCCAAACTTCGAGTTGCTCTGGGTTCCCAGATAAAATTCGGCTGTTCCTACCAACGTCACGCATAACGCGCCGAAGGCGTGGCTGAGCGCGGTTCGCTGCGGGACGGCGGTCATATGCACCATGCCGAGCGGGATGCCAATGCCGCTGCCGAGCACCAGCGCGATGACGATCCACTTCCAATCGACGATGCCATGGTGTAGCAGAGTGCCGGCGATAGCCAGCACCATGCCGATTTCGCCAGCCCAGATTCCGTGGCGTGCCGTGGCGGGCGAACTCATCCACTTGAGGGAAAGAATAAAAAGGGCGCTGGCGATGAGGTAGATGACTTCGATGACGTACTGGCTTCCGGCGAATTCGTTCATGATTTACTCAATAAGACCTAACAGGATCTGCAAAAACGATTTCTGAACAACCTTTCTTTCGAATACACTGCTCAAGTAATTGAAGTGCCAAACACGAAACCTCAGGGGGCTAAAGCCCACATCAATGGTTACATTGAATGGCACGACTAAAGTCGCGCCCTACCCGGACCTTTCCGCAAAGCCCGGTTTTACTAACTTGTCTTACTTACTTGTTCGGGCGGCTTGTTCGGGCGGCTGGTCTTGAACATCTTGAGCATGCGGTCCGTGATAAGGAATCCTCCGACCACGTTGCTGGTAGCCGCGATGATGGCGATTACGCCGAGGACGGTCGCGAATTCGCTCTTGCGCTCCCCCACCAGCACAATCGCGCCGACTACTGCAATCGCGTCGAGCGCATTAGTCAGCGACATCAACGGAGTATGCAGCAAAGGCGATACGTGGCGGATGACTTCAAAGCCGATGAAGCAGGCCAGCATGAATATGAACAGCGCGTCGATCAGATTGGAACCCATTTGCGACCTCAGGGGCTAAAGCCCCGATTCCTTTGGCTCGTTGGCGCGGCTGAAGCCGCGCCCTTTCAAAGCAAAATTCCACGCACAATGCAAGGTTTTCTATCCACCTGCTAACACCAAAGCCGGCAGTTCGAAAAATTGGCGCACTCTGGGGTTCACGATTTCGCCGGCGCGCGTCACGATCGTCTCGCGAATGATTTCGTCCTGCAGGTTGAGCTGCAGTTTGCCATCTTTCACCATGTAGGCGAGAAAGCTGGCCACGTTGCGGGCGTACATTTGGCTAGCGTGGTATGGGACGCTGCTCGCCAGATTGATGGCGCCGATGATCGCGACGCCGTACTCTTGCACCGTCTCCCCAGTGCGCGTCAGTTCGCAATTGCCACCGCGCTCGGATGCAAGATCGACGATCACGGAGCCGGGGGCCATCCCTTTGACCATCTCCGCCGTGATCAGGACCGGCGACTTCTTGCCCGGAATTACTGCAGCCGTGATAACCACATCGCTCTCCGCCACGACACGGGTGAGGAGTTCGCGCTGGCGGGCGTAAAAGGTTTCATCCTGGGCAGTTCCGTAGCCACGGGCATCTTGCGCATCCTTGGCTTCGATGGGCAACTCTACGAAGCGGCCGCCCAGACTCTGCACCTGCTCTTTGGAGGCGGCACGCATGTCGTAGGCGGAGGCAACGGCGCCGAGCCTGCGGGCGGTCGAGATGGCCTGCAGACCGGCCACTCCGGCACCGATGACGAACACGCGGGCGGGAGTGATTGTGCCTGCAGCAGTGGTCATCATGGGAAAGATTCGGATGGAGGTTTCAGCGGCCAGCAGCACCGCTTTGTAACCACAGATCGTTCCCATGGAAGACAGGGCATCCATGCTTTGCGCTCGTGTGGTGCGGGGCACCAATTCTACCGAAAATGATGTGACACCGGCCGCGGCAATCTGTTGGATCACGTCGGCGGAGCCGAACGGACGCAGGAAACCGATCAGCACCTGATCGCGGCGCATCAGCGGAAGGTCGGCCTTGCCGGTCAAGTCATTCGAGCCGTAGCAAAGCACCTGCACGATAATGTCGGCTGTGCCGAACACGGCGGCGCGATCGGGAAGGATCTTTCCACCTTTCTCAACATACAGTGCATCGTGGTAGCCAGCCTGTTCGCCTGCGCAGGATTCGACGACTACCTCGAGTCCGGCCTTGGCAAGAGTGGGAATGACGGCGGGAACAAGCGCAACCCGGCGCTCTCCCGGATAACTTTCCTTCGGAACTCCAACAATCACGCGCTGGTCCTTTCTGTAGGGGAAAATTGTAGGCTAGCACCGCCGACTAAAGCTGTCTCACCGTACGTAAATACTATAGACCGAGTCGGGAAGAACCGTGACTCCCCTCACAGGCGTGCGAGAGCAGCGCCGACGGACCCAAGACAATACCAGAAAAAAGAAGAAGGGAGTGGAAGAGTGAGCAGAAGAGGATAACGGGCCTAAATTCATGAACCACGAAGGACACAAAGTTACAGTAAAGCTGAGAAGGCAGGGTTTCCTTCGCACATCCTGGTATCGCTCGTGATGAAATTCCTACACCGACCGTGAATGATCTGAGGATGGGCCGAATTATGCGGCCGGGCGCGCGGCAGCCATGGCGTCGTACTCCTCTTGCGACTGCGCAGGCAACAAGACCCATAGCGTATACACACCCACGGCGGTGCCAAAGGGTATGTGGAATAGCGAGATGAAGCCCAGGACGAGAGTGAGGATCCGAGCCCAGGGTTCGCGATGCAAAAGGCCCCATCCTGCAAGGAATCCGAAGGCCGCCTTTGCCAGCACGAACATACCAATCACACTCAGCAAGGGACGCAGAAACGCAGTTGGCGCCTCGGGCGCGCCGAGTTCGTGCAGGTGAGCAAACAATGTGTTGGCGAGGATGTAGAGCACCACGCCGGCTATGGTATTGAACGCGGAAATCGCAAGCCAAATAATTCCCAGTAAATGAGCGTGCGACTGAACCCGCCCGGGCCGTGATTGCATTACAGTCACAGTCCCGAAAATCTGCTTGCCGCAGCGACTGCAAAACGACTGGCCTGGTTGCACGGCCGTTCCACATCCATCGCAGAACATAAATTTCCTCCCGCGCTTGCGAATCGACCCATGCTACAACACGCCACTCGACAGAGGATACGAAACGGCGACGTCAAAGTTCCATGGAGTCGCGCATGAACGTTGTTTCGCCCCGACTTGGTTCGATCGAATGTGCGATTTCAATTGATGAGCAAAACGAAAAGGCCACCCGGCAACAGGGCAGCCTTCTCTTTTCAAGGGAGAATAGTTCCAACGGAGGCAAAAGATTCCCGTCAAAACTTTCTGAGCAAAATCTTATGAGCCGAAAAAGGAGGGTGTCAAGCAATTTTTAGCAAATAAATGTCTTTAGTTTCAACGAGTTACGGATTCGGTCAATACTTAGAGGGAGTGTTTCAATTTGAGACGAAAAACCTGTGGAAGGGACATAAGCCGATGTTCCTCATGGACTTAAGACCCTTGAGAGGGCTCACCGGCACGTGAACGATGGCCCGTCGAATCCTGCGCAGCCGTGTCCGCCAAGTCGAGAGAAATGAACTCATCTTGGTCGGCGCGACCGAAAACGGGGCCGGGAAAATAGCGTCGCAACAGAACGCGAGCGCCGCCGAAAGCGACTCCCGCTGCCAAAGAGATCGCACCCACGATGATACAGAGGAGGATGATATTCACCAGCAAGTTGGCGACGTTATTTTTCTTGTCGAAATACGTGTTCTCGTTCCACGTGACGCTGGCGTCGTAGTTCACGGCACCCAGCAAAGTCTGAGCGTCGTTTTGCGAGAGCGAGCCGGCTGCAATCGCGACAATGGGTCCGGTGCGCTTATCGAAAAATGGGCCGGCGCTTTCGACGGCGGCCACTCCGGGCTGGGGCTGAGGCGCATGCCGGGCGGCGTCGATCCGGCGCAAGTGTTCTGCGGCCAACGCCGGGGTCGGGTACTCGATCAGCATCAGCGTGGCTCCTCCGCCCGAAGTTGAGTATTGTCCGAGAACCACCTCGGGGTTCGCGCTGAAATCAACCAGGTCGGCGGGAAGAGGAGAGCTGATCGCTGCGAGAGCCAATGGCCCCTCGGCGTATTTCTTCGTGTTTGCCGAATATCCGTGGTGGGGCATAAAGGCGAGAATCGGAGGCAGATTGCCGGCGTTTCCGCTGGGACGCGGCAGTACTCCAGCCAGCTCACGCAGGGCCGCGGCCGACATTACCGACAACTGGCTGAACCCGGCGTCCACAAGGATGTGGCCGCGGTAAAACAGAACGCGCTGATTTAGCGACGCGCCCTGATCGCCGATTTCTTCCCGCGCCATCTCCGGTTGCAGATAGAAACTGTAGGCGCCGAAGGCGCCGCTGGCGTCGGTGAAACGCGCGGCGCGAATCTTCAGCGTGCGTCCGTCGTCGCTCTTATAGGTTGCGGACTCGACATCGGCGAAGCCGTATTCTTTGAGTAGAGCCGCGTTGGTTGGGTCGGCGGTTGCGGGATCTTTGCTGGCTTGAGGAGTGCCTTGGAGCTGCCATCCGGCGAATTGTTTGGGAAGGATTGGCGGCTGCGCTGGGGAATTGTTTGCGCTGGCTGCGAAAGCCACACTGGCCAGAAAGACGCCTACAACCACTTTGAGCAAGAAGCGCGAGGAATGCATGAATGGACTGCTAGGCACAAAATCCCTTTAGTAATTAGACCACAGTGGAGGGGAAAAAGTTTCCCGGCGACTTGAATTACCCCAAAGATCAATCTGGAGAATTTGCGGATTTATTGGCCGGCGCCCTTATCCATCTTGCTGGCCACCTTCACTCCGCTCAAGCCGTTCACATACTTGGCGATGCCGCGGTAGAGGGACTCGGCGATGCGCTGGCGATACTCGCTGGTGGCGAGGCGATGCTCGTCGGTAGGATTGCTGACAAAGGAAATCTCGGCGAGGATTGACGGCATATTGGCGCCGATCAGAACTATAAACGGAGCCTTTTTCACGCCGCGGTCGCGGATGGCGGGGCTCTTGACCGCGAGACCGCTGTGCAGCGACTGCTGCACGTCCCAGGCAAACTCGCGCGACTCTTCGATCTTTTCTTTGAGAGCGATCTTTTTCACCAGATCTTGCAGTTCGTAGATGGATTTCTCGGAAACCGCGTTCTCGCGGGCTGCCACTTCCAGCGCCTCCGGCGAAGAGGTGAAATTCAGATAGTAGGTTTCGACCCCGCGGGCGTCGGCATCGTGGCTCGAATTGGCATGAATTGAGACAAACAGGTCGGCGCGCGCCTGGTTGGCGATTGCCGTGCGAGTTTCGAGCGGAATGAATGTATCGTCTTTGCGGGTGTATACCACTTCAGCGCCCAGACGCGTCTCCAGCAGCTTGCCCAAACGCCGTCCGACTTCGAGGACGAGATCTTTTTCTTCGAGGCCATTGGGGCCGATGGTGCCGGTATCGTGGCCGCCATGGCCGGGATCGATCACGATCTTGCCGATTTTCAATCCCAAAGCACGAATGAGCGATCGGTCACCGCTCACCGTGGGCCTCGCCTCCCGAATCCCGAGATCGGAGACATCCGGCTTCACGGAAGCAAGCGAGCGCGCAGTACTCTTGCGGTGCGCGCTGTCCAGATTGCTTCGGCCGCTTTGATCGACGCTCAAATCTGGAGCTTGAACGGGAGCAATCGCGACGTCATCCTCGTCATCGGCATCCACAACTTTTTTCACAACGGCAGTTCGCGGCCTCCTGTCTGATTTCTTATCCACTGACGACGGCTCTGAGAGAGATGTTGCCTCATCGTCGACCTCAGTGCTGGCTGATGTGGCCTTCCCTGACGAAGAAGCATGTGTCGAAGCCGCAGACATCGCTTCCGGCGAATTCGAGTCGTCGCTAGAGTCGGGAACAGCTTTCGCGGAGGCCGTCCGCTCCTCGCTCGTATCATCTGCATCTTCCGGCAGCTTGGCGAGCGACTTGCCCCGTCCATTCTTGCCGTGGATGTCAATGATCAGGCGGCAGGGATTCGACAGAAGAAAGGCGTGGTAATCAGAGAGGTTGTCAACTTCAAGCACAACCCGTGTGCGACGCGGCGCGAACTGTGCTACGCGAACCTTCTTCAGGAAGCCGTCATCCACGTCAAGCGTTTTGCCTACCAGGGTTGAGGCGAGCTTGGTTTCCTGCAGATCGAAGAAAATGCGCGATGGCCGGGCGATTCGCCGCGAGGAAAATTTTACGTCGCCTTCAACGTCAATGGCCACACGAGTGTAGTCCGGAGTGGACCAGTGGCGGATGCCAGTCACGCGGGGCAGCCCAGAGCGCGCAACCGGGGATTCGTTCTTGCCTGACAATTCCTGGGAAACATCGTGCTCCGCGGCAACTTCTCTTCCCTCGTTATTATTCTTATTCTTGCCGCTGTTTTCGGACTGTCGCTTCTCCGCCGTGTTCTTTGCCTCTGTCGTCTTCTGAGACTGCGCCTGCTGCTTTATTTCGATGATGGCCTGCCGCGCACCATCGGCCAGGCGATTGTTCGGGTAGCGGTGCAGAAAGTCTTCGAAGGTGGCGCGCGCCGCTTCGGGCTGGTTGAGATCGTCCTTATAGATCTCGCCGATGGTGAACAGGCCGTCAAAGCGGTACTTGCTTCCGGGATACTCGCGGCGCAGAAACTTATATTGCTCGATAGCCTCGTGCAGAATTTTGTCGTCTTCAAAACGCCGTCCCATTTCAACCAGAGTCTCGGCGACCGCGACCACGCTAGGGTCAGCTTTGGATGAAGCGGGCGAGCCCAGGTAGACGTTGCGGTAGGCGTTCAATACGCGCTGGTAGTCGTGGCGGGTGCGGTCGGCGGAAGGCCTTCCGTTCAGGGCCTCGCGCATTCGCTCGGCGACGGCGAAGTGCTCGCGCGCCCAGACGTCGGAGTGGCGTGCGCGCGCGTGTGCCGGCGCAGGAGTCAGGGCCGCGCATATGGCGAGCGCAATTAGCCCTTGCCACCGACAACGCGGACGCGTTGGACTTTTCAAGTGAGCGTACACGACAACCAACCCGTGCCTTCGATCCCGCATTTTGTACCAGTTGGTTGAACCAAATGCCCTGGGTGCCAGAGAGAAAAAAGTACAACAATAGTTCAATAGATGCTGCGAACCTTATTCGGTGTTGCTGATGTAAAGGACGCCACGCGAATCCCGTTGAACCCGAACGGGATCGTGCGAGGCGGCAGGGTTAAAGTCGGAACCGCTGTAGTAGAGCTGGGTGATCCGCCGGACGTAGTTTTGAGTTTCGGCATAGTGAGGGATGCCGGAACTGCGCGCCACGGCGCCTGCACCCGCGTTATAGGCCGCCAGGGTCAGCTTGACGTCGCCACCGTAGTTATCGAGGAGTTGTTTCAACTGGCGCACGCCCGCGTCCACATTCTGTTCCGGGTCGAAGGGATTTTTCACCTTGAGCTGGCGCGCCGTCGAGGGCATCAACTGCATCAGCCCCATCGCGCCTTTGCGCGACACTGCGTTGGGATTGAAATTCGATTCCACTTTCACCACGGCGCGTACCAGATTGGGGTCAACGTTATGGCGCGCTGCGGCCTGCTCGATGGCAGTATCGATATCCACCGAGGCTGCCGCCATGCCGGAAGAATTCGCGGCCACGATTTTAGCGTTCGCCGACTGGTTAGACTCGTGTCCCAGGTATTGACTGACCTCAGCCGCTGCCGACCGCGCCGCGCGCATCGACGCTGCATTGGGCGGAGGCACCGGCTTCCAGCGATTTTGCTTGGAACTCCAGTACATCAGTGAGCGTCGGGGAGTTTCGGTGACTTCAGATCGGTGCGCTGGAGTTGCGGAGACAAAGTCGTTCACGTAAACCTTGCGGCCGTGGTCATCGGTCGCGGCGATATTTTCCGAGGATCCATCGCCGTCAGCGGCGCCGAGTTGGGGAGCGAGAGAAAGTGAGGTCGCGGCTAAGGTGCTGGCCATCAGTGCGATTTGCAGGCGCTTTCGCATTACCGGGCTTTTTGTGCTCATAGGCGAAGACAGACTTCGACCTCGAATCCGCTACCCGGAACCTGACAGAGAATTTAAACCAGAGTAGGACGATTATAGGCGTGGGAAGCCAGACGGGCAACCGCCCGGAAGGGAGTAGAACCACCGAAGTAATCTTCGTAAACCACTGAAAACATTGTTATTAAATCATACAATTATTATGAAGCTCTTAACCGCCCCTCTCCCAGTGCCAACCCGAAGGCATCGAGCGATAAGGAGCGGAGAAGGTTGCGGCGCATGCCGCGTTCCACCTCAGCGAGGCCGTCAGAGGCCGCGCTGATCCAGTCGAAGTCGGCAGCCTCGGCTAGCTTCGCAAGTTGGCTTTGGATATCCGTATTGTGAACCAGAGCCGGCGCGCCCGAGTTCAGAAACATTAGATCTCGCAGCAGCGAGTAGAGTGTGCGCAGGAGATATTCGATCTTCTCCCGTCCCTCGGCGCCGGGTCGATAGGATTCCGTGATCCTGAACAATGCACTATGGTCGCCACTAAGCAAGGCTGAATTAAGCATGGTCAACGCATCTGCGCGGGCGGCAATATAACCGTCGAGTTCGAAGTTGCGGGCCCGGCCCAGCGCACCCTCGCACAGCCTGGCCACCAAAGCTCGTTGCGCGGTTTTCCACTCGGGACGATGCTTGGTCAAGTCGCGTTCTACTTCTTCAACTGACAAAGCGCCCAGCGTAAACGTCATCGATCGCGATCGGATGGTCGGAAGCAATTCTCCGGCGTTCTCCGAAAGCAGGAAAATCGTGGCGAACTCCGGAGGCTCTTCCAGCACTTTGAGGAGGGAATTCGCCGCCTCTTTCATGAAAGCCGAGTCGGTGAAAATGTAAACCCGCTCCCGCGCCTCCGACGGACGGTAATAAATGGTTTCGATCACCCGCCGAACTTGATCCACTTTGATCATCATCTGCGGAGGGTCGGGAGGGATGATTAACACATCGGGGTGAGTCTGCACGAAGAGGCGGGTTTCTTTTTTGTCGGCTTCGCGCAGGCCCTCGCGTGCTTCTACTGCTTCGGCAAAGCGCGCGTCAAGGTCAGCGGCCTGAGCGATGCGGCGGCAGTTCGCACACTGGCCGCAGAAATCTGGGAGACCATCGGTCTGAGTCGGCGTCAGGCAATTCAGCGCCTGGGCCAGCATCAACGCCAGCGTGTATTTGCCCGACCCTCGCGCGCCGGAAACAATTACCGCGTGTGGAAAGCGTTTTCGGGCCAGTATATCGCGCAGGCGATGGACAGTGTCAGCGTTACCGTGAAAGTCAGAAAAGGACATTACGATTATTCGTGTCGCGCTTTTTCTCACTCGGCGATCCGTTTATTCGCCAAGGAAATGTTCCGCGGGTATGTAGAGCCCATATTGAGGGTGCCCCACACTTGCGCTTTTTGCAAGGGTGGGCGTCAAAGAAGCATGCATCAAAGTCCCTAGCAATATCAATCGCGATACGCAGTCGTATGCGGAGTCACGGATTGCCCGCTAGGAGCTTTAATTTTTTTTCGACAACTTCCAGGATCCGTCGATGCGTTTGCGCGGGGGTACCGCTGGCATCCACTCCCACGACGCGATTCGGCTCTCTTGCCGCAATCGCCATGTAACCTTCCCGGACGCGGGCGAAGAATGCCCGCGTTTCCTGCTCGAAGCGATTCTCGTCATGGTGATGTTTAGCCACGGTCTTGTTTGAGTTGCCTGCGCCTTTTGCTGTGACGCGTGAGGCCCGTTGGTTGCGCAGACGAGCTCTTCCAACACTCATAGCTGGATCCGACTCGAGCAGGATCGTCAGGTCAGGCTGCAAGTTTCCACACAGCACACGATGAAGTTCAAGCACGCCCTCGTTGCCGAGCTTGCGGCCGCTACCCTGGTAGGCCTCGGTAGAATCGGTGAAGCGATCGCAAAGCACAATCTGCCCGTGATCGAGCGCCGGCTGGATCACTTCTGCAATATGTTGTGCGCGGGAGGCGAACATCAGGGCCATTTCCGCTAACGGCGAAAGACCTGCGGTCGCGGAGTCGAGCAACACGCGGCGAATTTTTTCCCCAGTTGCAGTCCCTCCCGGTTCGCGCGTTTCCACAACTTTGTGACCAGACGCGCGCAGGGCGGTCGCCAGCTTGCGCATCTGCGTGCTCTTTCCCGTTCCGTCGAGTCCTTCGAAGGTAATAAATTTTCCGCGCCGCGACATCGTGGAATGATAGCAGCGCTGATGCGTCCCTGTACCGCCGCTCGCACGGGCTGCTATAGTCTTTAGTTCCGCCGTTTGCTCTGGAAATTTTGTCATCAACAATTTCATCGATACTTTTATCGACACTTTTATTGACACTATGGGGGCCCTATCAATGAAACTCTCAAGAATCTTGGGAGTCGTTTCTCTTCTCGTCTTCTTCTCTCTTTTCAGCTGGTCAGCCGCACCGCCAACCGTAACGATCTTCGTGGACGCAACTTCTGCTCCCCGTAAGATCTTTCACGCAAGGATGAAAATTCCCGCCGGCTCAGGCGATCTGACACTCTATTATCCGAAGTGGATTCCCGGCGAGCACGCGCCCGACGGGCCAGTCGTCGATTTAGCAGGACTCAAGTTCAGCGCCAGCGGCAAGCCGCTGAAATGGCGACGTGATCTCCTTGATGGTTTCACCATCCACGTCGAGGTTCCGGCGGGCGAAACAGAAGTTGAAGCCGAACTGGATTTTCTTTCTCCTGCCACTTTCGAAGGCGGATTCTCTGCCGGCTCTTCCGCCACGGACAAAATGGCAGTCATCAGTTGGAATCAAGTTCTGCTTTACCCGAAGGGCTGGAAGGCGGATGAACTCACGTATGTCGCGACTCTGAAGTTGCCCGCCAATTGGAAATATGGGACGCCTTTGCCGATCGCATCGACCTCAAGCGACAACGGGGAAGCGCAAATCACATTTAAGCCGGCTCTTCTGAACACTCTTGTCGACTCGCCTGTAATTACGGGCGAATTTCTCAAGGTCGTCAAATTAGCCGACGATCCGCTCACAGAAATGGATATCGCCGCCGACAGCGCCGCAGCCCTCGAGCCTCCGCACGAAGTTTGGGACCACTACAAAAATCTCGTGGAACAGGCAAACAAGCTTTTTGGCGCGCATCACTATCGCGATTACCACTTCCTCTACAGCTTGAGCGATCACGTCGCGCACTTTGGGCTTGAGCATCACGAATCCGATGACAGCCGCGTTGACGAGCGCGGACTCGTCGATGAAAATTCGCGCAAGATGGAAGCCAGCCTGCTTCCCCACGAGTATGTGCACTCGTGGAATGGAAAATATCGCCGTCCCGCAGACCTGACCACGCCCGATTATCAACAGCCGATGCAGGATGATCTGCTTTGGGTATACGAGGGCTTGACGAATTATCTGGGCACGGTGCTGACCGCCCGCAGCGGATTGCTGACATTCGAGCAATCGCGCGACGATCTCGCCTTAACTGCCGCTATGCTCGACCACACGCCGGGCCGGACGTGGCGCAATCTGCAGGACACGGCCGATGCGGCGCCACAGCTTTATTTCGCTCCGCAGGCGTGGCACTCATGGAGGCGCAGCGTCGATTTCTACGACGAAGACACGCTCAACTGGCTTTGGGCAGATGTGATCATCCGTCAGCAAACCAAGGGGAAGAAGACGCTGGACGATTTCTGCAAGCTTTTTCACGGTGCTCCCAGCACCGGCCCGATGGTGAAGACGTACACATTCGATGACGTCGTCAACACTCTGAACCAGATTGTATCGTACGACTGGCGCGGCTTCTGGACGGAACGGTTGACGAATCACGGTCCGGGCGCGCCGCTGGGCGGAATCGAAGGCAGCGGATGGAAGCTCGTCTATGACAACTACCCCTCTGAGATGGACCGCGGCGGCGAGAACGACGAACACTTCATCGACGTAAGATATTCGATCGGTATCGAGCTACGCGAAGACGGCACGATCACCGATACCACGGAGGGCATGCCCGCCGCGCTCGCGGGAATCGGCCCCGGAATGAAACTGGTCGCGGTGAATGGGCGCAAGTACTCCGCTCAAACCCTGCGCGATGCGCTCAAAGCCGGCAAGGGCAGCTCCGCTCCCCTCGACCTTATGGTCGAAAACACTGACTACTACAAGACCTATAGGCTCGATTACCACGGCGGCGAGCGTTATCCGCACCTGGTGCGCGATGAATCGAAGCCGGATTTGCTGACGGAGATCTACACAGCAAAGTAGCTTCTCAATAGGAGAGCAGAAAACCGTGGATTTCGGCTGGCGCGTCGCCCATGAGCTTTCTCCGCGGAAGTTCTCAGCGCACTCCGCGATTGAAGTGGTAGTTAAGCCAGTGAGTCGCGGAGAACGCGGAGAGCCACGGAGAGTTTCGGGAGTCCTTGCTCTCGGATTTGTTTTTTGCGCTGCCCTGCCCGCCCTTTCCCAGACTTCCATTCTGGGCTTCACGCCGTCCGACGCCGCTCATCAAGTCGAGATTGAGAATAAGTTCAAGGCGATTCCGTCCCCAGACGAAGAGCGCCGCCAGCATCACATCTTCACCGCCGAGCCACATGTTGCCGGCTCCGCGCGCAACAATGAACTGGCTCGCTATATCGCCGACGAATGGCGCAACGAAGGTCTCGAAGACGTCATCATTCGCCGCTACAACGTCTACGGTTCCAACCCAAAGTTCACTTCGTTGGAAATGGTTGCGCCGGTGCATTACCGCGCCATCCTGCGCGAGATGCCGGTTCCCGGCGATCTGAGCTTAAAGAATAAGCAGATAAGTTCGGCGTGGAGCGGCATGTCAGCTTCCGGCGAAGTGACGGCGTCGCTGGTCTATGCGCACAGCGGCAATCCTGAAGACTACGAACTTTTGCGCAAGCAAGGCATCGACGTGAAGGGCAAAGTCGTCCTGGTGCGGTACTCGAACCCTTACAGCTATCGCGGATTCAAAGCCCTGACTGCCGAACGCGAAGGAGCGGCCGCCATCCTTATTTACAGCGATCCTGCCGAGGATGGCTACAAGAAGGGCAAAGTCGTGCCAAATGGGCCGTGGGGACCGGAGTATCACATTCAGCGCGGTGCCATCACTTATGATTTCATGGTCCCGGGTGATCCGCTGACTCCGGGGTGGGCTTCTATCCCTGGCGCGAAGCGAATTCCCGTTGAGGAAGCAGTATCGATCCCGAAAATTATGGCGCTGCCGCTTTCCTGGCATGACGCAAAACCGCTGCTCTCGAATATGGACGGCCCCATCGCGCCCGACGACTGGCAGGGTGGACTGCCGATCAAATATCACCTCGGCGGCACTCGCGTGCGCGTACACGTGAAAATCGAAATGGATAATTCGACTCAGGCCTACTACGTGGTCGAAGGACGCATTCGTGGCGCGCAGTTGCCGGACGAATGGATCGTTCTCGGCAATCATCGCGATGCCTGGGTCTTCGGTGGCGTCGACCCCAGCAGCGGCACCGCATCGATGATGGAACTCACGCGCTCGCTGGGGAAGTTATCGAAGCAGGGAATGCGGCCTCGGCGCACGATAGTCGTGTGTAGCTGGGATGGAGAAGAGGTGGGCCTCACCGGCTCCACCGAGTGGGGAGAGCAATTCGCCGACGAACTGCGCAAGAAAGCCGTCGCATACATCAATGTAGATGAAGCCACGTCGGGACCAAACTTCCACGGGGACGCGGTAGCGTCGCTGGCACCCATGCTGGTTGAAGCTACTCACACGCTAAAGGATCCGGGCGGCAAGACGTTGTACGAGGCGTGGAAGGAATCGTCCGTGCGCGAGCGGCGGGAGGCCAAACGAAATGGGGACGACACTGACGCGAACGTTACGGACTTGAATCTGGCCGACACTCGCATCGGCAGCGGCTCCGATCACACCGTCTTCCTCAACTTCGTAGGCATGCCGGTTCTTGGTCTGGGCTTCGAGGGACCGTACGGCGTTTACCACTCGGCTTACGATGATTTTTTCTGGATGAACCACTTCGGCGATCCCGGCTACCGCTATCACACGCTGATGTCGGAGTTGTGGGGAGTGCTGGCACTTCGTCTCGCCAACGCTGACTTATTGCCCTTCGACTTCGCGAACTACGCCGCGAACGTTCGCCAGTTCGCGAATGAATTAGTTAAGGGAAAGGACATGAGCCAGCTCGATCTGAAGCCCGTTCTTGAGGCCATTGACGAGTTCGAGGACGCTGGCAAGCGGCTGAATGCGTCGGCCAGCCATGTGTTGGCCTCCGGTACGGTCGATCCCAAGCTCGCCGCGACCATCAACCACGGAGCAATGCAGGTCGAACGCAACTGGCTCAACCCTGACGGCATTCCCGGAAGGCCCTGGTTTAAACATATCCTCTACGGTGCGCGTTTTACATATGCACACCTGGAATTACCCGGGCTGACCGAAGCCGTAGAGAAAAAGGATTGGGCGACGGCGAAACAGCAAGCGGAGATCCTGCGGCAGGCTCTGGTCAACAATACGAAGCTCGTCAACCAACTCAACTCCAGCCTGTCCGGCGAGACAGCCGACGCGGGAAAATAAGCCCGCGAACAATTTCCACACTGCACTCAGAGACTATTCTGAGAGCTTCCATCATTTATCCTAGAAGAGCATGATCCAGACGCGCCGCTCCTTTGACCCGCGAACTATTAAGCTGGTGATCTTCGATCTCGATGGCACGCTGATCGATTCGCGGCTCGACCTGGTGCACTCCGTAAACGCCGCGCTGCGCCACATTGGACGCGCTAGTTTGCCGGATGACGTGATTGCCAGCTACGTGGGCGACGGCGCACCGATTCTGATTCAGCGCGCGCTGGGCGGCGAAGCGGTGGATGAGGCGATTGTGCGCCAGGGTCTCCAGTTTTTTCTGTCTTACTACCGGGAACACAAACTCGACCACACCACTGTTTATGATGGCGTAAAGGAAGCGCTTGCCGCACTTCAATGCGGATCGAACGGCACTCCGCGCAAGATGGCTGTGCTCTCCAATAAGCCGGTGGTTCCCTCGCGAGCTATTGTCGAAGCACTTGGCTTGGGATCGTTCTTCACCCAGATTTATGGCGGAAACAGTTTTGCAACCAAGAAGCCCGATCCAGAGGGTGCGCGCAAATTACTTGAAGAAAACGGCGTGTCTCCCGAAGAAACTGTAATCGTTGGCGATTCCCATGTGGACATTGAAACCGGAAGTAACGCGGGCCTATGGACCGTCGGCGTGACTTATGGATTTGCGCCGCATACGCTGCAGGTAGAACCACCGGACGTGCTTGTGGATGCGCCTCTCGAACTGGCGGAGGTCTTCCTATGACGGGACTCTCGGGATGGCATTTTAAGTACGCCGGGGCTGAAACCCAATCCAGCGAGCTGATCTTCACTCGCGCATGGAAGGCCTGCTCACGGTCGTATTCTTCTCCAAGCACGCTCTCATGTAAACTCATCCGACGATGAGCGATTCGACGGGCTTCACAGCTTCCGAGTTGCGCAAGCTGCGCAGCATGAAAGATCCGCACGGCATTCAGAAATTTCTTGATGATGCACTGTATCATCTGGCGGACACGGCGTGGTCGCCGCGTCGCGTACTGGCCGAGCAGACGGCGCACTGTCTCGAAGGAGCTATCTTTGCCGCCGCGGCACTGCGCGCCAACGGATATCCTCCGCTCCTTCTGGATTTTGAGGCCGAACACGATACCGATCATGTGATCGCTATCTTTCGCCAGCATGGGTGCTGGGGAGCGATCGCCAAATCCAACTATGCTGGATGCCGCTGGCGCGAACCGATCCATCGCACCTTGCGGGAGCTGGCATTAACTTATTTCAATGGGTACTTCAATCTGCGGGGCGAGCGAACGCTGCGGAGATATTCGGTCCCGGTCAACCTCAAGCGCTTCGACCGCCAAAACTGGATGACCACAGACAAACCGGTGTGGTTCATCGTCTATCACCTTTTCGAGATCAAGCACTACGCCCTGATTACTTCGGCGATGGCCAAGGGCCTGCATCGCCTGGACGAGCGGTTATTTCAGGCGGAGTGCGTGGGCAAGGCTTACAAGACAAAGGGCGGGTGATGAGTGGCGAGTGAATGAACGTCGGCCCGGTGCATCCCAGCGGAACTTCTGGTCTTCTAACAACGTAACATCCCTCATGAGATGCGTGGGTCTCGCTACTCGTGCTGTGCTTTGGTTTTTGCTTTGCGGTCTGGTTGCGTTCGGGCAGGATCAGTCCGCCCCGCCGGCTTCAGAGACACCGCCGGGCGCCTCCTCCCAGCCTGATTTGAAGCCCGACGCCAAGGGCAACCTCTCGCAAGAGCAGATGCAGCAAATGCTTCGCGTTGTCGCCGACAAGGATATCGAGAACGACAAACGGCTGCGCGACTACACCTACGTTGAGCGCGACGAGGAGCACAAGCTCGATGGTGAAGGTCAGACGAAATCGACCAAGAGCGAGACCTACGAGGTGATGGAACTCTACGGAGAACAGGCGCAACGGTTGATTGAGAAAGATGGCAAGGCCCTCAGTCCGAAAGATGCGGCGAAACAAGAGGAAAAGATTCAGAAGATCATAGATAAGCGTAAGAATGAATCCGAGGATGCACGCAGAAAGCGTGAGCAGAAAGAAGAAAAAGAGCGCGAGGAAGGCCGGCAGTTTGTGCATGAGATAGCCGACGCCTATAACTTCTATTTGGTTGGAACCGAGTCACTGGGAGGACGCGAGGCGTGGGTGATCGATGCGGAGCCGCGTCCGGGATACGAGCCGCATATGAAATACGCGAAGTTTCTGCCGAAGTTTCGCGGCCGGGTGTGGATCGATAAGGAGGAAACCCAGTGGGCGAAGATGGATATCCAGTGCATTGATACGATTTCGCTGGGATTGTTTTTGGCCCGCTTTCACAAAGGGTCGCGCATTGTAGTGGAGCAGACGCGAGTGAATGACGAAGTCTGGCTCCCCAAGCACGTTAACGTCAAAGTGGATGTGCGTTTAGCCCTGGTCAAGAATTTCAACGTCGAAGAAGATCAGACCTTCCGCGATTACAAGAAATTTCGAGCCACGGCCAGGATCGTCGGCGTAGGAGAAGTTAAGGAGCAGTAACGGCGAACGAGTTTGGCGCCGATTTGCCGGAGTTATAATAGAAAGATTCTCTGCCACCGAAATTGCTGTCTGTGAAGGCACTGTCTTGTTGGCGGGGAAGACGAGGCCGAGCTTTGGTCAGCACGGACAGCCGGGGGCGGCTGTCCCACATCGACGTTGCTGATCCGCTTCGTTTGCTAAAGGCTAAGGGCTTCTTCCATGGATTTCAAACTCGTTTCTGATTACAAGCCGCAGGGGGATCAGGGGCGCGCGATCGAATCGCTGCTGCGCGGGGTGTATGACCGCGAGCAGCATCAGGTTTTGCTGGGCGTCACAGGGTCGGGTAAGACTTACACCATGGCCAAGGTGATCGAGGCGGTGAACCGTCCGGCGCTGGTGATGGCGCATAACAAGACGTTGGCGGCACAACTCTATCACGAATTTAAGAATTTCTTTCCGCATAATGCGGTCGAGTATTTTGTTTCCTACTACGACTACTACCAGCCTGAGGCTTATGTTCCCGCCGCCGACCTGTTCATCGAAAAAGAAGCGACCATCAACGATGAACTCGACAAACTGCGGCTTTCGGCAACTCGCTCACTGTTCGAACGGCGCGACGCGCTGATAGTGGCTTCGGTAAGTTGCATTTACGGCCTGGGATCGCCTGAGGCCTATTACGGCATGATGCTGTTTCTCGAAAAGGGCCAGAAGATTACGCGCGAAGACATCACGCGCAAGCTGGTCGACATTCTCTACGAACGCACGAACGGCGAGTTCCGGCGCGGAACGTTTCGCGTGCGTGGCGACGTCATAGAAGTCTTCCCCACTTATGACGATATGGCTTATCGCATCGAGCTGTGGGGAGATCAGGTGGAGTCGCTGGCGCAGATCGATCCGCTATTCGGCACGGTGAAGCAGAAGTACATGCGTCTGCCGATTTATCCCAAGACGCATTACGTGATGAAAGATGAGACTCGCGCCACGGCGGTGGAGTCAATTAAGAAAGAGCTGGCGTGGTGGGAAGTGGAGTTGGAGAAGCAAGGCCGGATCGTCGAATCGCAGCGCGTTCATCAGCGGGTGAAGTTCGATCTTGAAATGATCAAAGTAATGGGCTACTGCCACGGCATCGAAAATTATTCCCGGCATTTTACGGGACGCATGCCGGGCGAGCCTCCGCCGACGCTGTTGGATTATTTTCCGCGCGATTTTCTGATGTTCATCGACGAATCGCATCAGACGATTCCGCAATTGCGCGGCATGTACGCGGGAGACCGCTCGCGTAAGGAAACCCTAGTGGAATACGGCTTTCGCTTGCCGTCTGCGCTGGATAACCGTCCGCTGACGTTTGAAGAATTTGAGCATCGCACGAATCAGCTGGTTTATGTCTCCGCCACACCGGGGCCGTATGAGTTGACCAAATCGGCGGGAGTAGTGGTGGAGCAGATCATTCGGCCCACCGGGCTGATCGATCCTGAGGTTGAGATACGTCCGGTAAAGGGGCAGATCGACGATCTGCTGCACGAGATTCGGGCGCGCGTGGAGAAGGGCGAACGCGTGCTGGTGACAACGCTGACCAAGCGCATGTCCGAAGACCTGGCCGAGTACTACGCCGAAGTGGGCGTGAAGTGCCGCTACATGCACTCGGAGATCGAGACGCTGGAGCGAGTGAAGATTCTGCGCGACTTGCGCAAAGGCGAATTCGATGTATTGATTGGCATCAATTTACTCCGTGAAGGATTAGATTTGCCGGAAGTCTCGCTCGTCGCGATTCTCGACGCGGACAAAGAAGGTTTTCTGCGGTCGCAGGGATCGTTGATTCAGACCATCGGCCGCTGCGCACGGCATTTGAACGGGCGGGCAATTCTGTATGCTGATCGCAAGACCGATTCGATGAAGCGGGCGATGGATGAAACCCTGCGGCGCCGCGCGATTCAAACGGCTTATAACGAAGAGAACGGCATCACGCCGGAATCAATCGTGCGTCCGTTGGATATGACGCTGGCCGGGATTATTGCCGCCGATTACACCGACCTGACCGGTGGCGAAGCCGAGGGCATTCCGGAGTTTAAGTCGCAGCCGGAGTTGGACGCGTATATCGTCAAACTTGAGAGCGATATGCGCGAGGCGGCGAAGAAGTTTGAATTTGAGAAGGCAGCGAAGCTGAGAGACACGGTGAAGGAGTTGAGGACCAAGGAGTTTTTATTCGCCTAAAGCCTGCGATTTTGTCTATGAGCGATTTCCGTCGAAAAATAGATGAGGCGCTTCTCTCGGATAGACATATCCCGAAGCAGGAGGTTCTGTCGTGGATCGAGAGTACGAACGATATTCGAACCCTTTCGAAGCTCTACCGCCTCACTCGCGAACGTTACTACCAGATTCAGCCAGACCTCGGGAAGGAAGCAACGTGCGGATTGATTCAACGCTACCTCTTGCAGTGCATTGAAGAGAATGTGGTCGACGACGATGAGATTGAAGATCGCTGGGAGGCCGCGCAAGCTCTTCACGTTTGGTTTTGCCAATTGATTCGAGGAGATGACACTTCCGACGTACTCCGGGCCACAGCCGGGGCAATCACGGATGCTTTCTTGGCCGGCGATGACGAAGTCCGAAACGCGATCGAGGCTGGGTTTCTTGAACACGCTTTAGAGACAAAGGCGCTGCGTCCGTATTTCGAACATTGGTCGACCGATTCCCACCTAAGGGAAGCTTGGGAACGAGCACTCGAATGGGGCGAGGCCCATCCGGACTTCACTTGGGAGCTGCTCCAACAGATTCCCAAACCCAAAGCGTGAGAACTTGAGATCAGGCTTGACCTAATCGACAAAACTGAGCGAACGCTACAGCAGTGGCGCGGCTGCCGGGCCTTGCCCGGCTGAACAGCCGGGGGCGGCTGTCCCCACATGGCTCGTATTCGAATAACACTGATTTCGTGTTACACTGTTTTCGTGTCATCTAAAGCTCAGCTCCGCAATGTGACCGTGACCCTGGAAGAGGAGGTGGCGCGGTGGGCGCGGATCGAGGCGGCGCGGCGAGATACTAGTGTTTCCCGGCTGCTCGGTGAATTGCTGAAGGAGCGCATGACCGCTCAGGACGGCTACGAGCGGGCCATGCGGCGGGCGCTGGGACGCAAGCCTTTTCTTCGGAGCGGCGGTCGATATCTGACGCGCGAGGAAGCGCATGACCGCTCCCGTCTTCGTTGATTCCAACATATTGCTTTATGCAGTGGACGACGCCGACCCACGCAAGCAGCGGGTTGCCAGGGATTGGCGCGCCGAACTGTGGAAGAGCCGACTGGGGCGGGTCAGCTTTCAGGTGCTGAACGAGTTCTATGTCAATGCGGTGCGGCTCAAGCCTGCAGCCAGCGACGAGGCTCGAGCAGAAGTCCGCGATCTGCTCGCGTGGAATCCAGCGATGACGGACGCGTCCGTAATTGAGCGCGGCTGGAAGCTGCAAGACCGGTATCAGCTTTCGTTTTGGGACTCGCTCATCGTCGCCGCCGCCAAGGCTGCGGCTTGCGGATTTCTTCTAACCGAGGATTTGCAGGACGGACAAAAGTTGGATGGAGTGGAGATAGTCAATCCGTTTCTGCGCGGACCGGCGTCAGTGCTGTGAACTTGTTTGTCCTGCGGAGCTTCAGAAAGGGCTGCCGGGGCTTTGCCCGGCTGGACAGCCGTGGCGCGGCTGTCCCCACATGGCCGTTTCGCTTACCTTCCGTAGGCGGCGCTGGCCGCTGGTGGTTTGCGGTGGAAGGTATAGCCGTCGTAGGTTTCTGCGCGGAAGTTCAGGTTCGAGGTGATGAGCTTTTCGGTTTGGCTCAGGAAGAGGTATCCGCCGGGCTCCAGATAAAGGTGCAGGCGCTCGATGAGCGAGATGCGCTGGGCACGGGAGAAGTGCGGCAACACGTCCATGCAAAAGATGCAGTCGAAGCGACCGATGTAACCCGGGCGGGCGAGGTTCATGCAATTGAAAGTCACAAGACTGCGGAGACGCGGCTTAACCAGCAGGTGCGCCACCGCGACGGGCGCCGTCTGGGAACTGCAGGACGGAGAATCGTTGGCCTCACCTCGAAGATTGTTCGAAGCATCAACTCCTGCGCCATTCGGCGAAACTGTGGGCGAGCTGATTTTCGAAAAATAGTTCCGAATCGTGGCCGGCGGAAGACCGTCCAGAGCGGACTGCGGATAGACGCCGCGATCAGCGACTTCAATGGTCTGCGGCAGCAAATCGCTGCCTACAATGTGAATCGACAAGGCAGCTCCCGGCTTCGCGCAGCTTACTGCGCTATCGACAATGCCTCCGTTGCGAGTGGAAGCCTTTCCGTTGGTAGCCCCGTTTCCAGCGGCGTTTCCGGCAGCGTTTCCAGTACTATGGCGAATACCATTGTTCGCTCCGTTGCCGTTGTTCGCACTGCTGGCGCCGTTCTGGCTCAACGCATCGCAGACAGCCATCGCGATCGAGTAGGTTTCCTCTCCAGTGGAGCAGCCAGCGCTCCAGATACGAAGCGGGCTGGGCCCGTCGCTGCCTTTGCGAGCGCAGAGCTGCGGCACGACATGCCGCGCCAACGCGTTCAATGCGCCGGGATGACGGAAAAAACCGGTGTTAACACTAATCAGGCCATCGAGCAGCGAAGACAAAGTGGAGGGATCTTGCTCGCGGGAACGAAGACGTTCGAGCAGAGCGGCGGATGATCCCACGCCGTGACACTCTATGTAATCGGCGATGTGCGCGGCCAGCGCGCTGTTGGGACAATCGAGAACGACTCCGGTTTGACGCTCGACCAACAAGCGTAGCTCGGAGAGTTCGTGTTCCAGGATGGTGCTGGTCGAGATTAACTTGTGCATAGAAGCTTTCCCCAGGGGGAGGAGAGGTTCTCAGTTCTCAGTTCTCAGTTCTCAGTCTCCGGCTGCTGCGGCCGTGCGGTATTTGCCCGAATCTCGTTCCACTTGCTGAGCTACCACGTTCATTTCCTTTTCCAAGGACGAAAAACGCTGCATCACCTCATTTATGCGTAGCGTCATGTTGCGAATGGTTTCGATTTGCGCCCGAGCCTGCGCCGAGAGGCTGCCAGGTTCGATCAGCAGCAGGTCAGAATTGCCCAGCAGTGACGTTAACGCATTGTTCAGGCCGTGGCGCATGTCCAGCATGTAGCGGCCGAGCGTGGCCTGGCGTTCGAGCACGACGCACTTCTCTTCTGCGGCACGGGCGCGAGCTTCGGCGCGGGCGCGGAGTACGGCCTCCGCCGCCGACAGAACCAATACATTCAGCCAGTTTTCATCACAGGGGAGAACCGAGGTTCGCGGCCAGCGCTCGCGTACCAGTTGTCCGGTAGAAGCGTCGTCGCAGATACAGAACAGGGGCTGCTGGGTGGAGTGCAGAGGCTCAAGTATCACCGAGAGGAGCTCTCGACGCAGAGGCCCGACGATAGCGACTGCAAAATTCTCCACGCTACGCGGCCAGAGGTCCCCGCTGAGCAACGTGAAGGAGGGCACATGGCGTTCCTTTTGCCAGCGCGCGGTAATGCTCCGGGCAAATTCCGCGTTGTCGGAGATGATAAGTACGGTCGGTTGATCCACTGGCACGGTCCCTTTTCGCGGCCCTGCGGAATTCAGAAGGGCTGTTTGTGTGACGGCTCTTATGTACTAACTACGAATGCTTCGGTGTATTTGCTTTTTCTAGTTACGACTCGGCGTCCGGCTTCCACTCTGCCGATCCGGGGGAGATCTCGAATTCAGCCGGAGCATCTGCCTTACTGACCGCAAACTCGGCTTTGGGCTTCGCGGCCGCTCCCGAGGCCTCGCGAGTTTTCGCCGGCTTCGAAGGCGTAACGCTTGGGGAAGCTGTGGCGGAAGCGCCGGCGGCAGCCGCAGCGGCTCGCGGAGCGACTGCTGGTGCGACCTCCCCGGCTTTACGGTCTCCTTCAGCTGCGGAGCCACGTCCCAGGGCACTGTTGACCGAGGCTCGCAAGTCGACCAACATGCGTAGTGGCTGGCCTGAAGAGTATTCCGCCTGGAACATTACCTTCCACGACTGGCAAATCATGCGCAGCCGAATGATCGGTTCCTGGGCGGAAAATTGCGCGCGTCGGCAATCGATAGTTTCGACGCCTTTTTCTTCGAGTTCGGTGAGACCGTCGAGAATAGCGTTGAGATCCGCGAGCATCAGGCGGAAAAAGACGCGCCGCATGAGATATCCAAAGCGAGTAAAAGCGACCAATGCAATCGGCAGGTAGAAGAGTTCACCGGCCTGGGCCTTGGCTTTGCGGCCTTGCTCAAGTATGCCACCATGCAGCAGTTCGTCGAGCGACTGGCACCGCCGTGCCGAATCCAGAACGCGATCCAAAGCATTCAACCACACCGGCGCCTTGAGATCCACTTCGCCCAGAAGCGGTTCCAGGCCATGGGCTACATAAGCGAGATCGGCGCTGTCGTCCTCGAGTTCCGTGGGAGCCACCTGGCTGAAATACTGTACGAGGAGAAAATCAATCTTGTCGCGAACCGCATCGTTTCGCGTGGTTTTGGCCAGGAAATGGTGCAGCATGGCAACCAGGCCGTCAGAGTCCACCGCCGAACTGGTCTGTAGGAACTGACGCAAGTGGTAAACCTGAATTTTTTCGTCCATTCCGTTGAGCCACTGACCAGCGAGCTCTAGGGACTCCGGCGACGACGCATCCGCTTGCTCGATATTGGGACAGGCGGTTGCATCGATAACGAACTCGCGCGCCAGTTCGGCATAGATGGAATGAAGGCGGCGGATAGTCGACCAGTCAAGCGCGCGATGTGGAACCGGCTCCGCCGGCTGCGGAGATGAGGGTTGCGACCCCGAAGGTTGCGATTGTGTCATGGTTTCACGATCCAGTTGGGAACTGTGGCAAGAAAACGTGCTGCGACGCTGGTTGTACCGGGCTGGTACTGCACCGCGACAACGGAGGCCTCGGCGTCGAGCGAGCCATCGGAGTTCCGCAGGCGTAGTACGTCGGCAAACTCCAAGGGCGTGGTACAGGCGAACAGAACTTCGCGGGAGGTTCCGAATTCAATGACGGTGCTTTCCTGCACGCTTTGGGCGTGCGCCTGATTTTCATTCGAGGTACCACCGCTGCGCGTGAACTGCACAGGAATGCGAACCGGGGTGGCTTCAGGAAAAAAGCGGGCAAGGTCGGCCACTGCGCTGTTGGGCGCACTGCGCGCTGGAGCTGTGGCTTGTTGCACCAAGCGATGCTGACCCTTTCTTACAGCACGGGACTCGTTCCGCTCCAGAATTCGTGACTCCCAGAATTCGTGACTCCAGGATCGGTGCCGCCCCAATTGAAAGTGCGGTTGGGCTCCCCTCTTCCCGGTTAGGAAGAGCATTGGGGAGCCGGAATTCCGCAGTTATGCAGGAAAGAGAGCACGACCGAGACCACAGTGCGGAACGGAAGGATTAGAACCCAAGCGCTATATCTTTCATCGAGTTAGGTGCGACGCCCAGACGCGCCGCGATCCCAAGCGGAAAGTGCGTCTCAGTGTGAGACGAAATCTCATTTGAAGCTCCTTGTTCATTGTCTGATTGACTTCGTAGGCACCTTTGAAACGAGGGTGGAATGTCCGTAGAAAGATCTGGAACCAGAGAAACTTAAACCGCACGTAGGTGTTTTCAGAACGAGACACACTCACAGGCAGAGGCACTGACCCCAGATGTACATCAGACTGCGGGGGGTACAGATGCTTTGTCATCCTAGTCACCAGCATTTCCCTGGATTCGGGTAATATGTTGGCTCACGATTTAACCTTAGCAAGCTGCGAGGAGTTAGCCGGAATGCTTCGTTCCGGCATCGAAGCTTGTCACAATTCCGCGAATTCGGGTTTCGCGAATAGAAAGTTGGGGCATCGACTTATGCAAAACACACTGAAGAGAATGAGGTTGTGGAGCGCGCTGCTCGCGCTTGCGTTCGCTACCATGGCTCTGGCGAAGCAGGCGGTAGCACAAGACGATCAAGACGATCCCCCTACCAGAGTGGCGCGATTGGGCTACATGGAAGGGTCGGTTTCATTTCAGCCTGCGGGCGAAGACGAATGGGTGGGAGCGGTCGACAATCGGCCCCTAACCACCGGCGATAAACTTTGGGTGGACAACAATTCCCGCGCCGAGCTGCAACTAGGAACGGCCGTGATTCGCATAGGGGCCAACACTGGTATTTCGTTTCTGAACCTGGATGACCACACCATACAGATTCAGTTGCGCTCTGGCCAGATCGACCTTCACGTACGGCGACTCGATGGGGATGATGACATCGAGGTCGACACGCCCAATCTGGCTTTCACGGCACTACGGGCGGGAAGATACCGCTTTATCATCAGAGAAGACGGGAATTGGACGACGGTCGGCGTCCGCGCCGGAGGCGACGGAGAAGCTACCGGCAGTGGTCAGTCCTACGAAATACAGTCGGACGAGGTCGGCAATTTCGACGGCACCAACAACTCGCTAAGCGCTGATGTGGAACCCATCCCGCCACCTGACGATTTTGATGCCTGGGTCGATGCCCGCGATCATCGGTGGGATAGTTCGCGCTCCGCCCAATATCTCTCTCATGACGTTGTTGGCTTTGACGACCTCGACGACAACGGCGACTGGCGCGACGATGGAAGTTACGGTCATGTCTGGTATCCCCATGTAGAAGTCGGCTGGGCGCCGTATCACACAGGCCATTGGGCTTGGATTGATCCGTGGGGGTATACGTGGGTCGATGACTCGCCTTGGGGCTATGCGCCATTCCATTACGGACGCTGGGTAAGTGTCGGCGGACGCTGGGGCTGGATCGCCGGCCCGCCGGCGGAACGACCGGTCTATGCGCCGGCGCTAGTGGTCTTTGTCGGCGGCGGTGGTGGCTTGGGCGGGAACATCGCCTGGTTCCCTCTGGGTCCGCGCGAGGTTTTTGTGCCGTCGTATCCCGTGAGCCGCACTTACATGACTCAAATCAATGTGAGCAGCACGACGGTGAACACCACGACGGTTACGAACGTCTACAACACCACCATCGTAAATAAAACCACGACAATCACGAACGTGACGTATGCGAACAGGACCGTACCGGGCGCGGTGACGGCGGTTCCGCAAAACACCTTTGCCAGCGCGCAGCCGGTAGCGAAAGCCGCGGTCCAAGTAACCCCACAGCAAATCGCATCCGCGTCGGTGAGCGCACGGGTCGCTGTGGCGCCCACGAAGGCGGCCGTGCTCGGAGCAAAGGCTTCGACTGCGGGTCACGTGACGGCGCCTCCGGCTGCGGTGGCGAACCGGCAGGTGGTCGCGAAGAAGACTCCGCCGCCTCCGCCTGTGCCGTTTGCGAAAAAACAGCAGGCGATGGCAGCGCATCCGGGGCAGCCTTTGGCTAAGAAGGAGATGGCGACCTTGCGTCCAGCGGCGGCAGCACGGCCCGCGGTGAAGGTCGCGCCTCCGGGGAAACCTGCTACTCCGACCGGGCATCCAGTGAATGCTGCCCGACCGGGACAACCGGCCGCTCAGCCGGCGAACCGTCCGGGAAATCAACCGGCGCCGAAACCCGCTCCTGCCGCTCCAGCTCAACCGAATCGTCCAGCAGCGGCGCAGCCGAACAAAGCTCCAGAACCAAGTCGTCCGGCTGCAGAAAAACCCGCGCCAGCCAAAGCTCCGGAGACAACTCGTCCCGAGGCGAATCGCCCGCCGACGGAAAAGCCGGCGCCAGCGCCAGCCCCAAAACCGGAAGCGAATCGTCCGGCGCAACCTGCGGCGCATCCGCCAGCAGCTGAACCGAAGGCCGAACCGAACCGTGCGCCAGCGGACAAGCCGGTTCAACCCGCAGCGCATCCTCCGGCTGCCGCCAAACCCGCGCCGCCTGCAACTAAACCCGCGACACCTCCAAAGAAGCCCGAGACGCCGGAGGAGAAAAAGAAGCGGGAGCAAGAAGAAAAGAGGCCGCAGGGCGCTTAACTGTGTCGAAGAACTATCAAAGCACCCTGAGTTTTCTCAGGGTGCTTTTTTGGGGAGTGAGTGCGCGAGGTCTGCGGGATTCTTTTTCGAAATTTGTTTCGATGAAGAATTAGCGAATTCAGAGGCAATGGCAGTTCAGCGTCGAAGGCAGCGGACAGGAGCGTCCGCTCCACACGAGCAAATCCCGCGCATTGAGAAGCTCACTGCAATGTGTGGCTTGATGATTCGGAGCTTGAACTGCCCCTGATGTTGTAGCGTTTGAGTTTTCGGTAGAGGGTGGCGCGGCTGATGCCGAGCATGCGTCCGGCGAGGGCTTTATCGCCTTTGACTTGTTCGAAGACGCGCTGGATGGTGGCGCGTTCGATATCTTCGAGGTCGGTGACGGAGAGGGGAACGGCAACCCTAACGTCGTCCGAATTTAATTCGGCTGCGGCGGCGAGATCGGAAACGAGTTCGGGCGCATATCCTGAAGGGGGCCGTGTTTCGCGGCCATTCAATGCGGCGATGGATGGCGGCAGATCGCTGAGATTGATGAGTTGCCCGTTGCCGAGGGCGACGGCCCGCTCCACGCAGTTTTCCAATTCCCGCACGTTGCCCGGCCAGTCGTAATTCATCAAAGCTTTCATCGCAGCATTGGAGACGTGCAGGTCCGTGCCCGGAGCGTAGCGCTCGCAAAACCAGTTCACCAGCATGGGAATATCGCTGCGGCGCTCGCGCAGCGCGGGAACGTGGACGGTAACAACGTTGAGGCGAAAATAGAGATCTTTGCGGAAGGTTCCGTTTTTGTAGGCGGCTTCGAGATCGCGGTTGGTCGCCGCGATGATGCGCACGTCCACTTTCACGCGCTGGTTGCTGCCGACCGGGCGCACTTCTTTTTCCTGCAGCACGCGCAGCAACTTGGCCTGCAACTCGAGCGGAAGCTCGCCGATTTCATCGAGGAAAACCGAGCCGGTGTCGGCAGACTGAAACAGTCCCTGCTTCGATTTGAGAGCACCCGTAAAAGCGCCTTTCTCATAACCAAACAGCTCGCTCTCAATCAGCGTGGGAACGAGCGAACCGCAGTCGACGGCGACGAAGGGACGGTTTGCGAACGCGCCGCGAAAATGAATAGCGCGGGCGATGAGTTCCTTGCCAGTGCCGCTTTCTCCGGAGATGAGAACGGAGGTGCGCGTGTCCTTGAGCCGAGAGGCCACGCGCAACACTTCCTGGATCTTGGCCGAGGAGCCAATAATGCCATGAACTGCGGTTTCAGAATCCATGCGCTGGCGCAGGAATTCATTCTCTTCAACCAGCCGGACTTTCTCGGCCATGCGGCGGAGGAACAGACGCAATTCTTCGAGCGGAGAGAATGGCTTGGTGATGTAGTCGTAGGCGCCGAGTTTCATGGCCTGCACAGCGGTTTCGATCGACCCGTGTCCGGTCATGAGCGCGACTTCCGTGCGGGGCAGAAGTTTCTTCACCCGCTCCAGGAATTCGAGCCCCGACATATTCGGCATAACCATATCGCTCAGGACCATGTGAACCGGTTGTTCTTCGAGCAGGGCGAGAGCGGACTCGCCGCTATCGCTTTCGAGGCAGACAAAGCCCAGAGCTTCGCCCACCGTGAGGCAGAGCTTGCGGATGCTCTGCTCGTCATCGACAATCAGCAAACGAACGCGCAGGTCTTCTCTCGTTACCGGCGACTTGCTGAGAGGCGGTTTGCTCGACGCGGCCGTCATCATCGTTGGGCCTTCCCCATGGTCCGCTCGACGGCGGAGATGAGATCTTGCACGCGGAACGGCTTCTCCAGATACAGGGCTCCGATCTTGCGCAAAGTTGTGACGGTTTCTTCGTTGGCGTAATCGCCGGTGATGATGACAACTTTGTCGATAAGGTCCGGGCGGTGCGCGGAAATCCAGGTGTGAACTTGAGCGCCGTCGACGCCACCCGGCGTGCGCATGTCAGAAACTACTCCGAGATATTGACCTTTTTCCAGCATGCGCAAGGCCTCGGCACCGGATTCGATGCATACGACCTGATAGCCGTTGCGCTCAAGCGTGGCGCTCACCAGGGCCATGATGGAGGGCTCGTCTTCAATCAGAAGAACGGGCAGATGGGGTGGTTGAACGACGGGGCTGATCATGGCTGATTCACTCCTGCGGCCACACTCAGAGAGGCAGTGTGGGGCGCTGCGGGAAAGCGAACGATGAAGGTGGCTCCCTGGCCGTCGGAATTGTTGTGGCAGAGAATCTCGCCTCCGTGCTCCTTCACGATGCCGTAGCAGATGCTGAGGCCGAGGCCGGTTCCCTTGCCGACCTCCTTGGTGGTGAAGAAGGGATCGAAGATGCGGTCGGGATGGGAAATGCCGTGTCCGTTGTCGCGGAAAGAAACTTCCACGGCATCGCCGGCCTTGGTTGTATTGATCTCGATGCGGGCTGGGCGGCCGGTTTCGTGAACCGCGTCATACGCGTTGTTCAGGATATTGAGAAAAACCTGCTGCAGTTGATGAGCGTCACCGATGACGTCGGGGAGTCCTTCGTCGAGGTGCTCGACGATGTCGATGCCGTGACTGTTGAAATCGTAAGAGCGCAATTGAATCGTACGGCGCAGGACCAGGTTAAGCTGCACGGGATTGCGCTGCGGCGGCATCTGCCGGGCAAAGCTGAGCAGGTTTTGTACGATCTGCTTGGTACGCTGCGCCTCCTGCAGGATGACACGCAAGTCTTTTCGCGCGTTGTCTGGAAGATCGGGATTCTCCAGAAGCAGATCGGCAAAGCCGAGAATTGCGGTCAGCGGATTATTTACCTCATGGGCAACCCCGGAAACGAGCTGACCGACCGCCGCCATTTTCTCGGCATGAACCAGTTTGCCCCGCAGTTCGGCGGAGTCGGTGATGTCGGTCATAACCACGACGATGCTGTTGATATTGTCCTGCTCGTCGCGCATGGGACTCAGATTCACGGAGAACTGGCCAGCATGTCCGTTGCCACGCATGATCTGCAACTCAAGATTGTCAACCTGGCCGCCGCGCAGGGTAGCCTGCAGCGCATCCGCCAGCGGACGGACATAGCCTGGAGCAGCCAACTCCAGCAAGGGACGGCCGAGGAGTTCGCGCTGCTCGAAGCCCGCTTCATACCAGCGGCGGTTGGCGTAGCTGATCAACCCTGCAGTGTCGGAAACCAGGATCAGGCTCTGCGTATTACTGAGGATCTTGCCCGAGAAATCGCGCTCCCGCTGCAGCTCCGATTGATAGGTGTGAAGGCCGGTAACGTCCAACATCAGGCCGCGAATCTGCAGCATGCGCCCGAGATTGTCGTACATGCCGAAGGCGTTGATGAGGACATAGATGGGAGATCCGTTCTTACGGCGAAGCGTCGCTTCGAAGTTCCGCAGGTGGCCATCTTTTTCCATGGCCTCGCTGTGCCGCTGGCGCTGCTCGGCAGAAAAATAAACTTGAGTCGTAATATCCACCTGCAGAAGTTCTTCCCGGCTGGAATAGCCCAGCATCGTCACTAATGCGTCATTGACTTCGATAAATCTGCCTTCCGGCGTGCTGAAGAAGAGCCCCTCCTGGATGTTGTCGAACAACTCGCGATAACGGCGCTCGGCCTCGCGGCGGTCGGTAATGTCTTTGAGCACGTGAATGGTCTGCAGATTTTCGCCCGAAGCGCCATGCACGCGCGAAGTCGAAACCAGGTACGTTCGGTCCAGCGCGGGATGAACGAACTCGTCGCTATCCTGGCCCATGGATCGGCAAAAAGGGCAGGAGTAGAGCGCAGATTCGCTGGTGAGAGCCAGCAAAGCGCGCATATTGACGCCAATCAGTTCACTGGGGGCAACCCCGATCATGGCGGCCAGCGAGCGGTTCACCCGCAGAACTTTGTCAGTTTCGTCGTGCACCACGATGAAGTCTGTGATGGCATCAAAAATCTCCAGCCAGTGGCGGTTCGCCCGTTCAATGCGGGTAAAGAGGCGTGCATTCTCCAGTGCCATCGCGGCGTGGCTGGCAATGGCTTCCAGCAGGTCGCGATCCTCCGCCGCGAGAGGGGCGGCGCGCCCGGAGAGGCAGAGCAGACCTGCTAATTCCCCATTGCAACCGGGAAGGCGTACCAGCACGCAATCGTTCCAGCCTAAACTCGAAGCCAACTCAGGACCAAGCAATTCCGCGGCTGAGCCCGAGATAATCGTCGCAGTTTGCTTCAATGCCAATGCTGACAGAGCTTGAACCAATCGTTGCCGCAGCGCGCGATCGTCCGCGCTGGCAGGAGTTGCGACGCCATGCGTCGCCGAGAAATGGGTTGCTGTGTGATTTTGATCCGGATCAGAGTCAGGAAGAGGCTTGCTGGGGTGATCTTCCGTGACCGCTGGATGCAGCGCCAGCGTCTGAAATCTTCCGTCCTGAAACAATGCCACTGCGCCGGAGCGAGCGCCGCCTAGTTCGACGGCGCGTTCGACAAACTTGCGGGCGAAATCCGGCAGGCGAAGGAGGCCATCAATCTCCCGCGCCAGTTGGGTAAGCGCTTCCGCGCGGCGGCGGTGCTGCTCTGATTGATGCAGATTGTGCGCCACTTCGAGCACTACCGAAACCTGTGCGGCCAGGGCGCGGGCACGGCGAATATCTTCCTGGGAGATACCGGTCTGGTCAAGACGATCGAGCACGCCGAACATACCTAGCACGGCTCCATCCGCGCCCAAAAGCGGTACCGTCAATAACTGCTGCGCCTGGTGTCGGGCAAGAATCTCCTGGTCGGCTCCCTCCACTTGTCTCAAGTCGTCGGACCAGAAAACGTCCTTCTGCCGCAGAGCACGGGTGGCGATGCTCTCCGGAAAAACCGTGTCCACGCGGCGCGGCTGACCCTGTTTGACCGAGTAGCGCACGTGGAACGTCCCATCTTCGTGCAAAGCGATGAAGCATCGGCCGAAGCCGAGGAAATCGGCGGCGCGCACAACAAAGGCCTGCAGAAACTGTTCAAGATCTCCGCTAGAAGTGAGCTCGGAGGAGATTTCGAGTAACTGGTGAAGTTCATGTGCCTGGCTCTGCGCGGTGGCAGAAAGTTCGGCGTGAGCTACGGCGACTGCACCGAAGCCGGCGATGGCAGAAACCAACGATTTCTCGTCGGCAGTGAATGCTCCTTCGCGGCGGGGATAAACCAGGATGGCGCCCTGCGTCCGCGAAGTGCGGAAAGGCGCAGCAATCAGCATTCCGGGGGAAACCGAGCTGAACGAATGCTGATCGCTGCTGATGGAGATGGTGATTGGCTCTCCGGCGGAAGCGGCGCGTTGGGCCAGGTCGGAGGCGAAGCGGATGGCCTGGCGGTCGTGCTCGGCGCGGAAAGAATTGGCAAGCTGCGGCGTATCGGCGGAGACCGCGCGCAATTCGAATGGGCCCTCGCGTCGCGTCAACACGGAGACCAGACGCGTACGAAGTAACACGCGGAGACGATCGGCGAGCGCCTCGACTACGGAATGTACGTCGGGAGTTCCATGATCCGGAGTGCTGTGCAGGGAGTGGGCAACTTCGGCGAGGATTTCGGTGCGGCGATGCTCCTCGCGCGAGGCTTCGCCGAGCCGGGTCGCTTCGAGCAGGCCGCCCAGTTGACCAACCAGTATGGTGGCTTTGGCGGCTAGGTCTTCGTCGAAAAATCGTTCATCGGCATCATGGAGAAACGTCGCCGCACCGATGACTTCGTCGAAGACCACCAGAGGAGCGGCCATTATCGAGCGCGCTTCAAACTGTTGGGCCGCAGGGAATGTCGGGCTTGCCTTCACTTCGTTGATGAAGATGGTGCGGCGACTCCGCACGGCGTCGGCCGTAACGGCGCTTTGGGAAGGAAGCAGGCGGAGTCCAATGAAACGCTCGGCCAATTTGCCGTCGGCTTGTTCTCCGATGAGTTCGTCGCCTGCACGATGTCCCCAGAAATAAACTCCGCTGACCTGGAAGAACTCGCGCGTGACGCGGCAGAAAAACTGGATGAGCGAGGCGGCGTCGGTGCGTTCCGCAGCTTTGGCTCCGATTCGCAAGAGAAGTTTCTGGAAGCCATCATCGGAGTGGGGCGAACGGCGGCCTTCCGGCAACGCGCTCGGGTTACCTTCAAACTCTTTCAGGGTCTCACCGCTTCCCGCACAAAGATTTCTGAATTCTCACAAGTGATTGAATCTATTGGAAAACTATTCTCTAATCTCAATTTGAGTCAAGAGAAATGGGGAGACGGGTGCCTAAGTGTGAAACGAGATTATTCACTTCACACAAGGAGGCAGGAGATGGTAAGTTTTGAGGACCGTGACAGGGTAACTGTAACAATTGATCCGCAGGTTTCAGCGGTCTTGCGTTTTATGCTTGATGAGATTCCAGCAGCGGACCTGGTTTGGGTAGCGGAGTCTGTGAGAAAAGCAGCGCAGTTCCTTTGGGCCGATATGTACGGCATTCCAGAACCACGCTGCACGGCTGAAATCAAATACGCCGATCTCAGTGCTTCTTGTGAGAAACAACCAAGCGCCATCTAATCGTGCCTTGGCTGGAGGTGTGTTGATGATGGTTTTGCGGAGGGAGTGTGTGTCCCTGCGCGATCCCGATTTCATGTCCGCACCCTTCGCACCGATATATACCGGGCCAAGGTGCAGGGGTGGAAGGTTGCAGAATTTTGTCGAATGCTTCATCGCTGCTTTGTTCGATGAACTGGCCGTACTTGTAAAGCGCCATAGAACGGCGGCTCCCCTCCTTGGGGAGATTTGACTTTTGCGTTACAATGGCGGAGGGCGGGGGGATCGGACCCCGTTCCAGTAAAGGAATTGCGGCTTATAAGGCCGCTCCTAGTGCCAACTAGTCGCCCTCCGGTCGGGCATAAAGTGAATAGTCACCACGGCCCTTGCCAGTGCTTCCCTCACAGAATCCCTGGTTGGGGCCTTCGTGTTATGGTCCACCGCACGGTGACTGCTGTGGTGCGCTCGACTATGTTTCTCTTTTCATAGTTCAGCCCTTCTCCTTGGTGAGTTCCCAATTCCTCGTATTGCCGCGTCGCCTGATCTTTCCTGCCTTAAAAAGGACGGCAATATCCTCTTTCAGTAAGTCCTTGTTGATCGGCGCTACCACCCAAGGGCAACGTTTCAACTGCTGAACTATCTGCACAATCTGTAATCCAGTTGGATGAAATCCAAGAATGTAAAGCAGCGCAGCCCGTCGCTGAGATGCTAACTCCTGTTTTTCAAATATCCCAGGAGATCCCCAAAGGAAGCCCTTGTGAATTACGCCAGCATTCTCTACATCCACTAACTCCCAACCTGAATCATTTCGGCGGATCACCCCTTTCTTTTCCAACCTCACTCCCACGTTGTAAATTGTCCCGGCCGGAATTTCCGGGGCGACTTGTGTCACCCTCTCAATAATTTCCTTTGGGCGTAAAGGCCCCTTCGCGGTGCGTAGAATGGCTGTCACAACGCTCATAGCCATAGCGTCAGTAACAGGAATCCAAATCCAATCCGGCAGAGCATCGCTAGGCATGGACGGCTTCTCTGGGGGTGCGATGTTAGAGGGCGCTGTATTTGCCCCTCCTGCTCCATTCATTCCTAGAACCCTACGCAGCGGCTCTGGGAGTGCCATGTTCGCACGTTCGTATAACGCTTGACACTTTTTTGCCTGCTCGATTAGGTCAACCAAGCTGCGGGATGCTTCCAGTTCGGCATTGAAAAGGTCACTCATGGCTACACCCTGTTTATATCACGATGCCCTCCTTCAGGCAAGAGGGAAGAATGAAAGCAGCGGATGGGGTGCTATGAGGGCAAATGGTGGTGATATAACGGAAAAGGTGAAAACCGACAAGACACAATTCGACGAAGTTCTCCGCCGGATGCTGCAAAAGCCCCCGCAGAAAACCGCAGAAATAAAGGCTCCTAAGAAGCGGCCTAAACCTTCTCAGAAGTGAGCGTTTCGAACGTGAGCGGCGGGAATTGCGCGAGACGGCGCACGGTCTCTATGAAGGCGTTCGGATCGTTGCGCCGATTGAACCTGTAGGAAAATTCGTTTAAATACATTTGCAGGTGTTTTATCGAGATGCGGTGAAAGCTGCCTATGATCCCGCGTTTCAGCAGTGAAAATGCAGATTCAATCGAGTTCATGTAGTTGATCCCCACAACATATTCCCCTATCGAGTGCCGTACCATGCGGTGCCTGGGATCGCCCTTGAGCACAGAACGGGCTGCACTGGATTCATCCGTCATTACCAGCTTCACGCCTTCATGAAGATTCGCGCCGAGAATTCCTTCCCAAGTCTTCGCCGTGACATCTTTCGTGTGGATGAAGCGAAGGGGACCGCCACGCTCGCGCATCCCGAAAACGACTTCCTTATTTTTCTTTTTCCCGACGTGGCCCTTCTGCCGTCCTCCGAGGTACGTTTCGTCAATTTCCACGATCCCGCCCATCGGAGGCAGAGCCCCTTCGTTCATTGCTTCGCGGATGCGGTGATTCAAATACCACGCCGTCTTGTAGCCGCCGATCCCCAGGTCGCGCTGCATCTGTTTTGCGGAGATGCCCTTTTTCCCGTTGAGCATCAGGGCGACGGCGTGAAACCACACTATCAGGGGCAGATGGGTGTCATGGAACAACGTTCCAGAGGTGGGAGTGAACTGGTTCCCACAGGTCTTCTCGCCGCAGAGGTAGAACCAGCCACGCCGATTCTTGCCCTTTTTGGTAATGCTGCGCTCTACCCGCTTAATGTCCTTGCAGCCACAATCCGGGCAACGGATAACGCCGTCGGGCCAGCGCATCTCCCCGAGGTACTTTAAGCAGTCTTCATCGTTGGCGAACAAGGCCGTGATTTCTCGGATGTCCATGCCCGAATCCTACCCGAACTTGCCATTTGTGTCAAGTGAATAATCTCGGTGTGAAATCCCGAGACAATCCGGGGGGACGGCAATCTCAGAGTGAGAAACAGTTGCTCCGGGCATGAAGCCTGAGACAGGACTAATACCACGCTCACGGCTGAATCGTGACCTCGCATCCTGCTAAGTCTTTATTTCCCTGATACATCCCTATCGTTACCTTGGTTTTCTCGAAAGCCTACACATGGCCTCGGTGTTGCTCCATGGGATAGGACGATTATCCCAAGGGGGAACTGTGTCTTTGCGGAAGACAAGTGTGCTGATGGCAGTAATGGCTCTGGCAGTCAGTGGAGTGATTGGCAATCTTCAAGGTCAGGAAGGACAAGGCGAAATCGTCCGCCGGGCGAAAACTAAGGTCGAGCCTGTGTATCCAGCGTTGGCGCGGAAGATGAACCTTTCGGGAACGGTAAAGGTGGAAATAGTGGTTGCCGCCAACGGAACAGTGAAGGATGCGAAGGTAGTGGGCGGACATCCGGTGCTGGCCACAGCGGCGCTGGAAGCCGTACGGAAATGGCGCTTTGAGCCGGCATCGATCGAGAGCTCCGGAATTGTAGATTTCAAATTCGAACCTCATCAATAAACCCCATCAATAGGGGAACAGCGCAAGCAGCAGGCGGCCGGGAGGAACGGCATGACGATTGGCAAGAAACTATACGTAAATTTCGGAATCATCCTCAGCATGGTCGTGGTGCTGTTTCTGGTGAACCTGCTGGCGGTGCTGAGAGAGCATGCCGCGAAGGACGCGGCCAAAGTTTCGCTCCAACTGGAAGAAGCCACCAACGAAGTACGCTTCCAGATGATGCAGAACCGCCTCTATCTCAGCAACTATCTTCTCAGCGGCGACACCCGCGAAGTGGAGCGCATGAACGAAGGCCTGCGCACGTTGGGCGAAAAACTGCAACAGGGCAAAACGCTGGCGAATTCCGAGCAGGAGCGGACGGCACTCACCAAGGTGCAAGAACTGGAGCAAGCGTGGGGCAAAGAGTTTGCGCAGCCTCTGATTGACAAACGCAAAGATGTGGATTCGGGAAACGCGACGGTCGCAGAGCTGCAGATTTACTACCTCCAGAAAGACGCTTCTTCCTGGGTAAAGAATTCCACAGAAGCTCTCGATGTGGCCGATGGGGAAAACCGCAAGCTGGTCGAGGCCCGGGGCGAATCGGATAAGACGGCCAGCACGTGGACGATCCTGGCGGCCATTGTGAGCACCTTGGTCGCTTTGGGCCTGGGCATCGCGGTTGCTTACACCAGTGCGAAGTCAATCACCGAACCACTGACTAATCTGATGAAGGTTTCGCGGCAGATCGGCGACACGGGCGATCTCGAGCACAGCATCGACGTGAAGCGCGAGGATGAGATTGGAGAACTAGCACGCACCTTCGCCAAGATGGTTACCTACCTCAAAGAGATGGCGGGGGTCTCGGAAGCAATTGCGGGCGGAGATCTCACCGTCGAAGTCAAGCCCAGGTCTCCGCATGACACACTGGGCAATGCATTCGCGAAAATGGTGGAAGGCCTGGGCCGTCTGGTGCGCAGCGTGCGCGACGCCTCTGCGCAGGTGGCCAGCGCTTCCGGGCAAGTGGCTAATTCATCCGACGACTCGGCCAAAATCGGCCTGCAGGCTTCCTCAGCTATCGACGAAGTAACCAGCACCATGCACGAGATGAGTGTGAACGTGCAAAACATGGTGAAGAGCACGCAGGTGCAGGCTTCGAGCGTGAGCGAGACCTCAGCGTCCATCGACCAGATGGTCGCCTCCATCCAGCGCGTCGCCGACACCGCCAAGGTGCTGCTCGACATTTCGAACCGCTCGCGCGAAGAGGTTCACAGCGGCATCACGACCATGGAAAAGGCCACGGACGGCCTGAACCGCATTAACGCGACCATCACCAGCTCGGGAGAAATCATCGGAGCACTCGGACAGCGTGCCGATGACATTGGAAAGATTATCGAAGTGATCGACGATTTGGCCGAACAGACGAACTTGCTGGCCTTGAATGCAGCCATCGAGGCGGCTCGCGCCGGCGAGCATGGCCTCGGCTTTGCGGTGGTCGCAGACGAAGTGCGCAAGCTGGCGGAAAAGTCGGCGCAATCGACCAAAGAAATCTCCGAGCTGATTCAGAGTATTCAGAAAGAAGCGCGCAAGGCGGTAGAGAATATGGACCGCTCAACCGGCATCGTGAACGAAGGCCTGGATTTGGGCGGCGAACTGAATTCGGCGCTGCGCAAGATCTCAAATGTTGTCACCGAGGTCTACAAGTTCGCACAGGAAATCGGCGCGGCCACAAATGAACAGTCGCATGGCTCCTCGCAGATTGCCCGCGCTACCACGCGGCTGAATGAAATCACGCACGAAATCAACTCGGCGGTGGAAGAGCAGGCTTCGGGAGCGCAAGCCGTGGTCAAAGCCATGGAACGAATGCGCGAACTGGTGCAGCAATCCACCTCCGGATCCACTGAACTGGCGGCGTCAGCCGAACAGATGTCGAAGATGTCGCGGGGCTTGCTCGACTTTATGGACCGGTTCACGCTCGGGGATGGCGCTGCATCGCGGCAGACTGCGGCGGATGAGAAATCGCACCACGCCCGCAGAGCTGCGGCAGCCCGCGCGTAGGAAAGCTTAGTCAAACAATAGTCATATTTATGAGCCGTGAGCTCCATATCGTGGGTTTTCAGGTAGGACGCGAGACCTACGGCGTTCCCATTACCTCGCTGCACGAGATCGTACGCGTGCCGGAGATTACCGCGGTCCCCGACGCACCCGATTACCTCGAAGGCGTGATCAATCTTCGCGGCAAGATCGTCTCGGTGATGGACCTGCGCAAGCGCTTTGGCGACAAGCAGGCCAAAACGAAAAGGCAGAACCGCATTCTGGTCGTGGAACACTCCGGCAAGCTGGCGGGGTTAATCGTGGACTCGGCATCGGAGGTGTTGAAGATTGCCGGGGAAGACGTCGAGGCTCCTCCCGCGGTATTCCAGGAAGGCGGGTTGAACTGCGTCACTGGATTGGGCAAAGTTCGAGGCCGCCTGATTATATTGCTCGATATGACCAAGTTATTAGCGCCAGCCAGCCTGCTTCAGGAGAGTTCGACTCCCGAAGGCAAGAGTGGCAAAGCGGAGGCACGGGCAGCGTCGGTACGGTAGGAACGACCTGAGAGAAAGAAAGACTGATGAGAACGAAACCAGTGCACTGGGAACGAGAAAACGCATGAGTACATCCGGAGCGGCACCGGCTCCAATCTTGACCGACGCGGAACTGCGATTGTTGCAGGCGCTGGTGTACCAGGAGTGCGGAATGCACTTCGACGAACGCCGCACGCATTTTCTGCAGGACCGCCTGTTGCGGCGGCTCAAGGAATGCCGCGTTGATTCCTTTTACGCTTATTACCGTCTGCTGATCTCTCAGGGTGGCAAGGCGGAGCTGGCCAAGTTGGTCGAGAACCTGACCGTCAACGAAACCAGCTTCTTCCGGCACAAGGCGCAGCTGGATTTGTTCCAGAAACACGTTCTGGAAGACATGTTGAAATACAAGCAGGCGCACCGGGAATACTCGATTCGAGTGTGGAGCGCGGGCTGTTCGACGGGGCAAGAGGCATACACGCTGGGTATGATGGCTGCAGATTCGCTCGCTTACTACTATCTGCGCAATCCACTGCCGGTTGAAATCTCATTGCCCAAGCCGCTGATCCCGCCGCCCTGGCGTGTGGAGATTCTGGCCAGCGACATCAGCTATTCGGTGCTGCGGACGGGGCAGGAGGGCGCCTACAACGAACACCAGATGTCGACCGTCGATTACGCCTTCCGACTGCGTTACTTTGACAAAATTGGCGATCGCTACGCCATCAAGAAGGCATTGAAGGAGATCGTCCACTTCGACTTCCATAACTTGAAGACCGAGTATCTGCCGCAGCGCAACGATGTCATTTTCTGCCGGAACGTGATGATGTACTTCGACGAGGCAGAGCAGAAGCGGCTGATCGAAAAGTTTTATCGCTGCCTGAACCCCGGCGGCTACTTATTCGTGGGCCACGCCGAGAGCCTGCTGGGCCTCACCGAAAAATTCCAGATGGTGCACCGCGACAGCGGTACGGCTTACAAGCGGATTGAGGTGCTCGAGTGACGAATCCACCCGATGAGCGCGGAGCCGAGCTGCAGGAGCTGTTTTTTGAGACCTCGCAGGAGCTGCTGCAAGCGCTGAACGACGAAACTCTCAAGCTGGAAAAAACTCCCGGCGACGAGGAGATCGTACGTTCGATTCGCCGCACCGTGCACACTCTGAAAGGCGACTCGGCGGCGGTCGGGATGCGCGAGTTGAGCGAACTGGCACACCACTTCGAGGATGCCTTGTCTCTCGAAAGCGCGGCCGCCCACGCGGCACTGGCCGAAATCGCATTTGCCGCCGCAGATGTCTTTGCCGGGATGATCGCGGCTTACCGCGCCGGCGGTCCGATGCCGGCCTCCAAAAGTCTGCGGCAGCGAATCGACGAACTGACCACGGCGCCGGCAGCCAAGAAAGCGAAGCGCAAGAAAAAATCAGTCGAACCACTCCGGTACCCCGATAAGGATAAGAATAAAGATTGGACCGAGAGCGAGAAGCTGGCTCTGGCTCAGGCCCAGGCTGCGGGTCTGGCTCTCTACGACGTGGTGGTGAAAATCGATCCCCACTGCACCATGCCGATCGCCGGGCGGCAACTGATTCAGAACGCGATCAGTGGCATGGGTAAAGTCATACTGGTACGGCCGGATACGAAATCCCCAGCCGCTTCCACGCGGGTGGACTTCGTATTGGCCAGCGCGCAATCGCCGGAGCAGATTGCCGCCAAGTGCCGGATTCCAACGATTGCCGGCGACGTTTGCCTGACTCTGCGCCAAGCGGCGAAGCGGCCCGAACCAACTGCGGACTCAAAGTCCGGGGCGGAAGGTTCGGGCAGCGCGACCTCTACTGGCCCGACATCTGGCGCCTCATCCACGGTCCGGCATGCTCCCTTGGAGCCACCCGCCCCTGCGTCCCCTCCGGCGCCAGAACCCGCCGGGTCACCGGCGATGGCGGAAAATATTCTGCGCGTGGATGCGGGGCGCATCGACAACGTCCTCAACCTCGTGGGAGAACTCATCATCGGCAAGTCGATGCTGCAACAGGCGCTCGGCGAATTTGGCAAACGGTATCCGAGGGAACCGCTGCGCGGCAGGTTCGCCGACGCCATGGCGTTCCAGGCCCGAGTGCTGAATGATCTGCAACGTTCGGTCATGAAGATTCGCATGGTGCCGGTGGAGCAGTTGTTCCGGCGCTTCCCGCGCATCGTTCGCGATGTGGCGCGGCAGTGCGGACGCGAAGTGGACCTGGAACTTTCCGGGCAGGATACGGACCTCGATAAAGGGATCCTCGATGCGATCGCCGAACCCCTGACGCATCTGGTGCGGAACGCGGTCAGTCACGGCATCGAACCAGCCGAGGAGCGCCGCAGCCAGGGCAAGGCTCCACAGGGAAAAATCCGGCTGCATGCCTGTCACCAGGGCAATCAAGTCGTGGTCGAGATCAGCGACGACGGGCGCGGCATCGACGCGCAAAAGATTCGCAGCAAAGCAGTCGCGCTGGGAATGGTGACGGCAGAGGAAGCCGCTCGCCTGAGCGATGCCGAAGCGCTGGACTTCGTTTTCCGGCCCGGATTCAGTACGGCGGAACAGGTCACTGAAGTCTCCGGACGTGGCGTTGGAATGGACGTAGTCCAAAGCGTGATGCAGCGGCTGAAAGCAACCATTCATGTGGAAACTCATGTTGGCCGGGGCACGACGTTCCGCATGAAGCTGCCGCTGACGCTGGCTATTATCAAGGCCCTGATGTTCTGGGTGGAGCAGCGCTTGTATGCCATCCCACTGAACGCGGTGAGCCAGATCGCCCGCACTCGGGAATCGGAAGTTCACCAGGTCGACAACTACGAGGTACTGCAGTTACGCCAGCAGGTGCTCCCCCTTCTGCGGCTTGGACGGCCCTCCGCTCCCGATGTAGACCGGCACGCGAGCAAGCTGTTTGTGCTTGTGATTACAGTGGGCGAAAAAAAATACGGATTGATTGTCGACGCTTTAGAGGGGGAAGAAGAATTGGTGATCAAGGCTTTGGACGATCAGACATTCTCTACCGATCTGGTGAATGGCGCTTCCATTCTTGGCGACGGGAAGGTTGTGCTGATCCTGAATCTGCCGGCTGTCGTGGAACACATCGCGCACAGGCGCCCGCATGAGCAGGGTCTGATTAACTGCGGATTGCTATTGAACCACGAGGATCGCGCTCGATTGGCCATGGGCGCTGCGGGGGGCCAGGCATGAGTTCAGGCATCAAGAAAGTGCGCGTGCTGGTGGTGGATGACTCCGCATTGATGCGGAAGCTGATTCCACAGATGCTGGAAGCCGACCCCTCGATCGAGGTGGTGGGGACCGCGATGGATGGAACGTTCTGCCTGAAAAAGATCGAGGAGTTGCAACCGAATGTGGTGACACTCGATCTCCAAATGCCAGGCATGAACGGTATCGACACTTTGAAGGAAATCATGCGCCGCAAGCCGCTGCCGGTCATCGTCGTCAGCTCGCACAGCACGGAGGGCGCTTCGGTCACCTTCAAGGCGTTAGGGCTGGGAGCTTTCGATTTCGTCACCAAGCCACAGGATGCTTCGGCGCACATGGCCGAAACCGCGGCAGAACTGATTGCGAAGATCAAGGCGGCCGCCGATTGCAAGGTTGTCCGGCCGGGAAGTTCGATGGTAGCGCCGGTGCGTCCGGAAAAGATCTTGATCGGGAAATCCGTACCAGCGCCAACGAAATTGGTAGCCATCGGAATTTCCACTGGAGGCCCCCAGGCCCTTGAGTTCCTGGTGGCACAACTGCCGCCGGACTTTCCCGGAACGATTGTCGTCGTGCAGCACATGCCTGAGGGTTTCACTGACATGTTTGCGCGGCGGCTTGACGAATTGTCTTCGCTGCGCGTGAAGGAAGCCCAATCGGGTGACGCTCTGCAGGCGGGGCGAGTGCTGATCTGTCCCGGGAGCCGCCATATGAAGGTGAAGCGGCTCACCATGGGAGACGTAGTAGTGCTGAACGACGAAACGCGGGTGAATGGCCATCGCCCCAGCGTGGATGTGCTCTTTAACAGTCTAGCGGAGGAATTCGGCTCGCAAGGCGTTGCAGTACTGATGACAGGGATGGGCGATGACGGGGCAGAAGGCCTGGGCGCGGTGAAAAAAGCCGGCGGCTTGACCATCGCGCAAGGCGAAGAATCCTGTGTGGTCTTCGGTATGCCAAAAGCGGCCATCGAGCGCGGCTATGCAACAAGGGTGGTGGCCTTGGATGTTCTCTCGGCCACTCTGCAAGCTGTCTGTAGCCGTAATGAGGGCAATCGAGAAAGCGGAGGCGCGAGAAAAGTGGTCCGCGCCGGGTTATAACACATGTTACTGAAACAGGCCTGATGACCTGCGTCATCTGGCCGGCGGGCAACCGCCATGATGGAATCTGTTACAGGAGGCGTTATGGAGCAGTTTGCACCAGTAAAACGCAGTAAAGACGGACAGCCAGTCCGCTACCTGATTGTGGACGATTCGGTCTTCGCCCGCAAAAATCTGGCCCGCATGATTGAAAGTTTCGGCGGGCAGGTGGCGGCCGAAGCTGGCGACGGTTTGACCGCCATCAGCGAGTTCGACCGCACCCATCCGGACATCGTGCTTATGGATATCACCATGCCGCAGATGGAGGGCATCGAGGCCGCGGAAAAGATCGTCCAGGCGCATCCCGAGGCCCGGGTGGTTATGGTCTCTTCGGTGGGCTACCAGGAGAACATCGTGGCCGCATTGCAGCGCGGGGCGCGGCATTTCGTCCAGAAGCCGGTAAAGCCGGAAGTTCTGTACGAGGTGATCAAATACGTTATGGGAGAAGATGGCGCCGTGGCTACCGCGGCCGGCGCGGGGGTCTAGTCGAATGAAGATCGAGCTCATTCAGCCTTTCATTAACGCGGCTGACGCCGTGCTGTCGCAAGGCCTGCAGAGCGCCACCAAGGTAGGTAACCTTTCCATGGAAGAGGACGCCTATCGCCGCAAAGGTGTGGCCGGCATGGTTGCACTTAGTGGCGACATTGAGGGCCGCATCATTTTGGATCTCGAGCCGCAAACCGCGCTGCGCGTGGCGAGTCACTATGCGGGCGCGGAATTGCCGGAATCCGACGCGCTCATCAAAGAGACCATTTTCGAACTGGCCAACCAAGTCGTCGGGAACGCCGTCTGTTCGCTCAACGATCAAGGCTTCCATTTCCGCGTGCATCCTCCTCTGCTGGTGACCGGCGACGAAGGGGACAAAACCAGCGAAGACGTGGAAGCGCTGGTGATCTGCTTTGAAACTTCCCTGGGCAATGTATTTATGAATGTGGCGCTGCGCTATAACAAGGCGCGCATGGCAGACCATGCAGCCGCAGGAGCGTAACGGCTCTTACTGGAGTGTCCGAGTTACCCTTTACCTTCTGGCTTTATTCTTCTCTCAATCTTTTCGGCCCCGCTTGGAAAACCTCAAACGTCCTTGGCGGATTTTCTCCGCGCATCTCCGCGAGTCGCTCTTGAAAATATTGAAAATGCTGAGGAAGCTAAGAACTTCCGCGGAGGCGCGGAGGCTAGGCCAGCAGAGGCAGCTTGGGACCGAAGTCCTCGCCGCGGTCTTCCGCCGGATCAGCGATGTTTTTTAGTTCAGGATATTTCTGCATCAGCGTAGGGGGTGCCAGAACTCGCTTGCCGCTGATCATGGCTTTCAACTCCAGCGCATTCACTCCCGCTTTGCTTTCGAAGTGATTGTTGGTGATCACATATGTCGTTTGCGCCCGCGCGGCGACGCTCTCGATTCTTTCTTTCCATCCACCGAGTTCGCGCTCATTGTAGAGGTAGTTGTAGCGGTCGTTGCGATTGTCGGAATCGTAACCTTGATCGGCAAACCACTGCTCGTAATTCCGGCCGTGCAATCGGACATATCCGATTGTGGCGGTCACATGTTCGGTGGGCGCAAGTGATCGTCCGAGCACTGGTTGGTCGATGTTGCAGAAGCCGACATTTTTCTGCGTGAAGGCAGCGAGTGTTTCGGCATTGTTCCAACTCGAATCCCGCACTTCGACGACGCGCGGATATTCGATGAACCGGCGCAGCAGGCGATCGAGATATTCCCGGTTGAGAGAAGTGTTCTTGAACGAAACGGGAAACTGAATGAGCAGAGCGCCCAGCTGTCCTTCGCCGGCGATCGCGTCGAGGCCTTCGCGGGTGCGAGTTTCGTCTTCGTCAGTGGGACGGATGGTTGCGGCGGATGTGGGTTCCATCACCGCAATGGGCGAATGAGTGAAGGCGCGATAGAGTTTGGCCGTAAAAAGAAATCTCTTGTTCACCGCCGCGACTTTGCGGCACCACAGCTTTGCCAGTTCCGGCTTCAGCGGTCCGTAAAACGATGTGTTGATCTCGGCGGTATCGAAGAAGCGGGCCAGATATTCCAGCGGATGCTGTTTCCGGCGCTGCATGCCCGAAGGATAGAAAATGCCCTCCCAGTCTTTATAAGACCAGCCGGCCGTGCCGATGCGGATATCGTTTGAGTGAGGCCGAGGTAAATGGACTGGGGCCGAGGATTCCATATCCAGAAACATGGACGGAGGGCAGTGGCAAGGTTAGCACAGGCAATTGGTTATGGGGACCTAAGATACGCTTTACGTAACGCATAAATAAGCTTATACTGACGTGTGATCCTCGGTTACCGCGACAAGAGGACGAGAGATTTCGCGCTGGGTAAACGGGTCAAGGCCCTTTCTGGTATCGAACGTTCCGCGCGTCTAAAGCTGGACCGTCTGGAGGCGGCTGTCACCCTCCGAGATCTTGCCGTCTTGCCGGGCAACCGTTTTGAAGCTTTGAAGGGAGGCAGAAAGGGACAATACAGCATCCGCATCAATGATCAGTGGCGGATTTGCTTCGACTGGGCGGAGGGCGCGCCCGGTCCGTCGAACGTGGAGGTTGTCGATTACCATTAGGAGAACGCCATGCCAGTGACTGCAATTCATCCCGGAGAACATTTGGCCGAAGAACTTAGCGAGTTGGGAATGAGCGCCGCTGAGCTGGCGCGCCAACTCGAGGTTCCGACCAACCGCATCACCGAAATCCTGAATGGGCGGCGCGCCATCACTGGCGATACAGCGCTACGCCTGGCCCATTTCTTCGGTACGACTGCGGAATTCTGGTTGAATCTGCAAAGCTTGTATGAAATCCGGCTCGCCCAGCAGAAATCGGGTAAATCCATCCAGTCTTTGCCGACGCTGAAGGGCCTCGAGCAGGTTCACGCCTAGGGCGTGATTCTCTCGCTCAGTCCAGCGCCAACACCACCCAGTACACGCCTGTGGGATAGGTCTCAGTGCGGCCGTAGCAGGCGCCTACCGAGAAGCTGTGCAGGTTGTGGCCGGAGAGAGCGTGGCCAGCATTTGCGGGCAGGGTTTCCGGATGCAGGCTAGTGTAGGTAAGCACGGTGGAGCGTTGCGCAAGCTGATGAATGGGGAAGGTGCCGAGCTTGTCGGCTCGCGCCATCGAGCAGGCCGCGTCATCGGCGATAGGAAGATCGCGGCGGGCGAGGTCAGGCTGGTTGGCTTGGCGTCGCGCTTGTGACACCGCCGCCGCGATCCGGTCCTTCACTTCGGCCGCAGAATAATTGGGGAGGGCATGGCCGAAGTCCTGCACGATGTAGAGCCGATCTCCGCTGCGCACCACGCCCAACCCGATCACGTTATAGGAAGCATTGAGCAGGTTGGCGCGGTGCGGAGGAGAAAGCATGAGATGTTTGTGTCCATCTGCAGCGTCGAAATCGAGCGCGACATTCTCGCCTTCTTGATCCAGTTGGGTTCGCGTCGCCGACGCCAGGCGTTGAGGCAGGGAGGGCTCACCAACAAACTGGTGCGAAAGCTGCCGCGCGGCCAACATGGCTTCAGCGTGCGCGCGCGCCGCCTGGCAAAGGCCGCCGTCGAGCGCCAGCGAAGGAGCGCCGGCTTGCGCTCTGGCCTGATTTGCCAGGTCGAGAAGTACCCGCTCGGCGTCAAAATCGTAGTTGCTGAAAGGAATATCCGGAGCGGTTGCCGCGGCTGCTTTCAGACTCGCCTGCTGTGCCACCTTATCGGCGGCGTCGCCACTTGTCGCGGAGGCCATCAATCGCCCCGATGGTCGAATCGTGGCCGCACCCATCATCAGCACAAACGCCATCACGACGCTTCGATCAACTACTGTCCTGGCTCTTGGCATCCAATTTTCCCTACTCATCGCACCTTGGGGGAGGATCCAAACTCAGGCTCAAACTTGCCGCTGGTGCTACGCTAGAAGCCGGAATTCACTCTGAGAAGTTACCTTCGCTATGGAACCTGGTGTCATAGGGGTCATCGGCCTATTGTTTGGAAGCCTGATTGCTTGGCTCGCGCTGCGATCTCGCAGCGTCGCTCTGGGCGCTCGTTTGTCTTTGATGGAAAAGGAATTAGCGGCTGAAAAGGCCAGCCTGGCGCGGCTTCAGGAGGCTTACACCGAGTTGGTGGCAAGCCGGGCCAAGCTGGAATCTGCCCTGGAATCCGAACGAAAGACCAGCACCGAAAAGATTGAACTCGTCACTCGCGCCAGCGAGGAACTGCGGAATGCCTTCAAGGCCATGGCGTCCGACGCTTTGAAAAGCAACAACTCATCGTTTCTGGTGATTGCCGAAGAGACGCTGAAGCGCTTCCAAAGCCAGGCGCGGGGCGACCTCGAAGCCCGCCAAAAAGCCGTGGCTGATATGGTGGCACCGGTCCGGGATTCGCTGAATAAAGTCGATGCGCAGATACAGCAGCTCGAGGTGGCCCGCAGCGACGCTTACGGCGAACTGCGCGCCCAGGTGCAATCGTTAGTTACTACGCAAAAGGAGTTGCAATCGGAAACCGGAAACCTGGTCCGCGCGCTACGTACTCCCAACGTGCGCGGGCGCTGGGGCGAAATTCAATTGCGCCGCGTGGTCGAGATCGCCGGGATGCTCTCCTATTGCGACTTCACCGAGCAGGAGTCCGTTACCACCGAGAGCGGAAGGTTGCGACCTGACCTGGTGGTGAAGCTGCCGGGCGGAAAACACGTCGTGGTCGATGCGAAGACGCCGCTGCAAGCCTTTCTTGACGCATTCGAAACCACTGACGAAGATGCGCGGCGCGCCTGCCTCGCCAACCATGCGAGGCAGGTTCGCGATCACATGAATACTCTCAGCGGCAAGAAATACTGGGAGCAGTTCGAAGCCACGCCCGAGTTCGTCGTCATGTTTCTTCCCGGAGAAACGTTCTTCAGCGCCGCACTTGAACAAGATTCGGGGCTGATCGAACACGGAGTTCTCAACCGTGTGATTCCCGCGTCGCCGACCACGCTGATCGCTTTGCTGAAGGCCATCAACTATGGATGGAATCAGGAGAAGCTGGCGCGCAACGCGCAGCAGATCAGTGCACTGGGCAAAGAGTTGCACGACCGCCTGCGCCTTCTTGCAGGACACATAACCTCGGTCGGCACAGGACTCGACCGTGCTGTCGAGTCTTACAACAAGGCCGTAGGATCGCTCGAGAGTCGCGTGCTGGTTTCTGCGCGCAAGTTCGCTGAACTGGGTGCGTCGGTGGCAGATGATATTCCGGAACTTGCGCCTATTGAAACCACGGCGCGGGCGCTGTCGTTTGAATGGGACGAAGATGACGTTCAGCCGGAATCAACTGAAGAAGAACGCAAAGCCGGTTGAGACGAACAGTCGCCGCCAATGAAATCAAGCGGAAACCTCAGAAGCAATTAATCTTAAGAAAATCTCATCTGAAGTTCCATGGCATTCACGGTAATGATGAGCCTCAAATTCACCCGGAGGCCGTAGCACTCTCGCCCGCTGTCCGACGCCACCGGCCATAAAGCTTGCCCAAGCCTAGCCGATAGCGTAATTGACGAGGCTGCATCCGGATGCGGAGTTTGCAGATGCTCGTTCCATCCCCTTCTCAGGAAAGCAATGCCGGAGGAGTCATCGCACCCGTGAAGCGCGCTGCGCCATCTCGCGTCGGCAAAATAGCGATCGCCATTCCGCTGGCCGTTGCTTCGCCCCGCAAGAACGTACAAAGGAACAGTGTTACCTCGCTCACGCCCGAGAGCATGGAGCGCAGGAACACCGAGCAAGCGCTGCAGGAACAGAAATACGCTCTCGACCAGCATGCGATTGTCGCCACTACCGACGTTCAGGGGACTATCACCTATGTCAACGACAAATTCTGTGCCATCAGCAAGTACTCGCGCGACGAGCTGCTGGGCCAGAACCACCGCATCCTCAACTCCGGTCACCATCCCAAAGAGTTTTTCCAGCAGATGTACCATGCCATCGCGAATGGCGAGGTGTGGCACGGCGAAATTTGCAACCGCGCCAAAGATGGCTGGATTTACTGGGTAGATACGACCATCGTCCCGTTCGCCGGCGAAAATGGCAAACCGCGTCAGTACGTCGCCATCCGCGCGGATATCACCGAGCGCAAGCGGGCCGAGGAAGCACTGCGCGAGAGCCTTGCCACCAGCAAGGTCGCGCTTAAGGAGCTGGCCGATCAAAAGTTCGCGCTGGACCAGCACGCCATCGTCGCGACTACCGATGTGCAGGGGACCATCACCTACGTAAACGACAAATTTTGCGCCATCAGCAAATATTCTAGAGAGGAACTGATCGGCAAGAACCACCGCATTCTCAACTCGGGCCACCACTCCAAAGAATTTTTTCAACAGATGTATCACACCATCGCCAACGGCGAGGTATGGCGCGACGAGATTTGCAACCGCGCCAAAGACGGTTCGATTTACTGGGTGGATACCACGGTCGTCCCGTTCCTCGACGCCTACGGCAAGCCTAGACAGTACATGGCGATCCGCGCGGATATCACAGAGCGCAAGCGGGCCGAGGAGGCGCGCGAACACCTGGCCTCGGTGGTTGACTCCTCCGACGACGCCATCATCAGCAAAGATCTGGACGGGACGATCGAAGCCTGGAATCACGGCGCCGAGAAAATCTTCGGCTACTCGGCGGCGGAAGCTGTGGGCAGATCAATGACGATGCTGATGCCGCCAGACCGCGTCAATGAGGAGGCCGACATTCTGACGAGCATCCGGCGCGGCGACGGTGTGGGGCACTTCGAAACCATTCGCGTCCGGAAAGATGGAACGAGGATCGACATTTCCGCGACGATTTCGCCGATCTGGGATGGCACTGGCGCGATTGTTGGCGCTTCGAAAATTGCCCGCGACATTACCGAGCGTAAGCGTACGCAAGAGGCGCTGCGCCAAAGCGACCTGAGAAGAGGCTTTGCGCTGGACACTGCGAAAATCGGGGATTGGGATCTCGACCTGGCTACGCTGCGGGCCACTCGCTCCGCGCTGCACGACCAGATCTTTGGGTATCCCGCGCCTCTGCCGGAGTGGAACTTTGATATCTTCCTTCGCCACGTCCATCCGGATGATCGGGAACGCGTCCGGGAGACTTTTCAGAGCAGCGTGAGCGAACATAAGAAATGGGACTTTGAATGCAGAATCGTCCGTCCCAACGGGGACATTCGTTGGATATGGGCGTGCGGCGACCAGAACCGGGACTCCTCGGGCATGGCGACCCGAATGTTTGGCATCGTGCAGGACGTCACGGAGCGGAAACAAATCGCGGATTCCTTGGCCCGGCAGGCCGAGGAATTGCAGCGCTCGCAGCAGGCGCTGGAAACCCAGAGTTTGATGTTGCAGTCCGTACTCGACAGCATTGACGAGGGGTTGGTCGCCGCCGATGAAAACGGGAAATTTATTCTGTGGAATGCCGCCGCCACCACGATCGTCGGCATGGGCGCGGAAAACGTTCCCCCCGGCGAATGGAACACACGCTACGGCGTTTACCTGCCCGACACCATCACCCCCCTCCCGACCGAGCAAAATCCCCTGTCGCGTGCCATTCGCGGCGAGGTGAGTACCGTCGAGATGTTTCTACGCAACCCGGAGCTCGAGGAAGGGCATTGGGTCGAGATCAGCGGCGGCCCATTGAAAGGCAAGGATGGGGCCACACGGGGAGGCGTGGTCGCATTCCGCGACATTACGCAAAGGAAAATCGACGAGCGGGAGATCCACAAACTCAATGAAGAACTCGAAGAGCGGGTCGCCCAGCGCACTGCGCAATTGGAGGCGGCCAACCACGAACTGGAGGCTTTTACCTACTCCGTGTCGCATGATCTGCGGGCGCCGCTGCGCCACATTGGCGGTTTTTCCAAGATATTGACCGAGGACTTTGGCCCCGGACTGACTCCTGAAGCGCAAACTCACCTGCAGCGCATCGAAGACGGGGTTCACCGCATGGGGCTGCTGGTGGATGAACTGCTGAATCTGGCGCGGGTCGGCCGGCACGCGCTCCAGCTCCAAACCACCAGACTGAATTCGGTGATTGAGGAAGTTGTGTCATTGCTGCAACCGGAAGTTGCCGGCAGAGCCGTCACCTGGAAGATTGCGGAACTGCCGTCGGCGGAGTGCGATCCCATCCTGATCAAGCAGGTTTTTCAGAACCTCATCGCCAATGCTCTCAAGTTCACCCGGACTCGGGAGCATGCCGTCATCGAGATCAGTCAGCGGCAGCAAGACGGAGAGACCGTCATCGCCATTGGCGACAACGGCGTCGGCTTCAACATGAAGTACAAAGACAAGCTTTTCGGAGTTTTCCAGCGCCTGCATCGTGCCGAGGATTTCGAAGGCACGGGCATTGGCCTGGCCACCGTCAAACGAATCATTCACAAGCACGGAGGCCAGGTGTGGGCCGAGGCCGAACTGGATAAGGGCACGACATTTTATTTCACGCTCAGCGCCGCACCCACAAAACTCACGCTAGTAGAAGTTACAAAGCAAACCAACGCGGCAGGAGCATGACAATGGATCCAAATAATGAAGTCGATATTCTTTTGGCCGATGACAGTCAAGACGACATCGACCTTACTCTGCACGCCTTGCGCGCGGAAAATCTCGCCAACCGCGTCTTTGTCGTGCGCGATGGGGAGGAAGCGTTGGAGTTCCTTTTCTGCACTGGTCCACATGCCGGACGGTCCTTCGATCATCCCCCGAAGCTGGTTCTGCTGGATTTGAAGATGCCGAAAGTGGACGGGATGGAGGTTCTCAAACAGATCAAAAGTGACGCGCGAACCAGGACGATCCCTGTTGTTCTGATGACCTCTTCCAGGGAAGAGCGCGACATGGCGAACGGCTACGCACTGGGAGTCAACAGCTATATCCAGAAACCGGTGGACTTTGGTGAGTTCCGAAAACTGGTGAAGTTGCTGGGGCTGTATTGGCTGGTCATCAATCGGCCCCCCATCTCGAATGGCCAGACGCACGCCGCGAAGCAGGGATCATGAGCAGTACGGGAACCAAGCCCCAGGTAGAAAGCACGACCAAGCCGCAGTGCAAGCTGCGCGCCTTGCTGGTGGAAGACAATGCCCTCGACGCCGCGCTGGTTTTACGCGCTTTGTACAAGGTGGGCTTCGACGTCATAGCCGATGTGGTGCAAGACGAAGCTGCATTCACGCGGGCGCTCAAAAGCAATCCTCCCGAGGTTGTACTGGCCGACTACAACCTGCCGACGTGGAAAGGAATGGAAGTGTTAACCGTGCTGCGGCGCCAGGGGCTCGACATCCCGATGATTTTGGTCTCGGGTGCGCTCGGCGATGTAACCGCCGTCGAATGCATCAAGCAGGGGGCGACGGATTACGTCCTTAAAGACGGGTTGGCGCGATTGCCCGAGGTTGTCCGCCGCGCCCTGCGGGAAAGACACGAGCGCGGCCTTCGCCAGCAAGCGGAAAAAGATCTTGCAAACAAAGTGGAGGAGTTGGCGCGCTCCAACGCCGACCTGGAGCAGTTCGCCTACGTCGCCTCCCACGACTTGCAAGAGCCGCTGCGCATGGTTACAGCCTACACCCAGCTGCTGGCAGAACGGTACAAGGGAAAGCTCGACGAGAATGCCGACAAATACATTGGCTACGCCAGTGAGGGCGCTCTGCGCATGCAGGTGCTCATACAGGATCTGCTGGCCTTCTCCCGAGTTGGCCGAAACGGAGCTGCGAGTGCGAGTGTCGATTGCAATGCAGTGTTGGAAGAAGTCCGGCAGACCCTTAGTACGGCGATTCAAGAGAGCGGCACGCTCATCACTCACGGAAAGCTTCCAGCCCTCTGGGTAGATCGCACGCAGATCGCGCAAGTCTTCCAGAACCTGATTGGCAACGCGATCAAGTTCCGTGGGAACGAACCACCGGTAATTTCGGTAGAGGCCGAAGAACTCGATAATCAATGGCTATTCCGCGTGAGCGACAACGGAATCGGGATTGCGCCCGAGTACGCACAGAACATTTTTGTCGTCTTTCAGCGGCTGCACGCGCGCACCGAATATCCAGGCAACGGCATAGGCCTGGCTATTTGCAAGAAGATCATCGAACACTACGGCGGGAAGATATGGGTGGAGTCGCAAGGCGGAGCCGGCTCTACCTTCAAGTTCACCATTCCCATTCAAACTACCGATAAGAAGGAAGAGGCCGGCGGATGAAGGCGGAGCATGAACTCCTGATCGTGGACGACAATCCCGCCGATATCGCTCTGGCGTGCGAAGCTTTAAAGGCATGCGCGTATAGCGGCCAAATCCATAGCGTGGGGGATGGTGCGGAGGCGCTGGCTTTCTTGGGGCGGCGAGGAAACTACGCCAATGCGAGCAGTCCCGACCTGGTTCTGCTGGACTTGAATCTACCGAAAAGAGACGGCCTCTCGGTATTGGCCGCGATGAAGGCAGGACCCGACCTGCGCCGCATCCCCGTCATTGTTTTTAGTACCTCCCGATTACATAAGGACATTGCGCGCAGTTACGAACTGGGAGCGAATTGCTACATCAGCAAACCGGGCAACCTGACTGAATTTTTTTCCATGATGAGATCGATTGAAGAATTTTGGTTTGGCTCAGTAAGCCTGCCACCGCGAGGAGTGTAAATAAAATAATGAATCACAAAACTACAAGCGTATTGCTGATTGAAGACAACCCGGGGGATGCCGATCTGGTCCGCCTGCGCCTGGTCGAAGGCAAGTCTCCGGTGAGTGTGAGCTGTGTGAATCGGCTGTCGGACGGCCTTGCCTCCTTAACCAAGGAAACGCCCTCGGTGGTTCTTTTGGACCTGAACCTTCCGGACAGCCACGGCGCGGAAACTTTTCGCCGGATCATGGACCATGCTCCCAACGTGCCGGTCGTCGTGCTTTCCGGGCAGGACGATGAAGCCTTGGCGATGAAAGCGGTGCACCAGGGAGTTCAGGACTACCTACTGAAAGGCGATATTTCCAGTAAGCATCTGGAGCGTGCCATCCGCTACGCCGTGGAACGGCAAGGCCTTCTGCGCGCCCTTGAAATCACTCAAAAGCAGCAACTGGAATTCAAGAACCGCTTCCTGTCGCACGTCTCCCATGAACTGCGCACGCCCCTGACCTGTATCCACCAGTACGTGACCCTGCTTGTGGACGGCTTGGCTGGCCCGGTCTCCCCGGATCAGAGCGATCACCTGAAAACCGTCCTGAAGAGCGTGAATCAGTTGCATGCCATGATTCGCGATCTGCTCGAAGCCACCCGCGCCGAGAGCGGCAAAATGCGGATTGAATCGCGTTGTATTTCGTTGAGCGAACTGCTGCATCAAGCGGTTGCGATGCTTCGGCCGACTGCGGACGAAAAGAAAGTCGGCTTGGAGATCGGAGTGGACCAAAGGCTGCCCCTGGTTCTGGCCGACCCTGACCGCGTTCTCGAGGTCCTGATTAATCTAGTAGACAACGCGATTAAGTTTACGCCTGCGGATGGCTCCGTTATGTTGCAAGCTAGCATAGTCGATGCGGACCCTGGTTCGGTCTACATTGCGGTCAGTGATACCGGCCGCGGCATCAGTCCCGAAGCCAAGGCTCTGATCTTTGAACGCCTCTACCAGGACCCTGACTCTATCGATAACAATCGCTCTGGGTTGGGACTGGGTCTTTTCATTTGCCGGGAAATTGTCCGCCTTCATGACGGACGTATCTGGGTTTCGAGCGAACCCGGTCAAGGCAGTACCTTCACCTTTACTCTGCCCATTTACTCGCTAGCTAAGCTCCTGGCACCGGTGATCACTTACCAGGACCGTTTGCGGGCTTCCTTTGTGCTGGTGCGCGTCGAACTCACTCCAGCGACGAATCCTCCGCGCGGCAACTGGAAGGAAACGTGGCAGCAATGTCTGGAGATTGTCCGGCGTTGCATCTATCTCGATAAAGACCTGGTTCTGCCTCCGATGGGGACATCGGGAGCTGCTGAAACTTTTTTTGTAGTGGCATCGACCGACCTGGAGAGGTCCGGGATCATGACGACGCGCATTCGCGAGCAACTGGAGTGTGTGCCTGATCTTAAAGCCAAGTGCATGCTCGCGATCACCACCGTTTCGGTGCAGTTACCTGCTTCCGGAGAAGGCGAACCCCTCGAAAAGCAAGTTCAAGGGGTGGCCGACTGCGTTACCCAGATGATTTTGAGAAGCATGGAACGGAAACCCGTATCCGTCGGGAACGGTTCCGCCGGAAAAAAGCAAAGAACATCACAATCGAGAACCCAATTAAATTAATTAAGGAGAATGACAATGACGAAGCCAAAGATTCTGGTAGTCGACGATGATCCAGATCTAGTACGCGCTATGCGATTGCGCCTGCGCGCCAACAACTACGAGGTCGCCACGGCCACCGACGGCTATTCCGCGATCGCATCAGCACAGAAAGATCGCCCTAGCTTAATTATTCTGGATCTGGGTCTTCCTGCCGGCGATGGCTTCGTGGTCCTAGAGCGGCTGCAGAATGCCGACGCGCTCGCCGGGATTCCCGTCATCGTTCTGAGCGCTCGCGACCCCCAAAGCAACGAAGAACGTGCACTGAAGGCTGGGGCAGCGGCGTTTTTTCAGAAGCCTGCGGACAATGACGAACTGATGAACGTCATCCGAGTCAGCCTCGGATCGGCAGCCGCCGCTCAACAACGAGCTCCTTGGCCGTCGTAATAAGTCGTAGATAGGGGAGTTCCGGGTCCCACATATTGCATTCCCGTGCCGGGGGTGAATTATGCTTGAATGAGGGCGTCCGACCGTTCCAAAGGATAAACGCTTCAGGGGTTGGCCGGGCTGAGTTTCCCATTAAAGGCCCGGCCACCATTAAAATTCCGCTAAGCTCTTCCAACCGAGTTAGATACAAAATCTCACAGAAACATCCACAAAACCGTACATAGTTTCTAGAAACCCTTCTATACTCGTGGAAGTACTTTAGATACGGCACATAGCCGGTCCGAAACGGGAAACGACATGGCAGCGAAGTTGCTTGTTGAGCGACAGCCGGGTAGTGAAACGGCGGGTGTGCGTCTGCACCGCAGCAGCAGTCCACCGGCAGGTTCTCCTCCGAAAGCCATGAATCGGGAAAGCCAAGTCCGCTTTGTTGCTGTCCTGCTGTTCCTGCTTACCGTAGCTGCAGTAGTCTTCGCCGGATTCAATCTGAATGCTGAGTGGAGGTACCTAGTCCCGGACGATGGTGTCTGGTGGGTCGAACACGGCGGTCACTTGACGGCTGATCGAGTCGATCCGAACGGACCAGGCGCCAAGAGCGGCATCAAGCCTGGCGACCAACTGGTCTCCGTCAATGGACAGGACGTCCAGAATATGTCGGGCCTTGAGCGCCAGCTCTATCGTAACGGCGTCTTCATGAAGGCTACCTATTCCCTACTCCGACAATCCGTTCCTCTCGATTCCATCGTCATTCTGGTACCTGCAGAGCGCTCTCTAAACAACTGGCTCAGGCTGATTGCGCTTATCTACCTCGGGATCGGCCTCTACGTCCTACTGCGCCGCTGGACGGCCCCCGGATCAACGCATTTCTATATTTTCTGTCTGGTTTCTTTCATTGCGTATTCGTTCAAGTACACCGGCAAGCTGAATGACTTCGACTGGACGATATATTGGGGAAATATTGCGGCCAGTGTGTTGCAGCCGGCATTGTTCCTGCACTTCGTTCTGACCTTCCCGGAAAAACGTCGGATTGTGCGCAAGCATCCCTGGCTACTGGCGCTCGTCTACGTGCCCGGAACCATGCTGCTGACGGCCCACGTCATCGCCATGCGGTGGCTCCAGGCAAGCGAACGCCTGCGCTGGAACCTTGACCGCATGGAAATGTCTTACGGATCGCTGTTCTTTCTGGCCGCGGCGATTCTGCTTTGGTATAGCTACCGGCACGCCAGCAGTACAATTCTCCGGCAACAGTTGAAGTGGGTGACGCGCGGAACTATTTTAGCCATCGTTCCCTACACCCTGTTCTACGTTGTGCCCTATCTGATGGGGTCGCTGCCCGGCGCAGCCATGAAGGTTTCCGCGCTGTCGTTAGCGCTGCTCCCGCTCACGTTTGGCTATGCCATCTTCCGCTATCGCTTGATGGATGTGGATCTCATCTTCAAGCGAGGCGTGGTTTACACGCTGGCGGCCGCAATCGTCGTGGGATTGTATTTCGGCCTGGTGGCCGGTGTGGCGTTGCTGGTACACAACTGGCAGCCCAGTTCCGGTCCGGTGGGTCTGATTCTTGCGGTGGTTGTGACCGCGCTGCTGTTCGATCCGGTTCGCAAGTGGATTCAGGATCGCATCGACCAGTTCTTTTACCGCACGCGCTATGACTATCGCCGGACGCTGCTCGAGTTCGGCCGCGAATTAGGATCCGAGACAAACCTGAATACGCTGCTCTCTTCGCTGATCGACCGCCTCTCCCGTACTCTCGCGGTCGACCGAATGGCGATTTTCCTGGCTGGGCAGGATGCGGAGCGAAAGGATGCGAAACAACAAGATGCGCAGCAAGATCCCTCCGGGACGTTTGTCCTGGCAAAATCCTTCGGGCTCTCCTCACGCGGCGACCTAGACCTAGCCTTCCTGAGCGAGCCGCGGACGGAGCAGGCTGGGCATCTTTTCTTCGAGAACACGCACCAAGTGCCCCGCGAGACGCCGAGTGCGCAGCATACTATCGCGCGCCTGGATCTGAATTATTACATTCCCTGCCACGCGCAGCAGCGGACGATTGCAGTGCTCGGGTTGGGCAAAACGGCGAAGGGTGACTTCCTCTCCAGCGAAGACATGGAGTTGCTTGAAACCCTGGGCGGCTATCTCGGTATCGCAATCCAAAACTCGCAGCTCTATGCTTCGCTGCAGCAGAAGGCAGCCGAATACGAGCGCCTGAAGGACTTCAACGAGAATATCGTCGAATCCATCAACGTGGGCGTTATGGCGCTCGACATGGAAGACCGCATCGAGAGCTGGAACGCACAGATGGAAGTTATGTATGCCTTACCGCGTTGGCAAACTTTGACTCAGCCGCTGAAATCGATTTTCCCGGCGGAGTTTGCCGAAGAATTTGACCGCATGCGGCGCGAACCCGGCATTCGCAACCTGTACAAGTTCCGCTTGAAGACGCCCGCTGGTGAAGTCCGCACGGTGAATGTAGCGCTCGCGCCGTTGGTCACCCGGAAGTTTGAGGTCATCGGGCGGCTGATCATCATGGATGACATCACCGAGCGTATCGAACTGGAAGCCCAGCTTTCGCAGGCCGATAAGCTTTCGTCCATCGGATTACTGGCGGCGGGCGTGGCGCACGAAGTTAATACGCCGCTGGCGGTGATCTCCTCCTACACCCAGATGCTCTCCAAGCAACTGCAGGGCGATCCGCAGAAGTCGGGGCTGCTGGAAAAAATCACGCGGCAAACCTTCCGCGCTTCCGAGATCGTCAACAACCTGCTGAATTTCTCGCGCACCAGCGGAAGCGAAATCGGCGACGTCGACGTGAACAAAGTGATTGCCGATACGCTCGCACTATTGGAACATCAATTCAAGGTGGCCAAGGTTCAAGTACAGAGCACGCCCGAGCCGCAGTTGCCCGCGATTCAGGGTAATGCGGGAAGATTGCAGCAAGTGTTCCTGAACTTATTTCTGAATGCAAAAGACGCCATGCCGGGCGGCGGCACGTTGCGTGTAACGACGATGAATGGCGAGAGTGTAAGTGTAAGCGTTTCCGACACGGGATCGGGCATCGCACCTGAGCACATTCAGCGGATCTACGATCCCTTCTTCACGACCAAGACTTCGCCTCGCGAAGGCCAGACCCGCGGTACCGGCCTCGGGCTGTCGGTGACTTACGGGATTATCCAGGAACATGCCGGCAAGATTCGCGTGGAGAGCCATCCCGGCGCCGGAACAACCTTCACGCTCGATTTTCCTCTAATTCGAAAGGGCGTTCATTCCAAGGCAGAATATGTCTGATTCCGCAGTTATCTCGCGCACGCTATCGAACGGAGCCCCGGGCCTTTCGGGCGCGGTGCTCATCATCGACGATGAAGCGGGGATTCGCGAATCCCTCCAAACCCTGCTGGAGATGGAAGGCTACGCCGTGGAAACCGCAGTCACCGGCGAGGCCGGATTACAGCGTATCGGTGAACATCCTTTTGATCTTGTCCTGCTCGATCTCGCGCTGCCCGGCCGCGATGGCATGGAAATTCTGGCCGAAATTCGCGCCCACGAAACTCGCCTGCCGGTGATCATGATAACCGCCTACGGCACCGTGGAGAACGCGGTCCGCGCCATGCAATCCGGCGCCGTCAATTTCGTCCAAAAACCATGGGATAACGAAAAGCTTCTCGCCGATATACGCGCCGCGGTGGGCTGGCGCCGGGCCGAAGAAGAGAATGTTCAACTGAAGCGCGCGCTCAAGCAGCGCTACAACTTCGAAAACATAGTCGGCAAGAGCGAGCCGATGCTGAAGATCTTCGACTTGGTTGGACAAGTCGCCAACAGCCGCTCTACCGTGCTATTACAGGGTGAGAGTGGGACTGGCAAGGAAGTGATCGCCAAAGCCCTGCACTTGAACTCGCCGCGCCACGACCGGCCCTTTGTCCCAGTGAACACGGGCTCCATGCCAACTGATCTCCTGGAGTCAACGCTTTTCGGCCATGTGAAAGGCGCTTTCACCAGTGCCATCGCTTCTAAAAAGGGTCTGTTTGAGATGGCGGACCGGGGCACCCTGTTTCTCGATGAAATCGCCACGATGGGTTTGGATACGCAAGCGAAGATTCTTCGCGTGCTGCAGGACCGAAAGTTCATGCACCTGGGCGGAGTGCAGGAAATTCAAGTGGACGTGCGCATTATCGCCGCCACCAACGTTGACTTGCGACAGTCGGTGCGGGAAGGCCGCTTCCGCGAAGATCTGTTTTACCGCCTGAACGTGATTACGATCGAACTACCGCCGCTGCGCCAGCGCAAAGAAGATATTCCTCTGCTGGTCGATTTCTTCTTGAAGAAGTATGCCGAGGAAAATGATCGCCCCGCGCGGCAGATCGCCCCGGAAGCGCTGCGCGCGTTGTTGTCGCATTCGTGGCCAGGCAACGTGCGCGAATTGGAAAATGTAATCGAGCGCGCCGTTGTGTTGTCTTCAGGAACCGAGATCACACTGGATCTTCTGCCCGATAACCTCCTCGGCCGGGGTTCGTCCTTCACGCTGCACGATCCCCCGGCAGATGCTTCCCTCTTCGAAATCGTAGAAGATGTGGAGCGGCGCATCATCATCGATATGCTGGAAAAGTGCAACTGGAACCAGACGGAAGCTTCCGAGCACTTCAAGGTACCGCTGTCTACGCTGAATCAAAAAATCCGTCGCCTCAATATCGAAATCAAGAAAAAGACAAGAGGATAGAAAAGCAGTCAGCCTTCAACCACTTCGGAACGCTGACGCTGTTCTCTGCTATAGTTTCGGAGAAGAGTGGCGCTGTCTCGCGCACTTTTTTCGAGCCGCATGGAACTCACTTCGCCCACGTACTTCGCCAAGGAACGAATCCAGACGGTTCAGGATTACGCTCTATTTTGCGCGCAAGCGGTCGCCAATCTTTTCCGGAAGCCGTTTTATTTCGCTGACATGGTGCTGCAAGCGGACGCAATCGGCGTAGGTTCGCTGCCCATTGTAATCCTCACCGGCTTCTTCACCGGTGCCGTGCTCGCCTTGCAGGCGTCCAACACTCTTGTGCGATTCGGCTCCATCACACTGGTAGGACAGCTCGTTTCCACCTCAATGGTGCGGGAATTGGGACCCGTGCTCACCAGCCTGATGGTAGCCGGGCGAAATTCTTCTGGCATGGCCAGCGAGTTGGGATCTATGGTGGTCACCGAGCAAATCGATGCCATGCGTGCTCTGGGCACAGATCCCATGAAAAAGTTGGTGACACCGCGCGTGGCCGCGACAGTATTCATGCTTTTCTTCCTGACGATCATTTCCGATCTGGTCGGCCTCACCGGAGGCTTGTTCATTGCCAAGGTCCTGCTGCGCCTCGACGCACGGCAGTACTGGTACAACGCCTGGGAAACACTAGTTTTTCAGGATGTGTTCATGGGGCTGCTCAAGCCGGTTCTCTTTGGTTTCGTCATCGCCACCATTGGATGCTTCTACGGCATGAACGCGCGCGGGGGAACGCAGGGTGTAGGTCGCGCCACCACGCAAGCCGTGGTCGCGGCTTCCGTTCTGATCCTGGCTTTTGATTTAATCCTTACGCGGCTGCTGATGGCCGTCCTCGCTTACCAGTGAGTCTATGTCGCTTCCAACTCTGCCCCTTAATTCTGCCGCCGTCACAGCAAAGGAAGATTCCGCACCGGTCATTGTTTTTGAAGACGTGAAAATTTGCTTTGGAGAGAATGAGGTGTTGCGTGGAGTCTCGTTTCACCTGATTCGGGGCGAGACTAAAGCGCTATTTGGCGTCGCCGGTTCAGGAAAAAGCCTGATTCTAAAGCTCACGATAGGACTGATCCGGCCTGATTCCGGACGCATTCTGGTGTTGGGGCAGGACGTGACGCAGATGCGGGAAGAGGACCTGTTTGAGTTGCGCGGCAAAATTGGAATGGTGTTCCAGGAGAGCGCGCTCTTCGATTCTCTTGCCGTGCGCGAAAACGTCGCCTATCGGTTGATGGAAGAGCACGGCATTTATGACGAGGATATCGATCGCAGAGTGCGTGAGGTGTTGCGCTTCGTGGAACTGGAGCGCACCCTCGATCTAAACCCGTCGGAGCTTTCTGGTGGCATGCGGCGCCGTGTTGCCATCGCTCGGGCGCTGATTACGCAACCGGAGTTACTGCTTTATGATTCACCAACCGGAGGATTGGATCCGGTAACCTCCAATACCATCATCGAATTGATTGTGAAGCAACGCGATGTGAACCGGACCAGCGCCCTTCTGGTCACGCACCGCTTGCAGGACGCTTTTACCATGGCCACGCACCAGTTCGACAAAGCAGCGAACCGAATGGTGGCGCTGCCCCCTGGCCAACACTGCGACGGCCCGATGAGCTTTCTGATTCTGCGCGATGGCAAGGTCATTTTCGACGGCAACATTCACGAACTCGCGCAGACGCAGGATGAGTACATACGGGAGTACATTTCGTGAGTAGTGGTCAGTGTATGGTGGCCAGTGGTCCGCAAGACCACGCGCCGGGCCGGTTTTCACTGACTACTGACCACTGACCCGTTTCTTCCTGCCATTTCCTTCTCCACGTCTTCTGCTTTCGACGGCAGGGCTTCGCTCAACTTGATCAGCTTGCCGTCCTGGTCGACGAAGAAATCATCTTCGATGCGCACTCCTAAATTTTCCTCAGGGATATAAATCCCCGGCTCGATGGTGAACGCCATTCCGGGGCCGAGCGGAACACTGTAGTCTCCAGGGTCATGAACGTTGAGTCCGATATAGTGGCCAAGGCCGTGGATGAAATATTGTCCCAGCGGCTGGCCGTGCAGATCTTTGCCGTGCGTGTTGATGTAATCGAAGGCAACCTGGTAAAGCGAATTGGCGGTGCTGCGGGTAAGGCTCGACTTGCCGGCTTGGAATGCGGCCATGGCCGCCTGTTGTGCTCCCAGAACAATGTCGTAGATTTCGCGCTGGCGCGCGGTGAAGTGGCCGTTAATGGGAAGTGTGCGCGTGATGTCGGAGGCATACATCGAGTATTCTCCCGCCGCGTCGATCACCACAACGTCGCCAGACTTCATAATGTTGTCATCGTCAGAGTAATGCAGGACGGTGGAGTAGTAGCCCGAACCCACAATAGGCGCGTAGGCTACACGCTCGCAGCCTCGCTTGCCCCATTCATACTGCATAAGCGCGGAAATCTCTCGCTCGTTGACGTTCGGCTTTACCGTCTTGAACGCAGCGAAGTGGGCCGCCACGGACGCGTCGACCGCCTTGCGTATTAGTGCCATCTCTCCCGCGTCTTTCGTGGTGCGCAGCGACGAGAGCATTGGCTTCACGTCCTGAAAAGCAAGATACGCGTTGAGCCGCTTCAGAAAGGCCAGCGGCTTCGACGACGGAGATGTCTCGTCGCTCAAAGCCACATCAGTGTAGAGGGTAGGATGGGCACCCGTAACAAATCGAGCCACTTCGTCGGGCAGTTGTCCCATATCTTCGACTCGATCGAAGCCGGTGATCTTCGGCGCTTCCGGGTTCTCGGCACCGAGCTTGGGACCAGTCCATTTCTCTTGCGTCAGATTTCTTGGAGGTAGAAAAAGAATCTCACTGTAGGAACGCGCCGGCGTATCACTCTTGGCTTCGCTTGCCGAAGCGATCAGCAAAGCAGCGCCCGGCTCGTTCACGCCGGAGAGATAGAAAAAATTATCGTCCTGCCGAAATCCATAAAGATCATTGGGGCCGTCGTTCTCCGTTGCGGCAAAGAGAACTACGACGCCTCCCACTTTCCTGGCGAGGGCTTCCCGGCGGGCGTGGTAGTCGGCGTTGGGCTGACGATCGAAACCAAAGCTCGCAGCGGTGAGGGAAAAAAGGCAAGCGGCAAAACTTGCCAGAAAAAAGGAAGGCTTTAATCTTCGCATCGTCTTAGTCGAACTCCACTTGGTCGAACTCCACTCGAGAAAAGACGCACGGGGGCTCCAGTCTGGACAGCGTAAGCATCAAAATAATCTAACGCTATCTCTGGCCGCCGGTCGCGCTCTGTTTTGCCTGCAAGAATGAATCGACATTGCTCTTGTCGATCAGGGCAGAACCAGTATCCACGAAGGAAGGGATCGGTGCAAAGCTATCTTTCGACCAATCGGGGTCAAGCGCGGCAGGCTTATGGTGATACAGGTTGTCAAGCATTTGCATCCCAACAAAGGCCATGGTGTAAGGTTTCTGCGCGATAGTAGCCGCGATGCCGCCTTTGTTAATCAAGTCGAGCGTCTCGGGATCGGTATCCATCGCCATCACAACTTTGCCGGTAATCTTATAGCTATTGAGGACGCCAGCAACTTCTTTTCCGGATTGCGCCTCCAGACACACGAAGGCGTCCACCTGATCTTTCTCCTTGCCGATGATTTGCGTTGTGGTATCGAAGGCGATGCGAGGATCTCCCTGAATATCGACTACGCGCGTGATCTTAATGCCAGTGGACGCGAGCGCGTCGCGATAACCGCGTAGACGGTCCTGCATATTGTGCTGATCGGGCATGGTGAAGACGACCACGTTGCCTTTGCCCTTCAACTCCTGTGCCAGGCGCTGTCCGCCACTCACGCCAACCTGATAGTTATTGGTGCCGATGAAGAACAGTCGCTTGCTGGCCGGGGCATCGGAATCCATAGTGATTACCGGGATTCCAGCTGCGATCGCCTTGTCGATGGCCTCCTTGAGCAGAGCGGGGTCGGTCACCGCGAGCAGGATGCCAGTGGCTTTCTGCTGGACTGCCTGGCCGATGGCGTCGCGTTCGGCCTTAGGGTCGTAGTTATTGGGACCCAGATAGTCGGTGCGCACTTTCATTTGCATGGCGGCCTTTGAGAAGCCCGCACCCGCGGTCTGCCAGTAGGGAACCTGACGGTTGGCCGCTACGAAGACGAAGTACTCGTCAGAATCGTGTCTGGAACCACAACTGAGCAGCGCACAGATAAGAAACGCCAGACCTGGAAGAGAATATACCTTCCATGAGCGGAGCATTGGAACCTCCTTCGAGCCGGGGTGTCTGCTTCCCGCGATTTCAATTGTGCTGGGCCCCGATGGGAAACTTGGCGACTGGATTGTAATGGAGCAGGCAAGCGAAAGGAAGGAGAGGCTAAAGGTGTCCCCGCGTCGGCAGGCGACAGCCAAGACACCGCGCTACAAATTTCTACACTCCCACGGGAAATGGTTTGTTGTGAGGCTCGGCACTCAGCACGACTCCAGCGAAGCGTCCCTGCAGCAAAGACATCAAACCAGTGCACCAGTAGCCAAGAACGAACAACAGAAGAAACGGAATGGTAACGTAGTTCTCGTTTTCGAAGGCGTAAAATACAGTGAGCGCGAAATAGCTGCCAATGAGCAATTCGAGCCAAGGCACCCATCCCAGCCGCCTGCGGTATTTGGTGGCACCGACCTTGTCTTTCTTTGATTCCACGTGGTATTTGGGCGTGCGCGCGAAAGCGCTCTCCTTCCCAACTAATGCTTCGATCACAGCCTTGGTGTTGGTGATGGTTAAGCCGATGCCGAGGGCCATCAACAACGGCAGGTAGAGCAAGGTGCGCGGCCAGCTCTTGGGAAAAAGCTCGCGTTGCGAAACCAGATAGAAACTGGAAACGGAAAACGTGGAAGCCAGAAAAAGGGGCAAATCGATAAACAGCATCTGGAACCATCCCTGATAAAAACGGATGATCATGGCCGGCAACATCAACACCGAGAGGACGATCATCAGCGGATAGCTTAGATTTGCTGTGAGGTGATACCAGGCTTCGATCTTGGTGTGCAGCGGCGCGTCGCTGCGCAGCACGCGCGGCAGAATTTTCTTTCCGGTCTGGATCAATCCCTTCGCCCAGCGCGCCTGCTGGGTCTTGAACGCGGTCATCTCTACCGGTAGTTCTGCAGGGCACTCGACATCCTGCAGGTAGATGAACTTCCATCCTTTAAGCTGGGCGCGGTAGGAAAGATCGGTGTCTTCAGTAAGAGTGTCGTGCTGCCAGCCGCCGGCTTCGTCAATCGCAGCGCGCCGCCAAACTCCGGCCGTGCCGTTGAAGTTGAAGAAAACGCCGCTGCGCGCGCGTCCCGAATGTTCGAGCACGAAATGCCCGTCAAGCAAGATGGCTTCGACCTGTGTCAGAAACGAATAATTGCGGTTGATGTGCGTCCAGCGCGTTTGCACCATGCCGATCTTGGGATCGGTGAAATGATGAATGGTGCGCAGCAAGAAATCTTCCGATGGCATGAAATCAGCGTCGAAGATGACAACAAATTCGCCTTTCGCCGTCTTCAAACCTTTCGCCAGCGCACCCGCCTTGAAGCCTTCGCGACCTTCACGGTGATGGTAGCTAATGGCATTTCCCAGCGCGGCATAACGCTCGACCAGGTTGCACGCAACTTCTACTGTTTCATCGGTGGAGTCGTCGAGCACTTGGATATCAAGTTTTTCCCGCGGATATTTCAGCTTACAGATCGAATCCAGCAATCGCTCGACCACATACTGCTCGTTGAAGATGGGCAATTGCACCGTAATGCGCGGCAAGTCCTCGAAGTATGCTGCCGGCTCGGTGGTGCGATTTTTTTGATGTTTGTAATAGAGGTAAACCAGAATGTAACGATGCATCCCGTAGCCAGCAAGCAAGACAAGCACAATAAAATATGGAATCAGCAACGCACGATCGAATGCGTCGGTGTGGTAGAGGCCCTGGAAAGTTTTATCCAACAGGTGCTGGCGGAGGTAGGGCAGAACGCCTTTAGGGGCGGCCCATGCGAGCAACGCCGAAGACAGGATGAGGTCGAAGCGGGGCAAGCGTTCCAGTCGAAACCCTTATTCTACCGGATTCGGCCTGGGTTCGGTTCTTCTGGCTGCCGGATGGCCCAATTCCGTGCCTACAACACAAGCTGCATGATTCCTTATTTGTCATCCACTATTTATCACCCATGATCAGCGGATAACGTGAACCTTCACTCCCAGTTTGAGCTTCTTCCATGCCCTTTCCGCGGTGTACACCGGGGCTTTAAGGGATATCCCAAGCGCAAGGCAGGCGCGATCTCCCAAGGAAAGACCGAGAGGTCGAGTCTGAATCGAAAGGTCACCGGCAATCTTAGCCTGTTCCTCATCAAACGGCAGAACATCGCGAACTGGGCTGGTGGCATCTTCCCACGCTTGTTCGGAGGTCCAGCCGCGGCTCAATAGCTTGGTTTGTACTTCGGCAAGATTTACTGTGCTGCCAACCGCCCGGGCTAGCAACTGGGCAGTCAGTTTCTCGGTTCCTGATTCAGCGTTAATGATCGCAATGATGGCGGAAGCGTCTAGAACCACCTTATTCATTTCTGGCGGCCTGACGGCGTTCTGCGAGCAACTCATCGACCAGCGACGTGCCGGGCTTTAAATATCGCCGGGCACGGCGCTGCGCACGCTCGATGCGGCGCTGCTGCGTCGTAATGCGCAATTCGTCGTCTTCGATCCGCAGCACGACCTCATCTCCCACTTGGATGCCCAGAGCATTCCGAAAGGAGGCTGGGATCACGACGCGGCCATTCTCATTCACACGGGTTCGCACTTCTTCCATGGCACACTCCGCCTCGAATGACACAATTGTAACATACTGTCACAGCAGCTGGTACGTGCCCGGAATCTCACTCTTTGACCCTAAATGTAAGGGATGTCATACTGAAGCAAATCGCTGTTAATTTCTTTTTCCCGCCAGTGGAGCATTTACACACTCTTCCGCCTTTTCCAGGAGAATTTCTAACTCCAGAGCGAAGTTCCGGCGGGACTGGGCTTGCAATCTCCACTGATCTTGGATGGTCGCACACACCCGCGGAATCAGCTCTTCGAAGTGCTCAACTGCGTTCGTGAAGTAGTCAACATCTTTCTTCAGCAGTCGAAGGAATTCTGCGTCGCCAATAGCGGACATGAAACACCTCCAATTGCGGCGATTTATGCATGGTTGCAATTCACTTGCCAAGCGAAAGCCATGTCTGTGAAAGCGGGGGAAAAGGTTTATTTTCAGACCGCTAGCATCTTTGTGGGCAATAGCCGCGCTCCGGACCAGTGCTTCTTCTATCAACCCACACAGGATTAACTTGTTGCGGAGAGTGTAAAAATTTCGGCGAGGGTAAAGTACTGCCGGTGGAGCGTATCGCGTACGCGTGTCAAAGTTTGTTGAGCCCGTCCAATGCGGCGACCTTGTAGGCCTCTGCCAAGGTGGGGTAGTTGAACACAGCATCGCGAAAATATTCGATGCTCGCGTCCAGTGTGAGTACGACTTGGCCGATGTGAACGATTTCCGCGGCGCGGTCGCCGATTACGTGGACTCCCAGGAGTTTGAGCGAGTCTGGATCAAAGATCAACTTCAGCAGACCCTGATCGTCACCCAGCATCTGTCCCTTGGCGAGCTCTGCGTAGCGAGCCAGTCCAACTTCGTAGGGAATCTTCTCCTGCGTCAACTGTTCCTCGGTGCGTCCGACCATGGAGATCTCGGGAATGGTGTAAATGCCGTAGGGAATGGAATTGGGAGGCATCTTGCCGGGAGTACCGAACATGTGACAACTGGCGAGGCGCCCCTGCTCCATGGCGGTACTGGCGAGAGCGGGAAATCCAATCACGTCGCCCGCGGCATAAATGTGAGATATGGCGGTTTGAAAATATTCATTGACCAGAAGTTTGCCCCGGCCGTCCGACGTCAGACCAGCGGCCTCGAGTTTGAGCAGATCGCTGTTGGCTTGACGGCCGATGGTATAGAGAAGGCCTTGACCGTGAACGTTCTTCCCGCTCTCAAGCTTGGCAAACACGCGATCGCGGGCTTCATCGAAGCCGACCGAAATAACTTTTTCTCCCAGCCGGAAAACAGTTCCCAACTGCCGCAATTGGAAGCAGAGGCTTTCGACGATTTCGCGGTCGACGAAGTCGAGCAGGATGGGGCGCTGATCCAACAGAGTGACCTTGACTCCGAGTGCGGCGAACATCGAGGCATACTCCAAACCGATAATCCCGGCACCTACGATCACCAGATCTCGCGGGACCTCTTCCAGGCAGTGAACTTGGTCGGAGTCGAAGATGCATTTGCCATCAATTGGGATATCGTCACTGTGCGCTGGCCGCGTGCCGCAGGCAATCATCACATGGTGGCCGCGAAGCAGTTGTGATCCGTCATCGCATTTGACTTCGATGGTATTGGGATCGAGGAAGCGCGCGTCTCCTTCGAAAGTAGTTACATAATTTCTGCGGAGTTGAGCTTTGATCACTTCGACCTCGCGCAACATAACGGATTGCGCGCGGAATGTAAGATCGGCCATTGCGATGCGATCCTTGAGCACGTACCCGCGCCCATAGAAAGTACGCTGGCGGAAGCCGCTCAGGTAGAGCACGGCTTCTCGCAAAACTTTACTTGGGATGGTTCCGGTATGAACGCAAACGCCGCCCATGCTCTTCTTCCGGTCAATGATGGCGACCTTCTTGCGCATCTTCGCGGCGCAGATGGCGGACTTTTGGCCCGCCGGTCCGCTTCCAATCACAACCAGGTCATATTCGTTGGCTTCCATAGGCTGTGCGGCTCGAAGAATAACAAAAGAAGCTATCACTAACCTTATCGGCACGGAAGCGGATTGCGAGAGTGTAACAATCTATTTACAAATCCGAGGCGATCGAACCGCCTGAGTAGGCGGGCCTTCTCAGGGATGATCGGAGTATGCCAACGCCCGCCCCTAAGTCTTGTCATTCCGACGCGCGAGCCAAGCGAGACAGGAGGAACCTGCTTTCGGCCGACGCGACGGCGGAACTGGTGGAGGGTTTGCCGGGCAGGGTGTAGCCCTCCTTAAAGTAACTTGATTTTCGTCGTGTCGTCTCGATAATAGCGATGACCTTGACGGGGTACCGATTTATCGGTTCTCGCGACGGCCTCGGAAGTTCCGAGGCCGTTTGCATTTTCAGCGGTGCGGCCAATTCCGCATAGTCGGTTGCGCGAACAATGTTGAGGCTCATCGGGCGCCGGTTTCTTTCGCCCCTCCGGGGCTGCTTCCTTCTCTAACCGCTCACCCACGGCTTACGCCGTGGGCTGTATTCTGCCGCCGCTTCGCGGCTGGGCGCGCGCGTCACTTGAGTTGTTGCTGACTGCCGCCGATAATAATAGTGATGCTTTGACGGAGTGCTGATTGTAGCTGTCCTGACGGCCTCGGAGATTCCGGGCCGTTTGCATTTTCAGACGGCGGCGAAATCGAGGGCGGCTTTCACGCCGCAGGCGTCAGCCCTTGCAATAAGCGATCACCTGTTGTTCAAGATCCCCGATTAGCTGCTGAAGCGATTCGAAGGAAATGTGCTCTTCTTCATGAAGATTTCGTTGTCGTCTGGACTTCTGCCATTTGAAATCGGATTCAATAATTCGATCCAAAACGTCCTGCCCAACCTCCTCCTTTAGCGAAGAAAGGTCATAGCCCTTCACGGGCAAGGGTTTGTCCGCTCTAGGTGTCCAAGACATCACGGCCTCTATGGAGCAGGCTTGAGCAAGAGACAGTAGCGTCTTATCGCTCGTGCACGGGAAACCGAGAGTAACACTATCGGTTGGTCCAGACACAAGCAGAAAGGCGGGAAGATCGAGTAGCAGAAGATCCCATGAGGCGGCGCGAACCCGTCGAAGCGCACGCTCCGGGATCGCTCCTTTCTGAACCGGGATGAAATCTTCAAACTTCCCTGCGAAATAAGGTAGCGCGAGCATTCGCTCGATTCCGAGCGCTATGTTAAACGTATTCTCCATGAACCCCCTGAGCTCTTCGTGCTTTCTAGCGATACCGCGGCTGGAGGTTCTGTGGATAAGACCAATCTTTAGGAGGGTGGCGTAAGAGATTTTGCTCCTCCATTCCAGCTCAAAATCCACTGGACAGACCACGGCGTTTGCGTGCTCGGCAGCCAACTCGGCGAAGCTGCCTCGTCCGTATTGACTGGTGTAGAGTTCGAGGACTCTCTCGTCCACCTTGATATCCCCGGTCGCGAGAAAGTGGGAAGTGTCCATCGTGTGAAGCCGGAGTATCGACTCAGAGAAGGCGCTTGCGAAACCCAAAAGCGACGAACGGTCGCCACGGGAGGCACCTTCTATGTAGTAGAAAAACGGATTGTAATCTAGCTGGCTCCGGATGAAGAACCGTATCAACTCCCTCACCGTTTCGCGTCTCGAGCCGCTCAGCGAAGGATCCGACCGCACATACTGGTTCAGGTATGACACGATGTTGGAATCAAGTATCGCCGTAGGGCGAAAGGGTAGGGTTATCTCACCCGTAAGCGATTCGTAATTGATGAGCAGGGGGTGTCGCCCACGAAAAAGGTCGATGACTCCAACCTGGAATACGTCGCAGCCAATGAAGAATGGGCCTCGAAAGAATTTTGAAGGGACGTCATCCCGGAACATCCAGACCTTCGAGTCCCGATCCCCGGTCGCCTCAAAATATTGAGCCATTGACCTGAGATCGTCCGATATGGGGAGGTCTACGGTTCCGGCGTGAAGGATCATGAGAATCGGCTCAATTGCTGGTTATGTAACTGGCATGGATACCATGCGCTTGCCTTGCGCGGCCGCAGAAACTCGATCTAGTTTAAGAAGTACTGCCGATACAGCGTATCCCTCTGCGCGGGCCGAAATCCGGCGTCGCGGATGATGCGCCGCAGTTCTTCTTCGGTGGTGCAGTTGTTGACGCCGGCAGCTCTCACCACATTTTCTTCGAGCATCACCGAGCCCACATCGTTGCCGCCGAAGCGCAGGCCCATCTGGCAGACCTTGAGTCCTTGCGTCACCCAACTTGATTGCACGTTGAGGAAGTTCGAGAGATACAGGCGCGAGATGGCGAGCACTTTCAGATATTCAACCGCAGTGGCTTCGTCCCAGTGGCGTCCGCCGAGGGCCGTGTTATGCGGCTGAAAACTCCAGGGGATGAATGCGGTAAAGCCTCCGGTTTCTTCCTGCAGATCGTAGAGTTGCTGGAAGTGGTTAACGCGATTCTCATAATTCTCGCCAACGCCGAACATCATCGTCGCAGTAGTACGCATGCCGATTTGATGCGCGGTACGATGCACGTTGATCCAGTCGTCGGTCAGGCATTTAAGGCGGGCGATTTTATAACGGACTTCGTCGTCGAGAATTTCCGCGCCGCCGCCGGGGATGGAATCGAGGCCGGCGTCGCGCAGCCGCAGAATCGTGTCACGGATGCTGAGGCTGCTGTACTCGGCGATGGCGATGATCTCAGACGCCGAATAGCAATGCAGGTGGACGCGCGGAAAACGTTCTTTAATCCCGCGCAGCATCTTTTCGTGCCAGTCAATCTTGAGATCGGGATGCAAGCCGCCCTGCATCAGCACTCCTGTGCCACCGAGTTCGACCGTCTCGCGAATCTTTTCGTAGATGGTATCGAAATCGAGGATGTAGCCCTCTTTCGCCGCCGGTCCTTTCAGCGGGCGATAGAAGGCGCAGAAGGTGCAGTACTCGGTGCAGAAATTCGTATAGTTGATGTTGCGGTCGATGATGTAGGTGACCACGCCCTCGGGATGCAACTGTCGCCGGACGGCGTCGGCTTCCATGCCGATGCCGATCAGGTCGTCGGATTTGAACATCTCGAGAGCTTGCTGCTTGGTCAGGGACATGGTCGCAGTTCAATTCTAACGGAGGACGGACGCTGGCTCCAAATTCCGGGACGCGAGATCAGTCCGCGAAAAATAACTACAAAGGGCGCGAAGGCAACGAAGGAAAACTCTTGGGGCGATTATTTTTCTTCGTCCTAAGGTATTGGATTAGCGAAAGGACTGAGCCAAGAACCGCTATCCCAATAAGGATAGCCAGCGCAGGGGCATAATACTGCGAAAAGAAACGCAGGATATGCCGGCCGTAAAGAAATCCCAGGCCGGCGGCAATGGAGTAGCGAATGCCGCGGCCAAGGGTTAACGCCCCTAAGAATTTCTTTGGTGAGTACTGCAGCGCTCCTGCCGCCAATAGAAACGGCACGAAGGGAAACGGCGGCGGCAACAATGCAGGAACCGCGACGGCGAAGAATCCCCAGCGTTCGAATGTTTTCGAGACTTGTTTGGCTCTTCTTTTCGAGAGCTTGCGTTCCATGGTTTCTTTGCCGCCCTTGCGTGCCAGCGCATAAGTAATGTAGCCGCCGATGACTGCGCCTAGCGTCGCCATCACTGCGTAGTAGGGCCACGGCTCGCGATGGCGGGCAGCTAACCAAATCGTCAACACGTCCATGCTTCCCGTTAGTGGGATCACAGAGTTGTCAGCAATTCCCAAGAGAACCAGACCTGGCCCGCCGAGCCGGCGAAGCCGCTGCCAGATTGGAACTGCGAGCAGCGGATTTAAATGGAAGGGCATTCAGCTTCGAAGGAGATCACAAGCCGAGAAATGCGCCAGGCAAACTTTCGTCAGACAATTGCGGCTTTTGCGGCGCCGAGAAAATCAATTTCCGGGGCAACGGGCAACGCCCCGATCTCGGCTGCATGGCGATAGAACAATTGCAGACCCTCCAGGCAAGCCGCGTCGAGTTGATAGTAAATGTTCTCCGTGAGGTAGGAGCGCACGTCGCGCTCTTTGAGGCCCAGCCGCGGCGCCCACTCGCGGGTAATCTGATCGAGGCTTGCCGGTTCAAGTCCACGGTCACGCGATCGTTGAAACACCTCAGCTAAATCCAGCGACTGCGACTCTTGTAGCGACCCCTGCCGAACCGCCCAGAAGGCAAAGACGAATGGTTTGCCCGTGTAGCGAATCCATTCCTCGGCAAGATCAAGCGTGAAGTAGCGCGAACGGTCGATCTGCAGAGCAGGATCTCCGATCACGAGTCCAGCGTCGTGCTCGGCTAGCATTCGGTTAATATCGGGTGCCATTGGCGTGAATTTCCGGTCGCCGCCCAGCCATTTCGCAAACAGAATCTTGGTCAGCGCCACCGACGTCATGGAAGACGTATCCAAAGCCACGGTGCGAATCTGTTCCAGCGGCCGCTTGCTCACCAGCAGAATCGAGCGCACCGGACGTCGCGACGCAATCGCGATCCCAGGTAACACCATCAGTCTGGGAACCGAGGCATAAGCCGCTGCCGGGATAATTCCAATGTCGGCGCTACCGGCTTCAAGCGAGCAGGCGCAATCGGACGGCAGCGTATAAGAAATATCGAACTCGCTCCCAACCTCCCCGTGCTCGAAGTCCCACATCAGGGGAGCCGTGTTGAGGTAGGAAATCGCGGAGATGCGCAGACGTCTCATTCCTGTTTTGATTTTAGCAGACTGTTTTGACAGCCTTATTGTGACGGCCTCCCTTGACACTGCCCTTCGCGATTGACTACATTCCGCCAGCCTCGCCATATTGGAGTTTCGACTTGCCCAACGCCTTTGCCGCATCTACATCTGCAACTCATATTCTGGAATGGCTCGCTATATCGCTCACCCCTGGCTTGGGGCCGACAAAGGCGCGGAAGCTGGTCGAGCACTTCGGTAACGCGGAGGCGGTATTCCACGCGTCTCTCACGGAACTGGAAAGCACGGGAATCAAGGCCATTTCCGCGCAGGCGATTGCGACTGGGAAATCAGCGGAATTGGCGCGGGAAGAAATTGCGCGGGCCACGGCTGCAGGAGTAGCGATGGTCTCACTCGAGGATCCCTGTTACCCGCCGCGCCTGAAAGAAATCTACGACCCGCCTTTGGTGCTTTACGTTCGCGGAAAACCTGAGGTGCTGACGCAGCCAGGGGTCGCCATGGTAGGCACGCGCCACCCCACTCCGTACGGCTTGGGGATGGCTGAGCGTCTGGCCTGCGATCTTGCGGCGCAGGGATTGGTGATCATCAGCGGTATGGCCCGCGGCGTCGACACTGCCGCCCACCGCGGGGCGATCGCGGCGAAAGGCAAGACAGTCGCGGTATTTGGCACAGGCGTTGACGTGATTTACCCCAAAGAAAACTCACGTCTGTCGGAGCAGATTCTCGCACTGGGCGGTGCGCTGATTTCCGAGTTCGCGATGGGAACCTTTGCCGCGCCGCAAAACTTCCCGATTCGCAACCGAATCTTGAGCGGCATGTCCGTCGGCGTGCTGGTCGTGGAAGCCGCGGAGTACTCCGGCACGCGAATCACGGCGCGTTGCGCGCTTGAACAAAACCGTGACGTTTTTGCCGTGCCCGGCAACGTCACAAATAAGAATTCATGGGGGCCAAACACGCTGATTAAACAGGGCGCGAAGCTGGTCGCCACTTGGGAAGATGTGTGGGAAGATCTGCCGCCGGAAGTAAAGCTGGCGCTGACTCCCCCGCCGTCGCCTGAATCCGGCGGTGCCTCTTCCGCATCTCTATTCCCGGACGAAGGGCTTCCTCCCCACGAAAAGCGAATCTTGAGCTTGCTGAAAGCCGACGAAGCCACTCATATCGACGAACTGGTGGAGCGTCTGGAAGACGAAATGTCCTCCTCGGAAATCTTCGCAGCCCTGTTCGAGCTAGAGCTAACCGGCAAAGTGAGGCAAATGCCGGGGAAGAATTTTGTGAAGAGCTTTTAGCTCTTGGCTCTTGGCCTTTAGCTCGAACGAATCGTTTCGTCGAAAGGAGCTGCGTTCATGAGAAATTACAAGGATCCGCGAGTTTGGGACGAAGCCCATAAGTTAACGCTCGCGGTCTACAGGACCACGCACGTGTTTCCTAAGGAAGAGCGTTTTGGGCTAACAAGTCAGATGAGACGAGCATCGGCCTCGATTGCGGCAAACTTGGCGGAAGGTTGTGGCAGGAGGTCTGATGGCGAGATGACGCGATTTGTGCAAATTGCAATGGGGTCAGGCGCAGAACTTTCCTATCATCTTCTGTTGGCGCGCGATTTAGGCTTGCTGAAAACTGAGGATTACGGCGATCTGAGCACCGCGCTCGATCGGATTATGAAAATGCTCTCGGCCCTCTCGGGCAAGGTTAGAAATATCGCAGCGGCGTAGTTTTTAGCTAAAGGCCAAGAGCTAAGAGCCAAGAGCTTTTCAGCCGTAACTTGTTGCCACCGTCCCATTCGTGCTAGCTTCGAAACTATTCCTAAAGAACTGAGGTTGAGTTGGTAAAGAGTTTAGTCATTGTCGAATCGCCGGCCAAGGCGAAGACCATTCAGAAATATCTTGGCAAAGGCTTCTCGGTCGAGGCCTCGCTGGGCCACGTCAAGGATCTGCCCAAGAGCACACTCGGAGTGGATACAGACGATAAGTTTGCAACCGACTATGTCGTTATCCCCGGCAAAGAGAAAGTTCTGGCCAAGCTGAAGAAGCTGGCGCTGGGAATGGATGCAATCTACCTGGCGCCTGACCCGGATCGCGAAGGCGAAGCCATCGCTTCGCACCTGGCCGGTGAGCTCGATGGCAATGGCTCGCACGGAAAGAAAAAGAAGAAAAAAAAGGAAGACCCCAACGCTGTCCCCCGGATTCAGCGCGTTACCTTCAACGAAATCACGAAGCGCGCCGTGCAGGCGGCATTTGAACATCCCCGCGCCATCGATCAGAATCTTGTTGATGCGCAGCAGGCAAGGCGCGTGCTCGATCGGCTGGTCGGCTACCAGGTTTCGCCGTTATTGTGGGATAAAGTTCGCCGTGGGCTTTCCGCCGGACGTGTCCAGACGGTCGCGCTGCGACTCATTGTAGAGCGCGAACGCGAAATCAAAGCGTTCGAGAAAAAGGAATACTGGACCATCGATGCGCACCTGGCCGCCAGCAAGCCGCCGGCGTTCGATGCACGGTTTCTCGGCAAGGGCGAAGAAAAAATTGAGGTCACGAACGGCGAGGACGCGGAAAAAATCCGCGCGGCGCTCGAGCACGCTGACTGGCTGGTCCGGTCGGTCGATAAAAAAGAACGCCGCCGCAATGCTGCGCCTCCGTTCACGACCAGCAAATTGCAGCAAGATTCCTCCCGCAAATTGCGCTTCAGCGTGAAGCGCACCATGATGATCGCCCAACGCTTGTACGAAGGAGTGGAACTTGGCGAAGAGGGCCAGGTTGGACTAATTACCTACATGCGTACCGACTCAACTCGGGTTGCGCCCGAGGCGATTCAGGAGGTGCGCGAGTACGTGGGCAAGGAATACGGCGCTGCCTATCTTCCGGAGACGCCCAACACATATAAAGAGAAGAAGGAAGCGCAGGCGGCGCACGAGGCCATCCGGCCCACGTCGGCCATGCGCCATCCCGACCAGATCAAGCAATATTTAAAAGAAGATGAATTCAAAGTCTACAAGCTGATCTGGCAGCGTTTTGTGGCGTCGCAGATCATGCCGGCAGTCTTCGACCAGACAACGGTGGACATCGACGCAAAAGCAAAGAACGGCGACGTTTTTTGGTTCCGCGTGACTGGATCGGTGCTGAAGTTCGACGGTTTCCTGCGAGTTTACGAGGAGTCGAAGGAAGGCAAAGACGAAGAAGACGAAGAGCTGAAGCACAAACTTCCCGCGCTCGAAGCTGGACAAAAACTCACGCTAAGAGAGTTGAAGCCCGAGCAGCATTTCACCGAACCCCCGCCCCGCTACAACGAAGCGTCACTGGTAAAGGAGCTCGAAGAACGTGGCATCGGACGGCCATCGACTTATTCGGCCATTCTTTCGACCATCCAGGAGCGGCAATACGTTCAGAAGCTCGGGGGAAAGTTTACGCCGACTGAAATCGGATTGGTGGTCACCGACCTTCTTGTCGAAAACTTCCGCGATATTTTCGATGTGGCGTATACCGCTCATCTGGAAGAAGAACTCGACGATATCGAAGAGGGCAAAGAGAAGTGGACTGACACGCTTGCGGAGTTCTACAAGAAGTTTCAGAAGGATCTCAAATATGCCGAAAAGCATATGGAGAACATCAAGCGGATGGAGAAGCCCACAGACGAGAAGTGCGAAAGCTGTGGAGCGCCGCTGGTGATCAAGTGGGGCAAGCACGGATCGTTCTACGCCTGCAGCACCTACGATAAAGAGGATCCAAATACTTGCAAGTTCACGAAGGAAAATCCAATCAACCTGCCCGATCTCGATTCGGCCGATGTGCAGGAGACCACGCAGGAAGAGTATTGCGAGAACTGCGGGCGTGTCATGGTGCTGAAGCGCGGACGCTTCGGACAGTTCATGGCCTGCACGGGCTATCCGGACTGTAAAACGACGCGGCGCCTCGACCAGGGCAAGAAGGTTCCCGACATTCCGCTCGATGAGCTCTGCCCGAAGTGCGGGCGCAATATGATGATTCGCCACGGCCGCTTCGGCGAGTTCACGGCGTGCAGCGGATATCCCGAATGCAAATACGTGAAGCAGAATTTTATTGGGGTGAAGTGCCCAGAGTGCAAGGACGGCGAACTGGTCGAAAAGCGTGCCCGCAAAGGCAATACTTTCTATGGCTGCGGAAATTATCCGAAATGCAAGTTTACTTCGGCGCACAAACCGATTCCAGAAAAGTGCCCGAGTTGCGGCAGCGAATATCTTGTCGAGAAAAACCTCAAGGCAGGACCAGTGATCGCGTGCCCCAACAAAGAGTGCGACTACGAACGCCCCGCCCCTGCCCCGGAAGCGGCAGCAACCAGCGCGTAGTCCAAACTAAACCCCGCAATCTTTATCGATGGAGGAAGTTATGGCCAAAAAAGCGACCGCTACCGACGCTCAACTTATTCTTCAACTCTATGATCTGCGCCGCGAAGCGGAAATGCGCAAGGCGCGCAACTGGTGGTTCGTCCAATTTTGGCCGAAGAGCGCCGATGATTTCATGAACATAGCCTTTACCCCTGGCTCGCCAGAAAATAATTGGCTGCGCCAGGTGTCCGGCTACTGGAGCATGGCCGCGTCGTTTGTGCTGCACGGAGCGTTAAGCGCCGACTTATTCCTGCAACCTGCGGTAAGCGGGGAAATGTTTATCATGTTCGCGAAAGTTCATCCTTTTCTAAAGGAACTACGCGAGAAGGCTGACGATCCCGAGATGTTCGGCACGATTGAGAAGGTAATCATGAGCTCCAAGTTTGGACGCGACCGATTGAAGTTCATCCTCAAGCGAGTCGAAATGATGCGGGAGAGAGTGGCCGGCGCCAAGGCTGCGGGTTAGTTACGACCTGCGCTGGAGGAGCAGACCCGCCAAAACGACAAATTCCACTTTTGCATCCTCGTCACATCCACTGCCTCTGTTATCCTAATCGGTTGTGCGGATGATCTGGTGGTTCCTGATTCTGGGCATAAGTACGCTGGTCGTGGTGTGCGTCGCGATCGCGTTGTACATCCGATTGCGGCGTCATTTGCAGGTCGCACACGCCGCTCAAGAAGGAACTTCCAACGAGGTGGTAGGCGAACGCCAGCCGCGCGATGTTGAGCAGTGACGCTTCGCACTGAGTTCGGAGAGTCTCCCCATGGCAAAACCGGCGGTTCAAAGCTTGAATAACCAGCGGGAACGCGCTTTCGCATCCGAAGGCGTGAGGCAGGTCGCCCTCGTGGTTGGCGGCAGCTTGTTGGTGGCATTGTGCGCTCGCATCACTATTCCATTGCCTTTTACACCCGTGCCGCTCACAGTGCAGAACTTTGGGGTTCTTCTGGTCGGCCTTCTCCTCGGCAGCCGTCGCGGATTTGCGGCGCTGGCCCTTTATCTTGCCGAAGGAGCGATGGGCATGCCTGTCTTCAGCCCGATTGGTCCGGGTGGGGTTGCGCAATTGTTCGGAGCCACCGGCGGATTTCTGCTGGCCTATCCGCTGGTTGCCGGCCTTGCCGGATATGTAATGGAACGTGGTCCCAAGACTTTTGCTCGCGCCGCGCTGAGTGGCCTTCTGGGTGAAGTTGTACTTTTCACCGGAGGCTTGGCGTGGCTCGCCGTTCTCACTCATTCGGTCGCACAAGCCTTCCGCTGGGGACTGTACTGGTTTCTGTTCGCAGAGGTTATCAAGGTGATGATGGCGGCTGGAATTGCATCTCGTTGGCAGCACCGGTCGCCGGATTAGCGCACTAAAGAGTCAGGAATTTGTTTGGAGTCTAGGATAATGACTGTAATCTCGGAACAAGAAACGAAACATTCGAGCGGTAATCCGTCATCGCAGGTACGCGAGATTTCCATCGCTCACAGCCCCGATTCCGATGATGCCTTCATGTTTTACGGCCTGGCTACGAGTAAAGTTCGCGTGCCAGGACTGCGCTTCACGCATACCCTTTGCGATATCGAGACTCTGAACCAGAGGGCGCGTGAAGGCGTCTACGATGTCACCGCGATTTCGTTTCACGCTTATCCTTATATTCAGGATTTGTATGCTCTCATGTCATGTGGCGGCAGCGTGGGCGAAGGTTATGGACCGATGGTCGTTTCGCCGCGTCCGTTCACCCAGAGTGAGATCAAAGAAAAATGCATCGCTATTCCAGGCACGCTCACTACCGCATATCTCGCCCTGCAACTTTTCGCTCCCGGAGTCCAAACCGAAGTCGTGCCCTTCGACCAGATCATTCCGCAGGTGCTCGAAGGCAAGTACGAAGCTGGGCTCATCATCCACGAAGGCCAGTTGACCTATGACAAGGCCGGACTGCACCGCATCGTCGATCTCGGCCGCTGGTGGCAGAAGATGACGGGACTACCGCTGCCGCTGGGAGGCAACGCCATCCGCCGCGCGCTCGGCGCCGGGCTCGTTTCCGCGGTGAGCACCGCGTTGCGCGACAGCATTCAGTATGCGCTCGAACACCGGGAAGAAGCGTTGTCCTACGCCATGCAGTTCGCCCGCGATCTTGACACACAAACCGCCGATCGCTTCGTCGGCATGTACGTAAACGAGCGCACGCTCGACTACGGTCCGGACGGCCGCGAGGCCGTCGTACGTCTTCTTGATATGGGCCACAAGGCAGGGATCATTGGGCCTGCGGCGAGCGTGGATTGGGTGGGGTAGAGCTTCTAGCCCTCGGCTTTGTTGTGCGGCGGTTGGATTGTCACCAAAAGGTAAGACCAAAAAGCTAAGAGCGAAAAGCTTGCTTCCCCAAACACTTCTCATCGACGCCGACGATACGCTTTGGGAAAATAACATTTATTTTGAGCGGGCAATCGCCCGCTTTATTTCATTTCTCAACCACCACGAGTTTTCTCCCGAGCAGGTGCGCGAAGTTCTCAACGATGTGGAGCGCGAATGCGTTGTGAAGCACGGGTATGGCCTGCACAGCTTTGCCCACGCTTTGGTAGGTACATTTGAAAGGCTGAGCATCCAGCCAGTCACGCCGGAGTTGCACGCCCAGGTCATTAGTTTTGCCCACACCATAGCTGACCATCCTATAGAATTCCTGCCGGACGTTCCGAAGACCCTACAATACCTTTCCACTCAGCATCGCCTAATCCTGGTGACCAAAGGCGCGATGGCGGAGCAATCTGGAAAGATCGAACGCTCGGGATTGAAACAATATTTTGAGGCGACCGAAATCGTGGCGGAGAAACATAGCGACGCGTATCGAGAGTTAGTCGATAAGCACGGACTCGCACACGATTCCACGTGGATGATCGGAAACAGCCCCAAGTCTGACATTAACCCGGCGCTAGCGGTAGGATTGAACGCGGTGTTCGTTCCCCACGGTGATACTTGGATTCTGGAAGACGAAGAAGTGAACGCCGCCGCTTCACCGCAGCGCCTGCTCATCGTGGGTAGCTTCGCCGAGTTGCGCGAGCATTTCTAGCGAAGCGGCACGAGGATTCTTGAAAGACCGTTTCGCCCGGCCGGAATCAGGGTCGGTACCTCATTTAAGCCGCGCCAACACTGCACCAAACTAACCAACAACCGTTTCGCGCAGCAGCGATTGCCGCATGTTACGCTCATTTTGGCTCGCGCTCTCGCGACGCTCATCGTGACCGTGGAGACCAACAATTTCCGCAGGCTGTTGCGCACCGTGGAGGCTCTCTCCGAACTGGGCCCCGAGCTCACGGCGGAGCGCGAATTTTCAGACACATCGCGCCGTATGCTCTCTGCGGTAATGGAAGCGGCGGGAGCCCGCGAGGGCGCACTTTTCGTCTTCCACGATCAGCCCACGATGTTGACTTCAGTGGCGGCAGAAGGCTTCACCATGCTGCCCGACCCCGCGTTCATTCCCTTACTGCCCAAACATGCTCACGCTCTGACTGCGGCGCGCGGACCGATCGTGCTGAATGCTTCCACGTATTCCATTTTTCTCAGCTCCAATGGAAATGTTGCGCCCGAACTCTTCAAATGCCTGGCGCCGCTAAAGGCGGCCGGCAAACTGTCTGGAGTTGTGGCCCTCGGGCGGCGGCCTGGGGACGCACCGTACGAATCAGCGGAACTCGATGCCATGGACCTGCTGTGCAACTACATTGCGCTGGCGGTGCAGAATCACGCGCTGACGCAAACGCTGGCGCAGCGCGTTACCGAAAATTTGCGGCTAATGGCTTCGCTGCACGGCTTCTACGACACTGCGCTCGAAGCGTTCGCAACCGCGATTGACGTGAAGCATGTCAACATTCATGGCCACTCCCTGCGCGTCGGCCGTTATGCCGCGGCGATCGGTGAGGCGATGGGCTTCGAGGCGGGCGAAGTGGCCGCGCTACGCAGTGCAGGGTATCTGCACGACATTGGCAAAGTAGCCGTCGACCGCCGCTTGTTCGGCAAGCCTGAAGCGCTGAATCCCGAGGAGTTTCGTGAGATGGCGGATCACACCGTAGTGGGCCACCAGATCGTAAGCAGTGTACAGTTTCCCTGGCCTAAGATTCACGAGTCGGTGCGCTGGCATCACGAACGCAGCGACGGCTCCGGTTATCCCGACGCTCTCTCCGGCAACGACCTGCCTATGCCGGTGCGCATCATGGCCCTGGCCGACACCTTCGATGCGATGACCAGCACGCGCCCTTATCGCGAATCACTTTCCTTGGGCAGTGCGCTCAGCGAGCTTGTACGCATGACTCCACAAAAATACGATCCCAGTGTGGTGCAGGCTTTGCTGATTCAGGTGCGGCGCGATGCCGTTGGCAGCAATCGAGTTCCGCTCCTGGCCGACCATATGGCGGTTAACATCGCTCCGGGCGACGTCGACCAATTGGCCGCCACGCTGCAGCACAAGGTTTCGCGGGGAAAGATGTATTTAACCTGATGGTATCTAACCTAGGGCAGGAATTGTGTATGTCCATAACTCCGAATAACGTTTTTCAGCGGCGTGAGGAATCCCTAACCGCCGATTCACTCGCTCTTCTGGAAGTCGCTCCGAACCTGGACGACCGTTTCATGACCAGTGCTTCGGAAGTCGTACATTCTGACGATTACGTGGAATACTGCCGCGAGGTCGCGCTGCACCTCAGAGATCCCCACGACTTGGCGCTGAGGGGTAGGGGCAAAAAGGCGATTACGAAATTAATCCACGAGCGCATCATCGAAGCGGTGACTCTCGGATCTGGCGATGACGTCGTAGATATTGGCTGTGGCGATGGAACGTTGCTGCGGATGGCAGAGCCCGCTGGTGCCAGGTCCGCGCTCGGCCTTCTCGCCACCGACGAGGAGGTCAGAGTGCTCTGCCAGCTTGGCTTTAACGTCAAGCAGGGGTTCACGGACCAACTCCCCATTGCCGACAAGAGCGCATCCGTCGTCGTCTGCAACAACGTGCTGTTAGTGGTTCCAAGAGATAAAATTTCTGCTAGCTTACTCGAGATTCATCGCATCGCAAAACCTGGCGCGCGCATATTTCTTGGAGAAATTCCTTTCGTTCAAACGCCTGATCCAAGTCCGAAATCCGCCAGCCGGCGGGAAACCCTCTCTCACCTTTACCGGAACAACGGCATGAGAACATGGTTCGGGATGCTGCGAAGAATGGCCTACTGGGAGATCATGGGGAAGCCTGCCGTTATTCGGAGCGGCACCGCCGTCTCTTTCTACGCGTCTGCGCCGGAGTTCATCGCGTTGGCGCAGGCTGCTGGCTTGCAACTGGTGCGCTACTGGCAACATGAGCATCCAAAGACCCGCAACAACTACTTATTCCGAAAAGCTGAGTAAGTCCCAACGCCTTGGGGATGGCCTTTCCAGACAATCTGGTCACTTCCGTAAACCCGCGCAATGCGCAACTTTCCTGCCGGTTTGGGTTGATAATTAAAGAGCACCGCCCCGGGAATCCTCATGCCTCGCGGCCGCACGAAATTCGCCATCTTTCTGCTCTCGCTGAGCTTGGTCTCGGTTACCCTGTCGTGTGTCGTGCCGCACTTGCTGGCCGCAAAGAAAAAAGAAGATCAGAATAAGGACCCTTCCAGCGCCAGCGATCAGCGACGCGCGCTCCACGCGCTCAATCGGCTTACCTTCGGCCCACGCCCCGGAGAGGTGCAGCGAGTCATGGCAATGGGTGTCGATCAATGGATTAACCTGCAACTGCATCCCGAAAAGATCAACGACAGCGCGCTGAACTCCCGCCTGGAGCCGTTTCGCACTCTGCAAATGAGCACGAAGGAGATCGCAGAAAATTTTCCTGACCCGCAAGAAGTCAATCAAGTGATGAACGGCAAGAGGGCGATGCCGTCTGATCCGGTGCGGCATGCGATCTACGAGGTACAGGTAGCCCGCGCTGAAGATCGAAAGGATCGCAAAGAAGAAGCAGCCAAGGGCGCGACCGTGGCAGCCGCGGCGAAAAAAGCTGCTAGCGCGCCAGCAGAAACAGGCGTGGCGGGGACAAGCGGATCATCCCATGTTGCGAGCCCGACTGCGTCGGACAACACCGCGAACGGCGCCATGAGTGGGTCGATGAACGAATTTTCTACCAGCGGCGCTTCGCGCGATGACTTAGCGATGGCGGCGGCCGCGCCAGAAGCTCCGGCGAAGCTAACGCCCGAGGACGAGGAGCAGGCGCGCCTTCGTGAGCAGCAACTTTATACCGACCTCGAAGTCCAGCAACTGGCGAACCTTCCGCCAGACCAGCGTTTCAAGAAAATTCTTAGCATGTCGCTGACCGCGCAGCTCACCCTGGCCGACTCTCTGCGCGGAGGAAGAGGGCAAGAATTTCTGGAGGGGTTGAGCCCAAGGCAGAAAGAAACACTGCTGGCCATGAACAACCCGGCTGGTGTCGTGACCGGCGAATTGACGCAGGCAAAACTTTTGCGGGCCATCTACAGCGAGCGCCAGTTTGAAGAGGTGATGACAGATTTCTGGTTCAATCACTTCAATGTGTTCCTGGACAAGGGACTCGATCGCCTGATGCTCACGAGCTACGAACGCGATGTAATTCGCGCACATGCACTCGGCAAGTTTGAAGACCTGCTTGTAGCTACGGCGAAGAGCCCGGCAATGTTGTTCTACCTGGACAACTGGATGAGCGTGGGGCCGAACTCGCCGCAGGCCCTGGGAATTCCGCTGCATCCCGGGCCTTACTGGCGGGCCAATCCGCGACCGAGTCCGCGACCGAATCCGAACAAGCGACGCAGCGGCCTGAACGAAAATTACGGTCGCGAGTTGCTGGAGTTGCACACCTTGAGCGTAAACGGCGGCTACTCGCAGCGTGACGTCACCGAAGTAGCCAAAGTTTTTACGGGATGGACCATCGACCAGCCTGCGCAAGGCGGCGGCTTCAAGTTCGATCCGCGAATGCACGAACCCGGGCCCAAGTTTGTGCTTGGCCGTCGCATCAAGCGCAAAGGTGAGGGCGAAGGGTTGGAAGTGCTTCACCGGCTGGCCACGAGCCCGCAAACAGCACACTTTATTTCGGTGAAGCTCGCGGAGCGCTTTGTTTCGGACAATCCACCTCCAGCTTTAGTCGATCGCCTCGCCAAAACGTTTTTGAAGAAAAAGGGCGACATCCGCGAAGTGCTGACCGTGCTCTTCCGCTCGCCAGAGTTTTGGGGCGACGAAACCTATCGCGCAAAAGTGAAGACGCCTCTGGAATTTGTGGCCTCCACGGTGCGCGCCACTGGTGCAGAGGTGGAAGACGCATTGCCCTTGGCCCGGCAACTCAACAACATGGGCATGCCTCTTTACGGTGCGCAGCCGCCAACCGGCTATTCCATGAAAGCGGAAACCTGGGTGAGTTCTTCGGCATTGCTCAACCGCATGAATTTTGCTTTGGCCTTGACCAGCGGGAAGATCAAGGGTGTTAGGGTGGATGCGACGCAACTCGCGGGAGGCAATTCCGCACCTTCGGATTCCTCGCATGCACTCTCGCATCTGGAAATGAGTTTGGTCGCCGGTGGTGTATCGCAACAGACGCACGACTCGATCCAGGCCCAGATTGAAGCGGCAGAAAAAAACAGTACGCAGCCAGGCAACAAGGCCGGACCCCGCAAGCCCGATGCGGCGGTTCGTCCACCGGACGTGAACACGATCGCGGGTTTGTTGCTGGGTTCGCCGGAATTTCAGAGACGATAGCTTTTAGCCATTAGCTCTTGGCTCTTAGCTTGAATCCCACGACTTCGGCATAGGACCCGAGTGCAAAGCGTAAAGTGCAACGAAAGCTAAGAGCTAAGAGCTAAAGGCTAAGAGCCAGGAGCTGTTTCCTATGTCCATTACTCGTCGCGTGTTTCTTCGTAACGGCGCACTCAGCATCGTCGGCACGGCTGCTGTGCCGGGCTTTCTGGCGCGGGCCGCATGGGGTGCGGTCGAACCGGCTACACGCAATAAGCGTCTGGTCGTGATTTTTCAGCGTGGCGCCGCCGACGGTCTCAATATCGTGGTCCCGCACGCCGAGCCTCAGTATTATGCCATGCGGCCGAGCATCAACATTCCGCGCAAATCGGTAATCGATCTGGATGGATTCTTCGGCCTGCATCCTTCCCTCGCTTCGTTCCAGCCGCTGTGGAATCAGCGTCATTTGGCGATTGTCCACGCGGCCGGCTCCCCCGACCCCAATCGCTCCCACTTCGATGCGCAGGATTTTATGGAGTCCGGCACTCCAGGCATCAAGTCCACGGAGGACGGATGGCTCAACCGCTCGTTGCGCAACCTTCCGAGGCCCTCGCAGAAATCGGCCTTCGAAGCGATCGCCATGGGCCCGTCGATCCCGCGCATCTTGAGCGGCGCCGAACCGGCGATCGCGATGAACAATATCAACGACTTCTCGGTCGGCGGACGCGGCGCAAAATCTTTGCCAGCCGCGAACGCGTTCGAGGCGATGTATGACCACTCCACAGACGCCGTGCTGCACAGCACCGGCGAAGAAACTTTTGACGCGGTGAAGATGCTGAAGTCCGCCGATCCGTCGAAGTACAAGTCCGCGCCCGGGACTGATTACCCCAAGGGACGCTTCGGCGACAGTATGCGTCAGCTTGCGCAACTCATCAAGGCGAGTCTCGGCGTTCAGGTGGCGTTTGCCGATATCGGCGGCTGGGATCATCACGTGAACGAAGGCGCGACCGAAGGTCAGATCGCAAATGTGCTGCGCGACTTCTCACAGTCACTCGCCGCCTTCTGGACTGATCTCGGCGATCTCGGGGAAAACACAGTGGTTGTGACCATGTCGGAATTCGGCCGCACCGCACGCGAAAACGGCAATCGCGGTACCGACCACGGCCACGCCAATGTAATGTTTGTTCTGGGCGGGCCTGTCAAAGGAGGCAAAGTTTATGGCCGCTGGCCTGGCCTCGATCAATCGCAGCTTTACGAGGGGCGCGATCTTGCATTGACCACGGATTTCCGGCAGGTACTCGCCGAAGCCGTGGCGCGGCATATGGGGAATAAGAATTTGAAGGAAGTGTTTCCGGGATATGAGAATCAGCCGGGGAAGTTCTTGCGGTATTTGGGGTAGTGCGAGAACGCTTAGATTTCTACTAGCACATCCCCGTTTTCTATCTTCAGCGGATACATCGCTACCTTAATACTTGGATCCTGCTCGGCCGCTCCAGTCCTTGTATCCCACGCCCAGCCGTGCCACGGACACACAACCTTGCCACCTTCGATCATTCCCTGCCCCAGCGGTCCGCCGCGATGCAGGCAGACGTTATCCATCGCGCTGTAAGTTCCAGTCACGTTGGCGATGCAGATAGTCTTTTCGCCGCAGGGAAATTCTTTGGCCTCGTCGGCGGGTGGAAGTTCGGATTCGGTGGTGAGCTTCGTGAAGTTTGGCATAAGAGTCAAGAGATCGCCAGCAAGAACTACCGAGCTTCGCTCGGCGGACAGCCGAGGGCGGCTGTCCCATTTAAATCTTGCTGACAGCTGACGGCTACTTCGGCTGCATCGTTTGCGCGATCATGACTTGCCGCTTGAAATTCTCCAGCATATTCGGATCGAGACGTACCTCGGTGGGCTTCTTCGCCAGCGTCATGGTATCGATTTTGTCCTGCAGCTTGAGCAGCGCGTAGAAGAGATTCTCGGGCCGGGGCGGGCACCCGGTGACGTAGACATCTGTGGGCACGATTTTGTCGACGCCCTGCAGCACGGCGTAGGTATTAAACGGGCCGCCCACCGACGAACAGGCGCCCATCGAGATCACCCACTTCGGATCGGGCATCTGGTCATAAATTCGCTTCACCACCGGCGCCATCTTCAAGGTCACTGTCCCGGCGACAATCATCAGGTCGCTCTGGCGCGGGCTGGGACGAAATACTTCTGATCCGAAGCGTGCAATATCAAAGCGCGCGGTCGACGAAGCGATCATCTCGATCGCGCAGCATGCCAGACCAAACGTCATCGGCCACACGGCAGACTTCCGCGCCCAGTTGAAGACGTAGTCCACCGTGCTGATCATGAAATTCTTTTCGAACTTGTTCTGCAGCCAACCCATGAGGAGCCCTCGGTTAACAAACGATTATACAGTTCAAGAGCCCCCAAAATGGCGCGATACGCTTCTTGATTTGCCCCTGCGCGCGCCACTCAGCTACAAATAGAGTCATCCATGGATTCAACACCCGCCGCGGTCGACCCGCGCACACGCATTCCCACTTCTCTCGTTAACGCGTGGGCTCACATCCGCACCTCGCCGTTTTGGATGGTGGCGATCGCCCTCTCCCTGCGCGTAGGGTGGATTATTCTTGGCCACACGTACAAGATTAAGACCTCGGAAAACAATTTCAGCTTCGGCTGGGAAATGGGCCGGATCGGCGAGGCCATTGCCTCAGGTCGCGGTTTCAGCGATCCTTTTGGTGCCCCCACCGGGCCAACCGCGTGGGAGCCACCTCTGTATCCATATCTTATCGCAGGGGTCTTCCACATTTTCGGCATGTATTCGCGGGCATCGGCTTTCGTGCTGCTCACCATCAACAGCATTTTCTCTGCTTTGACCTGCATTCCGATCTTCCTGATCGCCCGCCGGATTTTCTCCGAAAAAGTTGCCATCGGCTCGGCATGGACGTGGGCTCTTCTGCCTTATGTCATTTCCTGGTGCGTTCGCTTGGTCTGGGAGACGAGCGTGTCCGCCTTTTTGTTGGCCGTCATTTTCTGGCTGACTCTTACTCTGGAGGAGAGTGACCGGCTGAAACTGTGGCTCTGGTTCGGCGCACTCTGGGCCATCGCTGCGCTGAATAGCGTGGTGTTGCTTTCGTTCCTGCCAGCCTCGGGACTGTGGGCCTGGTATCGCCGTGCCAAACGGGGCAAACCATTATTGGCTGGCGTGGCACTGGCTTCAATAATTTTCGTTGTTTGCATCTCACCATGGCTAATACGCAATTATCAGGTATTCGGGAAATTCATTTTCATTCGTGACAACTTTGGGGCGGAACTTCGCCTGGGCAATGGCAACGGCGCAGACGGCTCTTGGATGGAGTATCTCCATCCCACGCAGGATCTTTACGCCCTGCGCCAATACGCTGCGATGGGCGAGTTGGCGTACATCGACGTGCGAAAGCGGCAGGCCCTGAATTACATTCGTGCCGATTACCCGCGCTTTGTAGGGCTCTGCCTGAAGCGCTTCGTATACTTCTGGGGCGGCCCGCCGCGGCTGGCACAAATCTGGTGGCTGGCAGAGGTGAAGAACTCACTGTTCCTGGCGTCTTCCGTTCTGATGTTCTGGGGACTCGGACGGGCTATGCGCCGGCGCAAACCCGGCGCCTGGCTGCTGTTTTGGCTGATCTTGTCGTATCCAGCAATTTTCTATGTGGTCTTTTCCATGACACGTTACAGGCGTCCGATCGAACCTGAAATAACCATCCTGGGGGTTTACTTGCTTACCGAAGCAAGCGATAAGAAGCGGATGGCGGATTCAGAACGATGATTCAGAACCGACGAGAAGCCCGGAGCCGACTTACACGGAGCGCTACATTCAGCGAGGCGTAACCCACTACTTCGGGTCCGCCAACTCAACCTTCAAAACGTGGATTTGCTTGACCTTCGTGTCCAGAGTGCCAGTAAGTTTAACTTTCTGTCCTTCGAAACCGTGCACCAGATCGGAGCGATCAAGCCGGAACACATCGTTGCCCGAGGACAGAACCAGGTAGCCTCCGAGATGTTCAATGCAGTACATCGTGCAAGTATTCGCGGTCCCGCCCATGGATTTTGATTTGAGCATCTCCTGATGAGACCGCGTGAGTGAGTGAACATTCAGCGCACATTGGCTGTCCGAGATTTCGCCGTGGAAGACTTGTGAGTTCTGCGCATAGGCGCCCACCGCCAGAATCCATGCTGTACAAACAATCGCCCATCGCTTCATAACCACTCCTCGCGCCTTGTTTCAGGCCGCTCTCAGGGGCAGCATCGTCAGAGGGCAGCACTGTTCTCAAGCTAGTAACTTCTCAAGGTAGTACTATGAGCTTCATGTGCATGCCTTCATGGTCTTCGCTGCAAATCACGGTGCAGACCACTACATACTCACCCGGCTTGGTCGGGGCAGTGAGCAGGAATTCCTGTTTGCCCGGCTTAAACAGCAGATCCCATCCTTCCACCTTGGTTCGATCCTTCGCCCGTAACACAGAGAAGCCGTGGATCGATCCATCGCGATTCCACGATTTTCCCCGGCGAGCCGTCACTCGCAGAAGCACTGGTTCGCCGGCCTTGACGATGATCTCAGGGATACGCTCCCCGGCGATCTTGTAACGACTGTCGCTATCAGCCAGCAGCTCGATAACGTGGGCCTGCGGGACACTGGTCTGCGCGAGCGTGTGAGGCAGCCCAGTTAGCTGAGTAACAACCGCTGCCATTGCCAGAGTACGACAGAATCTAAGTGACGTTGTCATTGATAGTTATATTCTGGGTTACTGGAGATGTAGTTACTGCGACATGTAAAAGACAACCAGCCGCATATCTTCGTCGGTAATCGTAGCACGCACTCGCATGTGTCGCAGAACCGTCGCCATCATGCGTGGGGGGAATTTGCGCGGAGCGGCGTGGCAACGGCTGCTGTTTGCGTGGTAACGCAACTCGCCCTGCACGCGCATTGCTTCCGCATCGTAGCTGTGCACAAGAGAAGAACTGGCTGCTTCTTTCTTAGCCTTGGGACCGTCGGCATTCGCCAACGAGGAACACATGAGTGCGCCGACAGTCAGCGCGCCGAACAGAACTAATATTCTCTTCGTCATTGTCATTGCACTTCTGATCATTTCGCGTCTGCTCATTGCGCCCCCGCCCGCCCCAGCGGAACTAGAAACCGATAGGCAATTCCCACAGTCCAGAGGTTTTGATTTCCAGCCGAACTAAATTGCCGCCCGTAACGCCGCGTCAAGTTGGGGAACATCACCGAGGTAACGGCCGTATCTAGAAGTATGGCGAACTGCCTTTTCTTAGTATCCTCTCACCAATTGCGAATCGCTTCGTCTAACGCCTGAAGGAGGATCCTATGAGCCGCAATCGACAATTCCCGACCTGGTGGGGCGCCGTTCTGGGAACCATCGCCGCCCTGTTCGTTCTCGGGGCCGGAGCGCATGCGTCCGATCATCAGGGCGCATTCACTGAGGAGTTCCACCAGACCTACGCTCTGACCCCGGACGGCCGCGTAGAACTCGACAACATCAACGGCGCGGTTCACATCTCCACCTGGGATCAGAATGAAGTCAAGGTCGACGCGGTGAAGTATGCCGATGCAAAAGACCGGCTCGACGACGCGCGCATCGAGATCGACTCCGGCAAGGACTATCTTTCGATTCGCACCAAGTATCGCGACCACGATCTCACCTTCAACTGGGGATCACACAACAATCCCCCCAGCGTCGAATACACGCTGACTGTGCCGCGCACTGTCAGGCTGGATGAGATCAAGCTCATCAATGGCTCTCTCGATGTAACCGGCGTAACCGGCGAGGTGCATGCCTCCTGCATCAACGGCAGACTCGAAGCGCACAATCTCTCCGGCCGCGCCGATCTCTCGACCATCAACGGCCACCTGGATGCCAGGTTCGATCAGCTCTCCGGCTCATCCGTGGAATTGAAATCCGTCAACGGATCGGTAGAGTTAACGATCCCCTCAGACTCCAAAGCCGAAATCGAAGCCAGCACAGTTTCCGGCGGAATCGAAAACGACTTCGGTCTACACGTGAATCATCATCGCTACGTTGGACATGACTTGCGCGGCGAGTTGGGCAACGGCGGTCCGCGCATCAAGCTGGAGAATGTGAATGGCCGAATTGAAATCCGCCATGCTTCCGACGGGCGCGCCCTGAGCCCCGTGAAAGACTTAAGCCGTCGCGATAACGACGACGATCCAATTTAGATCGCACTATGGCATGGGAAGGGCAGGCATGGGAAGGGCAGGCATGGGAAGGGCAGGCATGGGAAGGGCACGACTTTAGCCGTGCCGCAACCGCAACGGTCGATTGCGGCTTTAGCCGCTGAGGTCAGTGGCTGACAGCGCGGCCAAGAAACGCTAATAAATCGTGTATCCCGGCGCAGGCGTGCGCAGATCCGGTTTCGTAGCCATCAGCAGCAACGCTCCCTCGCGTTTGAATGCGCGCAGGTCGTCAAGACTATTGAATGACTTTGTCTTGTAGTCATCCGGGGTGCGCGTGTCATCGGGAACCCGGCACGCTTCCACATTTTCGAAAGCATGTTTCTTCAGAAGCGCGACGTATTCCGCCTGCGACCGGACATGAACCGGCACCTTCAGCTTGTCCACCCACTGCAAGGAATACTGATTGTCTTTATATAAATTGATCAGGATGAACAATCTTCCCCGCGGCGCCATCACCCGAAACAATTCCATCAGTGCGCGATCCTGGTCTGCATAGTAGTAAAAAGATTCCACGGACAGAACCTTGTCAAAAAAATTTTCTTCCCAGGGAATCTGCTGCGCCGACCCCCAGACATAAAGCACATTGTCGAAATCTTTCGATGCAGCCCGCGCCTCACGAATCATCTCGTCGGAAACGTCGAGTCCAACCACCTGGCCGAAGCCGTCCGGCCCGTCGCCCACCAGCCGAGCCAGCAGCCGCGTAGCCCATCCCGAGCCGCACCCCAAGTCGAGCACGCGCTCGCCCGGACGCAGGTTCATATGCCGAATCGTCTTCGCCGTAATGTGGAGATGATGCTGCTCCATCTTCGAGCCCTCGCCGGCAACGGCCCACTGGTTGAATTCCTGCTGCAGTTTTTCGTCGGGAGTGAGTGATTTTTCTGGCATTTCGGAGGCTCTATCTTCTTCTACCACAAGAAGAAAATAGAGTGAAATGTCCTATAGGATGTGCTAAAGATGGTGAAGCGATGAGCAAAGCAACTTATCCCTTGAAGCTCCCTCTCTCGATCAAGAAGGCGGCGCAGCGTCTGGCGCAGGAAGAGGGCGTCTCACTGAATCAATGGATTGCATCGGCGGTTGCGGAAAAGGTTGGGGTGATGGGGTGATGGAGACCGCGGCCGAGTTTTTCAAGAAACGTGCGGGCCAGAAGACCGGCGACCGGCTAATGGAGTTTCTGCGCAACGCACCCAATGTTCTTCCTGAACCTGAAGACAAAGTAAGGTAAGCCGCCCGCGGAGCTCGCCTGGTTACGCAAACTATCCTGGATTCTTGTCGGCAGCGTGACCGGCGCACACATGAGATTTAAACTCTTTGTCGCGCTGCAACTCGAAGTTGCGCATCATTTCATCGAAAGATTTGCCTTCAGGAGCACCGGAGGGTTTGAACCGCCATGCACAGTCGGAGCAACCAAAACCTCGAAAACGGTTCAGCTCAATCCATACCAGCTTCCTGCTCATGGCTGCCTCTGTCGCGCCAACGAATACCAGCGTCCCGTCATAGGGATAAACACCTCAGTCTACATACGGCAATTTTGATGAGTCTGTCGGGCATCCTACATACGCAGATTTTGTTCCGGCGCACCACGCCCTGACCTCACCCTTGGGGTGCGCTCCAATGGCTTGCTCTACCACGCTAAGCGCGCTCTGCGCTACGTCTCCCTTGCTTGAATGTGCGTTATTGCTCAGACTCAGCTTTCAAATCCGAGGTAACTTCGTGAACGGCGAGAAAGGAGTCCCGTCCATGGCCCCGCACTTTGAGGAGGGAGACTGGAGAGCCATCGCAGAACAGGCTAGTAAAGAAATGAACCCGCAGAAGCTGATGATCCTGATTGGGAAGCTTTGCTGCGCGTTAGAGGGTCAGCACAGAGAGAAGTCTCTGGAGAATGAGCCAGGCCCTATCGGCAATTAGCTGAACACACGCTGCCCCAAAGGACGGTTTTATGGAAGGCAAACGCAACCGAGTTGTGCAGTCTGGCGAGCGGACCAATACCCAAGGGAAACCAGTCAGCAGTCTTATACTCCTATCGATTTCCGATAGCGACTACGGCTCACTGCGTCCCCATCTCGAATACGTCAGCTTGCCGAACCATCTAGTTCTACATGAGGCAGGCGGAAAGCTGGAATTTGCGTATTTCCCGAATCGAGGTTTGATTTCTCTTGTAGTCGTAATGAAAGATGGAAGAACGGTCGAAGCTGGCATAGTTGGAAATGAGGGCTTTACTGGCACACTGGCGGCTGTTGGCTTGAGTAGGAGTCCGCTGCATGCGGTGGTGCAAATCACGGGAGATGGGTTTCGGGTCGAGGTCGGTGCTTTGCAGAACACGTTGGAATCCGCTCCACACCTGCAACTGATGTTAAGCCGCTATGCCGCAATTCGGGGTATGCAGGTTGCACAAACAGCGGCGTGTAATCGGCTGCACGATATTGGACAGCGCCTTGCACGGTGGCTGCTAATGACTCAGGACAGAGTGGATTCAGGCTCGCTGCTCATCACTCATGATTTTCTCGCAACGATGTTAGGAACAGATCGACCCAGCGTGAGCGAGGCGGCTGGTCTTCTGCAAAAGAAAAAGCTCATCGAGTATACCCGTGGCGCAGTGAAGATCGTGAATCGCAAGAAACTTGAAAACTCCGCCTGCGAATGCTATGGGGTTATCCAACAATACGATGGCGAGCTTGGCTTGAAATAAAACCACACGTGAAAACTATCCAGTGTTTAATTGGCGATGCAAAAACGTTGTTGTCCAACATCGCCATCACACTCACAATGCCGGAAGCGTCTCGTCACGATGCAGTGGATCGGCGATCCGGAACCTGACCCGCCTCGTCTCAGTACTACCGTTGCCTCCACGGCTGTGCTACAGTTTTCCTCCACATGGCGACACGCCCTCAGGATCCTCGACCCGAGCCTGATCCCGTTTCCCTCTACTGCCCAACCTGCGCCAAAGAAGTAAACGATCCCCTCACCTGCGGCGACTGCTCTGCCGTGATCTGCCGCCGTTGCGGCACGCCGCTCGAATCTCCCGACGAACTCGGAATCGGATAATGGAACCTGTCCTCGCTCCTCCCACTATCGAGACTCCAGCATCTACCTCGCAACCCAGTCTGTCTCAACCTACCCTGGTTCGTGGACTCGGCCTGCTCGATTCCGTGATGCTGCTGGTCGGCGGGATTATCGGCTCTTCCATCTTTCTGACGGCGAAAGACATTGCCGGACCCCTGCCGCACCCTGTGCTCTTTCTGCTGGTCTGGGTGCTCGGCGGCGTGATTTCCATGTGCGCCTGTTTTGCATTCGCTGAACTCGGGTCGATGTTCCCCGACTCCGGCGGTCAATACGTCTACCTGCGCGAGGCCTACGGAGACCTGCTTGCATTCCTCTACGGCTGGATGCTCTTCAGCGTTGGCAACGCCGGTTCCATCGCGGCCCTGGCCGTAGGCTCAGCCGCATATCTTGGGGGGATTGTCCCCAGCATTTCGCAGCAGCATGTGGTGCTGTCGGTTGCGGGAATCGTGCTGACTCGCGCTCACGTAGTTGCGCTGACCATGATTGCGGCCGTCACCTGGGTCAATGTCGTCGGGCTCCGGCGAGGCGCCTTACTGCAAAACCTCGCCACCTGGGCCAAGTTTGGCGCCATCGGAGCATTCGTAATTCTGGGTTTCGCCATCGGCAAGGGCGATTGGCATCACTTCACTGCGCAACAGTGGGGCACCGTAAACGGTCTGACCAACGGGATGAGCCCAGGTCAACTGCTCTCAGCGTTCGGTATTGCGTTGATCGCTGTCTTCTGGGCCTACGACGGATGGGTCTACGTCACGTGGGTGGCCGGCGAGGTGAAGGAACCGCGCCGTAACGTGCCTCTGGCTATGGTGCTCGGCGTTTTGATCGTGGGAGTCGTGTATGTGGCAATGAACATGACTTATGTGTATGCGCTGCCAATCGGCGAGATTGCCGTTCACGAGACCATCGCCCATGATGCTGCTGTCGCGCTCTTCTCGCCCGCGGCCGCAGTCTGGCTCTCGGCGATGATCGCCATTTCCTGCTTTGGCGCGATGGCCTGTGCCGTCCTCAGCAGCCCGCGCGTGTACTACGCCATGGCGGTGGATGGCGTCTTTTTTCGCCGCATGGCAAAGGTTCACCCAAAGTGGCGCACACCCGCATTCGCCTTGGTCGCACAGGGGGTTTGGTCAGGAATTCTCACCCTTAGCGGCCGTTACGACCAACTCTATACCTACGTTATGTTCGGCATGGTGCTCTCCTACACGCTCACGGTGATCGGATTGTTTCTGCTGCGCTGGAAGCGCCCCGATATTCCGCGTCCGTACCGCTGCACGGGATATCCGTGGCTTCCGGCAATCTACATACTCGTCGGCGCAGCGTGGACGCTGAACACGATCGTTACCCGTCCCACGGAGGCCTTCTGGGGCACCGCGATCGTGCTGGTTGGAGTTCCGGGATACCTGTACTGGAAGCGCAGCAGCCGGAAAGCGGCGGCCATGGAGTAAGAAATGTTCGAACGATACACCGAGAAGGCGCGTCGCGTAATTTTTTTCGCGCGCTACGAAGCCAGCCAGTACGGCTCTAACGAAATTGACACGGAGCATCTGCTGCTCGGTTTGCTACGCGAAAACAAGGCGTTGTATCGTTGGCTGCCTAAAACAAATCTCGAAACAATTCGCCGAAGAATCGACGATCATTTACCAAAAAATCCCTCGATATCGACCGCCATCGATTTGCCGCTCACTTCCGCGGGGAAGCTCGTCCTAAAACACGCGGCAGTCGAAGCCGATCTCCTCGAACACAGACACATTGGAACGGAACATCTTTTTCTGGGACTGCTCGACGAGGAGGGCTCCTTCGCCGCCGAACTTCTACGCGAGGCCGGAGCCGACACCGCCGGTATTCGCAAGCAATTAACAGACGCGGTGAGTGAGCATCTCGGGTCGTCTCACTTCCAATCTATTCCTGGCCGCGAACACAAATCCGCATTCGCCGCACCCATCGAAATCCACGGCGTCCCCCGCAATGCCCAGCGGGTACGCGAGGCAGTCCAGCACTGTCGGATGTACAACTGGCATTGGGACAAGCGTCCCTGGACCAATGTTGACGTCGTGATCGCGAAAAAGACCGGCAAGGTCTCATTTGACCTAAGCCTCGTCTCCGACTCCGCGAACTTCGAACTCGTCAAAGGCGGTTGGAACAAAGACCACTGTTTCATCTGCCGCTGGGAGCTATTCGAGATGCGGAACGAAACCGACGCCGATCACGGCACCGGCTACACCAACGGCCAGATCTGGGTATGCACGGAGTGCTATGCGAAATTCTGGGAGCGTCCGGAGCTCCTCTCGTCCCGATATTCTGACATCACATAGGTTCTAAAATCCTTTCTGATGTCCTTTAGCCGAAGTCTTTCATGACGCGGGTAACTTTATTTGCATGCCCCTCTTGCAGTACCTTGGTGTAGTGACTACCGGTTCGTTGTGGGCGCCTGCGCGCCTTTTCTCTGGAGAATACATGAGTCGTTCCGTTGCCCTTCGTTTGTTGCTCGTCGGGTTCCTCATCCCTGTTTTGTTCACAGGCTGCAATCGCGATCCCAATGTGCGCAAGCAGAAGTTTCTGGAAAGTGGCAACCGCTATCGCGATCAGGGCAAGATCCGGGAAGCGGCCATTCAGTATGCCAATGCGCTGCAACTCGATCCCCGCTTCGGGGAAGCGCACTACCAGTTAGGCGAAGCTTACCTGAAGCTGAAGGACTACAACCGCGCCTACGCCGAACTCTCCCGCACCGTCGATTTGACGCCCGACAACTATCCTGCGCAAGTTGATCTGGCGGACCTGCTGATCTCATCGCGTAATGGGGACGGCTCCCTGAACCAGGATCACATGAAGCAGGCCCGGACCCACTTGGACTTTCTGCGTGAGAAACAGCCCGACAATCCTGACACGCACCTGGCCTGGGCCAACTATTATGCCGCTCTGGGGAATGTGGGGTCTGCGATACAGGAGACTCAGAAAGCTATCGCCGCCGATCCCGGCCGACATGATTCCTATTTGAGCCTGGCTTTCTTTCAACTCCGCGCCAACCAGCCCGATCAAGCCGAAGTCAGCTTCAAGAAGGCGGCAGCGCTGGGCCCAAAGGTCATGAGCGCTCAACTCGCCCTTGGTGTTTTCTACCAGTCGCTGAACCGCCTGCCGGAGGCGGAGCAGCAATTCAAGCATGCCATGGAGGTCGATCCCAAGGATCCGGAACCGCGGGCCGCCTATGTTCGCCTGCTAATGGCCGAAAACAAGAAAGCCGAAGCGGAAGCCTTTCTCAAGAAAATCAAGAACGACTTCCCCGACAATTCCGAAGGTTACCGCATGCTGGGCGATTTTTATTTCGCCAACGGCGATCTTGACCGGGCCACGACCGAATACGGTTCTCTGAACCACGATCATCCCCGGGATCTTCAGGTCAAGAAAAACTACGTGCAGCTTCTGATCTTGAAGAACCGTCTCGACGAAGCGAGCAAGTTGAACGACGAAATCCTGAAGGTAAATCCGCGTGAGGCAGATGCGCTCGTCTATCGTGGCGAGATGCAGCTTCAAAAAGGCGACTCTGCCGGCGCGGTCGATTCTTTGCAGAAAGTGATCAAGGATGACGCTGGGAACGCCGTCGCCCACTATCGCCTCGGCCTTGCCTTGGAGGCGCAGCACAATGACGCTCAGGCGGAATCGGAATTGCACGCGGCGGTGGATATACGTCCCGATCTCACAGACGCACAGCGAGCTTTGGCTAATCTTGAGGTGCGCCGGCGCGACTTCGACGCGCTCGCACAAACTGCGGAACAAATCATCCGCTACGCACCCAATTCTCCCGATGGTTATCTTACGCGCGCGCTGGCGGAGATGAGCCGGCAGAAATACTCCGAGGCCGAACAGGACATGCGCAAAGCGGCCGACTTCGCTCCCGGAAATCCGGCACCCTACGTGCAGATGGGCAACCTTTATCAACTTCAAAAACAATACGCAACAGCCATCAAGTCTTATCAGCAGGCACTTTTTCGAGATCCCGCGTCGACCGCTGGGCTTCAGGGAGTAATGAATTCGTATCTCGCCCAAAAGCAGTTGGATCTGGCCATTGACGCCGCCAGGGCGCAGATCGAGAAATCGCCCAACACCAGCGGATTCTATGATCTGTTAGGCACCGCGCTATTCGACAAAAAGGATTTTAACGGCGCCGATGCCGCCTTTCACAAAGCAGTGCAGCTCGACAGTAATAATTCTGATGCGCTCATGAAGCTGGCGCAGACACAAGCAGCAGAGGGTTCCGCCAGCCAGGCTCTGGCGACCTATCAGCAGTCGATCAAGGATCATCCCAAAGAAATCTCGTTCTACATTCTTGCGGGAATGATGTACGAATCGCAGAGCGATTGGGATCAGGCCAAAGCCATGTACCAGCAGGCGCTGAATCTGCGGCCGGATAACCCGCTGGCCTCAAACAATCTCGCCTACTTGATGCTGCAGCAGGGCGGCAACGTGGACGTGGCCCTCGCCATGGCCCAAACCGCGCGCCGCGGCATGCCCGACTCCCCGAACGCGGCCGACACCCTTGGCTGGGCGTATTACCAGAAGGGCGTTTATCAATCGGCAATCGATATGTTCCAGGAATCGCTGCGGCTGAACGAGAAGAACGGCGGCGCCGACGATCCGACCGTGCACTACCACCTGGGACTCGCTTATCAGAAAGCCAACCAACCAGCACAGGCCCGCCAGCAACTGGAGCGGGCTTTGAAGATCAGCCCCAATAACAGCGACGCAAGAAAGGCCTTGTCGGAACTGAGGGGGTAGGTGGGGCAGCCGGTGTCGTGGCGGCGCAAGGGTGGGCGAGCGCGCGAGTGTGGAGGGGCGTCCTCAGTTCGGAGATTTGAGAATCTTTCGGAGTGTGTATTGTTGGGACCTTGCGAATCCAATCTTCTGCGAATCGGAAACGAGCTTCCCATTCACGCTTTTGATTGTCTCGCTGCTAAGCGAGGCCCCGGCGGTTTCCCCGTCACCGTCTCGGCAGCGCGACCTTCGCGAGCACGCGGGACGGACTCGTTAGGGCCCGCCGCCTTGTCGGTAAGATCAAGAATCCCGTACGCACCCGTCATTAGATCGACCGGCAGCGTGTGCCCGTCTTTGATCTTTGAAGGGCGGTGGATTCCGGAATGCCCACCCTTTGCAAAAAACGCAAAGGACGGGCCACCCGCCCCATTGCACGCCCCGGCCGGAAGACTAGAAGGGGAAGCGCACGGATACAGCCACTCCTCGGCGGCCGGTTGAACAAGAAACTGAGATTCGTTACGAAATCCGAACAAAACAGCTATCCCAGGCAAGTTTCCCATGAAGATGAGAGAATCTTCAAGACGCGTGATCCCAATCACTGCGGCCATTTCAACTTGCCCGTAACATAAGTAAGAAAAGGGGAAGCAAGGACCACTCGCTTTCGGAGTTTGTGGTGCCCTCTCGACTGGCTCTTTGGCAATTCCCTTCGACCCCAACGGCTGTGCCGCATTAGCAGCGAAGGCAACAAGGTGCCGTCATGCAAAGCGAAAGATCAATTGAACAGAGCATCCATTCGCCGCATCTACGGCACGTAGCTGCCGTTGGAACTGAAGGTCGTGGCCCGACTACGGATCGTAGAATTGCCTTATCGGTGAGAATAATCGAGAAAGAGTATCAACGCCCCAATCTGGATACCAGCGAGCTGGCCAAACTCTTTCATCTCTCAAAGTCGCGCTTTCGTCATCTTTTCCTGCAGCAGGTTGGTAAGTCACCTTCCAGATTCTTGAAAACAGTTCGATTGCAGAACGCAAGATTTTTGCTGGAGACCTCTTTCCTTGCTGTGAAAGAAGTGATGCACAAAGTAGGCTATACCGACGCCAGCCACTTCACTAGAGATTACCGAGCAACCTATCACGTTCCTCCAAGCAAACACCTGCGTCAGTTTTTCACTGCGGCAGCCGGATAGTCCAAGAGATAGCCATTTCATCCAAGCGAAACCTCTCGCATTTGCTGTCTGCATAGATGATTATGTGCGGCATCGCATGTGAGGTTTGAACGCAAGTCCACGATTAAAACGAAAGAATGGCTCATGCGCACTTGCGGGGGCACCCGCCACGTTGCACCAGTAGCTTGTTCGGACATGAGTCTGGGGATTGCCTGAAGTCGAATAACAACTATTGGTAACTGCAGACTGGGAACTGTGCTCGGCTCACTCTTCATTTGGGAGTGTCACTTAGTGTCGCAAGGAGGAGAACGATGAAAGGCATGTCGAAGCATCATTTCGCAGTCGTGCTAGTAGCAACTGTGACGCTACTGTGCACCACCTGGAGTTTAGGACAGGCGAGTTCGGCTAATGTTGTCAGAAACATGCCAGTTCCCTTGTCGCACCTTTATTGGCACTTCCTGCTTCTCCAAAACCATCTTGACCGCGTGGCAGCGGCGCATGAGCAAAAAGGGGAGGACGGTTCTGGGCTGCGCAACTATTACCAAAACCTTTTGCGATTCACCGACGCGCAGTTCACTCCGGTGCGTCAAGTTGCCCAGCGTCTGGAGCCGGCACTTAAGGCGGTTGATGAGGAAGTGAAAGCCGTCATCGACGCCGATCATGCCCGCCATTCAAGAGTGCTATCGAGCCCTAGCGATTTGCCTCCGGTGCCCGCGGAGTTGCTGCAGCTACAGAACAAGCACGAAGCAACCGTTGAGCAGGAAGTGAAAAACCTCAAAGCGGCTCTTGGAGCGCAACAGACGGCCAAGCTGGAAACTTTCCTTCGGCAAGAGTTTGTCCACAATGTGACCGCACAGCGAGTAAACGTGCCGCATCCGCACGGCGACCCCAGCCACCATACGGTGCCGCCATTCGCGCAGGAGGTGCAGCCGTGAGACGTCTTTCCTTAGTCAGCGTAGGCTTGGCACTGTTACTGGCAGGAAGCCACGTGGTATCGGCTCAGTCGTACGTCGAAGGCGTGTCCGCCATCATCAGCTCTGGTACCACCAGTACGCAGATCGAAACTTATTCGGAGACATACGAGACCGCTGACATAGCCGACTACTACGAGGCTTATGTGGAAGGCTACCTCTATCAAAACGGCTCTCTGATTGCCGACGGCTACTCCCTGGGTGATCCTTACGAGAACGATGCCTACGGCTACATGACAGAACCTTTGCATGTGCCCGACACTTACGAGATTCTGAGCGACCACTATCTGGTTGCCTACTATACTTACTACGATCCGGGCAACGGCGTTACCTATTACGATAACCCCGATTACTTCATTGATTCCGGGTCCGAGGGCGGGGGTTATGACTTCACGCCCGGAAACTCAGACTGCGGGTGCTACTACGAGACTGCGGATTATATTTATTTAGGATCGACTGAAGTCGAAATGTCCAGCGCGCCGCCGGTGATCAGCAGCATCAGTCCAACCGGGATCTTAAATGGAAACTCTGGCACACTTACCGTGGACGGTTCGAACTTGGTTGACGTGTTTACACAACTAACCACCGCAAGTCTTTCAGGGTCGGGCATTACGTGGTCGGTCTCTTCGCAGACCGAGGCGCAGGTGTTGATCAGCTATTCGGTAAGCACGAGCGCGGCTGCGGGCAACCGCACCTTGACGCTGGCAACTCGATTCGGCAGCTCATCTACGACCCTCAATGTGGGCGACGCAACGCCGATCGTAACTGGGCTTGATCCCAGCGACTGGGATGCCGGCACTACGCAGAGTGTCACGTTCACTGGACAAAACTTCGGGACCAACGCGCCCACGCTTAGCTTTTCGCCCAGCGGAGGCATCAGCTACTCATTGACGAGCTACAACGATTCTCAGATCGTCGCGAACATCACGGTGGCCTCGGGCACGCCGAATGAAACTGTCGACATTACGGTCACCAACAACGGATACGGCGGGACTGGGTTTACGGGCGGGTCGGGTGAGTCGGCCAAGAGTTCGGCGGTCCAAGCGAACGTACATGCACCCGCGAAATCTCCAGAAGTGACGATCATCTCCTGGGTGAACGGAGCTGCGCCTGATCTGAATCCCCTGCCCAGCGGCGCGAATGCCACCCTGACCAAGAATCTGAGCTCTAGCGCGAGTTGTGCCTTGGAAGTTACCAAGTGGACGGTTGGAATCAAGGCAGACATCAATTCTTCTGCGGACGTGAACTACGCCAACGCGTGGTTGGTCAAGAATTCAGCCAACACAGCTCCGCCCGCAACGATTACACCTTCAACTGTGTATAGCGGCGGAAATTATCGCCTGTTCAACGACTTCGGCAATGGAAAAGGTGGATACAACGTCGGCATCACGCCTGATCCGTGCAACACCGGTCTCGTACCTGGTTGGCTCGCGGGTGGACAGGCCAGCCAGTACATGGGTGCCACAGGAACGTCTGTGACTGGCAAAACTTATCAACTTTCGGAGGGACGAATTGGCAAAGTGGGACAGGCGGGCAGTCAGACCATCAATGGTCGCACCGTCCCCTGGATTTGGAGCGTGATTGAGTTTGACTCGTCGGGCAATGCAACTTACTCCGACCACGCGATGTTCCCAACATATTCCGTATATGTCAACGGATCTCTTGTCGCCACCTACGCGCAAAGTTCCGTGGCAACTTTCGTTGCGAAGGATCAGACGTACCAGCGTATCCCATCACAGATTCAATGATGTGGGCTGCGACTGAGAGATGCGGAGGATTAGAATGCTAGTAACGATGAAGTCTCGTTCCAATGCGGTTCTGCAAGAGATCGCAACTCTGTTGCTGGTAGGTACGCTGCTACCAGGCTTGGCCCATGGCCAGTCCGAGCAGAGCCAAGCTCGGACACCTGCTTACGCAGCCGATATGCGCAACGTGACCGATGCGATTGCAAAGCTAAGATCGGGCGATTTTGCTGCGATCCACGTGGATCTCATTGCCAGAGCAGGTGCGGTCCAGGCGATTCCCATCCTGAAAGATCAGTTTGTGCGCAACCAGGACGAACTCTTACGGGGAAAGATTGCCGCTGCTCTCCTCAAACTGGGGGATAAGGAAGATGTTTACTGGGACTACCTTGTGAAGCTGGCGACTCCAGCATTGGAAAGTGACACCCCTGATTTCATGAGCTACGACTCGGCAGGAAAGTCTCGGCCCGGCCCGTCCCCGGAGTTTGCCGCGTGGGCGAAGGCGCATAACGTGGCGCCCAATGGCCCTAACGACACTGCGGCGGAGGATTCTGTATATATCTTTCCTGGCAAAGTACTGTTGCTGGCTTGGAGTGGGGATTCGAGAGCTGTCCCATTGCTTCGGCGTGCTCTGACATCCCCTGATCACATGATTGAGATTGCCGCGGCTGAGGGTCTGGCTGGGATGCAAGACAAAGAATCGATCCCGTTGATCATCGAGGCATGTAAAAGAGCTCCAGCAGAGGCGGCGGCCCTAATCGCCACATCTTTAGTCTATTTCGATGACCCCGGGGCGCAACACGCGGTCGATGAATATGTTCCGAAGGACACGGCTAAGACATATCGTGAGGCAAGGGCGCAAGGCAAAAAGAAGACACCTTGGGACTGAAGGGGGCTGGCCCAAATTGCCGACTCGATTTTCATGCGCCGCCACGAAATCGGCTGGCCCCCGACGTTTTCGCAGCGATCTTATCACGCAATCCGGCGCACCCGCAGTTCCGCTTTCCGCGCTTCGTTGACCAGCACCGGCCCCGTCTCGCCCAAGGCGTAATGACCATAGCTGCTCCACCGCCACTGTTCCGGCTTAAGCACAAAGCCGCGCACCACTGGTGGCTATCCTCCCAATATATGGATACCCGGACTCGGCCCAAGATAAGGCTGCGGCCTACAGGAGATACTTTCCGCACGCAAGATGAATCTGGTCTTTGTTACAAAAACCGAAGAAGGAGGAAGCGCTGATTAACAAGCTTCGCTTCAGTCGGCGGCGAGGGTTCGGGTCACATCATCTTCTGCTTGAGGCCGTCGCGGGCCGCGATTGGAAGGCAATCCGGCGTCGCGGATTTTGTAGAGCAGGGCGCGATAGCTGATGTTCAGGGCGCGAGCGGCTTGTTTGCGATTCCAGTGGTGGTGCTGCAGAACTTTTAAGATGATCTTGCGTTCGAGTTCACGCACGGCCTGACGCGTAATTTTTTTCAGCGAGATGGGTCCGTCGACAGAGATATCGGCGCTGAAGTAATCTGGTGACTGTGGACGCAGGTCGCCGGAGATGGATTCTTCCGTCCCCAGGATCACGTAGCGCTTCATCAGATTTTCCAACTCGCGGATGTTGCCTGGCCAGTGGTATTTCTTCAACGCGTTCATCAACTCCGCGGAGGGCAGCGTAGCGCGTGAGTTGAATTTCCGGTTGTAGTATTCGATGAAGTAGCTGACTAATTGCGGAATGTCGGCGGCGCGCTCGCGCAACGCCGGCATATGAAGATTCACCACATTGATGCGGTAAAACAGGTCGGCGCGGAAAGTGCCGTTGACGATCTCCTCTTCCAGTTTCCGATTCGTGGCGCAGACCACGCGGACTTCGACTTTCTTGTCTTCTTGCGCTCCAATGCGGCAGAACTGGCCGTCCTGCAGAAGTTGCAGCAGCTTCGACTGCAGGGCCATGTCGAGTTCGGAAATTTCGTCAAGGAATAATGTGCCGCGGTGCGCCATCTCGACGCGGCCGGGCTTGGTGCCGTAGGCGCCGGTGAAGGCTCCTTTTTCGTAGCCGAACAATTCGCTCTCGAGCAGCGTGCCAGGAATTGCCGGACAGTTCACTTTCACCCACGGACCCGTCTTCCACGGCGAAGCGCTGTGGATCATACGCGCGATGATGTCTTTGCCGGTGCCGCTCTCGCCGTTGATCAGGACAGGGACGTTGGCGGCGGCGATTTTGGCGAGCCGTTCGCGAAGAGCGCGCATGGCCTCACTAGCCCCGAAAACGATAGAGTCGGGTGGCATTTCGCCGAGAGGCTGGATCAGCGAACTGACTGGATTTGAGGTGCTCATAATGGTCCCTGCGTCCGTGCTGCGGGGGCTATGCTCTGATGTGCATCCGGAGAACCAAACGCAGGGGGACAAACACGTATGTCATGAGGCTAACCTATCTACTTGAAGAAAAGCAACTTACTAAAGATTCGGAGGGATTACGACTGGTCGTCCATGCGTTTCGATAGCAGACGCTGCAGTGCTGAAAAAGTAGGAAAAGATTTTCACACGGTAGAAGTGAGTTTCCGTCGCCGCGGTTTGATGGAAAAGTCAGAACTAACGAGTGGCCGGGAGAACTTTAGAGCAACCAGGTTGTAACCCTCGGCGTGCTGCATCCGCAATACTCTTGCTCGAAGGTTTCGGGCGGCTGGAGGCAAGGTGGCCAATGCAGCTAGAGGGGCACTGGGGATTTCGAGCGAAACCTGCGCGGAGTACGGAATTGAATGGCGAACCGCTATCAGCATTCCACCGGCGGAAACGTTCAGCGCAGTGGAGAATTCCAGAAATTCCTTATCTGCCTCATGGGCTCGACTCCTTACAAAAACCGGGATGGCCAGAGGCAGCCGCGGCCATCGCCGTCGCTCGCCCCCTGGAGTCTTACCGTTTACCGATCCATCCTTCCTCAACCCACACCTTTCCTTCCCGATTACCCAACATTTCAAGCATCTTAGGGGCCAAAAGACTCAGTTTCCCGGCAAAGACACAAAGGAACCGGGGAGAGACACCTATACGGAACCAGCAACTCTGGGAGTTAGGAGTCATAAAGCCGCTGAAGCCGTGGCTTTCCCCGGCTCGAGCCAAGGGTCGCTCTTCGGTTGGGCGGGTGCTCTGGGCGCTTTTTCGGCATAGCGAAGAGTGCAAGCTTTTGCCACACTTGGGTAATCAGCTTGCATTTTTCGTTGACAAGGAAAAGTAACGCATCATACGATGCTGTTAAAGCATTCTTCTTTAGCCAGTCGAGTGCAATCCCCCCTGTGTTAGAGCGCCGCTTCCCATATGCCCACCGTGCCAAAGAATGCATGTGTTTCCGAGCCCGGGGAAGAAAAGACGGGAGCTGCGCTGCTTGCCCCATCGAGCGAAGGAATCCCCGCCGCGGCCGATTTGCCTCAGGCCTATGCTGAGTTACAGGAGCGCTTCCAGCGGACCACGAACGCTCTGGGTTCCGCCGCCCACGATTTGAAAACGCCGCTGGCGATTCTAAACGGCTACGTCGAACTGCTGCAGAGCGAAAAGCTAGGAGCGTTGAATTCGCGCCAGCGCGAAGTATTGGGAGACATGCAATCGAGCGGGAAACGGTTGCAGCAGTTCATCCAGGATTTCCTGACTTACAGCGCCCTGGAAACGGGCGGTCTGATGATGCGCTTCGAGCAAGGCAACATCAATGACTGCCTCTCAGAGGTCTGTCGCCTTTGGTCAACCCGCTTTCAGGAAAAAGGACTGGCTCTGTACTTTTTAGCGAATGACAAGCTGCCAGTGTTTCCGTTTGATTCTCCCAAGCTGGAGCGTGTGATCTCCAACTTGCTGGAAAACTCTTTTAAGTTTGTTCAGCAGGGCGGAACGGTCTGGTTGCACGCCGAGCCCTACATGTGGGAGCGCCGCGCCACAGCGCAACCGGCGTCGGTGAGCGAGAGGCGTCGACAGGATAATTCGCAACCGAACTCAGTGAAAGTCAGCGTGTCGGATACGGGTCCGGGAATTCCGGCTGAGTTTCACCAGGAAGTCTTCGATGATTTCTTCCGCCTGCCAGGCAATGAGAATAAGGAAGGGATGGGGCTTGGTCTGGCGATTGTCCGCCGGCTGATGCAGGGCATGGGCGGAAAAGTATGGGTAGAGAGCGACCCCGGCGCGGGCTGTAAATTTTCCTTCCTCATTCCGTTCAAACCCTCCTCAACTTCTGCTGGCAGAGGTAAGAATCGATGAGCGAGAAGGCGAAGATTCTTCTGGTAGACGACGAACCGGCAATGCTCAGGTATATCCGCACGCTACTGGAGGTCGACGACTATAAAGTGGAGACGGCCTCGACGGGTGAAGAGGCGCTGCAGCGCGTGGACAAAGGCATGGAGCCGGATCTCGTGCTGCTGGATGTGCTCATGCCGGGAATTGACGGACTGGAAACGCTGGAGCAACTTCGCCAAAAACGGCCCGGAGTTAAGGTCGTGATGCTTTCTTGCGTCAACGACACAAAAAAAGTCGTGCAGGCCATGCGCCTCGGAGCTCACGATTATCTGACCAAGCCCTTTCAGAAAGCGGAACTGGATGCGGTCATCGACCAGTGTCTAAACCAGGGCAAAGCGGCAGGAGGCGGCGAGGTCGAGGAAGTGGCGGATGATATATTTTTCATCGCGGCCAGCCCGGCAATGCGAAAGATCCGCTCGCAAGCTGCGTTAGTTGCAAATGTGGATATACCGGTCTTGTTGCTGGGTGAGAGCGGAACCGGAAAAGAAGTGCTGGCTCGGCTGATTCACAAGCTGTCGCCGCGCGCGCATCGTACTTTCTTGAAGGTAAATTGCGCGGCCGTGCCTGCCGACCTGCTGGAAAGCGAACTATTCGGTTACGAGCCGGGCGCATTTACCGGAGCCACGCATGCTAAGCCGGGAAAGTTCGAACTGTGCAACAAAGGCACAATCCTGCTCGACGAAATCGGCGAGATGCCGCCCGCGCTGCAGGCCAAGCTACTCCACGTTCTACAAGATCAGCATTTCTCGCGATTAGGAAGCCGCAGCGTCATCAAGGTGGACGTTCGCATCCTGGCAGCTACGAACATCGATATTCCCCAGGCTCTCGCTGCCAAGCGCCTGCGCGAGGATCTTTACTACCGCCTCAATGCATTCACGTTGCAACTGCCGCCATTGCGCGAGCGGAAAGAAGAGATTCCGGTCCTGCTGAAGCATTTCATGACGCGCATGGCCGAGCGTTACGCGCGGCCACAGCTTCCGCTTTCTCCTCAACTGCTCGAGGCCTGCCAGGCGCATAATTGGCCGGGCAACTTGCGCGAGTTGAATAATTTTCTGAAGCGCTATCTGATCCTTGGAGACGAGCACTTGGCCGCTGCTGAGTTGCAGCCCCGCAACGATGGCAACGGCGGCATTGGCGCACGCGCCGATTCTGGAACCAAAGCCGGCGAAGCAGCGGGCGGATTGAAATCACTGGCGCGCTCAGCGAAAGATGAAGCCGAAGGAGAAGCCATCCGGCAAGCGCTCGAACAGACCAACTGGAATCGCAAACAGGCCGCTGCCATTCTGCAGATCAGCTACAAAGCCCTGCTCTACAAGATTCGGCAATATGGAATCGCGGAAGCCAAGAGCCATCACAAACTCTCCGCCGGCGCATAAAGCAAATCCACCCGACAGCGTTACGCTTCAACTATTCAGGGCGAACTGGTGTGCCTTTACGGCGTCACGGTCAAGCTGAACTGCGCAGCTGGAGCCGTGAGTGATCCCGATGTCCCCGTAACTGTGAGCGGAAAAGTCCCTGAAGGCGTACCGGCCACGGTAGGCTGCGTTTTCGCGCTGTGACATGCCGGCAGTATTAGAACCAGCGCGAAGAATGCCGTGAGACCGAGCAGACCCAGCAGCGAAGCACGGCGGCGCTTGCTGCGAGTTCCCAATCCTAACCAAGCCATTCCTGGAACCATCAGCCAGAACGCATAAACCGGCCCACGCCATGGCGCCGCGGCCGTGGGCGTCGGCTGCGCGGTTGTCGTGAGATTGAGGACCGTCGAAGCGCTGCCCGCGCCGCCATTCAATGTGATGGTGGACGTCGTGAAGTTGCAACTCGCTCCCGTGGGGAGCGCACTGCAGGTAAGAGAGACGTTCGCCTCAAAGACCCCCTGGGTAGGAGAGACCACTACGGTGTATTGCGCTGACTGACCGGCCGCAACGGTTTGGGCAGCGGGCGCAATCGAGACCTTAAAGCCAGTGGCCGTAAACGAGGCAGAAGCTTGGCCGTGGGTGGTATCTGTGTCGTTGAAGCTGGTTACTGCGGCAATCGCCTCGTAAGTCCCTGGGGTGGTCGGCGTCACCGTGAAAACAACTGATGATGTGGAGCCCGCTTGTAAAGTTGGGACCTGGCAGATGACCGTGGTGCCACTCTGTGTGCTGCAGGTTCCCGACCCCGCGCTGGCGCTGTTGAAACTAACTCCGGTTGGAACCGTTCCGGTCACGACAACGCCAGTGGCCACGTCCGGCCCGTTGTTGGAGAGGGTATAGGTTATGGTCACGGGGTTGCCAGCGCTCACGGTTGTCTGAGTCGTAGCGTTGGATCCAGCCGAAGAAATGACTGGGGCGATGCAGGTAATGCATAAGTCAGCGGCGGTCCCGATTTTGACGAGGAACGCGTCTTTCGTCCCATTCAGGGTTGCTCCTCCGGCTCCGGCCAACGGATCGAAAACCTCCAAAGTGGTCGAGGTCGTATCGCCTGCAATATAAGTATTCAGATTGGTATCGATCGCAATGCTGGTCCCCCGGTCGGTGCCGTTGCCGCCGAAATAGGTGGAAGAAGAACCAACCTGGTTGTTGCTCGTAACCAGGGTGGTATCAATATGGGAAAAGAAGGCGTTCTGAGCGCCGTTCAGCACGCTCTGGATCGCTCCCGTCGTGACTGGAAAATTTGTGGAAGTGGTAAACCCTGTAACCAGTGCATCGCTGGCGGTGTCGACGGCAACCGCGGTGCCAGTCTCGTTCCCACTTCCTCCCAGATACGAAAAATAAGTGAGGTTCACAAAATTTGGAGTTCCGGTTGTGCTCAGCGAAGGGTTGCTCAATCGCGCCACATAGGCGTCGAAGGCCGGTGTGGTTGCTGGAGCCGGGCATGGCAGCGTATTGGGTGGAGGAGTGTTCAGGCATTCCTGAAAAGATTGAGTACCGGTAGGCAAAAAGAAATTCGAGGAATTCGTCGACCCGGTCAGGTAAATGTTGGCTGCGCCGGAATCAATGGTAATCGAAGTACTTGAATCCGAATTCGCGCCGCCGAAATAGGACGAGAAAAGGAGCTGCGAACCAGCTTGCGCCACAGGATTTATTTTGGCTAGGAAGGCATCGGTCGGAAACGGTGTGGTAGCGGGCGCCGTGCACTTGTTTAGCGTGGGCGGGGTAACGTCCGGAGGTACCGTATCCAGGCACGGCTGATATGCGTTGAGAATGGGGAAGTCGGTTCCCGATGCGCCGCTGCTGCCATACAGCCCATTGCCACTGTTGAAGAAATTCGTAGTACCGCTGAAGTAAGCGTTTCCTGATAAGTCCACGACAACGCCGCCACCCACGGCAATGGGATTGGCTGGAGTGGTGCCTCCGAAGTATGTGGAATAAGCGATCCCGCCAATACCGGGAATCCTTGTATTTACTTTCGTGAGGAAGAACTGGATGCTGGAAAGCGACGTGCTTTGAAACGGAATAGGTAACTGTGTGGCTGGAAACGCCACGCCATTGCCGGCCACGTTGTTCGACGTCGTGGTACCAGTGATGAATGCATCTTGTTGGGTATCGATTGCCATCCCGCTAGCCACGTCATCGCCGTTGCCCGAGAGATAGGAGGAATAAGTCAGAGCCGAGCCCGCGGGGTTAAGCACGCTCACGAATATTGAACAAGTGGTGGAGGTGCACGGCAGCGCCTTCGTCGCCGGGACTGTTTGATATGCCAGACTGGTGGTTGGAAAGTTGGTCGAAGTTGTGTTGCCCGCAACGTAAGCGTTGCTGCTTCCATCCACCGCGAGGCCCACGCTGGTGTCGCTGCCGTTGCCGCCGAGGAAGGTGATGTAACTGATGGCCGGCGGTTGCGACGGCGTAATCTTCGCGACGAAGATGTTGGGATTGGTAAGTTCCGTCGGTGCCGCTCCATTCAGCGGGAAACTGCCGGGAGGCGACGTAGTGGAGCCGACAAGATAAATGAAGCCGTCGCTATTGACCGCAACCGATGGCGATGTCGTCGTGCCGCTGCCACCGAAATATGTAGAAAACTCGAGCACCGGATCGATGACCAACTCCCGGCTGCGGTCATAAGGCCCGATCTCGAAGCCAACGCGGTTGGCTGCGCGCAAAACGAAGCGTCCTTCAACTGCACTACGGCGATCTCCATTGCCCTGATAAATCTGGGGAGGCTGCAAACGCACGACCTCTCTACTTTTAGCTAAGACAAGCAGATCGCTGCCTCTCAGTTCCAGCTTGGTTGCGCCGTCAAACTGGAGTTCGGCTCGCGACGGATCGGAGCCAGGGGCAACGCGGAAGTCATACTCCAGGTGGCCTTGATTTCCGTAAAAGACCAGATCGATTCCAGGATAGACGCTTTCGTAGCGAACACCGGCAAACTGCGGAACGTCCCTAAGCCATTTATGCGGGTCATTGCCAATAAAATAATTGCTCTTCCCGGCCAGGCGATTCGTTCCGGAGGTGAGTACGTTCGGGTTGGCGCCCACCAGCTTCATGCGAACGAATTGTTCGCCCGAATCGGTTCGCGATCTGGGAGCAGTCCGCAGAGCCAGCACCGCGCCGGTTTCATCAAGCAGAAGACTGTAGCCCGCACCGCGTGCCAGAAACTTCACGCCGGAATCGGCCTGGCCATGATTGGGCTCGAAAACGAGAGGAAGCTGTCCGAGAACGGCTTTCGCATCCGGCTTTGGATGAGCGGAAGCATTGGGCAAGGTCGGGATCGGAGAGACGGGCGCTTGAACGCTTGTCTGGAAGTGGTGAGGGAAACTCAATCCAAGCAGCACAGAACCTGCCGTGAGCAGCAAAACAAGCGCGCCAACGGCCTTGAACCGTAGTCGGCGACTATTCGAAGCTGTGCTTCTTCCCAGAGTTTGTCCCAAACTTCCTCCCGACCAACGGCCATCTCCCATTATGCTTTTCCTCCGATTCACACCGATCGTTTGGAGAGAGTAGAAACGGCGCGCGAGCCAGTATTTACCCGGCGCCGGACGAAACCGCCCGCTGCTGACGAGTCACTTTGGACTAGCGGAAAATAAACAACTACTTAATCATCTGACGGATAGCCAAGTCAAGCGACGGCCTCGCCCAATAGTGGTGCAGTTTGATTAAGGAAGCGAGCCAGCCGCGCGATTTTTGCGTCGCAAGAAGCGCGACGCTTCGCGCGGTTCGCCCAGATTCCTCACTGCGCAAAGAGCGCTTGTTCGAAATGACAACCAACCGGTACCACTAACTCCGCTCTTGCACTCCCCGTCCAGATTTGTCAGACGCGATTTGTCAGATGCGTTGGGTGACGGGGAAAGATGCCGGAGCGTAGCACGAAAGTGGAATGAAGAGAGTTGCAAATTCGGTATCGTCCACAGGGGAATCCGATTTCTCGCCGTGCGGATGCTCTGAAAACATTTACCGAATAAGTTCGGGAGTCTTTTTGCTCTTGCAAACCGCTGGTAATTCTATACATTGGGGATAGTCAACGAACTGCCGGGGGCGGCGGGACGTTCGTACCTCCCAACCTGCGGTTTATCCGTACAGCCCTGTTTTGGTCTTCGTTTAAGAAGAATGCTTTCGGAAACTACAGGACGGATGCAATCGCACGCTGAGGAACGGCGCGCCATGAGGCGCTTTGATATGCGCCTGCCAGCTGTGGTTCGTCTGGATCAGGACAACGAGATACAAACCGAAACTCAGAATGTGAGCGCGCGTGGAGTTTTTTTTTACTTAGACCGGCCGCTTCCGGCGGGAACTCCCTGCGAAGTCACTCTCACCTTCCCACCTCATATTACGCTGACCGATGCGGTTCGAGTGCGCTTTACTGCGCGCGTGATCCGCGTGGAATCGCCGCTGCCCTCGGCGCGAGTCGGAACTGCCGCCATGATCGAAGACTATGAATTTGTCCGCTCCCCTGGCAGCACAGATTTCCTTAGCGCCCTGCAGCGCGAGATGAAAGCGCCGAACTAAAATCGGGCATCCGGCACTCGGTCATCGGCGTTCACGTTGCCTATCAGACGCCGCTCGTCTTTCCTAAATCTTTCAACTCTCGCTTCAACCGGCGATAGCGGGAAAAAAGACTCGTCAGATATGTGCCGTGAATGAGCGCGGTCGCGATCAATGCCACGTAGAGGAATTGTACCGATTTCATTGCAGACTACCTCGATGGGCGGCTTTCGCCTCGCCTTCAGACTTGGGAACTACATCCAGCAATGACTCAAGAGCATGGGCCTCTTCGACCTCGCGGTGCATCAACTCCACGCGATAGCGGGCCCAGCAGATTAGCGCTCCGAGACAAGAAAAGGCACACACATTAATCAAGAAAACATGCAGCATCCGAGGATCGAGCGAGCCTCCTCCTCCAATGACCGGCTGAGGGTGCTGGGTGCGAAAGAACCAGATCGAAAAATAGACGAGTGGTACGTCGAGAGCTCCGAAGATGGCGAGCACCGCCGCCAGCACCGGAGTTTGGGCATTGTTGGTAAGGCGGCGCAGCATTAAGTAACTCACGTAAATCAGCCAGAGGACAAGCGTGCTGGTCAGGCGCAAATCCCACGTCCACCAAATTCCCCACACCGGGCGCGCCCACAAGGGTCCCGTAACCAGGACAACGGTGCAAAATACGACTCCTACCTCAGCGGAAGCAACCGCCAGCGCATCTGCCTTGAGATTGCGTCGAACAAGGTAAGCCACCGACGCAATCAAATTCACGAAAAACAGGCAGAAGGCCGTCCAGCCAGAAGGAGCGTGGAAATAAAAAATACGCTGCACGTCGCCCATCGTACGTTCCGTGGGAGCGACGAAGAGTCCCAGATAAAATCCGTAAAGCACGAACCCCGTTGTCAAGACTGCGAGGATCGGGAATGCCCGTTTCATACTCTCTTAAATCCGTTTTTATTCCGCGTGCAGGATGGCTTCGAACAAAGCCACACAAGCCGTAGTAAACACCACATCGTAGGTGAGAAGCAACACGATCCAGAAGCGGGCAGAATTCTCGCCCGTAAGAATCGCCGTTGTCGCCTGAACCATTCCCATCAAAGCTGGTATGGATATCGGAAACAGCAAGAGCGGCAACATAATTTCGCGACTGCGCGTGCGCAACGACATCGCGGCAAAAAACGTGCCATTCACTACCAAGGCCCAGGTTCCAAGAATCGCGAGGGGAATTAATTGCCACGCTGGGCCGAGCGCGCGCAGGTTGTAGAAAACGATAAATAATGGAGTCATCAGAGCTTCCAATACGCTGACGAAAATAAAGTTGCCGAGAACCTTTGCCAGAAAAAGTCCGTTTGCAGGCGCCGGCGAGACACGGTAAGCATCGAGCACCTGATTTCGCAGCTCGCGCGCCCAAGTTTGGTTAAGAGCAACTATGGCAGCAAACAAAAACGCGACCCAGATCAATCCCCCGACGATATGCCGAGACTCTTCCGCCACTGGATCGAACGAAAAACTGAAGATCACCACCACCAGCAGTGAGAAAAATAACATCGAATTAAGGGCGTCCTTCGAGCGCCACTCCAGGCGAATGTCCTTGGTCAACGTCGCCAAAGTGATCGATTGAAACGAAGTCATAGCGTCCCAACCGGTGAAGGATTCGTAGGAACAGTAACCGTACGGTCGACGATCTTCCCCGCCTGCATCCACACAAATTCGTCGGCTACGCCTTCCAGCAGCGCGGCTTGGTGCGTGACCACAAAAATTGTCTTGCCCGCATCGCGCGTGCCCTTGAGCAGCCCGACCATCTCTGCTGCCGAGTGCACATCGACGTTGGAAAATGGTTCATCCAACAACAGAATCGGGGGATCGTGCAGGATAGCTCGCGCCAACGACATCCGCTGCCTCATGCCCTGGGAGTACTGGCCGACTGGCCGCGCCAGAGCGGGATCGAGTCCCACGGACCGAATCACCTGTTCACAGCGGCCGTCGCCAGCAATGTCGTAAAGGCGCGCGAAGTAGCGGAGATTCTCGAGTCCGCTCATCTCATCGTAAAGCAGCGACGGGTGAGCCATGTAACCAATCTCGCGACAGGCCTCCCGCGGGTTCTTGCCCAGAATTGAAATCGTGCCCCGCGTGGGGTGAGCCAAACCCGCCAGCGCTCGCAGCAGAGTGGTCTTCCCCGCTCCGTTGTCGCCGAGGATGACGTGAAACTTGCCCGCATCAAACTCCGCATCCACGCCGCGCAACGCGGCGAAACGGCCGAACTGCTTGACTAAGCCGATGACGGCAACAGCGCGCGCACTGTCAGAACTTTTGACGTCGGTCACGGGCGAGAGAGATTTGCAGCGTGGTCAATAGGGCTGCGCTAGCGAATCTATGCATTTTCGCGAAATTTTGCAAAGCGCAGTCCGCAATATTCGCCTGAACCCTCAGCCCAGGATGCTTGCGATCGAACCCTCGAAGAAAAACCGCTGGAAGCGCTTGGGCAGTAGTTCGTGGCGATCGTCGCTCTCGTTCCCCTTGCCGCCGCGATAGGGACCACGAGCGCTCTGCGTTGGCTCATGGCTCATGCACAGACGTCCTGGGAATCCGGCGTACCAGGTTTCCCACACCAGGTCTCCCAAACGACCGTCTATTCACTCGCCTAGTCCACGGTGGGGGTTGAATCGCGTTGCACCTGCGTCACGTCCTTGGCAGGAGCGGCCTGCATCTGGTTGCCGGGCTGCTTCGGCGCATACTTGGACGCACACTTTGCCTGCAACGCCTTGGCGTGGAAAACGCCGTCGTGCCCAAAGCTGCCGTCGGCAAGTGCTTGAGAATCGTCTTTGAAAGTGTCGGGAGGGGCCTCGGTTCCGGTGTAGTCCACCGAGAGCAACTGGTCCTGCTCGACCAGAACAAACTGGACGTGCGTTCCGACACGCTTGATCGACCCCGGCTGCACATTGCCTGCCACGCGTAAACGCTTGGTGTAGGCGCCGTTCCCCATCTTATGCAGTTCGCTGATCGTGACATAGTAGCTCTTGCTGTCCTGCACGCCGGTGTAAGCGAGATACCCAAGCAGTAACAGAATGACGACAGTTGCGCCACCGAATTTAAGATAAGTCTTGGCTTGGCTCGACATAAACTACTCCGAGGGAATACACCCTACATACAAACTTTACGCGTCGCTACGAGCGGAATCAAGATTCAGGAGGTCCGCCACAGGCCAGGGCTGACGAGCCAAATCATTCAAATATCTCGAGCATGATCTGGCCGACGTATTCTCTACCGTTTTTGATCTGTCGTGCTGTACATGCGAACGCGTGCCGCGGGCACGCAGGTCGTTGAGCCGTCGCGGTGCGTAACATCCGAGTGAGGGCTGTCACGGACGACGAGATAACTGCGGATCGCGTAGCAAGTCGCGTCAAAGGGCGGCTGCATTTCAGTTGTAAATCTATTCACTCGCTCTCGAATTCGAGGCGAATCTTGGCTTTGGGGTTGGGCGTATTGATCGACGTGATTGCCACGGACAGCATTCGTCTCCACGCTGCTTTGCGTCGTAAACCAAGCCTGGAGACTCGGATCGAGCTGGAACAAATCCGCTACCGGGTTACGCGAAGAGACATTCGAAGCGGTGGCTTGTGAAGGAGCAACACCGGAATTATCGTTCCCCAGCGACTGTGCACAGAGCTGACCAGGGCACCATGCAACCAGCATCACGACGGCAAGAAGGCGAGTAAGCGGCATATAGGCCCTCCTCGATATAAGCGGATGATAGCACCATCCGTCCAAGCCCGGTCGAAGATTTTCAAGGCAGGAGCAGTCGTCCGATAGAATAAGAGTGTTCCGGAAATCCTATGATCCATCCCTGGCATGACGTAACTCCCGGCGACAAACTGCCGCAGGAATTCGATTGCGTGATCGAAATTCCGTTCGGATCAAGTGTGAAGTACGAACTGGACAAAGCCAGCGGACTGATCAAGCTTGATCGCGTTCTCTATTCCGCAGTTTACTATCCCGCGAATTATGGCTTCATCCCGCAGACGCTGGCCGAGGATGACGATCCGCTGGACGTTCTTGTGCTCTGCCAGGAAACCGTGGTGCCGCTCACCATCATTCACGCCCGCACCATTGGTCTGATGAGCATGATCGATGCCGGCAAGCCGGATCACAAGGTCATTGCTATTGCCACCGAAGATCCCGAATTCAACACTTACCACCAGGCCGCGGAAATGCCGCCGCATCGCCTGCTCATGCTGCGGCGCTTCTTCCAGGATTACAAACAGCTCGAAGGCAAGGCGGTCGAGGTCGACGAGATCCGTCCCCCCACGGAAGCATATCCCATCATCCTCGACGCCCTCCATCGCTACAGCGAACAACGCCGCAAAGGCTTTCAGCCGGCCAAGCATTAACGCGGACACTTATGGTAAATACTGCGTCCCAGGCCAAGTTGCGATAACACGCAAGAGCTCCGGTAATCAAAGTAAGTCCCTGTACCTCGCCCTGTACCTCGGTAACTTCATTCGCCGCGAAGGCCCCAGATAGAATTCGACGAGTCCAAACTTATACTCCCGGGTTCGTTACAAGGGAGTTCATTGTGCCGAAAGGCCCTAGCTCATCAAAAGCAAATTATGAAAGAGGAGACCATGAAAACCTTACGACATTGCGCCACAATTGCGTTTCTTATCGCCCTCTGCAGCGCGTTAAGTTTCGCCGACGAACCGGGAAGGCATCCAGCTTATCTGCATGCACTCACCGACCTGCGCCACGCGCGCGCTCATCTGGAGAACCCTGCCGCCACTCATCACATGGATAAGGAAGAAGAGCACGCCATTGAAGAGATCGACAAAGCCATCGAGGAAATTAAGCGGGCTGCGATTGACGACGGCAAGAACCTGAACGATCATCCTCCGGTCGATATGAGAATGGATCGCGCCGGCCGCTTTCATCGCGCCCTCGAATTGCTGGATAAAGCGCACAATGACATCGCCCGGGAAGAAGACGATCCTTCCGTGCGCGGTCTGCGTAATCGCGCCATCCATCACATCGACGAAGCCCATCACATCGTCGATCACCTGATCGTGCAGGCTGCCAACTACTAGAAGCTGTTTCGATCGATTACAAGTCTCAGTAAGAGCCCGGCATTCTTGCCGGGCTTTTCCCTTTACGTCCGCACGCGGCTCTACGCTACATTGCTTTGAAAACAAAACTGATCTCCTTATTTTCGTTTGCGCCGATCGTAACGGTCTGCGTCGATGTACCCAGCTTTTCGTGCCAGGCTTTAATCGTGTAGGTTCCCGGAGGCAGATTGCTCAGATCGAAGCTGCCATCCTTGCCGGTTACGGCGAAATACGGATGTTTGAAGACGGCGATGTACCCATGCATCCAGGGATGCACGTTGCACTTCACCGGAATGGCAATCTCCTCTCGGGCAAAGGCCTCGTCAACGCTCGATCCCGGCGGCTCGGCCTTGTTCCATTCGCGATTGTTCGCGGGAGTGGGATGAATGTTGTGCGAGGTTGGATCGTCGTTCACCATATGCAACGGCTGGTTCGCCCGCACCGCGAGAACGTGCGGCATGTACATGCAACCTTTCTGCTCGACGACCGCGGGCTGCGTCGGAGTATCGAAGGTGCGGTCGCCCAATCCCTCGGCGACGAAGACGACCACATCCTGAAGGTCGCCCTTCGAATCCGTCACGACCTCTTGAGCAAACACTGGCGAGGGATGTTGCTTCGCACAGCTCGGGTCAGCGGACATGCTGATCAGCTTCGGTTTCGGCGCCGTCCCTTCGAATTTCACGATGCCCTTCAGGCTGGCGGTCGTGCCCGTGTTGGGAGCAGGACCGCCAGCCTTCACCGCGTAAGGCGCCGAGATGCACATCGGCAAAGTAAGAGCGAATATCAAAACCAAATTTCTCGCTTTCATAAAAATGCACCTCAATTCAGTTCTCCCTTGAAAACGATGGCCACGGGTCAGTGGTCAGCAAAGACATGGTCGGTAAAGGCATCGTCGTATCCCCGGTGATATCCGGCGCTGAACATGGCGCGGTCCTGCTCCGCGTTCCAGCGACCGATCGCGATGCGCGGCGGCTGTCCGCCTTCGGCTGCGAGTTTGCCCAGATACAATCCATCGCGAAATGCGCCCTCCGCGGCGTATCGTGCTTCCACGCGTGCGGTTGCGATCACTTTGCCGTTGCTGTTTGCGAGCATCGCCATAATGCCGAAGCAAGCGGCAAACGCGAATCCGTACGCAGAAAGTTTGGTCATATTTCTCCTCCTCGTTTTGGTTGAACGAATCGTTCGCGCCTGAGCAAGGCAGTCCCTCGGCCAGGCCGTTGAAAGAACGGCAGAGCGGCCCGTTTACCTATTCAGTTCGCAGTAGTGGTTCGCTCGAGGTGAATCGAGAGTAAGGGATGCGCAAATGCGGATTGTCACAGCTCCGTCAAGCGTGAGTCATTTTGTCGTCATTTCGTTTGTCAGCGGCTTGCCATCGCGCTGCAGTTCAAGAAAGAGCGCGAATGATGCAACCGCACCTCACAAAGGTCGTTTGCTTGACAGCAGCCCGCCCCCGGCGCACTCTCGACGGAAAGCCGCTTGCAGGGAGGGACTTATGACGAATGCACAGGCACACGCTCCAGCAGAGGAACATGGCAGCGGCTGGCTGACGGCTGTCGCCTCGCTGTTGGTGGGCGCAGCGTTCTTCGCTCTGTGGTTCTGGCTGCTGCCACAATGGCTGGGTTTCAGTGTAGATATGGCGGGCAGCGCCCGCTGGCGTTGGCTGGCAGCGATTCCCTCTGTGCTGGGATTCGCGGTTGCGTTGCGCTGCCTCAGGGATTTCGGATGGACGGGACGCGGTACGCCCGCGCCGGTCGCTCCGCCGCAGCGGTTGGTGGTGGTCGGCTTCTACCGCTATGTACGCAATCCCATGTATGTGGGCTTTGCGGCAGGATGGATTGGACTGTGGATAATTTTCGGTCGCGCGAACCCGACATTGATCGCCTCCGTCACAGCGGTTGCGCTCGGCGTACATCTGTTTGTGGTCTTTTACGAAGAGCCGACGCTGCGTGGAAAATTCGGGGCACAGTACGAGGAGTATCGGCACAACGTACGACGGTGGTGGCCGCGTCTGCGGCCATGGGAGAAGCCGGCGTAACGCCGCATCGCTTTCAATTCCGCCCGCTTACCAAACGTGGCAGGCGTTCTCTGCGACCATGGGCTGTCCGGCCTTGCATCCCCAAGCCTTCTGGAACTCCGGCATGTTCTGTACCACGCCATCGACGCGATATTTCCCCGGGGAGTGAGGATTGGTGGTGACCTGCGAACGCAGGTATTCCGGACGCCGCTTCTCGCACCACACACGGCCAAATCCCAGAAAGAAGCGCTGTTCAGGCGTGTAGCCGTCGATTTTCTGTCCTTCCTTTCCAGTCTTATCTTCAGCGATCATATGTTCGAGCGCCATCAAGGCGATGCGGGCGCCGCCATTATCTGCTGTGTTCTCGCCCAGCGTTAAACGTCCGTTCAGTTTTAAATCATCGATGGCCACAAAATTTGAGTATTCGTCTGCCACACAACTGACGCGCTTTTCGAACTCCTTGCCGTCCTGCTCGGTCCACCAGTCGCGCAGGTTGCCCTTCGCATCGTACTTGCGACCCTGATCGTCGAAGCCGTGCGTGAGTTCGTGGCCAATGACCAGGCCGATGCCGCCGAAGTTCACCGCATCGTCCATGCTCTTATCGAAGAAAGGCGGCTGCAGAATTCCTGCAGGGAAAACGATTTGGTTGAACGAGCCGCTGTAATAAGCGTTCACGGTCGGCGGCGTCATGCCCCACTCTTTGCGGTCGAGCGGTTTATCAATCTTAGCAATCTGCCGCTTCGCCTCGAAAGCATCGGCGCGATCGACGTTTCCAAGCAGATCGTCCCGTTTGATAATGATGGAGCTGTAATCCCGATATAAGTCGGGATAGCCGATCTTGTTGCGAATCGCCTCCAGTTTGCCTTTGGCCTGCTTCTTGGTGTCGTCGCTCATCCAGGAGAGATTTTGAATGTCGCCGTCGAGCGATGCTTCCAGCGCGTCTACCATCTTAAGCATGCGCTGCTTGCCATCAGGGCCAAAGGTGAGCTCGACATAACGCTGCCCCAGCGCTTCGCCGAGAGAGCCGTCCACCAGGTTGACGCAGCGCTTCCATCGGTCCTCAATCTGTTTTTGACCGCCCAGAGCCTGGCGCATCTTGAAATCGGCTTCGACGTAGGGTCGAGAGAGCCAGGGCGAAGCTGCGCGCAGAACATGCCAGCTCACATAAGTCTTGAGCGAGTCCAGCGATTCGGTTGCGAGGGTGTCGTTGACCTTCCGAAAAAAATCGGGGTTGCCAACGTTCATCTGGGTGAACGACGGCGCACCCACCGCAACGAAGTAACGATTCAGTTGGAAATTAGGAGCCAGCGCAATCGCGTCGTCACGGCTCATCTTGTGGTCGCGATTCCTGGGATCGCGCCGTGCAGTGCGGTCCATGGAAGCCTGAGCCAAGGCTGTCTCGATGCGCAACACGATTTTGGCGGCGTTCGCTGCCTGTTCGGGGGATTGTCCCGCCAGCGTAAACGTCTCGGTCACGTATTCCACGAGGTGCTTGCGCATATCGACCATGCGGGCATCGTCTTTGATGTAGTAATCACGGTCGGGCAGGGACAGACCTCCCTGGTCGATGTAGGCAATGACCATGTCGGAGTTGTGCAAGTCGGCGTTCGAATAGAAACTGAACAGCGAGGGAGCCCCGGTCAGATAGAGATGCGCCAGTTCGTCAAGCAACGCCCCCTTGTCTTGAACCGCGGCCACGCGATCGAGCTCCGGTTTGAGCGGAGCCACGCCTTTTTCGTTCACCGTCTTTTCGTCCATGCATGAAGCGTACAGGTCACCGATCCGCTGATCGATGCCATCGCGGCTCGCGCCGCCAGCCGCAGCCTTTTCCAGAATGCCGCGTTCGATGCCGAGGTTTCGCTCGTCGAGTTCGGCGAAACTCCCCCAGGACGACCGGTCGGCGGGAATCTCGGTTTTCTTCAGCCAGTTGCCGCAGGCGTACTGATAAAAGTCCATGCAGGGATCGACGGTCTTATCGATGTTGTCGATACTGAAGCCATCTTCGGACTTAGCGGCGGAAGGCGTTTGGGCGAAACTGCTAACGGCGAAGAAAATCACAACCAAAAAGAAACAGAACCTGCGCATAACTCGATCTCCTGGGCGCTCTCGCAAGGAATTCTATGCCCTTCGCGGTTCCGCGAACAAGGTAGGCTTCGGGGCGTGTTTTAGCTCCATAATTCTGTCACCCCCTAACGGCAACGTGAAAATGTCACCCCATGAGAGGAAGGACATTCGCGTTGAGTCAGAAGGAACTGCAACGAGTGAACGTAATTTCCAGGTGTGTTAAG